>ULMH01005122.1_pt1 | contig 9359 bp, 8 predicted proteins | sample 1951611 | NCBI WGS metagenome assembly ULMH01 (sample SAMEA4835546, study PRJEB28245) | human gut metagenome | biome: gut microbiome; material: fecal sample | place: Denmark | collected 2008 | reverse complement strand
AATTAGTTGAAGAGGTTGAAAGAGGTGCTATACTAACATCAGAAATAGAGATGCTTTTAAAATTAGCCCCTTGCAAAGTAATTGGAGTAACTGGAACAGAGGGAAAGACCACAACTACTTCTATCATTGCCGATATTATAAAAAAAGCAGGATATAATTGCTACTTAGGTGGTAACATTGGTAAACCTATATTTGTGGAAATAGACAATATAAAACCAGAAGATGTTATTGTTATAGAACTAAGTAGTTTTCAATTAATGGATATGGATGTGAGTCCAGAAATTTCAATAGTAACCAATATATATCCAGATCATCTAAATGTACATAAATCATATGAAGAGTATCAAGATGCTAAGAAAAATATTTTTAAATATCAGACTGAAAATGGACTTTTAATTTTGAATAAAGATAATGATATTACATATAGTTTTAGTAAGGAAGCCAATGGCAAAGTTATATTATTTAGTAGCAAGGAAAAATTGGAAAATGGATACATATATGATAGAGATGATGAAACAATAAAGTTTTGTAAAGACGGAATAAGAAGACATATACTAAAAAGAACAGATATAAAATTAAGAGGCATACATAATTACGAAAATATTTGTGCAGCATTAGCTGCTACTGCTCCTTTAGTAAGCATAGAAAAGCAAACAGAAGCAATAAAATCATTTAATGGTGTTGAACATAGACTAGAATTTGTAAGAGAATTAGACGGAGTAAAATACTATAATGATTCAATAGGAACGAGTCCAGCAAGTACAATAGCAGGATTAAATGCATTTGACGAAAATATTATTTTATTAGCTGGTGGTTCAGATAAAGGATTAGATTACAAAGAGGTTGGAGAAAATATTGCTAGAAAGGTTGGAATATTAATTTTAACCGGTCCGACAGCAGAAAAAATAGAAGATGCAACTTTAAAAGCAAAAAATGGAGAAAATGTAAAAATATATCACTGCGAAAACTTAAAAGAAGCAGTAGAATTATCTAAAAATGTTTCTACACCAGGTGATGTAGTACTTTTATCTCCAGCAAGTGCTAGTTTTGATGCGTTTAAGAACTTTGTAGAAAGAGGTATTAAATTTAAAGAATTAGTAAATAATCTTAAATAGTAACTAATTTTATTAATAATACATATTATATCTTGAATAAAAAAGGAGGTATAATATGTATTATTCTAATTATGAAGACTATATGAGAATGGTTTTAGGTTACCCGATGGAAAATACCAATTCTACATATAGAAATGATAATAATTGGTATTCTGCACAAAATAATGTAAATTCTTTAATATCTAATCCGGAAGAGCTTTATCCAGAAATATATAGAAAAATAAATCCTGCAGTATGTCAAATGTGTGATAAAAATGTTGAGCCATTAACTAAAGAATTATTAGAACAGATGACGGAACAAATATATAATACAGTTGAAGGAGATGTTAATACAGTAGTAAATATAAATGTAGAAGCGGGAAAAAGAGTAGACAATAGAGGAATAAAGGAACCTGCAAAAGCAGAAGTCAGAGAAAAAAGACAAAGAATAAATAATCCGCTTCTAAGAGATTTAATAAGAATATTAATATTAAATAGAATTTTAGGAGGAAATCGTCCGCCAATGCCACCTCCACGACCACCATTTCCAGGAGGGCAAGGAAGACCACCAAGAATGCCATTTACAAATAATCCATATGTAATTTAAAAAAGTTTCCAATATATGCAAAATATCTTTGCATATATTTTTTTTATTTGCTAATAATAATATTATTATTATTTCTCATAAATTTATGAAAGGTGGTATATTATGAAAGTAAGAGAATGTATGTGTAATAATGTTACATGGGTAAAACCTACTGATTCTGTATGTAATTGTGCAAAGTTAATGAGCAATAATCATATTGGATGTATTCCAGTATGCGACGATTCACAAAACGTAGTTGGAATAGTTACAGATAGAGATATAATACTAAGAGGTGTGGCTTGTGATAAAGATGCAAAAAATACGCCTATAAGTGAAATAATGACTTGCAAAGTTTGTTCTTGCACACCAGACACTCATGTAAAAGAAGCGGAAAATATGATGAAAGAAAATCAAATACGCAGAATACCAGTTATGGAAAATAATAAAATAGTTGGAATACTTACATTGGGTGATTTAGCTGCAAATCCTGATGTAAATAATTCGGAAGTTACAAACACATTAGAGGATATTTGTAATTGCAATAAGAAAAATGCAGAATAGAAGTATTGATTTATGGGTAAGAACCTTTACTTGCCCGTAAATCAATAAATAATGCAAAAGGAGTACATATATGGTAATAGATATGAATTATTGGAGAAAAGTAATAAAAAGAATATTTATTTTCTTTTTAACAATAATAGGGGTATGGTTAGGCTTTAAATTGTCAGTATTTTATATGCCATTTTTAATTGCTTTTATTATATCCTTACTTTTAGAACCAATTATAAAAGTGTTGATGAGAAAAACTAAATTAAAGAGAAAGACAAGTGCTATTATTGTTTTTATTTTAGCGTTTTCTATAATAATAGGATTGCTTACATGGGGAATAGCTACACTTATCTCGGAAATTTCAAATATATTAGGAAATATTAATCAATTTTTAGATAAGGGATATTCCTTTATACAAAATACAATAAAAAGTTTTAATTTTGAAAAAATTCAGATATCAGAACAAGTGAAAGCCACATTGCAAAGTTCTGCAACCGAGTTCTTAGGAACAATTACAGAGTGGGCCAAAAATGTATTAACATCAGCAATGGGCTTTATAACGTCTATCCCGACAATAGGCATATATGTTGTAATTACCTTTTTAGCTTTATATTTTATATGTGTAGATAAGGTATATATGTTGGATCAATTAGAGCATCATCTACCCAAAACATGGGTAAAAAAAATAGGTATTCATATAAGAGAATTGATAAAAACATTAGGCAGATATTTAAAAGCACAGGCAATCTTAATTTTAATTTCTTTTGTTATATCTCTAATTGGACTGTATATATTTCATTTTATGGGGTGGGGAATAAAGGTACCGCTGATTGCTGCATTGGGGATAGGATTTGTTGATGCTTTACCAATATTTGGCTCTGGAACTGCTATGTTACCATGGGCAGTATGGTGTGCAGTAAATGGAAACTTGAAATTGGCTATTGGATTACTAGTTTTATGGGCAATTATGAGTATAGTAAGGCAATTCATAGAGCCAAGAATAGTAAGCGGACAGATAGGGATACATCCAATATTTACTTTAATAGCAATGTATACTGGTTTCAAAATTCTGGGAGTAATAGGAATGCTATTAGGACCAATAATATTAATAGTATTAGAAAATATATTTGCAACAATGATAGATGACGGAGTATTTAAATCTATTTTTGATAGATAAAACCACCTCTACAAAACTGTAGAAGTGGTTACAAAATTATCATCTGGTGGATATACATACTCTTCAGAAGGATTAGATGCTTTATTTATTTTGGTAATCTTAATAACTGGAATTTCTCCATGGTAATTGCCTTTGGTAATTGTTCCTTCTATTTCTATCCATTCATTGTCTGCATAATTTTTAATTTCTGGGGAGGAACATAAAAAACCAACTACTACAGCTTTATAATCTGAAGAAATTATCATATTTCTGCCAAGAACAAATTGATCTTCTGAAAAATCATATAATCTGTAAACAAAACCTGTAAATTTAATATTTTGACCAACGTATAGGTCTAAATTATCATGAACATTTTTTAAAACATTAGTATAGTTAGAACTATTTAATTCATACAACTCACATTTTTTCAAGGAATCATTTGTTTTAAATGTACTTTTACTTACAAGAGTAAAACAAACGTATATAATAAGCAAAGAAATTGTTACTATAAGTATTCCTAAAATTGTTTTAGAGATTTTATCTCCATTTAATTTTAAATTATAAATAAACATTACAAATCCCCTTATATATAAAATTTTCTTAGTAAATAATTATGTTTTAAAAGTAAATATATGCTATAAAAGACTAAATTTAATTTGTAAATTATGGATGGCTTTGATATTAATGCTAGACTTTTAGGACGGTTTGTGATATATTATGATAGATAATAAATAGGAAGGAAGTATAATAAGAATATGTTCGGAAAAATTTTTAAAAGCTACAGTGAAAAAGAAGTAAAAAGGATTATGCCAACAGTTGAAAAGATTAATGAATTAGAGCCTGAAATTTCTAAATTATCTGACTCGGAATTGAGAAATAAAACAAATGAATTTAAAGATAAATTAAAAAATGGTAGTTCATTAAATGATATATTACCAGAAGCTTTTGCAGTTTGTAGAGAGGCTTCAAAAAGAGTGTTAGGAATGAGACATTTTGATGTTCAATTAATAGGAGGAATTATATTACATCAAGGAAGAATAGCAGAAATGAAAACAGGTGAAGGTAAAACTTTAGTTGCTACATTACCTGTATATTTAAATGCTTTAACAGGCGAAGGAGTGCATGTTGTTACTGTTAATGATTATTTGGCTAAAAGAGATAGTGAATGGATGGGTAAATTGTATAGATTTTTAGGTTTATCGGTTGGCTTAGTTATATCTGGAATGAATCCAAAAGCTAAGAAGGAAGCATATGCGTGTGATATTACTTATGGCACTAACAATGAATATGGTTTTGACTATTTAAGAGATAATATGGTTATATATAAAGATCAACTTGTTCAAAGAAAATTGAATTTTGCAATAGTTGATGAGATTGATAGTATTTTAATTGATGAAGCACGTACTCCTCTTATAATTTCTGGTAGAGGAAAGCAATCATCGGATTTATACAAAAAAGCTGATAAATTTGTAAGAAAGTTAATCCCAAAAGTTATAGTAGAAGAAGATGCAAAAAACTTTGTACAAGCAGAGGATAACGAGAATTATGACTATATAGTAGACCTAAAAGCAAAATCAGCTTCGCTAACACAAAAGGGTATAAAAAAAGCTGAAGAAGAATTTGGATTAGAGAATTTTAATGATATAGAAAATTCTGAAATTGTTCATAATGTAAATCAAGCTCTTCGTGCACATGGTGTTATGAAGAAAGATATTGATTATATTGTTAAAGATGGTGAAGTTTTAATTGTTGACGAATTTACAGGACGTATTATGTATGGTAGAAGATATAACAATGGATTACATCAAGCTATAGAAGCAAAAGAAAATGTAAAAATAGCAGATGAATCTAAAACACTTGCAACAATAACATTCCAAAACTATTTTAGAATGTATAGTAAATTATCTGGTATGACAGGTACTGCTATGACAGAAAAGGATGAATTTGAAGAAATATATAAATTGGATGTTATTGCGATACCTACAAACAAAGAAATGATTAGAAAAGATAATTCTGATATTATATTCAAAAATGAAAATGGTAAATTTAGAGCAGTTATAAATGATATCAGGCAAAGTCATGAAAAAGGTCAACCAGTTTTAGTTGGTACAATTTCGATAGAAAAATCCGAAAAATTAAGTGAACTATTAAGAAAAGAAGGAATAAAGCACGAAGTTTTAAATGCAAAATATCATGAAAAAGAAGCGGAGATTATAGCACAAGCTGGTAAATATGGTGCAGTTACTATAGCAACAAATATGGCTGGACGTGGTACTGACATTATGCTTGGTGGAAACAGTGAGTATTTAGCAAAAGAGGAAATGAGGAAATTAGGATATTCAGAAGAACAGATAAATCAAGCAACAGCATTTAATGAAACAGATGATCAAGAAATTATCGCTTCTAGAAATAAGTTTAAGGAATTACAAAATAAATATAATTCATTGATAAAAGAAGAAAAGGAAAAGGTAATAGCAGCAGGTGGTTTAAAGATAATTGGTACAGAAAGACATGAATCTAGAAGAATTGATAATCAGTTAAGAGGACGTAGTGGACGTCAGGGAGATCCTGGAGAATCTAGATTCTATATTGGGCTTGATGATGACTTAATGAAAATATTTGGTGGAGAGACAATTACAAAATTGTATGATACTTTAGGTGCCGATGAAAATATGCCAATAGAATCTAAGTTGATTTCAAATTCAGTTGAATCTGCACAAAGAAGAGTAGAAGGAAGAAACTTTAGCATTAGAAAAAATGTATTAAATTATGATGACGTAATGAACACTCAAAGAGAAATAATATATAAACAAAGACGTGAGATTTTAGATGGAGAGGATTTAAAGGGAAATGTATTAGGCATGATAAAGTCTTTAATAGAAGATATAGCTACTCCATATTTTGCAGATGAACATATAAATAAAGAAGGTTTATTACAAGAATTGAATGCTAATTTAACAATTACAGAGTTGAATTCTTTACAAAAACCAGATGTGCATTTAAAAGAAGTTATAGAGGAAGCGGTAGAAAAAGCAACAGCTATTTATGAAGAAAGAGAGAATGAAATCGGTTCAGAAGAATTAAGAGAGTTAGAAAGGGTAGTAACATTAAAAGTTGTTGACGAAAAATGGATGGATCACATAGATAATATGGATGAATTAAAAGACGGTATCGGCTTACGTGCATATGGTCAAAAGGATCCAGTAGTACAATATAGAATAGAAGGATTTGATATGTTTGACCAAATGGTATTAGACATAAAAACAGATGTAGTCAAATTTTTAATGCATGCAAGAAAAAGAGAAGGAGACATAAAAAGAGAAGAAACTGTTAAAATAACAGGAGAAGGATTACAAAATTCAGCAATTAATAATTTAGATGGAACAATGGCTCCAAAAACATCAACTCCACAAAACCAAACAGTTATAAATAATGAGCCAAGAATAGGAAGAAATGACCCATGTCCATGCGGGTCTGGTAAGAAATACAAGAACTGTTGTGGTAAATAGCCTCGCACCCCCTTATAAAATAAGGGATTGTCAAAAATAGAAAAAACGATAAATTTGTCTACAGATGACAATTTGTTCACGACTTGTCCACATAGTATAAATAATGTGGACAGAATTAAAAAATAAGTAAAAAGGATGCAGACAAGATTTTTAAATGCCGACATCATTTTTGCTTGTAGTGATTTTTGACATATTAATATTAATTTGTTATAATTTAAATGTAGTAAATCAATTAGTCATTCGCGTTTTACTACCAAATAAACAAGTGTTTAAAGGAATAATGAAGAGCCTTAAGAATCTCCTCATGAATGGCAAAAAATATACACATTAATTTTGTGATTGTTTTTTGTGTTATATTCGTGAAAGGAGGTTCTTTTTATATTCAATCACATTTTATTTATATTAAGAAAGGATGGTAGAAAATGAAAATAAATGAACATGATTTTTATAGTGAAAGAGCTAATTGGTCTTTTGAAGATATTGATTATACTAGCGAAGTAATTACAAATTGGATTTATGAAGACGAAATAAAAAAACGTGTAAAAGAAAATACAAAAATTCTAGATTTAGGAACAGCAGCAGGAGAAAAAGTACTTAAAAAATTTCCAAATTGTGCTGAAATATTGGGAACAGATTTCTCTGATAAAATGATAGAAACAGCTAACAAAAATCTATTACAAAGTGGAAGAAAGAATATCTCATTTAGAGTTATGGATAATCTAAAAATGGATACTCCAGATAATTATTTTGACTTAGTAACAGCACGTCATACAATAATTGATCCATTGCAAATATACAAAACATTAAAAGAAGGTGGGCAACTTATTGTAAGAGGTGTTGATAAATTAGATTGTTGGTCTTTAAAAAGAATGTTTGAAAGAGGACAAGCATATCACGATGTTAAGCCTATAAGTTTAATAGATTATGAAGCGATAATGGATGCAGGATTTAAAGAAGTAGAATTAATTCCACTTCATGTAATAGAGTACTATAAAACAAAAAAAGATTTATATGCTTTACTAGTTAAAACTCCAATATTAGATGACTTCTCTGAAAAATCATTTAATGAATATGAAAGAAGAACAATAGAGAAGGAAATGTTTGAAAAATATGTTAAACAAAACACTACTGAAAAAGGTATCAAATTAATCAGAAGATATTATGGAATAATTGGGAAAAAATAATAATTACTAGTATGAATGCTAACAGTTTTTGTTAGCGTTCTTTCTATTTATAAAAGAGCAAAATAATGATAAATATAAGAAATTTTACTAAAATTTGAAGATAAAATAAATAAGGTTTAATTTGGTCGAATTCGAGCAAATTGATTGTTTAGTAATATAAAAGATAGTATAATATCTAATATAAATTAGCTAAAAATATTAGGATAAGGAGGACAAAACATGGATAATAAATTAATTGGAAATGAGAAAAATATTTTGTTTTATAATGATGAAGAAGGCAATACAAAAGTAGAAGTACTATTAGAAAATGAAGATGTTTGGTTAAATGCCGATGCATTATCAATACTTTTTAATATTGATAGAAGTGGGATTGTAAGACATATTAACAATATTTATAAAGATGAGGAGTTAGATGAAAATAGCACGTGTGCAAAAATTGCACATATGGGTAATGATGGCAAACAAGTTTATAATAAAAAATATCATAATCTTGATATGATTATTTCTATTGGTTTTAGGGTTAACTCTAAAAAAGCAATTAAATTTAGAACTTGGGCAAATAAAATAATTAAAGAGTATATGGTACAAGGTTTTGCGTTAAATGATGAAAGATTTTTAAAAGCAAAAAAATCTGATCAAGAGTATTTTAAAAGATTACTTGAAAGAATTAAATTAATTCGTACAAGCGAGAGAATGTTTTATCAAAAAATTACGGATATATTTGCTGAATGTTCTATTGATTATGATAAAAATAGTGATACTGCAATAACTTTTTATAAAACTATTCAAAATAAATTTCATTATGCAATTACTGGAAACACTGCTGCTGAAAATGTATATGGAAGATTGGAAAAATGAAGTAGAAAATGCCCTAAAAGTTTTCCATTATGAAGTTTTAGAAGGAAAAGGAAAAATCTCACATAAGCAAGCAGTCGAAAAAGCAGAAAATGAATATGAAAAATATAAAGTTATACAGGATAAGAATTATGTGTCAGATTTTGATAGACTATTAAGTGAAACAAAGCAAATTGAAAATAAATAAATTGCACATTGGATAAAAAGGCAAAAATTAATATAATCATATTAGATGGTAAGAAAAATATAGTATTTTCAATACTTTTATGGGCTTTGAACCATTGCCATAGTGATAGTGGTAAAAGTATGATATAATTAAACTAGGGGTGATAGTATGAAAGTAAGGAATAATTATAATGAATGCTTAACAAATTTAGCTTGTTCTATAAGAAAATATTTTGAGTTAGACTATAAGCATAATACAAT
>ULMH01029893.1_pt1 | contig 9445 bp, 11 predicted proteins | sample 1951611 | NCBI WGS metagenome assembly ULMH01 (sample SAMEA4835546, study PRJEB28245) | human gut metagenome | biome: gut microbiome; material: fecal sample | place: Denmark | collected 2008 | reverse complement strand
ATCTTTCGTTCTACGCTCCGACTTGTGGACAAAATGTCCCGAAGCTGTGTCCACACTCCCGAAAAAACAGAAAATTTCTTCTCTCAAAATTGAAACGGGCAGAAAGCCATTTTAAGACTTGCCCGCCTTGATTGCCCATAAGCAAAGACGGGCGAGGCTGTCAACAGCGGCACATTTATGCGCCGTTCATTTTAACCGTTGACTGGATCGCCTGATTTTGCTATCTTTCTGATAAACCGGTAGTTGCAGAGATGTTACAGTTCTTTTATCCCTCATGAAGCGTATCATAGTATGAATAATCAACAAGGCCGCTTATTTTATCCAATGCATACGGCTCCAATTCCTTTACCATTAAACAATCAGGATGCGGTAACTTAATTTTAGGACTTGCTTCAATTCCATATTTGTAGCTTGCTTGAAAACCGCGTGGATTATAATTGCGAGGGTTGCCTTCAACAAGTATCACTTTATACCCCATACCTTTTGCCCTTTCAAACCCATATTCCAATAATTCTTTTGAAATATGCTGCCTTTGTAATTCGGTTTTTACAGCAACAGGCGTTAGCATCAACAATTCATTTTCATATTTTCCTTCAATATGAAATCGTGAAAACATTGCATATCCAATAACTTCATCATGTTCATCAACCATAATTAGTTCTAATTCGGGAAGATAGTATTTCTTTGACCGTATTTCTTTGACTAATTGTCGTACTACCTTACCTTCTTCCGGATTTTTATATTTTGCAAAAACATCTTCCACTAATTCAAGAGATGACAGAAGATATTTGTTTTCCATAGACTTTATAATTCTTTCCATTATTTTTGTTACCTCGAAAATTTACATTTGTGTTCGTCGGCTTTGCGTCCGGTTCAGTGATGGCTTTGCTTTCCGATTCGTCAAATCCGCATTTATCTCTTAAACTTCATAGGCGTATATCTGATACCATCAGTTAATTGTTCGCTATCCGTATCTACAAACCCCAACTTATGATAAACAGGAACTGCATACGGGGAAGAATTTACGGTAAATTCTTCATTTTCGCTATTGTTCAAGAGATATTCCCATAAGCTTTTACCGATACCTTGTCTGTGGTACTGTGCCTTGACAAAGAAACAACAGATATGTTTTCGATTATTATTTGTAGCTATAATTCCTTTCAATTCTGCATTTTCATACGCCCCAAAAAATTCTAAGGTTTTCAAAATATCTTTGTTTTCTATAAAGCTTCTAAACGACTGTATACCCTCATCAGAATACTCAGGTGCTTCAAACTGTAAAAATGTTGTCCATATAAGTTGGATAGCATTCGTTGTTTGTTCATTATCTATTTTTCTAATTTCCATAAGAACACCGCCTCTCTATCTACCGATTTTTTGCTCCACACAACTCCCCAATAATTGGCATTTCGCTATTTCAATTTTTCTTGACATTCGCTACATTTTCTATCATGGATTGAAATAATTCCACCACATTTCGGGCAAGTATATTTTTCTTTCTGTTGCTCCATGAATATTTCTAAACCATGTTGACAAACAGATTCACTGTTTTCCATAAGGCTTGCTTGATACCGTTTGTTGTAGCTTTTTTCAAGATTTTTTATCAGCCTACATGGATATTCGGGACATTCAAAGCAATAGGATAAGGACTTTTCTCTGATACAATCCTTTATTTTGCATTTGCGGCAATGCTCTGGCTTTCCTTGATCGCTGTTCAAGCATCCGGCACATGTTTTTTTGTGGTAACAGTGTTTATAACAAACCCTACAGTTCATTCCGCAAGGAGCAAACATAATCGCATCAATATTTTCATTAGGCATTTTCATAACATTTTGTCTTTCTACAAATTTTCTTATCAAAAATTTTTTTGTATCATTTCCTGCAATGTACAGGAAATTGCACGGAGTTCTTTTCCCTCTGTGGCTACTTACCATAAGGCATACTTCCCCCGGCTTTTAGGTCAATTGTAAACTTATCTGAATATACCTTTTTTGCTTCTGAATGGTATTCGAGTGTAAACGTCACTTCTTTAATTATTTTCGCATAATCAAGTGTGCAGATTTTTGATTGTTCCGGAGCCAGAACGGCATTATTAAACCCCTGCAAAGAGTCCCTATCATTTTTGATTTTATAACATTCCCTAAAATCAAAATCATACTCAAACTTTGTAATGTAAGCTGGTGACTTTCCAAAACTCTTAACAACCAAATAGAAAAAAGGATTACCAGCCTTGATTTCATCAGTATAAACAGTAATGATAGGCCTTGTTGATTCTTCAATCATTTTATTGTTTTGATGCAAAGTGATTACAACAGTAATTACAGATATGACGGCCAAAACAAAAGATAAAACGCAGAGAATGATATTTACAATAGTCTACAAATCCATATTTTCACCTCCAATCGACTCTATTTTTGGGCCTTGTTCCATCATCTTCTTTGCTGACTGCTGGAACGGTTCGGCAGTTTTCTCGTCCATCGGAACAAGCTGCCCGATCTGTCGGCAATCACGGCGGTCATATCGTCCATAGACAGTGGCTCTTGTTTTTAGTCTTTATATCCCGCAGGATAGCAAGGAACACGTTCTTGATTTTTTCAATCTCCGCTTCATGCGCGCCTATCTTCTGAGCGTTCAAAAAATGCAAGTCCTGCCTTGCTTCTGCCCGAGGTTCTGGGTGTTCTTTCATCAAATCGGATAAAGAAGCAGTTTCCATTTCTATGAGCTGGTTTCGTGCCATACCCCTTTGCCGCTGCATCTTGGAAGTAAATCCGTACCAGGCTTATCAGTCGGGGAAGCGCTTATGCTCTAACAGTCGGTTGAGAATTTCAACATCTACCGCCCCTGTCATAAGCCTCTGACCTTCCCTCGGATAAGCCCAGTTCGGAAATATCATAGCTTTTGCGGACGCTCACAATAGACAAGTCCAGTATGTAGTCCGTTGATACCTTGAACATATCAGCGGCGCCCACAAGAATATCACTGCTGCTTTTTCTTTATTGGCCTGCCTGCATTATCTAAATTTTTCTGAATATGATTTGTAAAAACGCACATACAAAAGCAAAATTATATCATTTTTAAAACCATCAGAACTATTCCCCATTGCTGCTTCCCATCAAAATTTTTGCCAACTCAGAATCCGCACTTAAAATCACGGTTTTGCTTTCACCGGTCAGAGACGCTTTAAGGGCATCAAGCGAGCGCATAAAGGTAAAAAATTCCTGTTTGTCTGCCGTATTATAAGCCTCAGCCAGAAGCCTCATATATTCACTTTCGCCTTCTGCAACAAGCATTTCTGCCTTCACGTTTGCATCGGATATCAGAACATTGACATCCAGGTCCGCCCTATTACGTATCTTTGTTGCCTCAGCCTTCCCCTCGGCAATATATTTCTGTGTAATCTGATTCCGCTCAGCAATCATACGCTCATAAACCGCAGACTCATTTTCAGCAGGCAAATCAAATCGCTTAATTTTAACATCCGTAATCTCAATTCCATATGTAGCAGTATACTCTTTTACCTTTTCATAGACTTTTATATTTAAATCATTCCGGCCGCCTTCAACAGTCTCAGTGATAATCTCATCCTGCTTCATAGTACCGATAATATTTTTCAATGCATTATAGATTGCAGCATCCAAACGGCTCTGAGCTTCAAGGGTAGTACCCAGTGTTCTGTAAAATGTAAGCGGATCAGAGATCTGCCAAACCACATAGCTATCCACGCTCATTGCCTTTGAGTCACTGGTCAGAACATCAGACGGCTGCAGATCATACAGCTGCACATTTTGAGGATATGTTTTTATTGTATCAATAAAAGGTATTTTAAAATGCAGACCTGCCTCAGATACAATGTGTTCCACTTTAGAGAAGCGCAGCACCAAGGCATGCTCATCTTCTTCAACAATGTAAAATGATAATGCCGCAGTAATAATTAATAAAAGCACCGCAGCGCCAATTAATATTTTAACAGATAATTTCATAATTCTCCTCCATTTATTTCGTAAAGCTCTCTAAAGGCAGCAGCAGTTCCGTTGTCCCGTCTGCACCAGTGTTGATATATACTTTTACGCCGGGTAAAATGCTCTCTATGGCCTCAAAGTACATGCGGCGTTTTGTAATAACCGGATTCTGCACATATTCTTTATAAACAGCATCAAACATTGCAATCTGCTGTTTTGCTTCATTGATCCGTTTTTGTTTTAAATATTCAGCATTTTGTACAAGCTTATCCGCTTCTGCTTCTGCAGCCGGAATCTCTGAATTTTCATAAGCTCTTGCTTCATTCATCGCAGTCTCTTTTCCCTGTTTTGCAGTCTCTACCGCTTTGAAGGCTTGCGCGACTTCTTCTGTGGGCGCCTCGGCATCCTGAATTTTGACATCCAATAATTTTAATCCGATATCATACGTCTCCAATTCACTGATAATCAATTCTTTAACCACAGATTGAATTTCAGCTTTTCTTACGGTCAAGACATCGTCTACCTTGTAGGAGCTGACAACCGTTCGAATCTGACTCTGCACTAAACTTTTCAAGATTCCCACCGGATTCTCTGAGGCAAACAGGTACTTTTCCGGATTGGAAATCTGGTATTCCACAAAAAAGTCAACATTCACAATATTAAAATCACCGGTAATCATTTTACTCTCATTGGAAACCGTCACGGCAGTACCATCCTCTTTTGTGACAAAACCGATCTCGATTTTTTGGAATACATTTACACCTACTTTATGTACCTTCTGAATGCCAAAGGGAAGTTTAAAATGAATGCCTGCCTCTTCTGTTATTCCTGTCACTTTACCAAACGTAGTGATAACAGCATGCTGTTTTTCCTCAACCGTGTACCAGCTGCTTGTTCCAATAATAATCAATACAATAATAATAACAGCAGCAATTATAACCCGTTTCAATTTTCGCTTGTTCTCAGGCGAGAGGTCCTTAAACGGATTACCGATATCCACTACCTTTACCTTTTCCATCTCATTCTCTCCTATAAAAAATATTCGTCCGGCCTGTTATCGCTGAAATTTGATTTTACAAACATGCCCCGCAGCATCATATAAGTATTTTTAAGTATTTTCAGACCACTTAAAATCGCAGCAATAATACCGTAACGATCATTATCATACTATACCTGAAAATTTCGCGCAACTGATAAAGGGTGGGAGCCTGCTTTTTTTCAGCAGGCTCCCACCCTTTATCTTGCTCAACTTGCAAAATTAGCAGCCGCAACCATTGTTGTTGCAACCACAACCGCAGCCATTGTTGGAACCGCAGCCACAGCCGTTACCAAGAACTGCCAATACGATTAAAATGAGGATGATCCATATAATGCAATCATCATTACAACCAAAGCAACCCATGAGTCCTACCTCCATTATTTGTTTTGCGTTACATTTACATAATATGGCGGCCGCATAGGAGGTGTTACAAAAATAGTAAAATTAAATCCAATAAAGGGGGGAGCTTTGTTGCTAAGGCAGGGGGCAGCTTATGATTGAGCAGAATGACGTTTTACATAAGTGTCAATGATGCCTGTTAAAAGAAGCTTGATGTCTTTTTTATAGTACAGGCACATAGAGAACCAGAATATAAGAGAACCGGCAAGACAGACAATAATGTCCATCATGGTGTCAGTCACGCCTGTAGCCCGCACACGCTGCGGGTCGTTATGTAAAATAAAATTGATAACAAATTCAATGATCTCCCAAAACACGGCGATCAGCATAGAAAAGGAAATACTGAAAACAGAAGCTTGACCAAAATCCCTTTGATCAAATTGTCTCCCAGGCTTTAAAATATAAAACAGAAGTAATCCAACAAAAGTAAAAAGCACGCCGGAAAGCGTGTGCATAGCCTTGTCAAGGCCTGGAAAATTATTATAACCGCGCATAGCGGTTCCGAAGGTATAAGCTACAAAGCTGAAAATATAAACTAAAAAGTTGAGTTGATAGATAGGCCTCATGCGGCATAGACGGTAAAAAATACTCGGAATTAGTAAAAACAGCAATGATAAAAAGGTTAGGACAGAACTGTAACTATCCCTTAAATATACGAAACGAAAGCCAATTACAAGAACTGCAAGCGAAAATGCTCCCATCACATACGGATTTAGCTTTCGAAAAACAGCCTCTCTTTTATTTTCCATCATGTTGCCCCTTCTTCACCTAAACTTGCTCTTTCGTCTTTTTACATGAAACCACCATCCCGGCGGTACTGTACCGGACGGAGATAAGTCCGAACAAACTCCTGCCATATAAGCTCCTACCTTGCTCTTCTAAATATATAAGCCCCTACCCTGCATACCCAGCAGGGCCGGCCGGATTACAGAAACAGCACAAATTTACTTGCATATTAGCTGTTTTTTACAATTGCATTCTCTATCATTCTTCCCAGCATGTTACAGGTATCAAAGCAATTCTCCATATCATGAAAAATTTCCCGCCAGCGCTGCAGTTCAGCAGGAACTGTCTCAGTAGTAAAAAGCTCACGGATCGTGTTCCGATATAAACGGTCGCCTTGATACTCAAGCTCACTAAGCTCCTGAATCAATGCATGAATCGTTTTTGATTTTTTAAAATTCCGAAACTCCGCTACAATTGCCTTTGCTTTGTCGCAGCATGCAATAATTAAATCAATAAATGCCTTTGTCTCAGAACGCAGCTGCTTTACATTGAACATCCAAAAACGGAATCCAACCTCTTCAATCCGGTCTGATACATTATCAATCGACTGTGCGATAAATAAAATATCCTCCCGCTCAATGGGAGTAATAAACGCACGATTCAGCTCATAAGCAATTTTAGAATATATCAGGTCGCCCTCATGTTCCAGCTTATGGATTTCCTCTAATTGAAGCGCTAAGTCGCTTTTTACATAATCAGGGCTGTATTTGCGGACAATTTCCGCCAGTTTATCAGCAATTGAACAGGATATTTCAATTGCATCACAGAAAAGCTGATAATAATCTACATCCTTTTTACTTGCCATATGCATTCCTCCATCTCATTTTCGAATTATATAAACATCATAAACAGCTTCGCCATACCAAAACCGATCAGTCCGCAGCCCGGAAAGGTCAAAATCCAAGCACTCATCATCTCTTTAACAATTCCCCAATTTACCATAGACAGGCGTCTTGCCGCACCTACTCCCATAATCGCGGTAGTCTTTGTATGTGTAGTACTGACCGGAATTCCGCTTACAGAAGCCAGCAGCAGGCAGCCAGCAGCAGCAACATCTGCAGAAAATCCTTGATAACGCTCTAATTTTACCATATCCATACCTACGGATTTAATGATCCGGTAACCGCCGATCGAGGTTCCTACCCCCATTACAACAGAGCATAAAACCATCAGCCAAATCGGAATCATAAATTCACTGTCACTGCTTCCGTAATTTCCGAGGGCAAGCATGTGTCCCAGCAGAAAAACTCCAATGAATTTTTGACCATCCTGTGCGCCGTGCATAAAAGCCATTGCGGCACCGCCCGCAATTTGTCCGCCTTTGAAAAAGCGGTCTGTGCTGCGTCTGTTCATGTTCCGGCAGATGACGGTAACACATTTTACAACAATATATCCCATCACAAATCCCAACACAGTCGACAACAACAGACCGTAAACCACCTTTATCCATTCGCTGAGATTAATTCCGCCGGCGCCGCCTAATGCAATCGCAGCACCGGAAACCCCTGCGATCAGCGCATGGCTTTCACTCGTTGGAATACCGAAAAACCAAGCCCCGACAGCCCACACCACAATTGCAAATAGTGCAGCGCAAAGTGCAATCAGCGCGGTATGCGCATCTCCGCCGAAATCAACCATGTTGTAAATTGTAGCCGCAACCGAGTCACTGATCCAGGTCATTACCAGCACTCCGATAAAATTAAAAATTGCCGCCATAATAATCGCAGTGCGCGGCTTCATGGCCCTGGTTGAAACCACAGTGGCAATGGCGTTCGGCGCATCGGTCCATCCATTAACAAAAATTACGCCAAGCACCAAAAGCACTGTAATCAGTAAAGGGATATTTTGCATACACCCCGTGATAAAATCAAAAAAGCCGCCGACTCCGTCTGTGTTGCCAGTTAAAATAAGATACATGAATCCGTTTTCTCCTTTACACAATCCGTTCGCCCATTTCTCCGCCGGCCAATATATGGTAATGCAGATGCGGAACAGACTGTTTCGCATCTTTTCCGCAATTATTAATGACGCGAAATCCATTTTCCTCAAGTCCCAGCAATTTTGCTATTTTCGCAATAGCAAGCTGTATCCCGCCTAAAAAGGCGGCATCAGCTTCACTGAACATCAGAATATTCGGCACATGCCGTTTTGCCGCAACCACAACATGAACGGGCATCTGAGGATTAATGTCATAAAATGCTATACAATACGCATCCTCATAAACCTTTTTGGCCGGTATTTCCCCGGAAATAATTTTACAGAAAATACAGTCTTCCATTATGAACGCCTCCTTTAAAACAACTGAATCCGAAACAGTCGGCTTTGTGCCTTACAGCAAAAAAGAACCGACCTTCTTCAGCATCTCGTCAATAGCCGCCGGATTCTTACCGCCGGCCTGTGCCATATCCGGCCGGCCTCCGCCTCCGCCTCCGCACATACTGGCCGCCTGCTTCACAATTTTACCGCAGTTCACTCCCATTTCTACGGCGTGCTTCGTTGCCATTGCCACAATTTGAACTTTATCTCCGTTTCCGGATGCTAAAAGTACGACGCCAACTTCAAGCCTGCTTCTCAAACGTTCTGCCATCTCGCGCAGACCTTCTCCGTCCAACATATCAAAGCGTGCCGCAACAAGCGTGATATCGCCGACCTGAACCGCATTCTGCAGCACCTGCTCTGTGTTTTCACCTGCCATATCCCGTTTCAGCTTTTCTATTTCTTTTGATAAAGCCTTAAACTGTACCGCAATTCCCGCTACCTTTGCCGCAACCTCACCGTAAGAAGCTTTCACCGTATCTGTCACAGCATCCAAAATTCGCTCTTCTTCTAAATAACAATCTCTGGCGCCGCTTCCGGTCACTGCCTCGATCCTTCTGATTCCGGCAGCAACCGCACTTTCATGCAGAATTTTTACAATGCCGACAGAGGCCGTATTCTGAACATGCGTGCCGCCGCACAATTCCATACTGTAATCGCCCATTCTTACCACACGCACTACATTACCGTATTTTTCACCAAATAATGCTGTGGCGCCCAGGCGCTTGGCCTCTTCAATAGGCATCTCCCGGATCGTCACCGGATAATCCTCAAATACCGCCGCGTTTACTTCCTCCTCAATCCGGTTCAGCTGGTCCTGCGTAACAGCCTGCATATGGTTAAAATCGAATCGCAGCCGTTCCGGACTGACGCTGGAGCCGGCTTGATGTACATGATCTCCAAGAACACGCCGCAGCGCTTTCTGCAGCAGATGGGTTGCACTGTG
>ULMH01004759.1_pt1 | contig 9449 bp, 9 predicted proteins | sample 1951611 | NCBI WGS metagenome assembly ULMH01 (sample SAMEA4835546, study PRJEB28245) | human gut metagenome | biome: gut microbiome; material: fecal sample | place: Denmark | collected 2008 | reverse complement strand
ACACCTGAAACCCTACTGTTTAGTAGGGTTTCGTGTTTCTGTCAAGGAGATTTTGTGCGGCGATGCCGCACGCAACTGCGTTGCCGAACTCTTCGTTGCACGCTCCGCTTTGCGAAATCCGTTTCGCTCGCTTCGCTGTTGGGCGAATCTCTTCTTCTCCGCCAACACCTGAAACCCTACTGTTTAGTAGGGTTTCGCGCTATTTTAAGATAGAACTTTCGCACGCAGTGCAACAACCAAGCAAGCACTTACTCGGAATTGCGGTTTGAATTTTTGTTCATCTTATTTTTAGAGAGAAAAGTGGTTGCGCGGTAGTAGGAGTGAGGGCTAATGCGGTTTTAGGCAATCGTCAAAGATGTTACGATTACCATTTAAGGGTTACGCACATTGTTACACTTTTCGAAACAATATTAAAGACAATTGCCATAACAGCAATGACGCCTGAACGACCGTTGCCAGCAACAACTTACGTCTTCTTCTCCGCAAATCAAAAAAAAACCGACATAGGCGTTTTCAGACTTTCAATCGGTTTTTGAAGTGGATATTAAGTTGCAACGGCATATTATAGCAAGGTATGCCAATCTCCTTTTTTCTAATCATAACACATGCAAAAACTCATTGCAATACACATATGCAACATCGCATCTCGCATTTATATTATTCTGTCCGTTACGACAACGGTGTAATACTCTTGTTCGCACTCTATTCCCGTCGGCACAAGACCTAGTTTTTGCCAAAATGATTTTGCTTTCGGATTTGTTTTAACATAGCCGAGTCTAACGTGTGTATAGCTCTCGGCAGCAAGTTGCTTGAAACAAGACGAAACTATTTTGCTTCCGACGCCCCTGCCCTGATATGCCGCCGCAACCATAAACAGACCTATAAAAACGGTTTGTTTGTCGGGATATTTTTCAATCAAATCGAGCACGGCAACGAGATTATTGCCGTCGAAAAAACCCACAAAATGTTTGTCGGCGATGCTTTTTCCGTCGGGAAGCGCGCGCATATCGTATTCAACAGATTGAATCGTGGGCGGTGGCGGACAATGCTCGAAATAAAGCGGATTTGACTCATATAAGTCCAAAACCGTTTGAGCATCGCACTTTTCAAGGTGGCGAACTTGATATTTTGAAGATAGTTTTTCGATATTCATAAACAAATTATATAACTACGTCTGGCAAAAATCCAGCAAATATGTTATATTTAAAACGATATGGAAAACGATGCGATTATCAAATTTGAAAATACAAACGAACTCTCTGTTGACGAGTTTGCGAAAATCGTTGCAAGTTGCTACGCTTGCAAGGTTTTCACGCGTACTTTCGAAAACAGAGTTATCGTTGCTATCGACACGTTTTTGCCGGGATACGACGAGGGCGTTTGCAACGTTTTGGAAAAAGTCGGCAACAGCGTAGAAATCTCTGACAACCGCTCGGTTACCGATTATTGGGAGATTATGGACGTAGATATGCACTTGCACAAAGAAAAGATATGTAAAATCGAAAGCGAATACGGATTGAGTTTTGCGGACGGCAATTTTATATCCGCTTTCCCCTACGACGTAAGCAAACTTCAAGACAACGTTGCCAAATTCAACGAAGCGTTGTTTAAACTTGCAAAAATCGACGAGGATTGAACCGCATGAACGTTTTGACTGCCGTAAAACAAATTGAAAGCAAATATCCCGTGCAACGTATCGCAGACGATTTTTACGAAATTCCGACGGGATATTTTACTCGCGGTGGCGAAGGGATATCCCTATATCTCATAGATATGCAAGGCAATCTCTATCTCAGCGATTGCGCGGATACGGCAAACGGAATTGGCGAAAAATTGACCGAAAATCAGCTTTGCGAATTGGCGGCGGAACACGGCTTTTCACTTGACGACTGGCACGTTGTGAAAGAATACGAAAGCGTTGCGGACGTAGACGGTTTTGTAAAAATGATTTCCGACGCTTTTTGCGACGATCTGTACACGCTTTAAGACGTGCCGTAAACTTGTTCCACTTCTTGTCCGAGACAAACGAAAAACTCGCTTACACGATGCTTTTCAAAGCAAAATTGCCTGATTTGCAGCGTTTTCCGTGATTTTTGCACACACATTCGCATACATTTTAAATGTATTATTTACAAAATCTACATTGCATGTTATCATCGAAATATCAAAATTTTAGGAGATTATATGGGCAACTTACTTGGCGCAACCGCTGACCCTGACCCACTCAGTACGATATTATCGTCTATTTTTATCGTTGTTTTGGTGCTTTTTTCGGGATTTTTCTCGGCAACGGAAACCGCATTCAGCTCTGTCAACAGAACAAAGCTCAAACTTAAAGCGCAAGGCGGCAACAAATCTGCGCAAAACGCTTTAAAACTTCTTGACAAATTCGACAAACTTCTCTCAACCATCCTTGTGGGAAACAACCTTGTCAACATCACTCTTTCAGTGCTTTTCAACAATATTTTCGAAAGAGTGATTTCCGATCCGGCGGTAAGCGGCATCGTTTCGGTCGCCGTGTCCACAGTGATCGTTTTGACGTTTGGCGAAATCACCCCAAAAATGATTGCAAAGGAAAATTCCGAGCGTATCTGCATGGCGTTCGGCTACCCCATCCGCGCAATTCAAATCATACTCTATCCGATTACGATTATCTTTACGGGGTTGAAATTCGTTTTGAACAAGATTTTCAAATCTCGCGACGACGACAAAATCACCGAAGAAGAATTGCTTTCAATGGTCGAAGAAGCGCAAGAGGACGGCTCTCTCGACTCACAAGAGCGCGAGCTTATTTCGAGCGCAATAGAATTTGACGACTGCGAAGTGCAAGATATTCTCGTTCCGAGAGTCAACGTCATTGCCGTGCCGACCAATATGGCGATGGACAAAATCAAGGCGATTTTCCTCGAATACAACTATTCGAGATTGCCCGTCTACAAGGATTCCATCGATCAAATCGTTGGCATGATCCACAACATCGACTTCTTCACTGCTCTTGAAAAAGGCGAGAAGAACATAAAAAATTACATAACGCCGGTTGCGGTGGCAACCGAGCATATGAAGATATCCGCATTGCTCAAAAGCATGCAACGCCAAAAAGTGCATATGGCTGTTGTCGTTGACGAGTACGGCGGAACGCTGGGTATAGTCACCCTCGAAGACATCCTTGAAGAACTCGTAGGCGAGATTTGGGACGAACACGACGAAGTTGTCAACTACTTCACCAAAATCGACGATGAAAATTATCTCGTAGACGGTCGTGCGGAACTCGATGATTTCTTCAAAGAATTTAATATCGACGAAAACGAAACGGAAAATTTCGACTCTCAAACCGTCAGCGGTTGGGTCATCGAGCAATTCGGAGAAATTCCAAAAAAGTCGCAATCTTTCGATTTCAAAAATCTCACGATCGTGGTCAATAAACTCACTGCACGCAAGATCATCGAAATCAAGGTCAGGATCAATCCTCAAAAGGAGGAAGAGGATGAACAAGAGCAAAAGTTCAAACTCTTTGACAAACACGAAAAAGAGGAACAAAAAGACTGATTTATTGCAATTTAGCGTTGCAAACGAAACTTAAATTTTCAAAATTCAGAGGAAAGCCACCGCTTAGGTGGCTTTCTATTTTTTGATTAAAAATTCGTACGCCTTTTTATTTACGGGCTCTTTTTACAAGCGAAAAGGACGGAAATTCCGTCCTTTTCAAACAAAATCGAATATGCGATTTAACTCATTTCTTTTTCTCTTCCCTGCGCTTGTCGTTGATGATTGCAAGAGCTTTTTCGTCGATAAGGGATATACCTTCGCTCTTTGCGATTTCAACCATTTGCGTGAGAGCTGCTTTGAGGAACACTCTGGGGATCTTTGTCAGTTTTGCGCATGCCTCGTCGGTAAATTTGACTTGCGGATCGATTCTCGACGCCGCATATTTGACGGAGTTGACGTCCCCTTCCTTTGCCTGAATCTTTTCGGGATAAGGCTTTTTGAAACGAGAGCACCAGAAGTTTGTGCTATCGCGATAGCCATAATCGACGGGCACAGGCGGATAATTGTATCTTGAAACGCCGTTGATGATTGAATCGTAATACTCCTCTTTCATCCAGATTTTGTCGATTTTAAGGATAAAGTGCGCGCCGAACTTACTTGTAATTCCGTTGAAATTGCGATACGGCGGTTCGTAGCCTTCAAGGCAACCTGGCTTATCGAGGTATGCGTCTTCCAAAGAACTGTCCCACGTACACTCAAACACTTGAAATGCTTCTTCGACGATTTGCGGACGGTCGCCGCCGAGCACGCTGTCACGCAACGTGAAGATGCAATCTTTCATTTTTTGCTCGGTCGTGTCGCCGGGGAACCCCAATCTCACCGCTTCTTTAAAGAACTTTTTGTTGTCGGGGATAAAGTTGAGCGCAACTTTGCCCGTGCGCAAAATGTTTTGAGCGGTATTAGACGAGTTTCTGACCTCCAAAATCATTGCGTAATAGTCTTTGCCTGCAATGTAATACGGGAAGCAAAGAGAATACGAGCCGATGTTGGTTTGTCCGCTTTCCGACACCGTCGAGGCAAGCACGACGGGCATGGGGAAAAACGAAGACGTTTGATAAAAGTTGTCCACGATACGCAAATCTTTAAATTCGCTCATAGTTCACCTTCTATAAAATTGTTTACGATATTATAACGCGTTAGATACTCGAAATTATTTCAAACTTCTCACGGTGTAGCCCTCTTTTGCAAGCACACGCAATTGAAGGTTGAGTTGGTCGATAAACTCTTTGTTGGAAGAAGTTTTGACAATCATATTGATAAGGTTTTCGGTTGCTTCGGCGTTGTCCGCGTTCGACAAAAGTTTGCGGATACCCCACGTGCCTTCGAGTTCGCTGGGCGTAAGGAGCAATTCTTCCTTTCTCGTACCGCTCTTTGCAAGGTCGATTGCGGGGAAAATTCTCTTTTCGCTGAGTCTGCGGTCGAGATGAATTTCCATATTGCCCGTGCCTTTAAACTCTTCGAAAATGACGTCGTCCATACGACTTCCCGTGTCAACAAGCGCGGTTGCGATGATGGTGAGCGATCCGCCGTTTTCGATGTTTCTTGCCGAGCCGAAAAAGCGTTTGGGACTATGCAATGCGCCCGGATCGATACCGCCGGAGAGCGTTCTGCCCGTAGGCGGAATCGTGAGGTTGTACGCTCTTGCAAGTCTTGTGAGCGAGTCGAGCAAAATCACGACGTCTTTGCCCATTTCAACAAGACGTTTTGCGCGTTCGAGCAACATTTCGGCAGTCTTTGTGTGATGCTCGGGAAGTTCGTCAAACGTCGAATACACCACTTCGCCCTTTATGGAGCGTTGCATATCCGTGACTTCCTCGGGGCGTTCGTCGATGAGAAGCACTTTGAGTTCGATGTCGGGATAGTTGGTTGCGATGGAGCTTGCAATCATTTTCAGAAGCGTCGTCTTACCGGCTTTCGGAGGTGAAACGATGATGCCTCTTTGACCTTTGCCGATAGGCGATACGAGGTCGATGCAGCGAGTTGCAAACTCTCTGGGCGCAACTTCAAGGCGAATACGCTCATCGGGATAAATTGGCACGAGATCGTCGAAATTGGGACGTTTGCCCACTTTGTCGGATTCGATGCCGTTGATCGTTGTTACGCTCACGACTGCGGACGGTCTGCCCTCTTGCACCTTTTTGCAAAGAGAAGTCACGTAGTCGCCTCTACGCAATCCGTATTGTTTAATTTTCATTGCGGACACGTAAGCGTCCATTTCGTTAAATTCACCGTTTTTTACGCGCAAAAAGCCGTATCCGTCGGGGTTGATTTCAAGATATCCTTCACGGATTTGTTCGGTTTCTTCATCATCTTTGCGTTCTGCGATAACGTTGTCGCGTTGCACTTGATTTTGGTTTTGATTGCGGAAATTGTTTTGTTTTTGACCGTAATTGTTTTGATTGAAGCCGTTGTTGGAATATTGTTTTTGATTTTGTTGAGCGAATTGGCGCGTCGGCTGATATTTTGGTCTTTCAAATCCCTTAGGAAGCGAAATTTCGCCTATGACCTCAACTTTTGCGGGAGACGGCGTGAGAATTTGCTCGGGTTGAGCAAGGTTTTGAGCAATTTGCGGTTTTTCGCTTGTCGTTTGTTCGGTTGCATCGCCATACTTTTTAGGGCGACCGCGTCTCGGAGCTTGCGGCGGCTCTATTTCACCGTTGGTGATTTTAAAGACCATATCGACAAGTTCTGCCTTGTTCATTTTCGTTGGCGCGCTTATGCCGACTTCTTTTGCAAGGGCGCGCATTTCGAAAATGCTTTTTGCCTCTAATTCTGATTTCGAGAATTTTTGCATCATTTTCACCTATATTCGAACTTAGCGTCCGAAAAAAATTTATATTACTTTTTTAATGCCAAACGGCGTATTTTGGTGTTATGCGTCATGGAGTATATCGTCCGTTGCCGACAGAAGTCGGCAACGGCTTAAAAAGCGTAAATAAATTATTTTGAAAGTTTGTCAAGCACCAAAACTTTTGTTTCTTCGCCGTCAAAATCGGCTCTGTCGAATTCAACCGTGCAAGAGTCTGCGTAAACGATGTTTTCGTCGTCGAAAAGGGACAAAAACTCATTGACTTTGTCGATGTCAAACTCGCAATCTTTGGTCTTGTAGTGCATGGGGATCACGACATCGGGCATGATGCGATCGACGTATTCTTTTGCTTGTTGCGCATCTATCGTATAGTTGCCTCCGACAGGAACGAGCAACACGTTTACGGGCATAAGAGATTCAACCAAAATTGCGTTGCACTCCTCGCCGATGTCGCCCATATGGCACACGTCAACACCGTCCATACGATATTTGAAAATGATATTTTCCCCTCTCAGACTGCCCTTTTTATCATCGTGATACGAGCGTTGAGCAAGGATATGTACGCCGCCGATTTCGTATGCGCCCACTCTGTTGAGCACTGTGGGATCGCCGCCTACTTTCGAAACGCAGCAATGATCGTTGTGTGCGTGAGAAACCGTGACGATATCTGCATCGACGTCGGGCATCTCATAGCCTACGTATGAATGATAAGGATCGGTGACAATCTTCGTTCCCGTGCTCTCTTCAAGCAAAAACGAGGAATGACCAAGCCATGTGATTTTCATCTTTTACTCCTTTTGTGTCAACCGTTGAGTCTGTCCACAAGCTCGCGGATTTTTTGCGAGGGATCGAGAAGATTCGCAACGGATTCGTTGACGTTTGCGGCGGCGATGATATAAGAAATATATTTTGACAAATCCGCTTCCACAAACCATTCGCACTCTTTGAGTTCTGGAATACGATACGTGAGGTTTGTCGAAAGCACTGCGTCAAACACGCCGTCCTGATATGCTTTATTAAATTTGTCTACACCTTCGGTGAAGAGCGAGAACGTTGCAGCAAGGAAAACTTTTTTTGCGCCCTTCTCTTTTATCTCTTTTGCAAGTTTGAGGATGGAATCGCCCGTTGCAATCATGTCGTCTGCAACAAAGACGTTCATACCCTCGACCGACGCGCCGATATACTCGTGCGCTACGATGGGATTGCGGCCGTTGATGATTGTTGAATAATCGCGTCTTTTGTAGAACATACCGAGGTCTAGTCCGAGCACGGAAGCGTAAAATACGTTTCTCGTCATTGCGCCTTCGTCGGGAGAAATGACCATGAGGCTGTCTTTTTTGAGTTTGACGTCGGGAAAACGTCTTGTGAGACATTTGAGGATTTGATAGTGTGCAAAATAGTTGTCAAATCCCATAAGCGGCACTGCGTTTTGCACTCTCGGGTCGTGAGCATCGAACGTGATGATGTCCGCAACGCCCATATTTTGAAGTTCGAGAAGCATTTGGGCGCAGTCAAGCGATTCTCTTGCGCTGCGTCTGTGCTGTCTGCCGCCGTAGAGCATCGGCATAATGACCGTGATACGCTCGGGCTTGCCCATGCATGAACATATTATGCGTTTGAGGTTTTGAAAATGCTCGTCGGGTGTGAGCGGAATCTCTTTTCCGAAGAAAGGATAGGTCACACCGTGATTGCCCGGATCGCAAATGATGTACAAGTCTTTGCCGCGGACGGTTTCGCAGATGATGCCCTTTGCATCGCCGTTTGTGAAACGCGGGCAGTCGGATTTAAGAATAAACGTTCCGTTGTGGAGTTTGTTGCCGAGGTGCGATTCGCTGAACAGTGTGATGAGTCGTTTGTCTATAAGTTGAGCAAGTTCTTCAGCGCCGGGAGTGGCGATGATGGCGATGGGCGCGCTGGGCGTCTCTCCGTAAATAGATAAATCCGGTGTCATTTGTGCCTCCGTTGTTTTCAAGCAAAGTATAACAAATAAATTTTGGATTGACAATCATTATTGCCAAACAAAAAAATAATATTTTTTATTCGAGATTTTTATGCTTTTTTCGCATTATTTTCGCATTTTTTTAATGCTTTTTTGTCGGCATTTACCCCCCCCCATTGAAAAAAACCGCGTCAACGTATTCGTTTTTGTGTTTTAAGCAAATTCATATAGGTTTTGCCTATCCTCAAATATTCAGAATTTCCACCAATATCGAATTCATAACAGCCATACCCTCTCTCGTCAAAGACGCATAGCCGTTTTTTCTTTCAAAATACTTTTCCAGATTTTGCGGAACAAGTGGCAAAAGCTCTTCTTTTATGCCTTTATTCGTGCGCAAAGCAAGCATAATTTCCTCTTCTTTCACGTCTTTTCCCGTAAGATATTCGCAAAAATCACGGCAAATTTCGTCATATGTATTTGCGCTTTCCACAGCATTTTTATAGTCGCTTAACGAGCGGAAATTCGCATACCTAACCTGCCCGGAAAAATCTTTCGTCGTATTGACGTTTATCTTCGATTTTTTCAAAAAAGAATGTGCGCCTGCGCCGAAGCCGAGATATTCTTCCCTTTGCCAATAGCCGAAATTGTGCAAGGAAATCTTGCCGTCCTTTGCAAAGTTGGACACTTCGTATCTTTCAAATCCGCTTGCGTTTGCGCAATCGTACGCACAATCGAACAAATCCTGCGTTTTATCGTCGTCGGGCAAGACAATTTTGCCTTGTTTGACCATTCTATCAAGCGCAGTGCCCTCTTCGACGCTCAATTCGTACATCGACAAGTGTTTCACAAGCGGCGCAAGCGTTTCGACTTCGGCTTTTATTCGCTCATTCGTGTCGAACGGCAGTCCGATTATAAGGTCGGCGGACACGTTGTCGAAATAACGCCTTGCAAGTTTGATTTTTTCTATTGCGGTTTTTGCGTCGTGAAGCCTGCCGATTGCTTTCAAATTGTCGTCGAAAAGGCTCTGAACTCCTATGCTGATTCTGTTTACGCCGACGTCTTTGTAAAGTTCGAGTTTTTGCTCGTTTATGCTTTCGGGATTGCACTCTATCGTCCACTCTTTAAGGTGGGATAAATCGAACCTGCAGGCAAGAT
>ULMH01021772.1_pt1 | contig 9467 bp, 9 predicted proteins | sample 1951611 | NCBI WGS metagenome assembly ULMH01 (sample SAMEA4835546, study PRJEB28245) | human gut metagenome | biome: gut microbiome; material: fecal sample | place: Denmark | collected 2008 | reverse complement strand
GAGCAAACGCCCGCAGGCGGCGGAGGCGGAAGAGAAAAGCCTCGAAACGCTGACCCGCACTATCACCGAAACCAGCGAGCAGCAGGTCAGTTGGGAGACGATACCGCTGATCGAGCCTATCAGCTTAAGCCTCGGCTACAAACTGGTGGCGCTGGTGGATAAAGCCCAGGGCAACCCGCTCACCCAGCGGATCCGCGGCGTGCGGCAGGTGATTTCTGACGGCAACGGCGTGCTGCTGCCGGAGATCCGCATTCGGGAAAACTTCCGCCTCAAGCCCAGCCAGTATGCCATTTTCATCAACGGCATTAAGGCTGATGAAGCGGATATTCCGGCGGATAAACTGATGGCCCTGCCCTCCAGCGAAACCTACGGCGAGATTGACGGCGTGCTGGGGAACGACCCGGCGTATGGGATGCCGGTCACCTGGATCCAGCCTGCGCAGAAGGCGAAGGCGCTGAATATGGGGTATCAGGTGATCGACAGCGCCAGCGTGATTGCTACCCATGTGAACAAGATTGTGCGCAGCTATATTCCTGATTTGTTTAACTATGATGATATTACGCAGTTGCATAACCGTTTGGCGTCGATGGCACCGCGCCTGGCGGAAGATTTAAGCGCGGCGCTCAATTACAGCCAGTTGCTGAAAGTGTACCGGGCGCTGCTGACCGAAGGCGTTTCCCTGCGCGATATCGTCACCATCGCCACCGTGCTGGTCGCCAGTAGCGCGGTGACCAAAGATCATATTCTGCTGGCAGCTGATGTGCGCCTGGCGCTGCGGCGAAGCATTGCGAAGCATTACCCATCCGTTCGTTCGCAAGCAGGAGCTGACGGTGTATACGCTGAATAATGAGCTGGAAAATCTGCTGACCAACGTGGTGAATCAGGCGCAACAGGGCGGGAAAGTGATGCTCGACAGCGTGCCGGTGGACCCGAATATGCTTAACCAGTTTCAGAGCACGATGCCGCAGGTAAAAGAGCAGATGAAAGCGGCGGGGAAAGATCCGGTGCTGCTGGTGCCGCCGCAGCTACGCCCTTTGCTGGCGCGTTATGCAAGGTTGTTTGCGCCGGGGCTGCATGTGCTGTCGTATAACGAAGTGCCGGATGAGCTGGAGTTGAAGATTATGGGGGCGTTGAGTTGATGCCTTTTAAGAAACGCAATACGATGACATCAATTTATGACGTCAGGGATTGATAAGATGATGAAAACGCGTTCATTAATATCTCAAGGATCGAACATTATCACCATTAAAGGTCAACCAGCCGCAGTGACATTTGAAGCCGATATCAACGCATTTCGCGGCAAATTCCTCAATGTAAATGGTTATTGTGACTTTGTGGCCACAAACATTGAGGCATTGTACCGGGAAGGTGAAAGTGCGCTGGATGAGTGGATGGCGGATTGTGAAGAGGACGGCATTGCCCCTTTTCGTGAAGAAGAAGAGCAAAAACGCCTGACGCTTCGTGTTCCTCATCACATCGATTCACGGCTGACCATTGTCGCCAAACAACATTCCATTTCAAAAAATCAGCTTATTGTTGATGTCTTAGAACGTGAGTTTTCAGCCCAGATGTAAACAGGTCGGATGCCGCGTGGCATCCGACCTTTTGCCTGTTCGTCAATATTACCCATTTACAAAATCGTCTCCTCCGTCAAAATCCGGCGCGCGCCTAAAAAATGATCCTGCCAGAAAGGTTCGGCTAACCGACTTACCCGAATGGTTTCGCCGGTACGTGGCGACTCGATAAATTGCCCATCGCCCAAATACACGCCCATATGATCGGCTATCTCGCGGCTGTGGATATGGAAAAACAGCAAATCTCCCCGGCGCAGGTCGTTGTTCGCCACAATCGTTGCCCGATGGTAGTGATACATCTCATTGGCCGTGCGCGGGAGCTTCGCCTCAAGGATCTTGTTGTAGGCATAAAAAACCAACCCGCTACAGTCGAAGCCTTGATCGGGCCGCGTGCCGCCCCAGACATAAGGCTTGCCAAGCTGCTGCTCCAGGCGGTGAATCGCCACTTCGGTGATGTTATGCAGATGGTCACTGCTTAAAAAGTGGTTGTTTTCCGCCAGCGCCTGCCAGCGTCTGTCACTCGCCTTGAGCGGCGCAGGAAACCATTCTGGATGCTGTTTTATCTGCTCCCGGTTGTGCTGGCGTAGCGCCCTTCTGCTTTCGGCATTGCCTTCCACAATATAGCTGGCCTGTTTTTTCAGATGGGTTTGGTACTGTTTTAATAAACGCGCACGGTTTTGCATCCGCTGGCGAGCGGCGTAGCTGAAAGAGATATGTGATGTGGTGGCGCTGGCAAATGAAGAAAACGGCAAGCAAAGCAACAGTAATCCCGACAACACAAAAGAGGGAATCGACGGCAAGGACATATTCAATAATGGCTGGTCATGCATTGATGTTACAGTGTATCCCGGCCCGTACCTGAACAAACTTAATAAACCATTATTATAAAATTAATAAATATATTTCAGTTAATTATGTAAAAACATCCGTTTATTAAATTACTCATGGATTGTCGCTGTTGCTCATTTGAGCTACAATTCAAGCTGAATAAATATACAGCACAGGAGATACCCCAATGGCTGCTAACGCGTTTGTTCGCGCCCGAATCGATGAAGATCTGAAGAATCAGGCGGCGGACGTACTGGCCGGGATGGGGCTGACCATCTCTGACCTGGTTCGCATAACCCTCACAAAGGTCGCGCGTGAAAAGGCATTGCCGTTTGATTTACGCGAGCCTAATCAATTAACCATTCAATCAATCAAAAACAGCGAAGCTGGCGTTGATGTTCATAAGGCCAAAGACGCCGATGATTTATTTGATAAATTAGGAATTTAAATATGATTCAAAGGGATATTGAATACTCGGGACAATTTTCAAAGGATGTAAAACTTGCACAAAAGCGTCATAAGGATATGAATAAATTGAAATATCTTATGACGCTTCTTATCAATAATACTTTACCGCTTCCAGCTGTTTATAAAGACCACCCGCTGCAAGGTTCATGGAAAGGTTATCGCGATGCTCATGTCGAACCGGACTGGATCCTGATTTACAAACTTACCGATAAACTTTTACGATTTGAGAGAACTGGAACTCACGCGGCGCTCTTTGGGTAAAGCCCGCTGCCGATGAAATTTGTAAACCCTGCGCCGACAGGCTTGCGTAAAACTCTTTTGGTGATAATGTGAGCCTTCCAAATCCAGACTATTCCGATTTGGGATCCATTTTGCCGTCCTGGCGTGTGTAACCGTTTTATCAAGGAATAAGCAGTATGCGTAAAATCGCATTAATTCTTGCGATGTTGTTGATCCCGTGCGTTTCGTTTGCCGGTTTGCTGGGCAGCAGTAGCTCGACCACGCCAGTGAGCAAAGAGTATAAGCAGCAGTTGATGGGATCCCCTGTCTACATCCAGATCTTCAAGGAAGAACGTACGCTCGATCTCTACGTCAAAATGGGCGAGCAATATCAACTGCTCGACAGCTATAAAATCTGTAAATATTCCGGCGGCTTAGGGCCAAAACAGCGTCAGGGCGATTTCAAAAGCCCGGAAGGGTTTTATAGCGTCCAGCGTAATCAGTTAAAACCAGACAGCCGTTACTACAAAGCGATTAATATTGGATTCCCCAATGCCTATGACCGTGCGCATGGTTATGAAGGGAAATACCTGATGATCCACGGCGATTGTGTTTCCATCGGCTGCTACGCAATGACCAATCAGGGTATTGATGAGATCTTCCAGTTCGTTACTGGTGCGCTGGTGTTTGGTCAGCCGAGCGTGCAAGTGAGTATTTACCCGTTCCGCATGACCGACGCCAATATGAAGCGCCATAAATATTCCAACTTTAAGGACTTCTGGGAGCAACTGAAGCCGGGTTACGACTACTTTGAGCAAACCCGTAAGCCACCAACCGTTTCTGTGGTCAATGGTCGTTACGTGGTCAGCAAGCCGTTAAGCCACGAAGTTGTGCAGCCACAACTGGCATCAAACTACACGCTCCCCGAGGCAAAATAAGCGCCATTCGCCTGGCATAATCTTTTGCCAGGTTTCATTGCCCGTCAGCGGCTGTGTCGCAATCACCGTGACCACATCATTCGGTGTGGTCTGCGAGCTGAAGTCGATTTCCACATCCTGATCCAGCAGCGTTGCCACGCCAAACGGTGCGCGGCGGGTGATCCAGTGCAGATTGGTCGAGCAATACGCCATTACATAGCGCCCATCCGAAAGCAGCATGTTGAAAACGCCCTTCTGCCGCAGTTCGTCCGCCAGTGAAGCGATATATTTAAACACTGCTGCCATGTTGCCCGGCGTGCGCGGGTAACGCTGCGTTAATTTATGCAGCAGCCAGCAAAAGGCTTTTTCGCTATCGGTTTCACCTACCGGGCGGAAGTTGCCGGTTTCCAGTGATTTGTAGCCCGTCAGTTGTCCGTTATGGGCATAAGTCCAGTTGCGTCCCCATAACTCGCGGGTAAATGGGTGAGTATTTTCCAGCGCCACCTCGCCCCGATTAGCCTGGCGAATATGAGCCACCACCGAACAGGATTTTATCGGGTAGTCCTGGACAAGTTTGGCGATGGGGGAATTAAAGCTGGGTTGTGGATCTTTAAATGTGCGACAGCCTTTACCTTCGTAAAAGGTAATGCCCCAGCCATCTTTATGTGGCCCGGTTCCACCACCACGCTGTACAAGCCCGGTGAAACTAAAGCAGATATCGGTAGGGACGTTGGCGCTCATCCCGAGCAATTCGCACATCGGTAACCTCCACAACAGCGGGAGCGCATGGCCCCCGGCGAAGATTGATTTAAGAATTTTCAGGTCGGATGCGGCGTAAACGCATTATTCGGCCTACGGTTCGGGTACAGATTTGTAGGCATGATAAGACGCGTCAGCGTCGCATCAGGCATCAGCGCACAAATGCCGGATGCGGCGTAATGAACGCCTTATCCGGCCTACGCCAGACTTACTTAACCATCTCTTTTTCAATCAACTGGATCAGGATATGGATCACTTTAATGTGGATCTCCTGAATGCGGTCGGCATAACCAAAGTGCGGAACGCGAATTTCGATATCCGCCGTGCCAGCCATTTTGCCGCCGTCTTTACCGGTCAGGGTGATCACTTTCATCCCCTTCTCACGCGCCGCAGCGATCGCTTTGAGCACGTTTGCAGAGTTACCGGAGGTGGAGATCCCCAGCAGTACATCGCCTTCGCGACCTACCGCTTCAACGTAGCGGGAGAAAATATCATTGAAACCGAAATCATTACCGACGCAGGAAATATGACTAACGTCAGAAATGGCAATCGCCGGGTAGCCCGGACGGTTTTCACGGTAGCGACCGGTCAACTCTTCGGCAAAGTGCATGGCGTCGCAATGGGAGCCGCCGTTGCCGCAGGAAAGCACTTTGCCACCGGCTTTAAAGCTGTCTGCTAACAGGACCGCCGCGCGCTGAATGGCGTGAATATTGGCGTCATCTTTTAAAAAGTTAGCCAGCGTTTCCGCCGCTTCGTTCAGTTCGTTACGAATAAGATCCTGGTACATGAGGATATCCTTCAGCATAAATGTAATAGACAAAATGCAGTGTACCGGATACCGCCAGAAGCGAGAAGTACGGGCAGGTGCTATGACCAGGACTTTTTGACCTGAAGTGCGGATAAAAACAGCAACAATGTGAGCTTTGTTGTAATTATATTGTAAACACATTGCTAAATGTTTTTACATCCACTACAACCATATCATCACAAGTGGTCAGACCTCCTACAAGTAAGGGGCTTTTCGTTATGATGATTTTGAGTATTCTCGCTACGGTTGTCCTGCTCGGCGCGTTGTTCTATCACCGCGTGAGCTTATTTATCAGCAGTCTGATTTTGCTCGCCTGGACAGCCGCCCTCGGCGTTGCTGGTCTGTGGTCGGCGTGGGTACTGGTGCCTCTGGCTATTATCCTCGTGCCGTTTAACTTTGCACCTATGCGTAAGTCGATGATTTCCGCGCCGGTATTTCGCGGTTTCCGTAAGGTGATGCCGCCGATGTCGCGCACTGAGAAAGAAGCGATTGATGCGGGCACCACCTGGTGGGAGGGCGACTTGTTCCAGGGCAAGCCGGACTGGAAAAAGCTGCATAACTATCCGCAGCCGCGCCTGACGGCTGAAGAGCAAGCGTTTCTCGACGGCCCGGTAGAAGAAGCCTGCCGGATGGCGAATGATTTCCAGATTACTCATGAGCTGGCTGATTTGCCGCCGGAGTTGTGGGCGTACCTTAAAGAGCATCGTTTCTTCGCGATGATCATCAAAAAAGAGTACGGCGGGCTGGAGTTCTCAGCTTATGCCCAGTCTCGCGTGCTGCAAAAACTCTCCGGCGTGAGCGGGATCCTGGCGATTACCGTCGGCGTGCCGAACTCATTAGGTCCGGGCGAGCTGCTGCAACATTACGGCACTGACGAGCAGAAAGATCACTATCTGCCGCGTCTGGCGCGTGGTCAGGAAATCCCTTGCTTTGCGCTAACCAGCCCGGAAGCGGGTTCCGATGCAGGCGCTATCCCGGATACCGGGATTGTCTGCATGGGGGAATGGCAGGGCCAGCAGGTGCTGGGGATGCGTCTGACCTGGAACAAACGCTACATTACGCTGGCACCGATTGCGACCGTGCTTGGTCTGGCGTTTAAACTCTACGACCCGGAAAAATTGCTGGGTGGCGCAGAAGATTTAGGTATTACCTGTGCGCTGATCCCGACCACCACGCCGGGCGTGGAAATTGGTCGTCGCCACTTCCCGCTGAACGTACCTTTCCAGAACGGACCGACGCGCGGTAAAGATGTCTTCGTACCGATCGATTACATCATCGGCGGACCAAAAATGGCCGGGCAAGGCTGGCGGATGCTGGTGGAGTGCCTCTCGGTAGGCCGCGGCATCACTCTGCCTTCCAACTCAACCGGTGGCGTGAAATCGGTAGCGCTGGCAACCGGCGCGTATGCGCACATTCGTCGTCAGTTCAAAATCTCTATTGGTAAGATGGAAGGGATTGAAGAGCCGCTGGCGCGTATTGCCGGCAACGCTTATGTAATGGATGCTGCGGCATCGCTGATTACCTACGGCATTATGCTCGGCGAAAAACCTGCCGTGCTGTCGGCTATCGTTAAGTATCACTGTACCCACCGCGGGCAGCAGTCGATTATTGATGCGATGGATATTACCGGCGGTAAAGGCATTATGCTCGGGCAAAGCAACTTCCTGGCGCGTGCTTACCAGGGCGCACCGATTGCCATCACCGTTGAAGGGGCTAACATTCTGACCCGCAGCATGATGATCTTCGGACAAGGAGCGATTCGTTGCCATCCGTACGTGCTGGAAGAGATGGAAGCGGCGAAGAACAATGACGTCAACGCGTTCGATAAACTGTTGTTCAAACATATCGGTCACGTCGGTAGCAACAAAGTTCGCAGCTTCTGGCTGGGCCTGACGCGCGGTTTAACCAGCAGCACGCCAACCGGCGATGCCACTAAACGCTACTATCAGCACCTGAACCGCCTGAGCGCCAACCTCGCCCTGCTTTCTGATGTCTCGATGGCAGTGCTGGGCGGCAGCCTGAAACGTCGTGAGCGTATCTCGGCACGTCTGGGTGATATTTTAAGCCAGCTTTACCTCGCCTCTGCCGTTCTGAAGCGTTATGACGACGAAGGCCGTAATGAAGCCGATCTGCCGCTGGTGCACTGGGGCGTACAGGATGCGCTGTATCAGGCAGAACAGGCGATGGACGATTTACTGCAAAACTTCCCGAACCGCGTGGTTGCCGGGCTGCTGAATGTGGTGATCTTCCCGACCGGACGTCATTATCTGGCACCGTCTGACAAGCTGGATCATAAAGTGGCGAAGATTTTACAAGTGCCGAACACCACCCGTTCCCGCATTGGTCGCGGTCAGTACCTGACGCCGAGCGAGCATAACCCGGTTGGTTTACTGGAAGAGGCGCTGGTGGATGTGATTGCCGCCGACCCGATTCATCAGCGGATCTGTAAAGAGCTGGGTAAAAACCTGCCATTTACCCGTCTGGATGAACTGGCGCACAACGCGCTGGCGAAGGGGCTGATTGATAAAGATGAAGCCGCTATTCTGGTGAAAGCTGAAGAAAGCCGTCTGCGCAGTATTAACGTTGATGACTTTGATCCGGAAGAGCTGGCGACGAAGCCGGTAAAGTTGCCGGAGAAAGTGCGGAAAGTTGAAGCCGCGTAATTGAATAACGGAGCCGAAAGGCTCCGTTTCTTTATCCGCTAATTATTTAAAATTAAAGCCATCCGGATGGTTTTCCAGGCTGCCGGTCAACGCCGCGAACAGCACCGTTTTACCATCAATCGAAAGCGCATCGTTCACATTCAACCAGGTGAGTTTCTCTTGCGACGTTTTCTCATCAATAGTCGAGAACAGCCCCGTCATCTGATTAGATTTCTCGGACCACATCACAGCGATACGTTGCGAGCCACAGTCATGCGGTTTGCACGCGCTCATCACCAGATACGTCTCATCTCCCAACGTTACGGTTTGTGCGGGAGTATAAGTACCGCCTTTCATCACCCATGCAGGTAGCTTATGCCCTTGCACCATCTGATTAAACGCAGCTTTGGTGGTTTCGCCCTTTGCAAGGCTGCTAATGGTTAAATCATCCTGCGCCATTGCACTGGTGGCGATGACCAGTGCGGCGACTGTCGTTATTGCCTTAAACATCATTCCTCCCGAGCTTATCCTGCCCATGTTATTAACCTCCTAAAGCCTGGCGATAACACGATAATTTGCAAATCAGATATTTCCAATATCAGCATTTGTTATCAATTTATTCTGCGCTAAGGCAACTGCCTGATAAGGTGTTAAAGTTATAAAACCCTTCGCATAAAGGAGTTGTACACCGTGCCTGGTTTGAAGATTACGCTTTTGCAGCAACCGTTGGTGTGGATGGATGGTCCTGCCAACCTGCGCCATTTTGATCGTCAACTGGAAGGTATTACCGGGCGCGATGTGATCGTTCTACCGGAGATGTTTACCAGCGGCTTTGCCATGGAAGCGGCAGCTTCGTCGCTAGCACAAGATGACGTAGTGAACTGGATGACAGCTAAGGCGCAGCAGTGCAATGCGCTGATTGCAGGCAGTGTTGCATTACAAACGGAGTCTGGTTCGGTTAACCGCTTTTTGCTGGTTGAGCCGGGCGGCACGGTACATTTTTATGATAAGCGTCATCTGTTCCGCATGGCAGATGAGCATCTACATTATAAAGCGGGCAATGCGCGAGTGATTGTGGAATGGCGCGGCTGGCGTATTTTGCCGCTGGTGTGCTACGACTTACGTTTTCCGGTGTGGTCGCGCAATCTCAACGATTATGACCTCGCCCTGTACGTCGCCAACTGGCCTGCTCCGCGCTCTCTGCACTGGCAGGCATTGCTGACGGCCCGCGCGATTGAGAATCAGGCGTATG
>ULMH01025940.1_pt1 | contig 9501 bp, 7 predicted proteins | sample 1951611 | NCBI WGS metagenome assembly ULMH01 (sample SAMEA4835546, study PRJEB28245) | human gut metagenome | biome: gut microbiome; material: fecal sample | place: Denmark | collected 2008 | reverse complement strand
GTCATGGGTTTCGTCTTCCTTACCCATCTGGCCGTCGGCGTCGTCACCTTTCTGCACGTCTTCAACACCGGAAGCCTTACCCTCGGGCGTGAGCCCCAGAGCATCGTATGCCTTCTCGATGTCCTCGGAAGTGATGGATTTGCGTTTGTTCATAACCGATATATTTTTGATTAGTGTATACACTTCGTGCGCATTCGGTATTGTAATATTTGGAATATCGCGGAAGATAGCTTCCATGACGGAAGATTTGGAAAACGTTTTCTTCGGCTGGCCATCGACTGACTCCGGAACCAACGCCGCACCAGACTCTGTAGTCAGAGCCTTTTTCTCGGTTTTACCACCACGCTCTTCGGTGTTATCGTCCTCTTCCTCCAATTCAACCTCAATACCGTCAGCGTCCACCTGACCTTTGATGATGTTAACGAACGTATGCGGGTTTTTGGGCATGTGTGTTACGGCGACACCCGTAATAACAGCCTTGACGATTTTGTTGTAAAGAGGCGATTTCTTGTCGTTAGAACCACGCTTCAGAACCTTTCCCTCGATGGAATACCCCAGGCGGCGCGTCTTACTGTCCTCTTCGAGGGTTTTGGCCAATTCATAGACTTCGTTGGCCATAGGGGACGAAGCGTAAAGGTCGCTTTCTATCCAAAGACCCTCGGGTCGCAGTTCTACTTTCGACGGTTCGCCAATGATAGCGGCCGGAGAGTTCTTGGCCTGGTGGTGCCAGTTGACCATTCCGGAGTTCTTCAGCGGCTCGACGTCAAACCCCGAGGGGTCCAAATACTCTCCGTCGGCGTCCTTATCCATAGTAGAGGCAATACCGCCGATACGCATAACGGGTTCTCCCGCTTCGTCGGTGGCCTTCTCGATGCGCCCGATGGGGCACCAGAAATTGAATTTATCGTCCTTAAACATGTTTACGATAGTGTACTGTTATCAGCGTTATATTTGTAATGGCGAATCGTGTTGACGTGGGCCCAAACACGCCCCATTAACAAAATCCCCGTAACTGGGGGATTTTCTTAGATATTGGCATATACGGCTTTTATTCTCAGAATATCAGAGGGATTTGCAAGATTGTTCGAAATAACTACACAATGCTTATACACATCCAACAATACGACCATGGAGCATCTGCAACTCAAGATAAGAGTCTTAATATAAGCAATGTTCTGGCTAATGCTGATGTATAGGCCCTTCTTTTGCTATCCGAGTACAAAGATATGCTTGAGATACACCTGTAGGCCAGGATAACCTTCTGATAATCCAGATGTACATTGGAAATCAAGAATTCCAGCTGCACGACGGCGAACGTTTATTGAGCCGTTTGAGCTGGTTGCGTTATCAAAGAATCCTGCAATTGTCTTCCATAAATTGCTCACCTGAGGTAAATCGTAATATACGACCACATTTCCAGACGGACTAAATCGCCCATCGGTGTCGGCTATTTCGAAACAAAGCATTAATGTGGCCCCGATCGTTAATTGTGTTAATTCGATAGATGTATAGGGGATGACACCAGCGCTTTCGTTGAGCTCCACGTCTAACCCCGGTAGCTTTTTTACCGTTTGTGCTCCTCCACCCTCAAGGGCCGTCCACTGGGTGGTGCTCCCGATGCAGGCTCCCAAATACGCCTTAGTCGATCCTGACTTGAAAGCGAAGATTTGGAAATAATCGCCCTCGTTGCTACCCATGGAGATGAAACCATTGAATACTCCAGACTCAGGGAATTGATTAGCCGTAGAAGCTGTAACATTACCCGTGTAAAACGGTATAAAATCACCTGCTTTGAAGGTGTACAGCAGTGATGATAATGCACCTTCAGTAAAGGCAGTAACCTGTACGGCTTGTCCTAAGCGAGTAACTGGAGTATCATTCCAAGCTACAACGTCATCTTCCAGATTTGCACGCCCCGTGTAGAACATACCCCTTGCTGTATCTACCATCATATAATACAGCAATCTTTGGTCTCCGGTTATGAAGATAGGACTTGCAATGGCTACACCTACAAATGAAGTAGCTCCATGATTGTTATTAGGGATGTTGCTGGCATCATTGGCATAGAATAAGAAACTCTGACCATCCTTAGTAATATTAACTGAGGGAATGGCAAAGTCTGTAATTTCCACAGTCTGTACCCCACCGTTGTCTGTATCCGGTAATTTCTGCCACTTGGTGTCATATACGCCTGCTGACTTGTGTGTGTACAGCGTAGGAATCACGCCGACCCCATTGTTTGTTGTCATACCAACGTATGTCACCATCAAATTCGAATATTTGATAGCATACCCGATCAAGGCTTCTCCAGGCCCTGACGCTGCATCATCTGCGCTTTTGAAAACAACCATTTCACCGATGGGTATACTGCCAAAGATGTTAGTGTTTTGACCTAATTCCGTCCAAACGTTGGTCTTAAAGTTAGTAACTATAACTACTTTAACTCCCGTATCGGCCAAGTCAGCTATCTGCTGTGCTGTTACCTTTTCAGTAGCTGATACCTGAAACTCCTCGTTTCCAGTCAGAGTCGTGCGCTTAGTCAGCGCTGACATGTCAATAAAAGTAGGCATATTGTTATGATTTATAAGTTTTACAAAGCTATAATTGTCACGCCATAATTTCAACGTGGAGTGCAGGCTCGTTGGCGTCGATCGACACCTTGGGGCTTTCGTACTTTACATCAGCCAACGGCGTGATGATCTTCCGACACTTTTCCTCGTTGGCCAACGCGTTGGTTAAGTCACGCGGATTCTTCATTCGCACAATCGACAGGTCGATGATGTTACACTGGCGATACAACTCTTCCGTCGTGCAATGAAGCGATACGCGCTGACCCATGGCGGCCTGACGTTCGATTTCAGCCACCATCAGTTTCTCAACCTCGGAACGGGCCATCTTCTTGCAGTTGTCGTCGAATACCTTAGTGACGGCCGCACCCGGAGCGCGGTAACGAATACGCTTGCCGGCGTAAAGGTTATCGGCCATGGCCTTGGCCTGAGCTTCAGGAGTACGCAACGTCGAAGTGATAACGACGTCGGGGTTTTTAGTAGCGTCAGCCACGCGGCTGATAAGGTCCTTCACGGTGTCGTTAATCGCGAACGCCGAAGGATTATTGTACGTAATGTTCGCCATGGTGTACTGTAATTTTAAGCGATTCCAAACTGATTGAGTTCATGTTCATCCAATCCAGCAAGTAATCCGATTTATCGGAGTTGCTTAATTTTACAAATTCGCCAGGCGTAATGCCTTGCTTCCGGAGGTAACGTGTGAACCCGTCCTCCATCATTGCGATACGATGACCCTCCATGGCCACACGCTGGAACAGAGGACTCAACTCGTCCAGCGATAGCGTCTCGCGAATAGTATCACGAAACTTTATGGCGTCAATATCGTTCAGCATCGGCAAATCGCCTTTGAACGGTATCAACTCCGAGGGTTGTTTAAGATTTACATACGGCGACGCCATACCGCCAACAACCGACGTTGTCCGCATGCGCGATATACCGTATTGTGGTTTCTTTTTCATACTATTTTCGAGTAATGATTTTCGAGCGGTTCAGCACAATCATGAAGGAATTACCGCAATAGTTACCGTCGGGCTGGATGAGAGCGTCGTATCCTTTCAGAGCGGCATAAACGCCCAGCGGTTCCTTATCGTGGCTCTCATGAACGCTTTTGTAAATAGCGGCATAGATATCCTTATCAGGGTCGCCAACAGAGGTTACGTTGATTTTGCTCACCGCATCGCGCTTATCCTGATAAACGGTGTACGCCTTACGCTGCTCTCCCTGAAGGCGCTTGATTTCGTCGCCGAGGTTGTTAACGGCTTCTTCCACTGCATCCTCGATTTTACCGTAGTGCTCGCGCATAATCCATTCCTTGAACTGGCGAACGGGGTAGTTGTAGGGCCGAGCGAAACCGTTCTTGCGCTTGATAGCGTCGTTCTCGTACCGATAGCGCGAGAACACGAACCGTTCCGCCGTGTTCGGCATCTTGATGACGTAATCGCCCGTACCGTTACCCTTTTCCGTGATAGTACCGCCGTTAGCGGTGACCCAGCCGCGGAGGTGGTTATTCATGAAGTCGTCGAATTTCATGTACGCCGGATTGCCGTCATCGTCGATAGCACCCCAGTCGATTATTTGGTCAATCTGTAACGGAATGTCGATATACGAAGCATCGTCCCAGTGCATACTGGACTTAACCTGCTTCTTGGTGTTATCGGTAAGGTTGTTGAGTTCGTCGCTGACACGGTCATATTCGGCCTTAGCGTTGTCGAGTTCGGTCCGCGCGGCTTTCAGTGCTGCCGAGTTACCAGCGGCCAACTGCTTGACCTCCTCCATGGCATCCGCGACGGTTATGACCTTGGCGTCGTCCTCGAGACACGCCTCAATAACGGCGCCACCACAAGCGTATCCGAATGCGTTGTGGTACGCCGAAGTCTTTTTGTATCCCGAAGGAGTGCGGTCGGCGTTACTTGAGTCGTTGACGTGGAAATAAATTCCCTCGCCGTAGATACCAACAGTTCCGTAATAACAGGCGTCGTTGTATTTGAAGTCGTCGGCAAAGTAGTTTTTGTCGCTTCCACGCGGGTCAACGCCGCGGAACATATGATACTTAGCCGAAGCCGCCTTGGCCCAGAACGCGGCATCGTCAACGACATCAGGGCGAGCATCAAAACCACGGGCAGCGCAAATGGTGGAAAGCAACTCCCACCCGGTATCGCCGCCATGTCTTTGTAATTTTCGATAGTAGGCGCCACCGTCCTGATTCTGCCAAAAATCGTTTACCTCGTCCTCTGTAAATTCGCGGTACATATCCGCTTGAGATTTCAGCGTCCGGGGTTTAACTTGGCGCGTGGTACGTCGCAACTCAACCTCGTAGTACCCGCGGATGCGGTCCAGGTCCTTGAATCGGGCCTCGATTATGGCCCGCATCTTAGGCTTCGACGCCAATCTTCCAGCATCGAAAAATGCCAGAATCTCTTCTTTACGGGCTTTAAGCGCGTCAATCTGGTCAATAAAATCCCGTGGTTTGAGGTTGGCTATGATACTGGGATTGTAGTGTACCATGCCGTCCCAGTCGATTTGGTTGTTGAATGGTTTTTTAGCTCCTTGCGCCCGGTAATCGAACGCACCGCCATTATCAACGCGGTAAACCTTTCCTGCCGCATCCACCAGACAGTTGTCGTTCTGATAGATATCCCAGTTGGCCAGAAAGGCGTCAACAACGAAACCTTTAGCCATGGCGTCGTAGTCCTTAACCTGGGGTTCAGACATACCGCGCATGTAATTCGAGATAAGCGTCAGGTCGGTACCATCGTCGTACAACTCATAGTCCGGCGTGTCCAACCCCAAGAGACTGTACACCTGCGCGGCGTAGTACTCTGCCGCAACGTGACCGCGAGTGGTGTTCTTTGAACTCTTGACGACAAATTCACGGCCCTTGGCATCCTTCATCAGAACGGCTCCCGTGGAACCGCCTAATTTCTGTACAAAGGTCAGCTGCGAGGGGTCGGCCGGGAACATTTCGTTCACCTCCTTTTCCTGTTGAGCCAATATGGCTTTGGAACGAAAAGCCCCTTTTCCAACAGGTATGCCTTGAGGATTCTTGTACACACGCCAGTCGTAGGTAGTTTTGGCGTTTGGTGTAAGCGTCCAAATATAGACCGTGCCATTGACTACCTTAGTCTGGCCAGGCATGATAGCCTTTACAATGTCCGGGTCCTGTTTAACGCCGTGAAGGTGATCATACAACGACTTGGTTACATACAAGCTGTACTCGTAGTCATCGACGAACTCGGAACGGGCCTTGTACGCTTCACAGGCTTTCTCCAATACGGCGTCAGAAACAGCACCCTCGGCATTACGGAGGGCGAAAATTTCCAACGCTTTTCTCAGTTCGTCCATAAACTATCCAAACAAAAGGGTTTCTGCTTTTTCAATCGACATATCGTCAGCGGATAACGTACCGAGTTCCGCGTTATGGGCTTTCCACGTGTCGGGAATCATATCCTCAGCGCCAAGCGTTTTGGCGCGACGTTTAATCCAGCGGCGAGCCCGTTCAGGATTCTTTGCGTTGCCGGCCAAGCGGATGGCATTCTTCAGGTCGGACTTGTTACGAATCGGGAATGAACCATCGGGGAGAGCCTCCTTTTTGTCAGCAAGACGCTCACGCTGCTTTTCGGTAAAATCGGCCTTTTCGAGCGATTCTGCGGAGTCGAGCAGCGCTTCGGCCTTGGCTATCTCGTCGGAGGTTTCGACGGGCTGGATGGCCTCGTACACGAATCCTTTCGTCAGTGCACGTACTGCGGCCCGTTCCCACTCCTTTTGCTTATCGCCGATGAGGTTGGTCCACTCACCGCCTATCTTGGCCATCCTGTTAGAACGGTCAGTAGAACGCTTCTCCGACAGGATAGTTCCAAAGGTACGGGTGGTAAACTTAGCGGGGTCGATTTTGTTCTTATTCTTGACGATAAGGTCGTACAACTCCTTGCGCTCCTTCTTGTCCTCTTCGGGGTCTTCGAGGTGCGGCTGCTGGGGAATGTCCATTTCCTCGTAGCGGTCCTTCAGAACCTCGATAGTTTCATCGACGGTAAGATATACCTCCGACGTCAGCGTAGCACGCGAAATGATGGCCTTAGTGTCCTCGTTCTTCGAAAGGTTCACGAGGTCCTTGTTGGTCATGATAATGATACGGCCCGTGAATACGAAATTCGACTTGACATCCTCCGGGTCACCGACCACGCGCTTACCTGAAGCGGCGGTGGCTTTCTTCATGATGGAAGCCAGATCAGTGCGGGTGATAACGGAGTCGGTATCATCGAACAGAAGAATCTTACCGTTGTGTGCTTTCAGTACACCCAGCAGCTGCTTCTTGGAGTTGATGTCGCCGAGCTCAACGTAGTCATAGTCGCCGTCGCCTGGAGAATCGGTTTCAGCGTCGAATGGACGTTTATTGAGCAGTTCGGCAATTTTCTTGAAACCGTACGATTTACCGATACCTGCGCCGCCAGCCGAGATCATGAACCGCTGTTCCTTGTTATCGAGGAACTCAAGATACTGACGGTTAAGATCATACATAACCTCAACAGGCGGTTCGTAATCGGGATCCTTTTTCTTCATCGCATAGACGAAGCGGTCGTAAGCGATACGGTCTTGACGGCTCTGAAGTTTATTAAACTTTTTCTGAATGCGCGGGTCTTCGGGGTTAAGAAACCAGTCCTCGACGATTTCACCATCGTCGTTTCCACCCTCGCCGTCGTTAATGTCCACTTGAGCTCCGGTACTGGTAGGCGCAACAGGATCCTGTTTGGCAGTCATCTTAAGCAACGTAGATAACGTTCCGCTGGTATCCACCTGCGACATATCGGCATTACGGGATTTCAGTTCGTTGTAAGCGATATGTCGCAGCTGCGCATTGCCCTTGGGGTTGTTGACAACTTTCAAAAGGTTATCATCGCTGGTCTTCTTGGCCCACGCTTCAAGACTCGTCGCAGGACCCGAATCGCCCGATTCTTTACCAGTATCGGCGCTGGGCTTGGGTTTAGCGTTCTTATCGACACGCCAGTTGAACTTTCCAGGCTTGTACTCCGTCCACACCCACGGCTGGGTGGGGTGATGGTCGCCGACGTTGTGCTTTGCTTTTTGAATAATATCTGACATACGTTGTGCAGTTTTCCAAATAAATACTTGGAAAATTACACTTCTACAGCGTCAAAGTCAATATCAAATTTCTTATATACAATGCGCAACTCGGGCACACCATTGATCGGCTTCTTCTTTTCATCAACACGAGCGTTAAGCGGCCAACGCTTCAAGATGATATCATGCGCACGTTGAACGCGCTCACGACGTTCGTACACATCCTGGAGACCGCCACCTTGTGTAGCTTCCTTGTTCATCTTACTCTGGAGCAAGAACCGTACGAATCGCGCATACACGATGCCGAGATACATACATTTTAACGAATAGTCGATATCACATTTCAACTCCAACCGCTCATCAAAGTCCAACTCTAACGTGCGAAGACCCTTGAACACGATAAGGTGTGGAATACCGCCGTATTTGAAACGCGGACTAACGTCGATGCAATTCCAATCAAAAGCACTTTTGCCCATGGTGCCATATTCGAAGTCGGTTTTCATCACCTCTCGGTCGAATTCGTTGAAGAATTCAGCCAACTCTTCATGGGTTTTCAACGACAGTCCGCATTTGGCTTCACCGTCAATTGAGTAGAAGAAGTTGGCGATATCGTCATCCATCACCACAACGGGATACCCCTCGCGCAAGTAGGTATTCTTGCAGAAATTGACTACGTAGCTGTAGCCACGATTCGAGGCTGGAAGCACAATGAGGCGTTCGCGCTCATGCCCGGCTTCAACATATTTTTCAACATCCTCTTTTTCTACCACGATGTGGTAATCCACGCCGCCCTTTTTCAACAATCGAGTCGTGACGCATTTAGGGCGGTTTTTAGACACGACAAAGAATTGACAGTTCATACTCAAAATGGTAAGTCGCCCTCGTACCAAATTTCCTCAGGCGGGTTCTGTTCTATAAAACGCTGATAATTGTCCAGTGTACTTTCTAACGATGGATAAAACCTCATGAACAACTCCCACTTAACGTCAAACATATCATCACACGATACGCGGCGTTTCATCAGTAGGCTTTCGCTATTATAGCACTGCACGCAGACCTGACGACGGCCTCGTAGTACGTACGAATAGGGAAAGTCGCGATAGTATTCCGCACCAGACGCTGTATTATACACCACATCATGGATAAACTGGTTGAACGGGTGTCCTGCGCCGAGAGGTGCCAGTAACGTATAACCGGGATTGCGGTGCATAAACTTCCGCAAATGATCGCGAAGCGCTTGTTCGGCGAAATTAAGGCCGTCATTCCCGAATTTGGCGCGTAAGTACGTATAGACGCTCTCATAATTACAGTCCTTGGAATGGGCCTGAAAATCGCTACAACGGACATTTTCTAACTCCAGGTCCAGACAATCCATAGCTATACCTAGAAAATTGTACAGAAGCCGCTGCTCTGAAACGCGCTTTGGGTCGCTATCTACAGTAAGCACCCGAACGTCATATTCGGGTGCTACTAAAACGTGACAAGCACTCATCAGGAGATCACCCGCGTGTGGCTCGACACAGAGGTATTTTATTTTTCCCATGGCCGTTTGTATATCTTCTCGACGCAGGGGCCGTCCTTCGATACGTCCTCAGCCATACGGCGAATTTCTGGCGTGATAGGCGGGAGCGTTTTCTTACCCATCTTATCAGGCAGGAAACCGACACGGACGCTGACATGTGTACACCCCTGACACGGACGGAACCGACGATCGTTGTTGTACAGCATCACGCGGGCAGCATGAAAGCGCGGATGGTTCCAGAGGTCTTCGATAGGCATGTCGTGGATGTTGGCGATAGGGTACTCGCCGCGAAAGTCGTCGCAGCACAAGCACACCTGGCCGTTCCAACGCACATCC
>ULMH01022521.1_pt1 | contig 10261 bp, 9 predicted proteins | sample 1951611 | NCBI WGS metagenome assembly ULMH01 (sample SAMEA4835546, study PRJEB28245) | human gut metagenome | biome: gut microbiome; material: fecal sample | place: Denmark | collected 2008 | reverse complement strand
AAATTGCTCCGGCTGCCACTAAGAATCGAACTAAAGCATACTAACAACAAAGGGGAAACACTATGCCAGCAGGCCTTACGCCCATGATGAGTCAATACCTTGCGCTGAAGGAAAAATACAGCGATTGTTTGCTGTTCTTCAGGCTTGGTGATTTTTACGAAATGTTCTTTGAGGACGCGGTAACCGCATCCAAGGTGCTTGATATAGCGCTTACGGGGCGGGATTGCGGCCTTGAAACACGCGCGCCGATGTGCGGCGTGCCGTTCCACGCGGTGGATTCATATATTGCAAAGCTTATCGAAAATGGCTATAAGGTTGCGCTGTGCGAACAGCTTACTGACCCCGCGCTTTCAAAGGGACTTGTTGAACGGGATGTTGTAAGGGTATATACCGCTGGTACGGTAATAGAAGAAAATATGCTGGACGAGCGTGCGAATAACTACATAATCGCCATGTATGCTTCTTCTGACGAGGTCGGGCTTGCCTGCTGTGACGTTTCAACGGGCAGCTTTACCGTGAGCGAGATATCGATTGCGGATAAGATGGACGACCTTGTGAACGAACTTGCAAGGATAGCCCCGCGCGAGGCGATAGCCAATGAAGCATACTTCCTTAGGGAAGATATGGCAAAGTCTTTGCAGCTTAGCTGCGCGGTGACCTGCGCCGATTCGCGTGATTTTGAACCCACACGCGCGGAAGCGAAAGTGCTTATGCATTTCCGCGCGGCGTCGCTGCAAACGCTTGGGTGCGATGCGCTCAAAAGCGCCGTGTGCGCCGCAGGCGCGCTTATAAGCTACCTTGAGCAGACGCAGAAGAACAGCCTTGAGCATATAAAAAAGCTTACAGTGCTGCAAAGGAGCCTGTATTTGGGGCTTGATGCGTCCACAAGGCGAAATCTTGAGCTGACAAAACCGCTGCATACGGACAGCGGGAAGAAAAGCACGCTGCTATATCACCTTGATAAAACGTCAACTTCCATGGGCGCAAGGTTTCTGCGCGCGGCGATAGAGCAGCCGCTGCAAAGCATAGACGCCATAAACGAGCGTTTGAACGCCGTTGACGAGCTGGTGAACAAGCGGGCGGAACGCGAGGAATTATCTAGTCTGCTTGACAATATATACGATATTGAGCGGCTATGCAGCCGCATAGCCTACGGCAGCGTGAATGGGCGGGACTGCGTATCGCTTAGAGTATCGCTTGAAAAACTGCCAGCCGTGATAGAAAAGGCGCACTCACTTGAGTCTGAAGCATTCTGCCGCATAGCAAAAAATCTTGACGCGATGGAGGACATATGCGCGCTGCTGAGGGACGCGATAGTGGACGATCCCCCCATAGGAGTGAAGGATGGCGGCGTTATACGCGCCGGATACAACAGCGAAGTGGACGAACTTAGAGAGGCCGCCACAAACGGCAAGGGCATGATGGCCGCTGTAGAAGCGCGTGAACGCGCTGCCACGGGCATAAAAAATCTGAGAGTTGGATATAACAGAGTATTCGGTTATTATATTGAAGTTACCAAGGCGTATCAGCATTTGGTGCCGTATGGCTATATAAGAAAGCAAACGCTTGCTAATTCGGAGCGCTATGTTACCGAAGAACTGAAAGAATTGGAAGAGAAGATAACGGGTGCAGAAAGCAACCTTATCAGCCTTGAATACAAGCTGTTTACGGAAATAAGGGAAACTCTGTTGGGCTGCATAGACCGGCTTCAAAGCGATTCGGCGTTGATAGCGGAGCTGGACTTCTATTGCTCGCTTGCGCATGTTGCTTTCGAAAACAACTATTGCAGGCCAAAAATGCAGCTGAACGGCGCAATAAACATAGTTGAAGGCCGCCATCCGGTCGTTGAAAGCGGAATGAAGGGCGCGTTTGTGCCAAATAACGTGCAGCTTGATCAGAAGGATAACCGCCTGCTTATAATCACCGGCCCAAATATGGCCGGTAAAAGCACATATTTAAGGCAGGTTGCTATAATAACGCTGATGGCACACATAGGCTCGTTCGTGCCGGCAAAAAAGGCCGCAATAACCATAGTGGACAGAATATTTACCCGCATAGGAGCATCGGATAATCTTTCCGGCGGGCAAAGCACGTTTATGGTTGAAATGAGCGAGGTTGCAGGCATACTGAATAATGCTACCAGCCGCAGCCTGCTTATATTGGACGAAATAGGCCGCGGCACAAGCACGTTTGACGGGCTGAGCATAGCATGGGCTGTGCTTGAATATATTGCCGACCCTGCGCGCTGCGGCGCAAAGGCGCTGTTTGCAACGCATTACCATGAGTTGACGGAGCTTGAGGGCAAACTGCCGGGCATAAAGAATTACCGCATAACGGTAAAGGAAGTTGGGGACGACATAATATTCCTTCGGCGCATCGTACGCGGAGGGGCGGACAGAAGCTTCGGCGTGCAGGTGGCGCGGCTTGCGGGGCTGCCTGACGATGTTATAGCAAGGGCTAAAGAGCTGCTGAACCAGCTTGAAGCGGCGGACATAAATCACGATATAGAGCCGGTATTGAGCGGCGGTGAGGATCAGCAGATGTCGCTTTTCGGCTCATGCGCAGCGGATGATATAATAGGCACGCTGAGCGATATGCAGCTTGATACAATGACGCCTATGGACGCCATGAACGCATTATACGATTTACAAATGAGAGCAAAGCTCAGAAAGGGAAAAAAATGAGCCGTATCCATGTGCTGGATAGCTATACGGCGAACCGCATAGCTGCGGGCGAGGTTGTGGAAAGGCCGGCCTCGGTCGTAAAAGAATTGCTTGAAAACGCGATAGATGCGGGCGCAACCGCCGTGACGATAGAAACAAAAGGCGGCGGGCTTGAATCCATCCGCGTGAGCGATAACGGCGTCGGCATAAATGCGGACGATGTTGCAACCGCCTTTTTGCCGCATGCTACGAGTAAGATCGCCACAACGGACGATTTATTTTCAATAAACACGCTGGGCTTCCGCGGGGAGGCTTTGCCGAGCATTGCGGCTGTATCCAAGGTCACCATGCGCACGAAGCAGAAAGACGCGGCAAACGGCGTACTGCTGCGCATAAACGGAGGGGACATAATAGAAAACCACGAAGCGGGCGTGCCTGACGGAACAACGATAGAATGTGAAGATCTTTTCTATAATGTTCCCGCAAGGCTTAAATTTATAAAGAGCGCGCGGGCGGAATCGGCACATATAAGCGACTATGTTTCCCGCATGATAATGGCGCGGCCTGATATAAAAATAAAGCTGATACAGTCCGGCAGAACGGTGTTCCACAGCGAAGGCGACGGCGAACTGGACAGCGCCATAGCCTGCGTTTACGGTAACGACATTCTGCCGAACCTTAGGGAAATATACTATGACGACGGGTATTTCAACCTTGTAGGGTTCATTGGTACGGAGCAGATAGGCCGCGCGGCGCGCACGGCACAGTCGTTCTATGTAAACTGCCGCTACATACGCTCCCAGAAGCTTTCATATGCGCTGCAGCGGGCGTATGATACGCGCCTTATGCAGGGCCGCTTCCCGTTTGCAGTGCTGCATATAGGAATATCGCCCGAAGAGATAGACGTAAACGTTCATCCTAACAAGCTGGAGATACGCTTCAGGCATGAGGACAGGATAATGGGACCGTTCGTCACTCAATGCCGTAAGGCGCTGGAGCAGACGGAGGAAGATTTGACGCTTGATTTTAACGCGCCTGAGATAAAGAAAATAGTATATGTTCAAAACGAAATGCCAAGTGCTGCCGCCAAGGATGATACCATGAAACGAGTTGCCGATATGGCGTTTAGCCAAAGGGACGAAAGCCGCATCGAACTTAGCGCACTTCCAGCGGAAGCATTTATTACTAAGCATGATGCTGCGCCTGTATATGCCGTGCATGATAAAGAATCGGCTAAAACGGCGCACAGCGAAGATACAGGAGAAAGGACGGTCAGTGCGCCTACAGCTAATCCTATTTGGACGGAAGTAAAAAAGGCGGAGGAGACGGCGTACATAGAGGCGGATGAAAAAACAACTATTGAGCCGGTAAAGCATGCGGAAGAAAACATACCGCAGCCTAAGGCGGAAATGCCAAAGATAACGCCGGTGCAGCAGAGGGTGGACTTTACTCAATACGAAATAATAGGCCAGCTTTTCAGCTGCTATTGGATAGTGCAGCATGATGACGAGGTGATATTTATCGATCAGCATGCCATGCATGAACGCAGGCTATACGAAAGGATAATTGAAAGGGATATTCCTGCCGACTCGCAGCAGCTTTTGACTCCGGAGATAATAAAGCTTACGCCGGTTGAGTTTGCACTGCTTATGGATAACATAGACCGGTTCAGCGAGATAGGATTTGATATAGAGGAATTCGGAGCTATGAGCGTGAGTGTGCGCGCAGTGCCTGTAATTATGGGGAAAACGGATATAAAACGCTTTCTTACGGATGCAATAGCGCTGTTTGACGCAAAGAATAAGCTTACGACTATTGATATGAAGCGCGGCGCGCTTATAACGCGGGCGTGCAAATCCGCAATAAAGGCGGGGGAGAGAATAAGCGAAACGGAAATAAGGGCGCTGCTTGATCAATACGATAAGGAAGGCGTGCCGCTTACCTGCCCGCACGGCCGCCCGGTGATGGCTCGCATGACGAAAACAGAATTTGAAAAGCTGTTCAAACGGATAGTATGATGAAGCATAAACTGTTTATAATCACCGGACCTACCGCCAGCGGAAAAACAGCCACATCGGTATCGGCCGCACGGCTGATGAATGCGGAGATAATATCCGCTGACGCAATACAGCTATATAAAAAGTTGGACATAGGCTCGGCAAAGCCAACGGAGGAAGAACGCCGCGGCATAGTTCACCATATGATGGACTGCATAGAGCCCGATGAGCCGCGCTTTACCGTATCGCGATTCCGCGACGGGGCGATAGAGGCGGCAAACGGGATAATTGCAAAAGGAAAAAGGCCGCTTGTTGTGGGCGGTACGGGCTTATATATAAACGCGCTCACATACCCGCTCACTTTTTCACAAATTGCGCCGGATGATGAATTGCGGGCGGAACTTATGGAAAAAGAGCAGGCTGAAAAGGGCGCGTTGCATAAAATGCTTGCGGATCTGGATGCAAAAACAGCCGAGCGTCTGCACCCGAACGACACAAAGCGTATAGTGAGGGCGCTTGAAATATGCATAAAAAGCGGCAAGAAGGCATCTGAGCAAGGAGAGGGCTTTACCTATCGCAACGATGATGCGCTCGAGTTTACGCCGGTAATGGCGGGCATAACCATGCCGCGGGATATGCTGTATGCAAGGATAGAGAAGCGCGTGGACGATATGTTCGATGCGGGGCTTGTTGATGAAGTTCATGCTTTGCTTTCGTGCGGCTGTACGCGGGAATTGCCGGCAATGCAGGGCCTTGGATACAAAGAAACGATTGCATACATAATGGGCGAATGCACGATTGACGAAGCGAAGGAGACAATAAAGCGTGAAACGCGCCGCTTTGCTAAGCGGCAGCTTACATGGTTCCGCAGGGAGGAACGCATACGTTGGTTCGATGCAACGGAATACGGCTGCGCGGAGGAACTGGGCAAGGCGATAGCGGAGCATTTTTTGACACAGGAGGAGCAAAATGGCTGATACACGCGGCAATTTGCAGGATGAATTCCTTAACCAAATACGGAAGGAAAAGCTTCCTGTCAGCATACATGTTATAAACGGATACCAATTTAACCATCTTAAGGTTATCAGTTTTGATAATTATGTCATTCTGGTTGAGGATGACGGGGGAGTGCAGCGGCTTATATATAAGCATGCCGTATCGACCATAACAATAGAGCAGAAGGCAGTAAAAAAGGAGCAACTAACAGCAAAATGACGAATGAAGGCAATGGTGCGATAATGCGCGAATTGGGAATATCAAAGCAGGCATACGATTTCGTCCGTTCGGCCGAAAACAGCATAAAACCTGTTTTTGAAAGGATAGATGCAAATGCGGAAGTGAACCTTGCCCGAGTATTGGCCGGATTCAGGAAAGAGAACGTTGGCCTTAGGCATTTTGCGCCAACGACCGGCTATGGTTACGATGATGCGGGCAGGGATACGCTGGATAGGCTGTTTGCGCATGCACTGTTTGCGGAGGATGCATTGGTGCGGCCGCAGCTCACATCCGGAACACATGCGCTGTATCTTGCGCTGTCCGGTCTGTGCCAAATGGGAGATGCTGTTGTTGCCGCATCCGGAAAGCCGTATGATACGCTTGAAAACGCGATAGGACTGAGCGGTGACCATCCGCATTCGCTCAAAAAGCAAGGGGTTTCGTTTGATTATGTTGACCTTAATGACGACGGCAGCATAAACATAGACGGCGTGCTGAATATGGTGGCGCAAAAGAACGCCGCCGTGCTGTATGTTCAGCGTTCGCGCGGCTATGCGTGGCGCGATTCGCTTCTGGTGAATGAGCATATGGCGCCGCTGTTCAGAGCGGTAAAGGAAAGATTTCCAAATGTAGCTATATTTGTGGATAACTGCTACGGCGAATTTACTGACGTTGTGGAGCCGCTGTGCGCCGGTGCGGATATAATTGCAGGTTCGCTTATAAAGAATCCGGGCGGCGGAATAGCGCCTACAGGCGGTTATATAGCAGGCAAGGCGAAATATATTCAGCGGATAGAAAACCTGCTCACGGTGCCCGGAATGGGGCGGGAGGTGGGCTCCTACGCGGCGAGTTATCGTCCGTTCTATCAGGGGCTGTATATGGCGCCGCATACAACAGCGCAGGCTTTGAAGGGCGCGGCGTTGTTTGCGCGCGTATTTGAAATGCTTGGCATGGAAACAATGCCCTCGTCCAATGCAAAACGATCGGACATAGTGCAGGCCGTGCGCTTTGAGGAAGCAGATGGGCTAATATCATTCTGCCGAAGCATACAAAGTGCGTCTCCGGTCGATTCGGCTGCCGTGCCGGAACCGTGGGATATGCCCGGCTATACATCGCAGGTGATAATGGCCGCGGGTGCGTTTGTGCAGGGATCTTCCATAGAGCTCAGCGCGGATGCGCCTATAAGAAAGCCCTACACTGCGTATGTGCAGGGCGGGTTGACATATGAACATTGTTCGCTTGCGGCTATGCTTGTGCTGACGGATCTTATAAAGAAAGGCATAGCGAAGCTTTAATATTCACGGTAAAGGCCGATGAGCTTGCCGACTATTTCAACATCGTTTATATCTACTATAATGGGCTGCATGCTGCTGTTTTCGGGCTGCAGCCTTATTTTATTGCCATTTTCATAGAATACGCGCTTTAGCGTTGCTGATTCGCCGGATACGCGCACAACGCCTATTTCGCCGGACTCAACGGACATGCCGCGGTGGATTATTATAATATCGCCGTCGTTTATTCCGGCTTCTATCATGCTTTGGCCCTGAACCCTAAGCATGAATACTTCAGTATCGTTTGCACCTTTAAGCAGGTGCTTGGGCATGACATAGTATTCCTGGATGTTATCCACGGCAAGGATGGGTATGCCCGCAGCTACATTGCCGACCAGCGGCACGGATTGCATGTGCGTGTTTACGGCACGGTCATTTGTACCCTCAGGCAGCGTTATGCTGCGCTGCTTTGACGGATTGCATATTATAAGCCCCTTCTCGGCCAGATTGCTTATATGCATATGCACGGTGGACGTGGATCTCAGCCCAAGTGCCGCGCCTATTTCGCGAACGGTAGGAGGATAGGAGTTGATTGCTATGAACTCCTTTATATAATTATATACTGCTTTTTGCGTTTCGCCGGATTTACGCATGGTTAACCTCCTTGGTTTGTGGTATTATAGTATCGCATTGATTGATTATAGCACATGCCGGTAGTCAATGCAAACCTTTGTTCTGAAAGAATGGAAAGAAACGGAGTACGTTATGAATGCAAAGCAACCTTACAGAACCCCGGAAGGGGATATGTGCGATCTGGATCCGAATAAGATATGCGATAACTGCATGAAATGCGTGAATAAAAACGGCGCGGACTATACGGAAATACTTGCCGATTTTGACCCGGAATCGATACGGGTATTCACGCCGGGCGATGACGAGGACGATATAAGCGAACCTATAGAGCAGCTGGATATAGACCCTGAACTTATGGCGGAGTGGGAAGAAAAGCTTCGCCTTGCGGAGGAAGCTGAATGCGAAGGCGAAGCCGAAGTGGTAGAGGAGGAGTTGATTGAACCGATAGGCTACCGCGGCGTGCGCCAAAGGCGGGCGCATGTTTCCCATGTGCAAAGGCGCGGTTAATCGTCCCTAAGCTTTATTACCTTTGCGGCAAGCCTGCGCCTGTCTTCCGATACTGCGGCGTAATGCTTGCGCGTGGTGTTAACGTCCTTATGGCCCAAAACATCGGCCACCAGATATATGTCGCCGGTTTCCCTGTAAAGATTCGTACCGTATGTGCTCCTAAGCTTATGCGGGGATATCTTTTTCAGCGGAACGGCGATTTTTGCGTATTTTTCAACCAGGTTTTCAACTGCGCGGACGGTGAGCCGCGTTTTTTGCAGCGAAAGGAACAGCGCGTCCTCATGCCCTGGGGCAGCCTGTATGCGTTCGCGCTCAAGCATATATTGCAGCAGCGCTTCACGCGCTTCGTCGCCGAACACCAATATGTCGTGCTTGCCGCCTTTGCGCACGATGGAAAACTCGTTTGAAGTAAAGTTTATGTCATCCATATCTATGCCCACCAGTTCGCTTATACGTATGCCTGTACCGAGGAACAGGGTGAGAATGGCCAAATCGCGTGCCTGCGTCTTTTTATGGTATGCTTTTTGCTTATCAGTTAATCCGTCGCCGTTTTGCACAACGTCAAGCAGGTCTGCTACTTCGTTCGGCTCAAGGCGTATTATGGCCCTATCACGTATCGTGGGTAGGTCAACGAGAGACGGCGCGTTGTGCGTAAGCTTTTCTTTTTTATAGAAATATTTATACAGGGCGCGGATGCTTGAAAGCTTTCTTGCCTTCGCGCGATCCTGATTCACCTTTTCGCGCTCATCATCGTCAACGTACATGGTGACATAGCTTAAATATATCTCAACATCCGTAACGCTCACCCTGTCAATGTCCGAAAGGGTAAGGGAGCGAATATTATTCCTCTTGAAATTCTCGTTTTCCTTTGTAAGAAAGCCAAAGAAATTCTTTAAGTCGCCCGCGTATGCCACGCGCGTGCGTATGAGCGTTTCATTTTCTATGCCGCGGAAAAACTCCGCGCAGAACGGCGGCAGCTCGCTGATCATGCGCTTGAGCTGAGCCATGTATTCTTTATATTGAGCCGAATCAAATGTTTGGTTCGCCATAGGGAACCCATCTCCTTCCAATTAACAACTATTCGCTAAACACAAGTTTAGCGAATAGTTGTGCAGAAATCAAGTCCTATTTTGCAAGCAGAAGCTTATTTTGTGCTGAGCGACTTTATAGCGTCCCGTGCAAGCTTATCGCAGCGGTTGTTGTTTTCGTTGTCGCTGTGACCTTTAACCTTAATAAATCTGACTTTGTGCGTGCTTGTCAAATCTATAAGCGTCTGCCAAAGATCCTGATTTTCAACCGGTTTTCCTGCGGCGGTTTCCCAGCCGTTGGCTATCCAGCGATCAAGCCATGCTTCATTGAAGGAACGGCAAAGATACGCGCTGTCTGTATACAGGTCAACCTTACAGGACTCCTTTAGTGCATTCAGCGCCTCAATGGCGGCTGTAAGCTCCATACGGTTGTTCGTGGTGTCAGCACAGGCGCCGCTCAGTTCCTTCCTGAAGGATCCGTATATTAATACGGCCCCCCAGCCGCCGGGGCCGGGATTGCCGGAGCACGCGCCGTCGGTATATATGGTCAATTCTTTCACAATGATGTCTCCTCAAACTTTTTTGAACCCGAAAATTATACCATATATAAGCATTTTTGACCACCCAAACCAGCCTATATAGTTTTTTTGCAAAAAATGTGTTGACATTCTGAGAGAAATGCGGTATAGTATCACCTGTCGCTGAGAGCGAACGGTGCTTCGGGGTGTAGCGCAGTCCGGTAGCGCACGTGCTTTGGGAGCATGGGGCCGGGGGTTCAAATCCCTTCACCCCGACCAAATATTATATGGCCCCTTGGTCAAGCGGTCTAAGACACCGCCCTTTCACGGCGGTAACAGGAGTTCGAGTCTCCTAGGGGTCACCACTTCTCATCTCAGCGATGGGTGTTAAGAAATGGGCCTTTAGCTCAGTTGGTCAGAGCGGTCGGC
>ULMH01029216.1_pt1 | contig 10505 bp, 8 predicted proteins | sample 1951611 | NCBI WGS metagenome assembly ULMH01 (sample SAMEA4835546, study PRJEB28245) | human gut metagenome | biome: gut microbiome; material: fecal sample | place: Denmark | collected 2008 | reverse complement strand
CCGCCGGTGTCCATATCTCCTTAGGTATTGTAAAATATCCAAAAACAGATGAGGGGTATATTGGTGAAGGCAGAGAAGATATTGCAATTTAGGCTGTCCACAGCAGCTATGCTGCATTGGCAATTGAGCAGCGCTGCTTCGGTGAACGCGGCGGCGCCTGCAATTATATTCCCGACATTGCACGGTATTTTAAGAGCGGAGACCTGGCCGGATTCATCTTTCCGAGATCCCTGCTGGTGATTGCCGGAGAACAGAAGCGGATCTTTCCCATTGCAGATGTGCGGAAGAACTATGCGCGTATCGCGAAAATCTACCAAGCACAGGGGAAACCGGACGGCTGCAGACGATTGGTCGGTCCCGGCGGGCATCAGCATTATCCGGAGCTTGTCCGGCCGGAAATCAAACGCAGATTCCCGGCCGAAGCATAAAGGTTCGTATTCGTTCTGCTGAAAAAGCCGTATGATGTGCAAATCAAGTGAAAATGCTGTATGTTTTTTTCCGGCCGTCTGCTTCTATGCGGATCAGCCTGCCGCCGGCATGGAACTGACACGCCATATGGTCAAATAAATCATACTGCGGGCAGACGGTAAAGGTCCGGAAGCCGTCGTTTGTATCGATTCCCATCAGATAGCGGAACGCAATAGTCGCAGGCGCGCCGCTCCAGGCGTGATTTGTGGTGCCGAGAATATGAAAGTCCTCCCATAGCGTTGAATTCCGGTTCACTGCCAGCGGATAATAGCGGGAGATCATTCTGCGATAGGCATCGCCAACATAGCCCATTTCACATAACGCCGTCAGAACAAAATTTTCCATATAAACCGATGCGTTGAGGACGCTGATCAGTACGTTCCGGATATCCGGATAATGTTCCGGCGGACAAAGTCCTGCCAGTACAGCCATGGCGTTGGCACGGTCATCCGCATATACCGTTCTTCCGTTTTCTTCCGTATTCGCGCCGGAAGCGTAGTATCCTCCGGCAGAATACCAAAACCGTTCATGAAATCGCGCTTCTATTTGCCGCAGCCTTTGGCTGAGGAAAGCATCCCGGCTGTGATCGCCGATCATTTTACCAACAATGAGGGCAAACCGCAGTGCGGATACGTACCAGCAATTTTCCAGAACATCGTGGTCCACATTGTACAAATGATCAAACCATCTCCAGTTCCCCTCCCGCGGCTTTACCAGGCCATCTCCTGCCATTTCCCATAGCGATAGGTAATCCACCATCGGCAGGAACGCCGTCTGCAGGCACTCAACGTCACCTGTATATTTACAATACTGCGCGATCATCCCCCATTCGCTGATGGCCGCAAGGCTTTGTCCGGGCAACTCCGCGCAATGTACGCCGGGTACGTTCCCCATCAGTACATTCCCCTTACGCAGGCAAATCAAATCGTAGATCGCTTTTTTCATTAGGAGACCGGCCTTTTCGTCCAGCAAAAAAAACACCTGCGGCGTTTGAACAGACACATCGCCGATCCATTGCCCGCGCTCCCGGTCCGGACAATCCATAAAATTATCCCGCATACATACATATAATGTACGCGCCGCCTTTTCAACAAGCCGGTTTGTAATTCCGTCGCCGCAGTCAAACCAGCCTGTAATTTCCGTCTGATAACCAGATTCCCGGTATCCGACTTCGAGCGTACCGACCCGTCCCTCTGTGCGAACGGTGATCTTCTCTCCATATAAATACAAAATACTTTCAAAATCATTCAAGCCTTCTCTGCAGATCAGCTCGATACGATGTCCCCTGTACACGTTTTTTTCATCTCCCGGCCCGCCATGCACCTCATAGTGATCCGTACAGAGGAAAATCCGCGCGCCGGCCTCAGCATTTACGCGCAGTACCGGAAAAAACGCCATAGCATGAGGCAGTTCGGCCGTGTATATGTTGTTCCGTACCGTAAGCGCCGGACACATGACCGCCGGACATACCTTCAGCAGCGGAACCGGCCGCACGTACAGGTCACCCCAGGCGGCAGCATCTACAGATACGGCCGGCAGAAAACCGCTTTCATCACAAGCCGGCTGATTCCAGTCCGGTAGCGCCATCCGCATGTCAAAGCCTAAATTATCTCCGCCGTATAAATAGCTCGGCGCAGGGTCACGCGGCGTATAATACGCGTCATCGCGTTTTGCGAGAAACTGCGGTCCGCTTTCCACACCGACTGCCGGGCAGGAAAAATACAGTCCGGCCCGGCCTGTATTGACATTGTTTCTGCCCTCATTGCCAAAGTACCAAACGCAGACGGCGATTACATTCTCACCGTTCTTCAGAAAAGGCGCAATATCTATGCAATCCGCATATCCGCAATGCGGCATACTTTCGCGGAACAGCCCCCCCTCATAAACCGCCTCCTGCCCGTTTATATACAAATAATATTTTGTTTCTGCCGCAATATACGCCTCTGCAGTCTCCGGCAGCGTCTCCAAATAGAAATGCTTTCGAAATATCGCCTTTTCGTTTGCCTGCGGCAGAACCGGCAGTCCGTCTGCCGTCCGCTCCTCCGGCCAGATTACAGCGGCTGTCCGCGTGATCCGTTCCATCATAAAATCCTCCGTGCTTTCTTAAGTCTTCAATTCAGCCTGTTTTGGCGCTGCCGAAATTTCCATAATTGCCATTTTAACAGAAGTACCAGTTCTGTGCAACAAAAAAAACGGTCTCAGAGCAACGCTCTGAGACCATCTGTAATCGGTAAATTAACAAAGCTCAGTTACAGACCACGTTTTCCGTCTCTTTATCAAACACATGAACCTTATTCGGGTTCAATGCAAAACGCATGACATCTCCCACATAGATATTGGAGCGCGGCTTTACTTTTGCAACAAATAAGGTTCCCTCCAGCATCATATACAGCAGCGATTCAGAACCGAGCAGCTCCACCACCTCAATGGTAGATTCAATCTGTGAATCCTTGTAAGCCTCTAAATACATGGCTTCATCGTGTACATGCTCGGAACGGATTCCCATCACAACTTCTTTATCAATATATCCGCCCTCTTCAAGTTTCTTTGCCTTTGCCTCCGGAAGCTTAATGGTCCATCTGCCGATTCGCAGATATACCTCTCCGTTGGTTTTCTCCACACGCGTATTGATAAAGTTCATCTGCGGGCTTCCGATAAAGCCGGCGACGAACATGTTGACCGGCTTCTCATACAGAAGCTGGGGACTGTCTACCTGCTGAATATAACCGTCCTTCATAACGACAATCCGGGAACCCATTGTCATAGCCTCTGTCTGGTCATGGGTAACGTATATAATTGTAGTCTGCAGTTTCTGATGCAGTTTAATGATCTCTGTACGCATCTGGGCACGCAGCTTTGCATCCAGGTTGGAAAGCGGTTCATCCATTAAGAATACTTTCGGCTCACGTACAATTGCACGGCCAAGCGCTACTCTCTGTCTCTGACCGCCGGACAAAGCCTTAATAGAACGATCGAGCAGATGTTCAATTTCGAGAATTCTGGCGGCTTCTGCTACACGCTTCTTGATCTCACCCTTCGGGGTTTTTCTCAGCTTTAAACCGAACGCCATATTTTCGAACACCGTCATATGCGGATACAGCGCGTAGTTCTGGAACACCATAGCAATATCCCTGTCCTTCGGTGCGATATCATTGACCAGCTTTCCGTCGATCAAAAGTTCTCCCGAAGTAATTTCCTCCAGCCCCGCAACCATTCTCAGCGTGGTAGACTTACCGCAGCCGGAAGGCCCAACCAGAACCACGAACTCTCTGTCCGCGATATCTAAATTGAAGTCATTTACAGCAGTGACGCCACCGGGATACTTTTTGTAAATATTCTTTAGCTTAACGCTTGCCATGTATGTAACCTCCTACATAAATATAACACATCACCACAAGGGGCATGCAACTTTTTATATAATAGCACTTGCATGCCTCAAAGGGAAGTCCTTAAAACAACAATTTTTTGTGAACACAATTATGCACAATGCCCAACTTATTCCGCCGCAATCGCCTTTTTCGCATCCGCGTACGTAACCCGCGGGTGTTCATCCATATATTGGAGCACCTGCTTAGCCACCTCATAAGAATCCTTATATTTATTCATATGATAATAAATTTTTGCTTTCTCAAAGGACAGGCCGCCTCTCCCCTCAGCATCATAAATCTCCTCTGTGTTCAGATGCGGGAATCGATCCGTGGTATTTCCGTTGTCCCACCAATAATACTGCAGACGGTCTCCGTATAGCAGCAGAGACGTTCCGTCTATATTGGCACGGTCCTGCAGAATACAATTTGCAAAGTCATTGCGCGTTTTGGAATACCAGTCGATCCCCACGCCTGCAAAATACGTAAACCCGTAATCCACAAGCACCTTGCGCACCGCAGTGATCTCATCCGCCGCTTTTGTTCGCGTTCCCCAGTCGCCGTACGGAAACACATACAGTTTCGTCTCTCCGATCAGCGGAACGACCTCATTTCTGAATTTTTCCGCACAGTCTTTCATATCGTTCACGCTATAATTTGTCATATATCCATGCTTATAGGAGTGACTGGCAAAATACCAGCCCGTATTTTTCAGGGCCTGGATCACAGGCTGAACCGCCGCAATTTCCGCTTCTTTATTCTGAGAGGCTCTGTTCGTCCGGTACCCGAGAATTCCGTCATACCCCGTCAGACAGAGCATTCCTTTTGCTCCGTTAAAAGAAAAATCAGGATGCTCCGCCACAAATCGGTCCAAAATCGGGATATGCTCATTGTCATCACTGATCACTTCGGAGCCGTCCTTCATTTTTGTATACGTAACAACCTTTCCGGAATCATCCAGAATCAGCTTGCCAACCATGCCTTTGCCCTGTTTTGTGCTGTAATAGTTAACATCATCAAACGAAAGAATCAGGGGCTTCTTTCCCTGCGGGAACATCAGCTTGCTCTTTACCTCGTACTTTGTTATGCCGTCCGCGGTCACCGCTTCATAGATATCATTAGCATTAACCAGCATGTAGCCGTCCTGATACAGTTTCTCCAGCAGCATTTTGAATTCCTTTACCGTAATGCAGTCAATAAAATACGTACTGGAAACAATAGATTCCGGCTTCATCCCCGCCGGAAAGGACAGCTCCGGGAAAGCAAGCAGAGAATGCGTAAAAATATGTTCAATCCTTCCTGTATACTCCACCAGCGTCCAATCCTCAGGCGGAACCGGCGTAGGGGTAGGCTCCGATGTCGGCGTGGGATTTTCCGTCCCCGTTCCCGGCGTCTGATCCGGTCCCTCCGTAGCGCTGCCGCTCGGCGTAGGATCCACCCGGACGGTACGATCCGTATTCCGATCCATTACTTTCATAAAAATAAGTACCGCACATAAAACGATCATGACACTCAGAAGGACAATAATTACAATTTCCGTCTTTCCCGTGCCTTTTTTCTGACCGCCTCCCCAGCCCTTCCAATTCCCGGAGGACTTGCCTTCGTTCTCTTGACCCATGACCGATACACCTCAATCTTTCTGCTGACTTATCTTCCGTATAAATGATTGCCGCCGCAACATTTCTCGGTATATGCTATGCGATGAAATCGCCTTGTCTGCTTCTATTATACCATGGGTCCCGAAAGGTATGCAATTTATTTTCTGTTTTGGGAAAAAGGAGGAAATGAGATGTATCGGATCAGCCTCTGGGCCTCACAGAAATTTTTACAGCAGCCGGCGCTTACCAGGCCAACCAGTGCCGCACCGAACGCAGCCTCTTCCATATGTGCCGGTATGTACAATCGCATACCGAAAATTTCTTCCGCAATCCGCTGCATCAGCCGATTGCTGCGGAGTCCGTTTCCAGATCCGATTAAAAGAGAATGTGTTCCGCTCCACACGCGGTACATATCGTATAACTCGCTGACAGCTCCATAGATGAACCCGACAATCATATTCTGCGGAGTAAAATTGTCCGTTCCGATATTCATAATGCTGCCGCGTTCATACGGGTCTGACCGGGTTCCGCAGAATTTCGTGGATACCGCAAGAGAAGAGATCCATGGCGCCTCAGCCTGATCCGCAAGCATTTCCGCAATGCAGCGGTCAATGCCAGGGTAAGCGGAAGCAACCGGCTGACCCGTCACTAATTCTGCACACTTTCTGAAAAAATCCTCCAGCAGCGCGAAAGAACGACCCCCGCACAGGGAAGAGCCGGCCTGGAGAAACAGGTTCTCCATACAGGGCCGGCATTCCAGCCCCGGAAGCTGTGCATAATGCTCTGCAGCAAATGTAATTTGGCTGCCTGTTCCCATATTCAGCAGAACACTGTTCTTCCAGTCCCGCACAGAGCCTAAAAAGCTGGCTTGATTATCCCCTACGCCGACACTCACCGGAATTTTACCTTTATAATAGCCGACAATCTCACAAGCCGAGGTGACAGATGGAAGAATCGACGGATCCATACCTGCCTGTTGAAACGCATTGTGATCAAAACACATCGTGTGAAAGTCGAACAGGCCAAAGCTCGCCGCATTTGAGCTGTGAACCAGCGGCGCATGCCTGCCGGTCAAATGCAGCGCCGCATAATCCTGGATAGAGCAAAAACATACTGCCTCTGCCGGAATCTTACGATTAATAAAATGATAATAATGCGTCGTGCAGCCGAATCCGGAAGCCGCCGCATATCCTGTTGTGCAGGACAAATTCTCCGCATAGCTTTTTCCATCCCGGTAAGGCTGATTGCCGCATTCGTCACGCCAAGTATATAACGGACTCACTGCGTCTCCGTCTGCATTCAAATACAAGATTCCATGCATTTGGCCTGTGATGCCGATCGATACGATCGGTTCTGGAGCCATCAGCATTTCCTCTAAGATACCATCAATAATCCCGCAAATTTGTTGCGGATCCTGCAGCTCATCCATTCCTCTTTCCGAACAAAGCCCGGAGCGATTTGGCTTTGTGCAGCTTTTCAAAACCTCCCCGCTCTGCGCATCTATCATAACGGCACTGATGGTAGTCGTGCCGATATCCAATCCGATTCCCGCCATATTATATATCCATTCCTTTCAGGTCAAAATTGGGAGACATCCAATTGTCCGCAAGGCCTGCTCTGCGTCTGCATGCCGGTCCGTACAATGACGTCTCACATGGTTCTCTCTTTGCATACATAAAATCGCTCGGACATCTTTATGCCGGAGCGTTTACAAAAGCGATATAAAAAGTGAGAGACTGCAGCAGATTGTTATGCCAAAAGAGGCGACGCTGACAGCGGATGGGGCAGAGACTGTTTTGCTGCCGGGACATTCCGTGTATGCAGCAATAAGCACAGCTATCGGCATAGCAGCGGTGAACCGGCATTTTAAGTTACAGTGCATGTATTTTCATTCCTCCCAGTCTAAATTCCCATCCTTAACAACATGAACCCAAAGCGATATATAAAATATATATGATATATTTTAGCAGGTTTATTCAGATAGTCAAGCGGAAGGAGCAGAAAAAAGCACCGCTCCCACCCTTGCCTCCGTGCATTTTTTTCGGAAGGATCTGTAAAATATTTTTGGAAAGAGGGTTGACAAACAAAAAAGTCCGTGTATAATAAAAACAGTAATAATTATTGTTTTTCAATAATTCATTATAAAACTATTTTATGGAGGTTGATTATAATGAAAAAATTTGTTTGCACAATATGCGGCTACGTACACGAGGGTGACAGTGCCCCTGAATTCTGTCCGATTTGTAAGGCGCCTGCCAATAAATTCAGAGAGCAGGCTGCTGCAGAGGGTCTCGTCTGGGCAGACGAACATAGAGTCGGCGTTGCCAAAGGCGTTGACGAGGAAGTAATAAAAGGACTTCGGGCAAATTTCGAAGGCGAATGTACAGAAGTCGGCATGTATCTGGCAATGGCACGTGTCGCAGAGCGGGAGGGTTATCCCGAAATCGGTGCATTTTACAAGCTGGCTGCTTTTGAAGAAGCAGAGCATGCTGCAAAATTTGCAGAACTGCTGGGCGAATGTGTAACCGACAGCACCAAAAAGAATCTGGAATTAAGAGTGGCCGCTGAGCATGGCGCCACGGCAGGCAAAAAGGAGCTGGCTGCTTTAGCAAAAAAACTGAATCTGGATGCAATTCATGACACGGTGCATGAAATGGCAAAAGATGAAGCGCGCCATGGTAAAGCGTTTGAGGGACTTCTTAAGAGATATTTCTAATAGGCGAAACCCTATAAATACTGACTTTTTAGGACATCTGCCTTTTGGAGTGGGTGTCCTTTGCTTTGCTTACTTTTCAATTTCTGGCATGTTTTTTTTGCGTTTGTGTTTGTTTACACGCCCTTTTGAGGTGGCTGCGGTTTTCTCCATATAGCTTTGAAAAAGTGCTCTTGTTGCGCTGTCTTTTTCAATAACTTCCGCCAATTTCTTTGGAATGGGTTGTGTTCCGCCAGTTTTGTCATAAAACATAATGGAAAGCAATATTGCACCGCATTCTTCGAGGGTGTATTCCCCGAAGAGCGAAACCATTCGCGGTAGCAAAGGTTTCCAAGTTTTTCACTTCATTTTTGTTTTGAGTTTCACGCAAGCTTTCATAATAATGGTTTACTTTTATGTTAATATTTTCTCATTTTTTAATTTATTTCTTCGCTTTATCGAAGTTAAAATAAATATGACAATTGAAAAGCAACTGCAATTTTTCAGCATAGATTTTACTTTTTTTAGCAATGTGTTATAATGCAAAAAAATGATCTCAAATCATTTAAAAGGAGTGCTTTTAATGGCAAATAAAATCAATAATTTAAAAGATGTTTTAAAGGATCTGCGATATGGGGTTGATTTTTTGCAGAAAATTGACTGTTCAGAAGAGGACAACAAAAAATATATCAAAATGAAAAAAGAGGGGCTGGAATTACCAGAAGGCGTTTTTCAATATGAAGATGAACAAGGTAATCCTTACGAACAGTTTTATACAATTTATGAAACGGATTTAACCCCGGAAGAAAAAACAGAATATTTATTACTCAGAAAAATGTCATATATAAAAGCCATTAAAAGCTGTGTTGTGTTTTTCACCGTCTTGACTGTGATTGGTCTTGTGGCAACTGTTTTCTTATTACTTTCTTAAATGTAAAAAGAGCCTTAAGGGCAACAGTCCTTTTTCAAATATGCTTCCGGTCAGCCTTGCATCGATTGAAAATCCCGCCCCGAAGGCTCCTGGAATACCCGAAGTCCGAATTCAGGGACCACCGCCAGCAAATGATCGAAAATGTCACATTGAATGGCCTCATAATTTTCCCATTTCGTATCATTTGTAAACATGTAGATTTCAATCGGAAGTCCCTTTCCCGTATCGGGAAGCTGACGCACCAGATGCAGCAGATTCAGATTTGTTTTCGGATGCTGCTTGATATATTGTTCAATATAAATCCGGAAGGTGCCGATATTGGTCATGTGCCGGCCATTGACAAGGGTCCCGGTATCTACATGGTTTGCTTGATTATACGCTTCAATCTCCTGTGTCCGTTCATTGATATAATCTCTGAGCAGCGCGATCTTTCTGAAATGTGCAAGCATCTCGGGGGTACAAAAGCAAATGCTGTTGACATCAATATAAATGCATCGTTTGATTCTGCGCCCGCCGATATCCGTCATATTGCGCCAGTTGATGAATGCATCGGAAACCATCGTATATGCGGGAATATAAGTAATCGTTTTGTCAAAATTCATTACCTTCACCGTGGTCAGCGTAATTTCCACCACATCGCCGTCAGCATTGCATTTCGGCATTTCAATCCAATCTCCGATGCGGATCATATCATCCGCAGTCAAACGGATTCCCGCCACAAAACCTACAATTAAATCTTTAAATATTAAAGAAAGTACGGCTGTCATAGCGCCGATGCTGCCCAGCAGAACAAGAGGACTTTCCCCGATCAGAAGCGAAATCATCAAAATGGCCATCACAACACAGAAAATAATTTTAATAATCTGCAGGACACTTTTCAGCGGATGCGTTTTGGACACCTCAAAGGTACGATAGAAATCATCCAGCGCATCTAAAAATGCGGATGCAATCATGACAATCACCAGCAGAAGATAGATGGAAGCCGCTTTTGCAAGAAAAGCACTAACCCCCTTAAAATACGGAGCAAAAAAGTAGATTACCAGCGGCGGGATAATATGCGAAAAGCGCTGGTATACCTTTCTGCTGAGCATGCAGTCCGTCCACCCGCCGTCCTTTCGCTGCGCAATTTTCCGAAATATTTTTACAATCACGATTTTTGCGATCATCTGACTCAGCACGCAGATCAGTAGCTCCAGCAGAATCAGCAGTCCGTATGACAGATATTCCGCGGCCTGCGTTTTCAGCCCTATCTCAGTTAAATAATCCGCAAACATGTTTCTCATTGTTTACCGCTCCTCACGCACTGCAGCGCCTGCACATTTTTGTTTTTTCATTACAGCGTAAATTATACCAATCCGAAACTTTCGAAGCAAGCGAAAGCCACGGCATTCGGCTTCCGCCGGTATATACCGATTCGGCGCGCATACGCGGGGAATCTGCCGTCATATATA
>ULMH01001291.1_pt1 | contig 10535 bp, 7 predicted proteins | sample 1951611 | NCBI WGS metagenome assembly ULMH01 (sample SAMEA4835546, study PRJEB28245) | human gut metagenome | biome: gut microbiome; material: fecal sample | place: Denmark | collected 2008 | reverse complement strand
CCTTTGACGTTGCGGAGGCCCTGCGAAGGCGGGCAGCCGCAGAGAAGGTCAGGATTTCCTGCGGAATGCGTGTTACGGAACTGGTGATAGAGAGAGATCTATCTTCTGATAAAGCAGAGAATGAATCTGCACGTGTTTCCGGCGTCCGGCTTGCAAACCAAAAAGTACTTCAGGCGTCTCATGTTGTAATTGCGACAGGCGGGATCACTTATCCGGCCACCGGATCCACAGGGGACGGTTATCGATTTGCACAGCAGGCAGGGCATACCATCATACCGCCGCGGCCGGCGCTGTCAGGATTGCTTTCACCCGATTCCTTTATCCGTGATTTAGAGGGACTGTCGCTTCGGAATATTGCAATTGTACTGTATTCAGACCAAGCACAAAGCACGATCTGCTATCGGGATTTCGGTGAAATGCTGTTTACCGGCAGCGGCATATCCGGTCCTGTGATTTTAAGCTGCAGCAGGCATTTGCCTCCGCCTCCTGCCAAACCGGTATTATGCATTGACTTGAAACCGGCATTGAGTCCGGAAAAAACCGAAGAACGCCTGCAGCGTGATTTTTCCAAATATGACAGAAAGTACTTTATCCATGCACTGGATGATTTGCTGCCGAAACGGCTGATCCCCGTTTTTGTCGCAGCGACAGAGATTCCGTCTCAAAAGCAGGTAAACCAGATCACAAAAGAGGAAAGAAAAAAAATTACTGCATTGTTAAAAGGTTTTCCAATTCACATCAGTGGTACGGCTCCTGTCAGCGAAGCCATTATTACTGCAGGCGGTGTCTGCGTAAAAGAAATTAATCCCAAAACCATGGAATCTAAGCGCTGTGCAGGCCTCTACTTTGCAGGGGAGGTATTGGATACGGATGGCTATACGGGAGGATATAATCTGACGATTGCATTTTCCACCGGATGGGCAGCCGGCGGCGGACAGCGGTTTTCTGCACGGGCCGCAGGGCGGTAAGAGGACATTGTGTGCGATTGTTGATATTTCCCTATTTTGAGAGTATAATAAAAAGTGTACGCACTGTTTTGACAGGTCGTAAGATATGGATCATGAAAGGGGCAGAATTATTGTGAAGATACTTGTAACAGGGGGAGCCGGTTTTATCGGAAGTCATACATGTGTGGAATTATTAGAGGCCGGATTTGAGATTGTCGTGTTTGATAATTTTTATAACAGCGATGAAACGGCTATTCAAAATATCAAAAAAATAACGGGAAAGGAGTTTCCTTTTTATTGCTGCGATATGACCGATCCGCAGGCAATGGAAGCGATTTTCGCCGCACATCGATTTGATGCAGTGATCCATTTTGCCGGATATAAAGCGGTAGGGGAATCTGTGCAAAAACCGCTGATGTATTATCAGAATAATATTTACGGTACGCTGTGCCTGCTTGAAGTCATGGCACGTCATCAGGTAAAGCGAATCGTATTCAGTTCTTCTGCAACGGTTTACGGTACGCCTGAAACGGTTCCGATCCGAGAGGACTTTCCGCTCTCTGTAACCAATCCTTACGGCAGAACAAAATTGATGATAGAAGAGATTCTCCGGGATCTTTGGATTTCTGATCCGGAATGGTCAATTGTGCTTTTGCGTTATTTCAACCCGGTAGGTGCACATCAGAGTGCGCTTTTGAGTGAGAATCCAAAGGGGATTCCGAATAATATCATGCCGAGAATTATGAAGGTTGCGCTGAAGGAGGAACCGTATCTGACTGTTTTCGGAGATGACTATGCAACAAAGGACGGAACCGGCGTACGGGATTATATCCATGTCGTGGATTTAGCAAAAGGGCATGTAAAGGCGCTGGAATATGCCGCCGCACATCACACGGCAGAGGCCTTTAATTTAGGTACCGGCAATGGTTATTCCGTTTTGGAGCTGATTCACACTTTTGAACAGGTCAATGGAGTATCTGTTCCGTATCATATCGTTGAAAGACGTCCCGGCGATGTTGCGGAATGCTATGCGGATCCGTCAAAAGCGCACGATGTACTGCATTGGCAGGCTGAGCGGTCTCTTTCTGAAATGTGCAGAGATATTTTCAGAACCGCAGAAAAAAGCCGCCGCCGTTAAGGAACTACATTATGAAAAAACGTGAATTGCCCGTTATGATGCGTAAAAATGTGAAATCTAATTTCCTGCTGATTTTGGCCGGATCTTTTCTCGTTTTGCTGGCGGCGTTTTTATTTCTGATACCGCTGGAACGAACGGAAAGTAATATTGATATCATGAGTGTTGTGATGATATTGAGCGGTTTTCTCTTTATATTATCCTTTTCAAAAAATAAACGTGGATATTTCAGACCGGGCTGGATTCTGAGCCAAGGCTTTTTTCAAATGCTGATCGGATGCTTGATGCTGTTTACGGCAGTTTTTCAGACGGAGAACTGCATGGTGATTTTTGCCTTCTGGGCGCTTTTTACTTCCGTCACCCAGTTGACTGCTTCCATTCAGCTGCGCGCATTGGAAATTAAACGCTGGTGGTGGCTTTTTGGCTTTGGTATGATGAATCTGCTGATGAGCGTTTACTTTTTTCTTGACCCGATAGGAGAATTCATTTCCTTTCTGACATCAGCGGCATTCCAGCTTCTGCTGGTCGGGATCATGGCATATATGGAGTCTATCACATACAGCAGATAAAATATAACGAATCGGAGAAGGGCAGGACGGATCTTTGAAATTTAGTAATGCAAAACTGAAATTAATTGCTATGCTCTCTATGGCTGCGCTGAGTGTGTCTTTCAGCGGATTAGTTGACAGATATTTTGCTCTAAAAATGTTTTTAGGTATCATGGGATGGACGTCCATCGGGTTATATGCTTTTTTGATTACAGAGGGCTACCGTCAAACGCGGAATCTGACAAAATATATGCTGCGGGTTCTGCTTTTTGCTGTGCTTTCTGCTTTGCCATACCGTTACGTCTATGCCTCGACAGAGGATGCGTTGTCTCCGCATTTTTTTTACAGTGCCGCGCTGACTGCCTTTTTCTGTTTAGGCGCGATTGCACTGTATGACAGGCTGAAGACGCCGCAGCAAAAAAAATTCTGCGTCGTTTTCGTATGCGTCATGTCCTTTATCATCGGGCTTGAGTTTGCGCCGTATGCTGTGATTTTGACATATATCATCCATATTTACAGAGAAAAAAGATTTACGGAAATGGCATATTATATGATTAGTTTTATGGTGATTTTCGCCTTGATCAATGTGGTATTTCTTTTTACTACGGATTGGGACAGAACAGAACTTTATCAGAACATCTGTATGATCGGCTGTATCTTATCCGTGCCGCTCATAAAAAAATATGACGGAACAAAGGGGCGGAATATAAAATGGATAGGGTATTTTTATTACCCTATCCTGTTGACGGTGCTTTTACTGGTAAAGCTCTATCTGGTTAAATAAGCGCTCATGCATCCGTTTCTTCTGCTTCCTCTTCTATCTGCGGGGGAGGCAGCCTTTTTACCCGAACAGAGGTTATGATTTTTTCATTGTTTCCCTCAACGGTAAACAGCAGATTTTCATATTCAAAATTCGGATGACTGTTTTCTTCCGGAATTTCACCTAAGATACCAATCACAAAGCCACTGATTGTATCATACTCATCGGTAGGAAGCTCAACCTTCAGCGCATCATTGACATCTTCAATATCACATAAGCCGTCGATGAGATATGTATCGTCGGCTACCATTGTAATTGTATGCTCCGAGCCTTCTGCCTCATCATATTCGTCCATAATATTTCCGACAAGCTCTTCCAGAATGTCTTCCATTGTAATGATTCCGGCAGTTCCGCCGTACTCATCTACAACAACAGCCATATGATTGTTATTATTCTTCAATACCTTAAATACATCGTCGATTTTCTGTGATTCCGGAACAAAGGACGGAGTACGCATGATCTTTCGCAAAGAAAAATCGGTTTCGTCAACCTTCAGCAGATCTTTGATATGAACAATACCGATGATGTTATCGATTTTTTGTTCATATACCGGAAAACGGGAATAGCGTTCCATCGTAGCGGCATACAAAACGTTCTGGTAACTTTCGTCAATTTTCAGTGCGCAGATTTCGGTCCTGTGCGTCATAACTTCTGCAGCTGTTTTATCGTTAAATTCCAAAATATTATTGATCATTTCACTTTCTTCATCGCCGATAACGCCTTTTTCCTGCCCCTCGTTTACAATCAGCCGGATTTCATCTTCCGTAACCTCATCGTCTTCTGCGTTTGGATTAATTCCCATTAGCCGCAGCACACCGTTTACGGAAAGCGTCAGCAGCTTAATAAAAGGGGAGAATATCGCACCTGTTATAATCAGCGGGCGTACAGAGCGAAGCGCGAGCTTTTCACTTTTGCGCATTGCAATCCGTTTCGGCACCAGTTCACCAAAAACCAAAGTAAAATAGGAAAGCAGCAGTGTAATAATAATGACAGAGACAGTATTGATTACACTTTCATATCGGAGGAGGTCCGGCCACTTCCCGGTTACCGCGATTACAATACGCGATGCGAACGAATCCGCGGCAAATGCACTGGATAGGAAGCCGGAAAATGTGACACCCACCTGAATTGTTGATAAAAATTTACTTGAATTTTCAATGAATTTGATAACTGAGGCAGCTTTTTTATCGCCCTTCTCAGCCATTTTTTTCATTTTGGCATCACTGACTGAAAGCAGTGCTATTTCTGAAGATGCGAAAAAAGCGTTTAAGAATGTAAGAATGATAATAAATAAAAGCTGCAAAAAGATATTGCCGTTGTTTGTTCCAGACATCAGCACCTGTAAAGGTATACTTCCATCATCGCCCATTAGAGATTCATCAATTCCTTTCAGTTAAAAATAGTAATTTTATGAGAAAGAGTATATACAATCCCTTACGGTTTGTCAAGATCTTTTCCTCTGGGGAGGTGTTAAAGAAACGCGGGTATGATAAAAATATGCGGCAGCTGAAAGAATCATCAGCTGCCGCATATTCGAATTGCTTCAACAGGATAGAGAACAATCGCTCATTAAGCCTCAGGTGTATTCGTGTCGTCTTTTCTCTCTGTCTTCGGCGCTTCTGCCGCAGTCTCTGTGTCTGTAACAGATTCTTCTGTTACTGCAACATGATTGATTTCTTTCGGCTGTGCAGCGGATTTTTTCTTTTTTCCCTTTGCGGAAGCCACTACAATAATGACAACAACCGCGATTACGATCAGTGCAATCACACCGTAAATTACGAGACTGACCCACAACTCGCCCTTAAACAAGAATCCATCCGCAATTTGATCCAAAAGACTCTTGCTTTCCGGCTTTTCTTGCGGCTCAGGAGCAACCCACTTTTTCACGTTCTTTGTAGCTAAGGTCGTACCGGTGCCTTTGCTTTCCCATTCGATATAACTATTATTGAAGGCGTCTTCCGGCTGATGTGTCTGAATGTCAAATTCCAGATAGAAAATAGCGGAACCGTATAGAGAATTCAAAATCTCGGCAGGGACGTTCAAATCGATACTTTTTGCGGTGGGGGAAAGATTTTCATTCCATTCGCCCTTTTCCCAGTTCATGGATGTTTTGGTGGTCTGACTGCTTACGGTTCCCAATATGGTTCCCTTTACCTCTGATTCGCTGATCAGTCCTTGTTCAAGGGCAGATAACTGTGCTGCAACATTGGAAGACCAGTCTCCGATGGAAACCGTAATCTTATTTAAATTCTGCGGATCATCTGCGGAATTGTCATACAGCTGGGTACCAAGCGCATCAATTTCAATCGTAATTTTTGTGATATTGGAGTTCATCTTAGGCGTGCCGGTAACCGGAGTACCATTGATCATACGGCCCATTTCGTCGACAAAAATGTCTGCTTGGGTAAATTTCCGGTCCTTGCTCATATATTCTTCATCTGTTTCCGTCTCGGACTTTACCGTACGGAAGAGAGAAATCGTTGCTGCGCGTGACTGCGCACGGTTATACTCGATTGTTCCGTCGTCAATCACCATAGGAAGCACCTTTGCTTCGTCATCTGCCAAGAAATTGTTATAATCTATTTTTGAGGCAACGTATAAAATTTCGATATCACGGATCTCCAAAAGTTTGCCGTTTTCGTCTAGACGGTCTTCTAATGATACAGGATAATATTTGCCGGTACCGCGAATGTTGGTTTCCGGTCTGCTGCCCTTTAAGACGCCGGTTTTATAGATTTCCATTTCCTCATAGAATAAAACGACACGGCGATTGTTGTTGTCTACATAAACATAATCATCGTCAATTCTGTAGCCGTTCGGATCAATAAAATAATTTTTACCGGATGTATCGGCGTCTTTATCTACGGCATAGCCGTCTGCATTATAGATAATATTCGGATTCTGATTTCCGGCGTCATCAGACAGCGCGGAAATTCCCCGAATTTGGACAGCATCCTTGCTTTTAATGATTCCGCCGTCCTGTATGTGGGTGATGTAGGCATATGTATAAGGGAACTTCGAATAATGGGCCTCCGCGTAGATTCCGTCAGCCAGCGACAGCAGCTGATTGAAATTCGAGCCTGCGCCTGCGGTCTGGCCGACAAACGTATAGTCATTGTTTTTTGTCACTCCGGCACGCAGTACAAATTCCGTGGCCATTTGTTGTTCTTCACCTTCATAAGCAAAATAATATTTGCTTCGTTTTGCGATGTAGGATACAAGCGTAGGTTTATCATAATGAATTGTAATCGAATAAAAATCCAGTCCGCCGGTTCCAACCGTACGCTCACCGCTGCCGTCGGCTTCTGTCCCGTCTGTTGCGAGTGCAGGCAGTACTGTGGTAAAAATAAGCACAAATGCAACAAGTAATGTGAAAAACTTCTTTTTCATAAAATTGCCTCCTTATATTGATTAAAAACACACCACGTAATATACTGCGAAACAGCAATATACAAATAAAAATAAACACACTGGGTGTTCATAAATTATTAATACTATCAGTTTAATATATGAATGCCTTTTTGTCAATAAGGAAAAATCGTAAAATTCAGAATCAATGAAAAAATATCTGTATTTTTCTATACTTATCGTTTGTATTTTGCTGCTGATTTTGGTAATATATTAATGTTGCGCAGCAGGTGTCCGATGATTGCCTCCTGCACTGCGCAATATATTTATAAAAGAGGTGTTTGGTATATGAATTTTGATTTACTGCATCCCGCGGACCAGCTTGTGATGATTATGGAACGCATTTATCATTACGGAATGACTACTACGTCCGGCGGGAATCTGTCGATTCTGGATGAAAACGGAGATATCTGGATTACCCCGGGATCGATTGATAAGGGCTCTCTTACAAGAAAAGATATTATTCAGGTCAAGCCTGACGGAACGATTATCGGCATCCACAAGCCTTCCAGCGAATTTCCCGTTCACGAACGGATTTATAGAATGCGGCCGGACATTAAGGGCATTCTGCATGCGCACCCGCCGGCGCTTGTAGCATTCAGCATTGTCCGGAAGATCCCTGAAACAAGACTGATTCCGAATTTTGCACAGATCTGCGGAACCGTTTCCATGGCTCCGTATGATGTGCCGGGCAGCATCGGGCTGAGCAAAAAAATTGCCGCTGAGTTTTCCAAAGGACATAATGTTGTCATGCTGGAGAATCACGGCGTATTTGTAGGCGCTTCCGATTTATTTAAAGCATTTATGTCTTTTGAAACGCTGGACTATTGCGCGCGGCTGCAGATCGAAGCCGCGAGTCTCGGAAATCTGAAGGTGCTGTCTGATAAAAATGTCAAATTATCAAAAGAAAAGCAGCATGTTGTAATGGATGAATTCGTGAATAACACATACGGAAGCGAAGAACGTGCGGCCCGCAGAGACATGTGCGCGCTTATCAAAAGAGCATATGATCAACAGCTCTTTACCAGTACGCAGGGAACCTTTTCACAGCGGCTTTCCGATGGCTCTTTTTTGATTACACCGTATCATAAGGATCGAAAGTATTTAGAGGAGGACGATCTGGTACGGGTGGTCAACAATTGGCGCGAGGCAGGTAAGATTCCTTCCCGTTCCGTTACGCTTCATAAAAAGATATATGAAAAGCATCCGGATATCAATTCCATCATCATTGCCCATGCGCCGTATACAATGGCTTTTGCGGTTACAGACGCCGAGTTCGATTCCCGCACTATACCGGAATCTTATATTATGCTGCGTAATGTTAAGAAAATTCCCTTCGGTGCAAGTTTTCTTCAGCCGGATATGACCGCGGATCTGTTTAACGATATGACGCCGATTCTGCTGGTTGAGAATGACTGTGTTATTGTAACGGGAACAAGCCTTCTCAATGCGTTTGACAAATTGGAGGTTATGGAATATAGCGCGAAAGCGGTCGTATCCTCAAAAGCCTTGGGTGAAATCGTTTCAATCAGTGACGGAGAAGTAAAGGATTTGCGGGAGGCCTTTCATTTTTAAAAGACGTACAGCCAGCCTGTTTGCGGGTGGATAAAAGGATGGGGGATTCATATGAGGCGGATCCGGATATTTGATTCTACGCTGCGGGACGGAGAACAGTCTCCCGGCTGCAGTATGAGCATAAAAGAAAAGGTCGAGATGGCAAAGCAGCTGGAGCTGCTGAAGGCTGATGTAATTGAGGCAGGATTTGCGATTGTATCTCCCGGCGACTTTGCAGGTGTGAGCGCGATTGCAAAAGAAATGAAGCATACAACGGTTGCCTCTTTGGCCAGAGCAGTGCAGTCTGATATTGATTATGCTTATCAAGCCGTCAAATGCGCAAAATATCCGTTGATCCATGTTTTTCTCGCGACCTCGGATATTCATCTGCAATATAAGCTGAAAAAGACGCGAGAGGAAGTTTTGGAACAAGCGAAAGCAGCGGTGCGGTATGCAAAGTCGCTGTGCGGCAGAGTTGAATTCTCTGCGGAGGATGCAACCCGCAGCGACAGAGCATATCTTGCCGAGGTGTTCCGTGCCGTCGTAGCCTGCGGTGCAGATGTGATTAATGTACCTGACACCGTCGGTTATGCCTCTCCTGAAGAGATGGCTGATTTGATCCGATATATTCGTGCCCATGTCGATCTGGCGGGACGCGTGGGGCTGTCCGTTCACTGCCATAACGATTTGGGCTTGGCGGTCGCAAATTCTCTTGCCGCTGTAAAAGCAGGCGCGGATCAGGTTGAATGTACGGTAAACGGAATTGGAGAGCGCGCCGGCAATGCGGCGCTTGAAGAGATCGTTATGAACCTAAAGACCAGAAAGGATTTCTATCAGGCGGACTGCGAAATAGATACCACACAAATTACGCGGTCAAGCAGGCTTTTGGTTATGCTGACCGGTACAAAGGTTCAGCCGAACAAAGCGATTGTAGGTGAAAATGCTTTTGCGCATGAGGCGGGAATTCATCAGCACGGCATTTTGCAGAATCGTGCCACATATGAGATCATATCTCCGGAAAGCATTGGTTTGACGGCAAATAAAATGATTTTAGGCAAGCACTCCGGCCGTCATGCTTTAGAGGAAAAGCTGAAAATGCTGGGATATCACGCAGAAGAAGAACAGCTCAATACGTTGTTTGAGCGCTTTAAAGAGCTTGCAGACCGAAAAAAAACCGTAAGTGAAAAAGATTTGGAAGCACTGATCCGAAATACGCTGCTGAAAATCCCGCATGTATATGAATTGGATAAGTATGTAATCAATTCCAGCAACGTACTGAACAGTACCTGTAATATCCGTTTAAAAAAGGATGACGGCAGTCGGATTGACGGTTTCGCAATGGGCAGCGGACCGATAGAGGCTGCCTTTCAGGCGATCAATGATGCGACAAAAGCCGGAGTGGTACTGGAGGAATATACGATAGAGGCTGTGACAGGCGGTACGGATGCGCAGGGCGCGGTCAGCGTCAGGATCAGCAGCGAAGGTCAGGCTTATAAAGGATATGGCGTGGATATGAATATTTTTGCCGCCAGTATTTTATCGTATATTAACGCGATCAATAATATGCTGTATGAAAAGCGCGCTGCTACGGGGAACAATACATAAATCAGGAAAGGGCGGATGTGTAAAATGGGCATGACGATGACACAGAAGATTCTTGCTGAAAAAGCGGGGCAGCACACGGTTGCGCCGGGAGATCTGATTATGGCTGAGCTGGATCTGGTCATGGGAAACGATATTACCGCCCCGGTAGCTGTGAACGAAATGGAAAAGTACGGACTGCAGAAGCTGTTTGATCCCCAAAAGGTGGTATTTGTGCTGGATCATTTTACGCCGAACAAAGATATCAGGGCGGCACAGAACTGTCAACTGCTCCGTGACTTTGCACGGCGCGCGCAAATGCCGTACTGCTTTGATGTGGGGACCATGGGGATCGAGCACTGCCTGCTTCCGGAACAGGGATTTATTTTACCGGGTGAAGCGATCATCGGCGCAGACTCCCATACCTGTACATACGGCGCAATGGGGGCTTTTGCAAAAGGCGTGGGCAGTACGGATATGGCTTACGCGATGGCGCACGGACGCACCTGGTTCCGCGTACCGTCTGCGATTCGTTTTCATCT
>ULMH01015653.1_pt1 | contig 10583 bp, 8 predicted proteins | sample 1951611 | NCBI WGS metagenome assembly ULMH01 (sample SAMEA4835546, study PRJEB28245) | human gut metagenome | biome: gut microbiome; material: fecal sample | place: Denmark | collected 2008 | reverse complement strand
GTATCTCCTTCGTTGATATTGAACTGGAATTCATAGTTCATATCGTTGATGGAAATATCAAAGGAGTAGGTCGCAGGGGAAAGCGTGGTAGCCAGATCCGGGAGAAAATGTCCCAGGTTCTCCTGCGGGGTGGCCAGTTCTTTTACCTCAAGATCAAATTCCGGAGAAGTACTTGTCAAAGCGTCGGAACCGATGTAGGCTGCTTCTGCTACTTCGGTGTCTGTGGAATAAGCACTTTTTTTACGGAACATGCTGTCCTGCTCCAGACCGCCGAGCTGTGCGATCGCGTTATGAAGCTCACGGGCATTTTCCTTCAGAGATACGGCATAGTGCTGTGTGTCCTTGTTGGTGGTCGGAAGATACCAGGGAGCATCTTTGTTCAGTTTTACAATGGAATTATATACGCTGCGGAGTTCGCTTTTTTTATGTGTGTCATACTTCGTCAGCTGTCTGGGAGAATATGCCGCCAGATAGTTGTTGTATACCGTGTTGAGAACAGCACCCATAGATATCTCCTTTCTCCTCCGTAATCAAGGATATTTTATGAAAAAATACAGTCATCCACTTTTATGAGGCTATTATAGCATATATAATAAGAAGAAACAAGAAAAACAGCTGGATTTTCGGGAAAACAGTTGACGAAAGCCGAGGATTATGTTATAGTATCCAAGCGAGATGAGATTTAGGTCTTTTTTTTATGCTTAAATTTAGAGATCAGAAAACACGTGGAGGTAGAAAAATGCGTACAAAAATTACTTTAGCATGTACCGAGTGCAAGCAGCGTAACTACAATACTACCAAGGATAAGAAGACTCATCCTGATAGAATGGAAACCAAGAAGTATTGTAGATTCTGCAAAACACATACATTGCACAAAGAAACCAAATAATCAGCCGTTCTAGCATGGGAGGTCGAAATGGGAGATTCCGCAGAAAAACAGAAGCGCCCCAGTTTCTTCAAAGGCGCAAAAGCTGAATTTAAGAAAATTTCATGGCCGGACAGACAATCCACATTGAAGCAATCCGTAGCGGTTGTTGCAATTTCAGTTGTAGTTGGTGTGATTATTGCGGTGCTGGATTATTTTATTCAGTACGGCGTAAACTTCTTAACATCATTATAGAGCGAGGGTGATTGTATGGCAGAGGCAAAATGGTATGTAGTCCATACCTATTCAGGATATGAGAACAAGGTCAAAGCCAATATCGAGAAGACCATAGAGAACAACAAGAATCTGGCAGAACAGATTCTTGAAGTAAGAGTCCCTATGCAGGATGTGGTGGAACTGAAGGACGGAGCCCGCAAGACGGTATCCAAGAAGATGTTCCCCGGATACGTACTTCTTAATATGGAAATGAACGATGATACCTGGTATGTCGTTCGTAATACCCGTGGCGTGACCGGATTCGTAGGTCCCGGAAGTAAACCTGTACCTCTTACAGAAGCTGAGATGAAGCCTTTGGGCATTAAGACCGAAAATGTATCGATCGACTTTGGCGAGGGCGACAGCATTGCTGTTGTGGCCGGAGTATGGAAAGATACTGTCGGCGTGGTGCAGAAACTGGACTATGGCAAACAGACAGCTACGATCAATGTAGAACTGTTTGGAAGAGAGACCCCTGTGGAAATCAGCTTTGCAGAGGTCAGAAAGCTTTAATGAAGCTTACAAAGATATTTTCTTCCGGAGATATCCGGAATGAAATATAAACTCTCGGATCCGCAAGGGCCTGAGAGAGGCAGCACAAAAGGAACGGCAACGTTCCAGTGGGAGCAGGAGGCAAGCAACAAGGCAGCCTGCGCCGAATTACCACATTATAGGAGGTGCCACAATGGCAAAGAAAGTAGAAGGATATATCAAGTTACAGATCCCTGCCGGCAAAGCAACACCGGCTCCCCCTGTTGGTCCTGCACTTGGACAGCACGGGGTGAACATCGTTGAATTTACAAAGCAGTTCAACGCAAGAACAGCAGACAAGGGAGATCTTATCATTCCCGTAGTTATTACTGTATATGCAGACAGAAGCTTTAGTTTCGTTACAAAGACTCCCCCTGCAGCAGTACTGTTAAAGAAAGCCTGCAACATCAAGTCCGGTTCCGGCGTTCCCAACAAGACCAAGGTAGCTACCATTTCCAAGGCTAAGCTTCAGGAGATCGCTGAGATGAAGATGCCGGATCTGAATGCAGCAAGCCTGGAAGCAGCTATGAGCATGATCGCTGGTACTGCACGCAGCATGGGTATTGTTGTTGAGGAGTAACTTATAAATATTTGGGAGGCAATCGACAATGAGATTGCCGCTGGAACCTAGGAGGTAAAATAATGAAACATGGTAAGAAATATACCGAAGCTGCCAAGCTGGTAGATCGCGCTACATTCTATGAGCCTAACGATGCTATCGCTCTGGTTAAGAAAACTGCAACTGCTAAATTCGATGAGACCATCGAGGTTCACATCAGAACCGGTTGTGACGGACGTCCCGCTGAGCAGCAGATCCGTGGCGCAGTTGTACTGCCTAACGGAACCGGTAAGACTGTAAAAGTTCTGGTATTCGCAAAAGGCGATAAGATCAACGAGGCTGAAGCAGCAGGCGCTGATTATGTTGGCGGCGAAGAGCTGATCCCGAAGATCCAGAACGAAGGATGGCTGGACTTCGACGTTGTAGTAGCAACCCCTGATATGATGGGTGTTGTAGGTCGTCTGGGTAAGGTTCTCGGACCTAAGGGCTTAATGCCTAACCCTAAGGCTGGTACCGTAACCATGGATGTAACCAAGGCAGTTAACGATATCAAAGCCGGTAAGATCGAGTACAGACTTGACAAGACCAACATCGTGCATGTTCCCGTTGGTAAGGCTTCTTTCACTGAGGAAGCTCTGCAGGAGAACTTCAACGCGCTTATGGACGCTATCGTAAAGGCTAAGCCCAGCGCATTAAAGGGTCAGTATCTGAGAAGCATCACTCTGACCAGCACCATGGGCCCCGGCGTTAAGGTTAGCGTAGCAAAGTTCTAATCTGATCTCTAATCTAATTAGATAACGAATGCTAAAGAGCCGCTTCACTGCTTACAGTGAGGCGGTTTTTGCAAAAAAAACATTTTGCAAAAAATACTAAATAATCCTTGACAAGCACAGTCTCCTATGCTATTCTATCTGAGGTTGTAAAACCATGCCGAAGACAGCAGGTGCAAGGGAGACCGAGCGTAAGTCCTGCCGAGGAGATAAGTATGATGATATCATCTCTCTGTGTCTTCACAGAGAGTTTTTTTTACTTTATAGGATTTTATCCTATAAAGCAAAACGCTCCGCGAGGATCGCACTGCGGCGAAGTGGAATATATCGCTAAAGCGATTCGACGCAGGCGTAGAATCCTGCGAGCAGGATTCTATTTATATTCTTCTTATCGGCACAAAATCTATAAGGAGGTAAAGAAATGGCAAAAGTTGAATTAAAACAGCCTGTAGTAGAAGAGATTTCTGCTGGTATCAAAGATGCCCAGTCTGTAGTTCTGGTAGACTACCGTGGACTTACTGTTGAGCAGGATACCCAGTTACGTAAGAACTTACGTGAGGCAGGAGTTAGCTACAAGGTTTACAAGAACACCATGATGAACTTCGCGTTCAAGGGTACACAGTTCGAAGGTCTGTCCGAGTATCTGGAAGGACCCAGCGCAATGGCTTACTCTACCGAGGATGCAACCGCTCCTGCAAGAGTACTGGCTCAGTTCGCTAAGACTGCTGATAAGCTTGAGATCAAGGCCGGTGTGGTAGAAGGTACTGTTTATGATGCTAAGGGTATGGCTGCAATCGCTAACATCCCTTCCAGAGACGTACTCATCTCCAAACTGCTTGGCAGCTTACAGAGTCCTATCACCAATTTTGCACGTGTTATGAATCAGCTGGCTGAAAAAGGCGGCGCAGCAGCTTGCGAAGCAGCAGCACCCGCAGAAGAAGCACCCGCAGCTGAATAATAATTGTAGCTAATTGACAATCAATCAAAATATTTCAAATGGAGGAAATTAAAATGGCTAAATTAACAGCACAGGAATTAATCGATGCTATCAAAGAGTTATCTGTATTAGAGTTAAATGATCTCGTAAAGGCTTGCGAGGAGGAGTTCGGCGTATCTGCAGCAGCTGGCGTTGTTGTAGCAGCAGCTGGCCCTGCTGAAGCAGCAGAAGAGAAGACTGAGTTCGACGTAGAGCTGACCGAGGTTGGCGCTGAGAAGGTTAAGGTTATCAAGGTTGTTCGTGAAGTAACCGGTCTGGGCCTGAAGGAAGCTAAGGACGTAGTTGACGGAGCTCCTAAGGTTGTTAAGGAAGGCGCTTCTAAGGAAGAGGCTGAGGACATCAAGAAGAAGCTTGAGGAAGTTGGCGCAAAGGTTACTCTGAAGTAATTTTTAACCAGTATATGACGGACCATGTGCCGGCACCTGCCGGTGCATGGTTCTTTCTTATTTATTATTTTCTAAATTATTCATTTTTTCAAAAATATTCAAAAAAATTCCTTGACGCAATTCCATCATTGTGATATTATGGATAGTGCACTATTGTGCGGTGCTATGCTTATTTGTCATGCATAAAATTTGACGTTTATATATACTGCATTGTTGCCGACGCAAAATAGGCTTTAAATCTGAAAGAACGGGGTGAAATGTCAATGGAAAAGAACAGAATACGTCCGATTGCCGGTACCAAGGTTATGCGTATGAGTTATTCAAGACAAAAAGAGGTTTTAGAGATGCCCAACCTGATCGAGGTCCAGAAGGACTCTTATCAGTGGTTTTTAGACGAAGGCTTGAAGGAAGTCTTTGACGACATCTCTCCGATCGCTGACTACAGCGGTGCCTTAAGTCTGGAATTTGTGGATTTTGAACTCTGCAAAGACGACGTGAAGTATTCTATCGAAGAGTGTAAAGAGAGAGATGCTACATTCGCAGCACCTCTTAAGGTTAAGGTTCGCCTTTATAACAAGGAGAAGGAAGAGATCAGTGAGCATGAGATTTTCATGGGCGATCTTCCGCTGATGACTGAGACCGGTACTTTTGTGATCAACGGCGCGGAACGTGTTATCGTCAGCCAGTTGGTTCGTTCTCCCGGCATCTACTACGGAATCGGACATGATAAGATCGGTAAGAAGCTGTTCACCTGTACCGTGATCCCGAACCGTGGAGCATGGCTGGAGTACGAGACGGATTCCAACGATGTCTTCTATGTACGCGTGGACAGAACCCGTAAGGTTCCTATCACTGTATTGATCCGTGCACTGGGCATCGGTACCAATGACGAGATCCGCGAACTCTTCGGTGACGAACCTAAGATCGAGGCAAGCTTTACCAAGGACACTGCTGAGAATTATCAGGAGGGTCTGTTAGAGTTATATAAAAAGATCCGTCCCGGTGAGCCTTTAAGTGTTGAAAGTGCAGAAAGCCTGATCAACGCTATGTTCTTCGACCCCAGAAGATATGATTTAGCCAAAGTCGGCAGATATAAATTTAATAAGAAGTTAGCTCTGAAGAATCGTATCCGTCATCAGATCCTGGCTGCAGATGTGGTAGATCCTTCCACCGGTGAAGTGATCGCATCCGCAGGAGACAAGGTGACCGCAGAGCTGGCAGATACCATTCAGAACAGCGCCGTTCCTTTCGTATATATTCAGACAGAGGAGAAGAACGTAAAGGTACTGTCGAACCTGATGGTAGATCTGACTCATTATGTAGATTGCAATCCCAGAGATTTCGGTATTCATGAGCTGGTATATTATCCGATTCTGGCACAGATCCTGGAAGAGTTCGGCGATGATCCCGAGAAGCTGGCAGAAGCGATCAAGAAGAATGTACATGAACTGGTACCCAAGCATATTACCAAGGAAGATATTCTGGCTTCCATTAACTATAACATGCATCTGGAGTATGGTCTGGGCAATGATGACGATATCGATCATCTGGGCAACAGACGTATCCGTGCGGTAGGTGAACTGCTGCAGAACCAGTATCGTATCGGTCTGTCCAGAATGGAGAGAGTGGTACGCGAGCGTATGACCACACACGATGCTGAGGAGATCTCTCCCCAGTCTCTGATCAATATCAAACCCGTAACCGCAGCAGTGAAGGAATTCTTCGGATCTTCCCAGCTGTCTCAGTTTATGGATCAGAATAACCCTTTGGGTGAGCTGACCCACAAGAGACGTCTGTCTGCACTGGGCCCCGGCGGTCTGTCCAGAGATCGTGCCGGATTCGAAGTTCGAGATGTACATTATTCCCATTACGGAAGAATGTGCCCTATCGAGACTCCCGAAGGTCCTAACATCGGTCTGATCAACTCTCTTGCAAGTTATGCAAGAATTAATGAATATGGTTTCGTAGAGGCTCCTTATCGTAAGATCGACAAGTCCGATCCCAAGAACCCCCGCGTTACCGACGAAGTAGTCTATATGACTGCGGACGAAGAAGATAATTACCATGTAGCACAGGCGAACGAAGCACTGGATGCAGAAGGACATTTTGTGAGAAAATCCGTCTCCGGACGTTATCTGGATGAGACACAGGAATATCCCAGGGAAATGTTTGATTACATGGATGTATCCCCGAGAATGGTATTCTCTGTGGCTACTGCACTGATTCCTTTCCTGCAGAACGACGATGCAAACCGTGCACTGATGGGATCCAACATGCAGCGTCAGGCCGTGCCTCTTCTGAGCACCGAAGCACCTGTAGTAGGTACCGGTATGGAAGAAAAGGCAGCAGTAGACTCCGGTGTCTGCGTGGTAGCCAAGAAAGCGGGAACCATCAGTTATGTATCTTCCAAGACTATCCGCATTGATTATGATGACGGTGAGAAGGAAGAGATCCATCTGACCAAATTCTCCCGTAGTAACCAGTCCAACTGCTACAATCAGAAGCCTATCGTATTCAAGGGCGATCATGTGGCACAGGGACAGGTCATTGCAGACGGACCTTCCACTTCCGAAGGTGAGCTGGCACTGGGTAAGAACCCTCTGATCGGTTTCATGACCTGGGAAGGTTACAACTACGAGGATGCAGTTCTGTTAAGTGAGAGACTGGTACGTGATGATGTGTATACTTCCGTTCATATTGAGGAGTATGAGGCAGAAGCACGTGACACCAAGCTGGGACCGGAAGAAATCACCCGTGATGTACCCGGTGTCGGTGATGATGCACTGAAGGATCTGGATGACAGAGGTATCATTCGTATCGGTGCAGAGGTTCGTGCCGGTGATATCCTGGTGGGTAAAGTTACTCCTAAGGGAGAGACCGAACTGACTGCGGAAGAGAGATTGCTGCGTGCCATCTTCGGTGAGAAGGCAAGAGAAGTAAGAGATACCTCCTTAAAGGTACCTCATGGTGAATATGGTATTGTAGTGGATGCCAAGGTATTTACCCGTGAGAACAGCGATGAGCTGGCACCCGGAGTAAACCAGGCAGTCCGCATTTACATTGCACAGAAGAGAAAAATCTCTGTTGGTGATAAAATGGCAGGTCGTCATGGTAACAAGGGTGTCGTTTCCCGCGTGCTTCCTGTAGAAGATATGCCTTATCTGCCCAACGGACGTCCTCTGGACATCGTGCTGAATCCTCTGGGCGTGCCTTCCCGTATGAATATCGGACAGGTCCTGGAGATCCACCTTTCCCTGGCTGCCAAGGCACTGGGCTTCAATGTGGCAACCCCTGTCTTCGATGGCGCAAACGAGAAAGATATTATGGATACGTTGGATCTTGCCAACGATTATGTAAATCTTCCTTTCGACGATGCAGAGAGTGCAGAGTGGAAGGAAAAGGGTCAGGAGACTACTGCAGACGGTAGGCCCTGGTCCGGAGAGACCTTTACCAGTAAGCATGGTGAGGAGCTTCTCCCTGAAGTTATGCAGTATCTGTCCGAGAACAGAGACCACAGAGGTGTATGGAAGGGAGTTCCCATTTCCAGAGACGGTAAGGTACGTCTGCGTGACGGTAGAACCGGTGAATACTTCGATGGTCCCGTAACCATCGGACACATGCATTACCTGAAACTGCATCATCTGGTAGACGATAAGATCCACGCACGTTCTACCGGACCGTACTCCCTGGTAACACAGCAGCCTCTGGGTGGTAAAGCTCAGTTCGGTGGCCAGCGTTTCGGAGAGATGGAAGTATGGGCTCTGGAGGCGTATGGTGCATCCTACACCCTGCAGGAGATCCTGACAGTGAAGTCCGATGATGTGGTTGGTCGTGTTAAGACTTACGAAGCAATCATTAAGGGAGACAATATCCCTGAGCCCGGTATTCCCGAGTCCTTCAAGGTTCTGCTGAAAGAGCTGCAGGCACTGGGTCTGGATGTCAGAGTGTTGCGTGAGGATCAGACCGAGGTCGAGATCATGGAGACCGTCGATTACGGTGATACCGATTACCGTTATGAGATGGAGGGTGATCGTAAGTATGATGACGATTACGACAAGGGTTCCCTTGGCGAGATGGGCTATCAGTCACAGGAGTTTGACGACAACGGCGAACTGGTGAATTCCGAAGACGACTATGTGGAAGACGATTACACAGATGATAGCTTTGACGGCAGTGATGATGAATTTTAATGCTTTGTATAGAAGGGAGTGCCATTAATGTCAGAAACAAAAAATGAAACAACCTATCAGCCTATGACATTTGATGCCATCAAGATCGGATTAGCTTCCCCGGAGAAAATCCGGGAGTGGTCCCATGGCGAGGTATTAAAGCCGGAGACAATTAACTATAGAACACTGAAACCCGAGAGAGACGGTCTGTTCTGTGAGAGAATCTTCGGACCCAGCAAAGACTGGGAATGTCATTGTGGTAAATATAAGAAGATCAGATATAAGGGCGTTGTCTGCGACAGATGTGGTGTAGAAGTTACCAAAGCCAGCGTACGTAGAGAGCGTATGGGACATATCGAGCTTGCTGCTCCGGTATCCCATATCTGGTACTTCAAAGGTATCCCCAGCCGTATGGGCCTGATCCTGGATCTGTCTCCCAGAATCCTGGAAAAGGTTCTGTACTTCGCTTCCTATATTGTTCTGGATCCGGGAACCACCAACCTTGAGTACAAGGCAGTGTTGTCTGAGAAGGAATATCAGGATGCAAGAGAGACCTGGGGCAACAAGTTCCGTGTAGGCATGGGTGCGGAAGCTATCAAAGAGCTGCTGCAGGCCATTGACCTGGAGAAGGATGCAGCAGAACTGAAGACCGGACTGAAGGAATCCTCCGGTCAGAAGCGTGCCCGCATCATTAAGAGACTGGAAGTTGTGGAAGCTTTCCGTGAGTCCGGAAATAAGCCCGAATGGATGATCATGGATGTCATTCCTGTTATCCCTCCCGATCTTCGTCCTATGGTACAGCTGGATGGTGGACGTTTTGCAACCTCCGACCTGAATGATCTGTACAGAAGGATCATCAACCGTAATAACCGTCTGAAGAGACTGTTAGAGCTTGGTGCTCCCGATATTATCGTACGTAACGAGAAGAGAATGCTGCAGGAAGCAGTAGATGCTCTGATCGATAACGGCAGACGCGGACGTCCCGTTACCGGCCCCGGTAACAGAGCACTGAAGTCTCTGTCCGATATGTTAAAGGGTAAGACCGGTCGTTTCCGTCAGAACCTGTTAGGTAAGCGTGTAGACTATTCCGGACGTTCCGTTATCGTCGTAGGACCGGAACTGAAAATTTATCAGTGTGGTCTGCCCAAGGAAATGGCAATTGAACTGTTCAAGCCTTTTGTAATGAAAGAGCTGGTAGCCAAGGGAATCAGCCAGAATATCAAAAATGCCAAGAAGCTGGTAGAGAGACTGGATACGCAGGTATGGGATGTGCTGGAAGAGGTGATCAAGGAACATCCTGTTATGCTGAACCGTGCACCGACACTGCACAGACTTGGTATTCAGGCATTTGAGCCGATCCTGGTAGAAGGTAAGGCAATCAAACTGCATCCCCTGGTATGTACCGCATTCAACGCGGATTTCGACGGAGACCAGATGGCTGTACATCTTCCTCTGTCCCAGGAGGCACAGGCAGAGTGTCGTTTCCTGCTGTTGTCTCCCAATAACTTACTGAAGCCTTCCGATGGTGGTCCTGTAGCCGTTCCTTCCCAGGATATGGTACTCGGTATCTACTATCTGACCCAGGAGAGACCCGGTTCTATTGGTGAAGGTAAGTATTTCAAGAGCGTAAACGAAGCAATTCTGGCATATGAGAACCAGGCGCTGACACTGCATTCCCGCATTCATGTCCGCATGAGCAAGGTAAATGCAGCAGGTGAGACGATCACCGGAACGGTAGAGTCTACACTGGGACGTTTCATCTTCAATGAGATTCTGCCTCAGGATCTGGGATTTGTAGACAGAAGTGATCCCGAGAACTTCCTGAAGCTGGAAGTAGACTTCCATGTAGGAAAGAAGCAGCTGAAGCAGATCCTGGAGAAGGTCATCAATACTCACGGAGCATCCAAGACCGCAGAAGTACTGGATGACGTTAAGGCAATCGGTTATAAGTACTCTACCAGAGCCGCTATGACCGTATCCATTTCCGATATGACTGTGCCTGAGAAGAAGGGCGAGATGCTGGCAGCCGC
>ULMH01002968.1_pt1 | contig 10620 bp, 5 predicted proteins | sample 1951611 | NCBI WGS metagenome assembly ULMH01 (sample SAMEA4835546, study PRJEB28245) | human gut metagenome | biome: gut microbiome; material: fecal sample | place: Denmark | collected 2008 | reverse complement strand
TATCATGTCCGGTCTGACGGCCACCGGCGTGAACCAGATCGGCAAGCAGCTGGCCAAGAACGATACCGCAGAAAAGTAAACATACAGGAAAAGGCCCCGGCCACCCGATGTGGGGCCGGGGCCGCTATGCTTAGGATGAAAGGAGACCAGAAAAATGGCACTGAGTTCACAACAAATCAAGGATATGCAGAGCTGGTACGGCACCAAGGCTGACGGCATCTGGGGCAGTAAATCCACCACGGCGGCGGGGGGACGGGACGCCGGAGCCGCTTACAGCTTGTACAGCAGCAACAAGGGACGCTACAGCAGCTACACGGATTATATGTCCTATGGCGGCGGGCGGAATGATACACAGGGCAGCGGCACCAACTACAACAATGGCAGTCTGACGGCAAGCCAAATCAAGGAGATGCAAGATTATTACGGCGTAACGGCAGACGGTATGTGGGGCAAAAACTCCACTGCCGCAGCTGGTGGACTGAGCGCGGCGGATGCTTGGACAAAGTATCTGGAAGCTATGGGAAAAGGCGGTTACAGTGATTATACGCCCTCCAGTGGCACCAACTACAACAACGGAAGTCTGACGGCAAGCCAAATCAAGGAGATGCAAGATTATTACGGCGTAACGGCAGACGGTATGTGGGGCAAAAACTCCACTGCCGCAGCTGGTGGACTGAGCGCGGCGGATGCTTGGACAAAGTATCTGGAAGCTATGGGAAAAGGCGGTTACAGTGATTATACGCCCTCCAGTGGCACCAACTACAACAACGGAAGTCTGACGGCAAGCCAAATCAAGGAGATGCAAGATTATTACGGCGTAACGGCAGACGGTATGTGGGGCAAAAACTCCACTGCCGCAGCTGGTGGACTGAGCGCGGCGGACGCATGGACAAAATATCAGGGGGCCATAGGGCAAGGCGGCTATGATGACTACTACGGTTCCGGTGGGACGGATTACTCCGGACTCATGAGCTATAGCGAATACCTGAAGCGGGTGGGCGGAGACGACTATCAGGCGGCGGTGCAGAAAGCCATTGAGGCGCAGGTGCAGGCCGCCACCGACCAATACAACAGCCAGATTGAGAACGCCGGCAAGGACTATGAGGAAAACGCCCGGCGGGCCTACATCAACAAGATGATGAGCCAGCGGAACATGGATCAGGAGCTGGCGGCCAACGGCGTGTACGGCGGCATGGCGGACAGCCAGCGCATTGCCAGCGAGACCAACTACGAAAACGATCTGACCGGCCTGACCAACCAGTACCAGAGCACCATCTCCGACTTGCAGCAGGCCATCACCAGCGCGAAAATGGCGGGTGATGCCCAGGCGGCGGAGGCTATGGCAAACTATCTCAGCCAGATTCAGGCGCAGTATGCCAGCTACCTCCAGAACGAGCGCAGCATTCAGGCGGAGATCGATATGTTCAACCGCCAGCTGGCCGCCCAGCAGGCTCAGGAGGCACGGGCGGCGTCCTATTCCAGTGGTGGCAACAGCGGAAGCGGGTATGATGCCGAGGTAGCTGCCCTTCAGCAGGAGCTGAACGCCAGGGGCGCGAACCTGACGGTGGACGGCATAATGGGGCCGAAAACACAGGCGGCGTATGACCAGATCATGGGAGGCAACTCTAACATCAACAACCCCAATGGAAAAGGCTGGATCGCCCTTTCCGGCGGCGGCCGCTTCACCTACGCCGAGATCCAGCGGATGATCGATAGGGGCGAGGTGAAAAAAGTTGTGAATGATAAAGACGGAACGGTGTCGTATCTGCGCGTGAGATAACACAGGAAGGAGAACAGCATGCGCTTTCTGGATGATTACGATCCGCGCAAGGAGCAGAAGAAAAAGCAGCAGAAAAACGGGGCGCTTTCTGCGCCCCGTTCCGGCAATTCTCTGTTTCCCTTTGCGCAGAACAGCAAAAATAAGACGAATACGCCGTCGGCCACGCCGCGCACCACGAAGGGCACCGCGCTGGGCGGCAGCAGCGTGACCCCGGTACAGCTGCCTGTGCAGCAGATAACAGTGCCGAAGCTGACAAAGTCCGCCACCCCGATGCAGACACAGACACCGCAGGCGCTGACATTGAAGCTGCCCAACATTCAGGCCTTCGGTGCGGGGGACTACAGTAAAGCCGGAAAGGCCATGGATCGGATCGCAAAAACGGTACAAGCAGGCGCCGCACAGACCGCCAGCGGCTTTGCGGAAATCGCCGGACAGTTCCGACCGACAACAGGGCAGCAGAGCATGGGGCAGTTCTCCGGCTTTGGCGATCTGGGCCGCGCCGTGCGGGAAAACCGTGAAAAGGGAACGGATATCAACACCAGCATTCTTTTGCAGGAGCGGCAGCGAAGGGTTCAGCAAAAGCAGAGCCAGCAGAAAATATTTGACGCCGCCATCCGCCTGACGGAGAGAGGGCAACAGTACACGCAGGAAGCCAAGCAGGGGTTGGGAACGGTGGGCCAGTTTCTGGTGGACATGGGCGTGACCGGTACACAGATGGCCGGGGACGCGCTGGCCAACCTAATCCTGCCTGGCAGCGGCCTTGTCATGATGGGCATGCGCAGCTATGGACAGGCGGCGGGCGAGGCCCGGCGGGAAGGTAAGAGCGAAGGCCAGCAGTTTCTTGCCGGCTTGAAAAGCGCCGGCATTGAGGTTTTCACGGAAAAGATGTTCGGCGCATTCTCCAAAATCTACGGCGGCGCGGCAGCGGATGAACTGGTGCAAAAGCTAGTGGGCAAGCTAACGGAGAACGCAACAGGGCAAGCGCTGCTGACATGGATCGTCAACGCAGTAGGTGAAGGTGTGGAGGAAGTGACCAGTGACCTGCTGAATCCGTTGGCTGACCGTCTGCTGCGGCTGGATGACGGGAAAGGCCCCGTCTGGTCTACAGATGATCTGGCCCAATGGGGCTATGATTTTCTGCTGGGCACAGCCATGGGTATGTTCGGCGGCGGCCAGCAGCTGGTGCGGGGCGTACAGCAGGGCCAGGCGCAGACGGCGGAGAATAATTATTACGCCGATCTGAGGCGCAACGGTCTTGGCAGCGCGAACAGAGCAGCTAACGCTCAGCGGGCCAGCGACGCCATGGGGCGGATCATGCCCACGCGGGACGGACTGCGTATGCCGCGGCTGGTCGACGAACAGGGCCGGACATATGAGCAGCGGATGGCGGCGGAAGCAAGCGGACAACGTACCGCAACGAGGTATACGGCGGAGGAAGCCGCAGCGAAACGCAAGGACGCACGGACGTTTCGAAATATCATTGCCGGCATCGACACAAGCATCTCCGACTTTTTCGACAGATGGAAGAGCGGCAGAAAAAGTCACCTCGGCGAAAAGCTGGAGCAGCTTTACATTGCCCCGATGCCGAATAATATGGCAGAGGACATATCGAAAATTGTTGGCTACAATGTAAATGGCCGTGATTTCATTGTTACGAGTGACGACGTAAAGCACGTGATGGATCAGCACGGAAATTCTGATGCAGAAATAGCGAAGGGAAACATTCCACTGGAAACATGGATGCTGGATGCTTTACCTGATGTTGTAACAAACCCGGACAGCATTGAGCCGGGAAATCTGGGGACTGGAAACAAAAATGCCGGGAAACGCGGCATTGTGTTCAGCAAGGCCTTTCCCGGCGGAAAAATTATCACGATTCAGTTCGACAATAAGGGACGGGGGACGCTGGAGCTTAATACGCTGTATGCAAAAGAGAGCGCTATCTTGGAGGGGAATGGCACAAATGCGCCCAACACCTTTACGCCCGAAGCGGCCAAGTCTGCACTCTCTTATGCGGAAAAAACTCGCATGTCACGGTACACAATGCCCAACACTACTGAGAGTGCCGTCCCTGTGATTAACGTCCAAAGCGGCCCGCCGCAAAGCTTTTTCTCTGAGACAAGTGTACCACAAGGTGGAACAGCTGTCAATACACAGGGTATGCAGAACGGCGGAGAATATGCGGCAGCACCGGCGGCTCCGCTGCAAGTCCCCAGACTGACCACCTATGAGGAGCGGCAGGCAGAGCAGAGAGCGGAACGCGTCGCTAATCTGGTGGATAATATCGATGCGCTGCATGAAGCCGTTGACAACGGCCTGCGGAGTCCACAGCTGACCACCTACGAGGAGCGCGCCAGGGCCAAGGCAGAGGCTGAAAAGGCCAGTGTCCGGGACCGTGTGCGGCAGATGGACGCCATGACCGACGCGGCAGCGGAGCGGGCCGTGGAGCAGAGAGTTCAGCAGGAACAGCAGGGCCGGGAAATGCCGGAGGCGCTGAAAAAGCTGGGGGTAGCTCCGTTCGGTTCGGAGGCGGACTATGCGGGTATCGACAATCTGGCACAGGAAATGCAGTGGAACGGCTCCGCCCGGAAGCAGACACAACGGCAGATGAACAAGATACCCGCCACAGAGAAGGAGCGCTCCTTTGCCCGGAAGCTGGCGGACGGCACACTGGACGCGGCGGACATTCCTAACACAGTGAACCGCGAAACGGTGGAAACGCTGGCCGACTTTTATCGCACGCTGGACAGCGCACCGGAGACCATGCTGCTGCGGCAGCGCCGGGCCACCATCATGGAGCGGGAGGAAGCCAAGATGGAGCCGCTGCTGGGCATGGATGTGGCCTATGACGAGGGCGGTCTGCGGACAAACGGGAAAGGCGACCGCAAGAACAGCGGCAGGATCGCTAAAACGACCAGCACCCTACGGCGAAACCTACAAACCCCGGCCCGTATCTGCGCCACAGAATGGGGGACAGAGCACGGCAAGAAGGTCTATGAAACGCTGTTCTATCCGGTGACGGAAAACAACGGGCGGCAGATCGACTGGGTGAACTCCATGCTTGACCGGGTGCGCACCTTTAAGGACAGCAAGGGCGAGGAACGGCCGCTGAACCGCAAGGAGCGTGAGCTGGTACAGAAGATCGTAGAATACCGGGCATCTGAGAAGCGGGTGGCCGCTTTCGACGAGCAGTACACAGGCGCTGTGGAAAACGTGCGGAACGGCGCGTCGGCAGCGGACGCCGCCAAGGAGTTCGGCATTGATCCGTCTTATCAGGAATATCAAGACCTGCAAAATTACCAGACCTATCTGCGGACACTGGAGGAGCTGCACGACAGCAAGAGCGCCGACAGCACGGCGGTGGACAGCGCGGTGGAGGCATACAGCGGCCTTTACCGGGAACTGTACGACGGCATCAACAGCTTCCTTGTGGCGCATGGGTATCAGCCCATCGGCTTCATCGAAGGATATGCCCCGCACATGCAGCCGGAGGCAGAGAAAACCGCCTTCTCCAAGGCGCTGAAGCTGCTGGGACTGGACGACACGGCCATGAGCCTGCCCACGTCTATCTCCGGCAAAACGGCAGACCTGAAGCCTTATAAGCAGTACAACCCGTTCTTTCAGGAGCGGCACGGCGTCAACACGGAATACGATATCGCCAAGGGCTTTGAGGAGTACATCTACTACTTGAGCAACATCTTCTATCACACGGACGATATCATGCGTATCCGCACGGCGGAAAAGTACATCCGCAAGACCTACAGTAGCGAGGAGGCCAGCGAACTGATCAATCAGGCGGAGGGCGCACGTGACTTCTCTAATGACCAGATCGCGGACTTTCTGCGCGTGAGCGGCGTTGTACAGAAAGGCACAGAGCTGGCTCCGGGTGACGCCAGAGTATTTCTGGAGGACTACATTGGCAAGCTGTATGACCAGATCGGCAACGTGACACGATACAGCGAGATGGCAAAGTATCTGGACAACTACGCCAACCGGCTGGCGGGCAAGCAGAACATGGCAGACCGTGGGGCAGAGGCGGCCACGGGGCGCGGCTCGCTGAACTGGATCAATACCCTGACGGGCAAGTACGGCGGGGCCAAGCTGGCCTTTAACGTCAGTTCAGCGCTGAACCAGACTTCGCAGATCCCCATGGTAGCGGCAGAGAACGGCGAGAGAGCCACGCTGCACGCCATAGGCGACTTCTTCAAGAGCAAGAAGGATCGGGCCGACTTCGTGCAGGAGAGCAATTTCCTGAAAGGGAAGAAGGGCATCGATTGGCTGCTGGAAGCGGAAACCACGTGGGAACAGGTAAAGGAATGGAGCTTTTCCCCAATCGAGGCGGTGGACAGCTTCACGTCCTACGTGGCGGTGCGCAGCAAGTACCTGAAGGAGATCAGAGCCGGGAAGAGCCACGAGGACGCCATGAAGCTGGCGGACGAATTCGGACGTCATGTGATGGGTTCTCGCGCCAGAGGTGAGAAGCCCATGCTGTTCGACACGAAAAATCCCTTCTGGCAGATCGTGACGCGGTTCCAGCTGGAGGCACTGAACAGTTGGGAGCATATAAGTCGTGATCTACCCAACGAAGTGCGGCAGATGGCACGGGAAAAAGGAAAGGCCTACGCCGCAGGCACCATGGGCGTGCGGGTGGCAAAGTACATGACGTATGCGTTTCTGCTGAATCTGGGCATCGGGGCGCTGTCCGGCGGATCGCCGGTACCGTATGACGTGGTTGGCAGCGTCATGGAAGCGCTGGGCAAGTCTATGGGCGTGTCGAAGCTGGCAATGGTGGAGGATGTGATACAGAAGCTCCTTGACGGACGGCTGTTCAAAAAGGATGACGATGATGAAGATGACGCCGACAAGGACTGGTGGGCATTTCTGGGGAGTCTGTGGGGCGATATTGCCAACGACGTTCCCGTTGTGGGCCAGGTGGCGGCGCTGCTGGGTGTCGGAGACCAGACGCTGCCGACCACAGACCTTTCCAAGGTGAAGGACTTTGCGGAATCCGTGAAAAATAACGGCCTGCTCAGCATGGACACGCTGGATAAGGGGCTGACAGCGGCGGGCGAGTTCGTCTATGCGGGCAACCAGGCACGAAAGACGCTGCAAGGCGGTATCGCTGTGGGCCAGGGCGGCGTATACTCCAAGGGCAAGCTGCGGTATCAGGTGGACCAGACGCCATGGAACGTCGCCAAGGGCCTGCTGTTTGGCCGTAGCGCGCTGGATGAATCCCAGGCATACTACGCCGAACGCACCAGCGACTTCACGGAAAAGCAGACCGACACCTTCCAACAGATGCAGGACGTCGGAGTATCTGCCAAGGCCAGCTATGACCTGATCCGGGAGCTGAAGGAAGCCGAAGAAACCGAACAATTCACGGAAGCAGAATGGCAGCGGGAAATCTTGCGGCAGTCCCAGGTAAATGACAGCGGCAAATGGGTGGCCTATTACCAGACCATGGCCAGTGACAAGGAGATCGAGGCCATGGACGCAGTGGAATATCATTCCGAGGCCGACTACGGCACCGTCACGAACCTGCTGATGGATATGAAGGATCTGGAGACCGATGCGGAGAAAATGCGCTTGATCGACAGCAGTGACCTGACAGAGCAGCAGAAAGCATCCCTCTATAAGAACCTTGTGGCCGGGAAAGAGGATCTGAAAAAGATCTATGCGCTGCTGGATGCCGACATCAGCGACTATCAGTATTTCCAATATAAGCTTACCACCAGCGGCCTGACGAAGAAGGAAGCGAAGCTGAACGCCATCAACACCCTTGATCTGCCGGACAGCCAGAAGGACGCGCTGTACTACCTGAACAGTTATGCCAGCAGTACCCACGGGGAAGCGCCGTGGGTGCAGGGGATGACGGCAGAGCAGTCCACCGTCCGGCTGGCTGAAATACTGGCCGAAGAGGAGGATGATGAGGACAACACCCCAAAGTGGCAGCAGAGCTTGAACAGCTATTTGGGGAAGGGCAACACAAATTCCGAAGTTTCCCAAATGCTGGCAAATGTTCGGCGGCTGAATGGCGGAACAGCCGGAGGCTATTCTTCCGGTGGTGGCCTTACGGTATCAGCGATGCTGGCAAATGTCCGGCGGCTGAATGGTAGGACGGTCGGAGGTTATTCTTCCGGAAGCAATCTCACAGTATCGGAGATGCTGGCGAATGTCCGGCGGCTGAATAGGTAATGGATACAGCACGAAAGCACCCGTTGTAGCGGGTGTTTTCGTAGCTTATGGGGATAAGGGCCACCGTACTGGCTAATAATCAGCGCTGCCAGCTTGGGATTGGTGTTTTTGATCTTCACTGGGTATTGCAGCTTCTTTTCATAGACAAACATTACTCGTTCCCTCCTTCATCCCAAGGCCACGGGTCATCCAGCCAGCGGAAAGAGCCCTCGGTAATATCGGTCTGGAACAGTGGCCCGTGCATTTCCTCATATCTCTTGCGGCCCTCCTGACCCAAGCGGATATAGTTCCAGTACAGCCCCAGCGCCTCCTGATCGTCACGATGGGTGGTCAGATAAAGCCCCAGCTCATCAATGGCAAAGTCCAGCGCCATCAGCTCGGAAAGGTGTGTGTTGGCGGCAGGAAAGCGGGTCTTCAGCTCACGGTGGAAGGGAAGATCCAGTCCCGGAAACAGCGTGCCCCGCTGCAAGGCCTCGCGGTTATCGTACCGTTTGGGATTCTGATCCTGCATGGGAATATACGGAAACGCCATCTGGGCGCACGTCCCCGGCAGACTGCCATTCATCCCGCTGCAACCTGTTTCTTCACTGCGCTGCTGGGCAGTCGTTTTTTCAGAAGCGACCGGCGTGGAAGGCTGCGGGGCAGCCGGGGCAGCCGCTTCGGCCGGTGATCTTCCGGCCATAGTCTGTTCAATATACAACAAGGTGTTCCTCCTTTTATCATCAATAAGCCAAAACAGCTCATGCCAGTATATGCCGCCGCCTGTAAACTGGGGATTTATTTTTGCTATTGGCTATGGTACAATGCATATTGTAGAGCGTCACATCATAGATTGTCCCGGAGAGGAGTGGTGTGATGATCCTGCTGATCCGCCGAAAATGGGTACTGGGCGCTGCGGCGCTTCTGTTGGCCGTTGTAAGTCTGCTGTCGCTGGCAGAGCGGCCTCGTGCGGCGATCCCCGCGTTTTCTTACGACGCGCTTCCCACAAGAGAGGTCGTCATTATTGACGCCGGGCACGGCGGCTCCGACGGCGGTGCTGTATCGACGGACGGTACGCCGGAAAGCGGCATCAATCTGGCGGTTGCCCTGCGTCTGCGGGATTTTCTCGCCTTGACAGGCTGTCAGACGGTATTGACTCGGACAGGAGAGGCGTCGCTGGCTGATCCGGACAGCGGCACGCTGCGAAAGGAAAAGGTCAGCGACACCAAGAACCGCGTCACGCGAATCAACAGCGTTGCCAATGGCTTTCTCATCAGCATCCATCAAAATACCCTGCCGGGGCATCCGAACGTACACGGTGCACAGGTGTTTTACGGAAAACTTCCCGATAGCGACGCACGGGCGGCAGCCATTCAGCAGACCTTAAACGATACGGTCAACCCCGGAAACGAAAAGGTATCCAAGCCTATCGGAAGCGATATCTACATTATGGCTCACGCGGAGTGTCCGGCGGTATTGATCGAGTGTGGTTTTCTCAGCAACAGCAGCGAAACCGCGCTGCTGCTGAAACCGGAATATCAGACAAAATTGGCGGCGGCCATTGGCTGTGGCTATCTGCAATATCAGTAACACAGGTGATACGAATGAAAAAAACAACGACCTATTTCTGCACCGAATGCGGCAGCGAAAGTCCCAAATGGGCAGGGAAGTGCCCTGTCTGCGGCGCGTGGAACTGCATGGTGGAGCAAAAAGCAGAAAAAGGGAAGGGGAGCGGCAAAGCTTCTTATACCGCAAAGCTTGTAAAGGTGCTTCCCATTACAGAATTAGCGTCTGAAAACGAGATTCGATTCTCGACCGGAATGGGGGAATTGGATCGAGTATTGGGCGGCGGCGCTGTCATGGGTTCGCTGGTTCTGGTGGGCGGCGCACCTGGTATCGGCAAGTCAACGCTGCTGCTTCAGATCTGCCAGACGCTGGGCCAATCCTACCGCGTGCTGTATGTCTCAGGCGAGGAATCCACCCGTCAGCTGAAGATGCGGGCCAAGCGGCTGCAGGTCGATACCCCCAACCTGCTGGTGCTGTCTGAAACCCAGTTGGGCGATGTGCTGTCCTGCGTGGAGCAGGAGAAGCCGGACGTGCTGATTATTGACTCGATCCAGACGCTGTATAACGAAGACAGCGACGGAATCCCTGGCGGAATCGGTCAAGTAAAGCAGTGTACCTTAACACTGATGCAGCTTGCCAAGAGCCAGAATATCACCATTTTTGTCATCGGCCACGTCAATAAGGAGGGCGCTATTGCCGGTCCTAAGGTACTGGAACACATGGTGGATTGTGTGCTGTACTTTGAGGGCGACCAGCATATGACCTACCGGATCCTCCGGGCAGCGAAAAACCGCTTCGGCGCTACCAACGAGATCGGCGTGTTCGAGATGATGGACTGCGGGCTGCGAGAGGTGGAGAATCCCTCGGAAATGCTGCTGTCCGGTCGGCCTACGGAAGCGCCCGGCACCTGCGTCACCTGTGCCATGGAGGGCGCACGCCCGGTATTGGCGGAAGTACAGGCTTTAGTCGCCCCAGCAGCCGGAGCAAAGCCGCTTCGCTCCAGCAACGGCTTTGACTACAATCGCGCTTCCATGCTGCTGGCGGTGCTGGAAAAGCGCGGCGGGCTGAAGGTCAGCCAGTGCGACGCCTATCTGAATATC
>ULMH01039069.1_pt1 | contig 10734 bp, 4 predicted proteins | sample 1951611 | NCBI WGS metagenome assembly ULMH01 (sample SAMEA4835546, study PRJEB28245) | human gut metagenome | biome: gut microbiome; material: fecal sample | place: Denmark | collected 2008 | reverse complement strand
TTGATCGCATTGCTGAAAGGAGAATTTTGCTTTCCCCATAGCATCAGATCGTGTTCGGCAAGTTCTTTTTCTTCTTGATCGCCAGCTAAATGCTCGTAAATGAGGTAAGCGTCACTTTTTCGCTTCCGTATTTCATCCGATAATCTCTTTATAATGCGGATCCGATCCGGATCGTATGCAGAACCATCTCCCGGAGTATTGGTAAAACCTTTGGAGAAATCGAAACGGAAACCATCCAGTTTATACTCTTTTAGCCAGAAAGCGCAAATGCTGTCTAAAAGAATCTGCGTTTCTTTACTCTCATGGTTGAAATCGGCTCCCCATGAATATTTAGTATTGGGAGAAACCATATTGAACCAGGGATTATCTGCTGCCGGCTGTGCTTTGGTATTTCCCGGAGGATCAGCATACAGTCTGACTAAGGAACAAGTACCATATGCATGATCCAATACAATGTCCATGATCACTGCTATTCCACGTTTGTGGCACTCGTCTATAAATTTCTTATAATCCTCTTCTGTTCCATACACTTTTTCTGTTGCAAAGAAGAAGGTGGAGTGATATCCCCAATTGGTTATTCCGTCTATCTTGCAGAAAGGCATTAATTCGATTGCATTGATTCCCAATGATTTCAGATAATCCAGTTTCTCAAGGGCCAGTTTCAGATTTCCTTTATATTCACCGTTGCGTGTGAAATCGCGAAGCAGGAGTTCGTAAATTGTCAGTCGGTCTTGGCGTACGCCTTTAAAATCAGTCACTTCCCATGGATATTCCGGTTTTGCCGTTTGCCACACAGATACAATATCAGCTTTACATTTTTCCGGAAATTCCATGAGGTTAGGATATGCGACGGGAGATATTCCTTTGTCGAACTTTCTTTCGAGTATCTTATTGGCATAAGGGTCTGCGATATCCAAAAGACCATCGACCAGGTAATAAAAAGCATATTCTTTCCCGGGAATGAGATGATTCAGAGTAATCCAGAAGTAGTCACCGTCTCTTTTCATCCGATAATCCTCTTTCACTTCCCAGTTGCTCAGTTCGCTCATTAAATACGCAAATTGCTTTCCCGGAGCGAACAGCACTAAAGTGAGACTTTCGTCATTGTGGTAGTTAATACCTCTTTGTACTCCTTCCGGGCGCGGACTATCTTCTCCCGGAGCTATTGTATGGGACAACAGTAATTTAATATTCGATTTTTTATCACCGGTAGCCCTCCCGTCCATGGTGCCATCCGCATTACGCAACACAAACTCGATACTCAGCAACTGTTCGTCTGCTTTAAACTCGTAAGGTGGTTCCATCTGAGTGTTTTGCATAAAGAACTCTTTGACGGACGGGGTGATTTTAAGCTGCCAGAGGTTATCTCCGACTTTCTGGAGTTTAACAGCATCAATATTACATTTGTCGGGTGTTGTCTTATCCGGCCACAAAGCAATTCTGGATTTCCATTCAGTACCACTCGGACTTTCGGAAGTGATAACTCCCATATGTGAATAAATCGGTCCTTCAAAATCGACTAAAGAAGCTTTCTGAAAGGAACACTTGGTCAGATCAAAAGTCACAGTAACTTCATCGTCACCTGTTGGCTTAGATGGTGTACAATCTACAATCTGTGCTTTTAGAGATAAAGTGCACAGAAGTGTGATAAACAATATATAAGTTCTCATAAGGATAATTTTTAATTGTTTCAATGTCAGTATTATAAAAGAATGGGCTGTATCGGAAATATACGATACAGCCCGATTCTAATCACTCAATTAACCTGAAAACTACTCATCAGCACTGGGGACCAGTTCATACCGGAAAGGATATTCCTGCAAATACACATTGAAGTCATAATATCCTTCTGCTGCAAGAAATGGAATATTCTTTGTGCCGGATATGATACCCGATTGATTACCCTTTTCCACCTTATTGTCGGTAGCTCCCATATTGGCAGCATTTGCCCAGGTTTTGCCCACTGCATTCGCTCTGAATTTGAATTCAAACTTAGAGGTATTGGGTACACCACTTCCGTCTGTCTGATATTCCGGAACATACACATGCTTGGCAGTCCATACTTTTCCTTCCGGATCGTATGTCAGAACAGCTCCTGTTCCTTCTTCAGGATTTTGAGCTGACATGGAATTTGCCCATTGAGGATAACTCATATTACGCTGTCCGCACACGAAAAACTCTTTATAGAATTTGTAAAGTGTCATGGTCTTTGCGTTCTCCGTGATTTTAACTACCATTTTATAAAATCCCGGTCCATCGAGTATTTCCTCTTTATTGGAACCCGGTGCAAAAGAACCCGGAGCAATAACGTTTCCTCCTGCCTGCAGAGCAAGGCTTGTACCCGGAGTGAATGAAGCCGGTGCTCCCCATTCAACTTCCGGTGCCAGTTCTTCAACCAATTTTATACCTTGGTCTAATTTGGGTAAATATACATATCCTTCATACTCTCCATTCCAGCCGGGAGAATATAATACTTCTGCATTATTTGTTGTAAAGTCGGTATAATCACCTATTACATAAAGCAAGTCGGGATCACTGGAAAACGTAGTCACATTGAATTCGGATATGGAGGATGTCAATGATGCATAGGCTGTGCTGATAGTGGCTTCAACGCGCATTACAATGTCTGTAGGTCGGCGTTTGATGGCTCCGGCCGACAATAAGGCGGCATTCAGATCCTTTACTTTCACCGTATATTTGTTTTCATTGGTAATTGCAAAAGTTGTGTATGTCAGATCATTTATATCTACTCCTTCCTTTTTTACAGCCAGCTGAATGGCGTAGGAAATAATAGCATCGTAGCCAAATTGGGCAGGGGTCCACTCAATGACGGCCAAGTCTGTCTCGGCAGCATTCTTATCCAGAACAAACACATCGTCAAAGGTCTGTTTCCAGGAACTGGCAACAAAATTATCAGGGTCCAGTATCAGTTTCTCATCTTGTGCGCAAGACGCCAGGCAAAGAAGAGAAATTATGCTAACTATTGAATAAACTAACTTTTTCATATTTAATCTTCTTAAAGAGGTTATTGATTGGAAACGGCATTGTCATAGCCCGGATTCTGAGTCAGATTAGGATTGGCGCCTATATCTGAAGCGGGTATAGGGAACAGTTCTCTATATTTGGGAACGGCAGAACCGGGGAAAGTTCCATTCTTGAATTCCCATGTATAATCATTCCCGGAATATTTACCAAAGCGGATCAGATCTGTGCGGCGGAATGCTTCCCAATAAAGCTCGCGGGAACGCTCACCGAAAATATAATCGAGAGTGAAAGAGCTCAGATCTTCGGCCTGTATTTTTGCGCGATGCCTCAGTTCGTTGAGCTTTTCCAGAGCCAATGCATCCGTACATGTTCCTCCGGATTTTCTCACCGCAGCTTCAGCGTAGTTCAGATAGGCTTCGGCAAGGCGCATCAAGGGATAGTCCAGACTTGGATATTCAGTCAAAGAAATCACATTCCCATTTTCATCCGTATATGAGGGCGGTATGCCTTCACGTGTCAGGTTGGTCCATTTATAGGAAGGCCAGCCATAAATGAAGGTGCTCGAACCGGCATTTTTGGACATAGGTAAATGACAAGTCGGGGTAAAGAAAATAGCCCGGTTATCCAAGGTGTTTACATACTTTCCCAATGATCCGTTTCCGTCATCAACCACCTCATCCATTGTTCCGAGGAAATCATCAATTCCCGGGTAGAAGTGACGGACGAAAGTCAATGTAGCGCGAGAACCTTTGAAACTCTTTGAGATACCACTCGTTTGGGTAAAGTTAGGATCGTTGGGACCTCGTGAACCTGCTACCAGGAATTGTGTTGCATAAGACTGAGTCCAGCGTCCGTCAAAGTTGATCGTGAAAATCATTTCTTTACGTGCATCTGTATTTTCACCGTTGTCAGCCATGAAAAGTTCTGCATAGTTGGGACATAAATCATATTCTGCACTGATCACGTTGCGGGCATATTTCATGCACTCATCATATTTAGGTGTCTGAATATACACTTCTGCATTCAAATATAAGCGTGACAGCAACATCCAGACAGCTGCCTTGTCGGCACGCCCATACTCATTCTGTCTTGGTTCCGTCATATGCGGATCGTCTGATAATTCCAGAAGTTCGCTCTCAATGAAACTGTAGAGTTCGGCACGTGAACGTTGTGGAGGCAAATAAGTACCGATTGGATCGTTTTCTGTAATGAAAGGAGTATTCCCAAACATATCCATAGCGTGATAATACATCAAAGCACGGAGAAAACGGGTTTCGGAACGATAATACTGTATGTTAGCCCTGAGAGCATCATCTACTCCACGGTCATTCAAACGCTCGTCTGTGGTTTGTTTCAGATAATCATTGCACATGGTAATAGTGAACAAGAGACGATAATAGAGACCTGAAATTATCGGATTGTTCAAGGTGCTGTATGTATTGTAAGAGAGTTCGGGACATCCCGGGTCGGACTGAGTGAATGTCACCTCGTCTGTAGTGAACTCCTGCATGTACCAGAATGTACGTAAGAATGGAGAGGTTCCGGCATCCACATCAGCAATTTCCGCACTGGCTGGTCCGCTTTGTCCGGAGAGGCCAAGTGCTGCATACAATTTGGCTAATCCCTGCATGTAACTTTCAGGGGTAGAATACGCTTTATCTGCCGTATACAACTTAGGATCAAGCGGGGTAGTGTTCAGGTCATCGAAGCAAGACGCAAATAGAATCGTCATTGCCGGGAACAGTATTGATAGTAAAATATATTTTAGTTTCATAACAGATCATTTTTTAGTAGTTAAGATTCAAACCTAATACAAAGATACGAGGGCGTGGCCATGCATTATTGTCAATACCACTACTTACCTCCGGATCTAATCCAGAGTATTTTGTGATAACAAACGGATTTTGGGCAGTGAATGAGACACGTCCTCCAAGTTTACTATTAAATAGTTTTTTGAAAGAATAGCCCAGGGTGATATTATCCACCTTCAGGAAAGATGCATTTTCCAGGAATAAATCACTCTTTGCCTGAGTGACGGTAATGGGATTGCGGAACTTTGAAGTTTTCACAACAAATTCAGGTATATTGCGTACTGTTTGGCCGTTGCTGAATGTATAGTCGGCTGAACAGCGTGCGGAATTGTAATCGTTGAATACCCAGTTCCCAATACTTCCATGTGCATTAAAACCGAAGTCCCAATTCTTATAACGGAATAACATATTGAATCCGAAGAATACATCCGGGCGCGATTTGTGTTTAAGTACGAGGTCTTTGTCATCGATGATGCCATCCTTATTCTGGTCGATAAATGCATCTTGAACCGGATTACCATATTCGTCGTATACCTGTTCATATACATAGAATGTATTAGGAGCATACCCTACACTATGTATCTGGATGTTATTACCCGTTCCCATGCTGATACCTCCGGTGGGCACTCCCACGTAGTCCGGATTGAAGATGGCGGTCAGTTTCGTAATTTTCGATTTGCTCCAGGTAGCGTTTACACCGATATCCCAAGAAAAGTCTTTTGTAACGATAGGAGTGGCATTGATGTTGATTTCAACACCCTTATTCTCCAAATTACCGATATTGGCGGTCATCTTATTTGTAAAATTAGAACCGGCGGGAATGGGAATGGAGTTTAATAGATCGGAGGTCTCTTTGTAGAACAAGTCGACACTCCCCGATAAACGGTTATTAAAGAATCCCCAATCCAATGCCACATTCCAGGTGGCGGTAGACTCCCACTTGATGTTTTCATTATAAGCTTCCGGTTTCAATATCTGATAGAATTTATCTCCGATCTGATATTGTGAAGTAGAAGTGATGGTTGACAAATTATAGGTTGCAATGTAAGGATAGTAATCTGAACCAATATTTTGCTGTCCCGTCACACCATAACTGGCGCGTAGCTTTAAGTTACTCAGCTTATCAAATTTCTTGAAAAAAGCTTCATCGGACATTCTCCACGCTAAAGCTACAGAAGGGAAGAGGCCCCAACGGTTAGAAGGAGAGAAACGGGAAGTTCCGTCATCACGCAATGTGAAAGTAATCAGATACTTGTCCATAAATGTATAATTCAAACGTCCAAAAAGTGAAATCAAATAATATTCTTTAGGAGCTGCACTTTCCGAAATAAATACCGATTCATAATTTTCTAACGGATTGGAGTAGGTCTGACTCTGGTCATCTCTTTTAAAATGTTGCCATGAATAACCGGCCATGACATCAATCTTACTGCGAATTGCCTTTATATCTTTTACGTAATTCAAATAGAAATCCAAGAGATAGTTCTCGCGGGTCGATTTAGAATCGGTATACCTTCCTTGTCCCGGAGGCAAGATGGCATCTGTATACGAACTGTACGATCCGGGATAATTACCTTTATCACCATCATTTTTCGTGTAATCATATCCCAAGTTCAGGTTGGCACGTAATTCCGGTAAAAAATGAAAGGAATAATCAAGCTGCATATTACCGAAAGAACGGAATACTTGGGTCTCATCCCAGTAACCACTGAGTCGTGATACAGGATTCTCCGAGCCATTACGATTGATAGAACCATCCGGATTCAGCCATTGAAAATAACCGTTATATTTATTGTAATCAATCGAGCCGTCGGCATTATAAAAGTGTACCGGCTTTGTAGGATCAAATGCTGCGGCAGCGTTGATGGCTCCGGTAGATACATATTTATTCTTATTCTCTGTAGCTTTTAGATTGATACTCACACTTAAATGCTTATCGAAGAATTTAGGAGTAAATGTGACTGCCTGGGTAAAGCGCTGGAAATTGGAACCTTTCAAGGTACCATTCTGATCAGTATATCCGAGAGATACGCGGAAAGGATATTTATCACCTCCTCCGGATATTCCTATATTCTGGTCGGTAGACAGACCTATCCGGTAGATTTCCTTTTGCCAGTCTGTATTATAATATCCTATTGTACCATCCGGATAGGTATAATTGATAGCTTTGTGAACTGCTGCCCCAGATAACGTGTTTTCCGGATAATACTCGTCAATATAGGCACGGAACTCATCGGCATCAAGGACCGGTACTTTACCCGAATTTACGTTGGCGCTGTATGTGCTGCTGTATTCCACTTTCAGCGCTTTGCTTCCTCCTTTTTTCGTAGTGATGATAATGACTCCATTAGAAGCTCTGGAACCATAGATGGCTGTTGCGGAAGCATCTTTTAAAACACTGAATGATTCTATATCCTCGGGATTTAATGCTCCCAGTACGTTCGACATACCCACTCCGGCATCATCAGATGTAGTAACTCCGTCAATCACTATCAAAGGAGAATTGCTGGCAGATAGAGAGGAGCCGTTACGGATGCGGATGGTGGTACCGGACCCCGGTTGCCCATCGCCCGGAACAATCAGCAAACCCGGCACTTTTCCTGTCAGCATATCCTGAGGAGTGGTGATTGCACCTTTGTTCATGTTTCCGGCTTTCAGGGTTGCCACTGCTCCGGTTGCATCTTTTTTAGTCACCTGACCATAACCGATGACTACTACTTCTTCCAAGGATTGAGCGTCTTCGGACATTTTTACGTTGAGTACCGAACCCGTATCGACAGACAGAGTCTGTGTCTGGAATCCAATATAAGAAAAAGACAGTTTTGCACCGGCAGATACCTGTATTGAATATTTTCCGTTTACATCGGTTATGACACCCGTTTGTGTACCAACCGCTTGTACATTCACACCAATCAAAGGATCTCCATTGTCATCACGGACAACACCTGTCACTATTTTCTGACCGGTATGTTGTCCTCCAACTTGTGCTGTCTGTTTTGCCCTCGGTTGTTTTGTATTATTTTGCTGACCAAACAGCATCACTGCCGACAGGCAGAAAAGGACTGTAAACAGGCTACGAATTAAAATGATTTTTTTACTTTTCATAGGTTGTGTCTCCATAAAATTAAAAATTAACATCGATATCATTTAAGAGTACTGATGGTAAGTACTCCTGTTTTATTGCTATTCGGGAGGGTGATTTCCACCACTCCGGTATGATAAGACTTACTTTTAACCGGTCTGCCATTGAATTGTACTTCATACGTATGATCCGGATTCATACATACAATCATACAACGCTCATGAGGCAGTGTAGAATCGTCAAAAGAAATCTTGGCGCGATACTGAGAATAATCTGTATTAAAATGATTCTCGGCAATCCATATTTCAAAGCCGGTTGACACCTTGCCGGGCTTATAATAAGCAGCAAACCAATTTAGTATCGGAGAAGAAAGGCCGGAAAATTGATGCCATCCAGCTCCTCTTCCTGAGGAAATTATAAAGTGTTCGAAAGTGTAATAACTTTCCTGGCACTCTTGTTCCCATTTGTCTAAGGCGGTTTGTGCTATCTGATAGGCTTGTTCACCTTTTCCTATGTCTAAAAGAGCTTTCCATATAACCCATTGATGGGGAAACCAGACTGCTCCGTTCCAATATCCGTCTGCCTGATAATAAGGGGCCGATTGATCGACAGTTGAAAGACCGGAAGATGTCCACAATTCTTTCGGTGAAAACAAATGTCCCACCAACCTGTCTACTTGCTCAGGTGTACAAATACCTGCTGCCAGCGGGGTTACTCCGTCTAATCCCTTATTGAAGTTGGACTGATCCTTGTATCGGAAAATTGCTTTGGCATCTCCGGATGCATCATGAGTCACATATCCGAAATAACCACTCTCTTCATCCCAGGCGTAGGTTTGCAGTGCTTTAGAAAGATTCTTGATAATCCGGTCGTAGCCCTTTATATCCTCTTTCAATCCCATCTCTTTAGCAGCCAAACGCAAAATTTTGGCGGCACGAAGATAATACGCTGAAGTTACTACAGGGGTTACAAACGGATATTGACTCTTATCACTGCGTAGTGCCTGCTGCGGTGGATAGTCGTCCCAGCCTCCGGAATTATAAAAATAATCCCAGGTTCGGAGCAGACCGGAGCCTTTCATGCGCGTAGTAGAGTTCGGGTTGTTTCCTAACATAAAATCAAAGTATTGTTTCAGCCTCGGATAGAGAAACTTCAGTACTTCACGCGATTGGCTATTGTTCCACAAATCATAGTAAGCATACATCTGGATAGGCAACGGAGTACCATGATGAATAAAAGCAGATTCACTTCCCACCGGTGTAGTATAAGCTCTGATACATTCGAAGGCTTTCGTTATATCCACATCAATCATGCCTAAAGCGATGAAGCCAAGGTCCCATGTATAGAGGCTATTCCAATTCTTCCCAGGTGTAAAATGCCGGATATATTCTTTCTGAGTGTAAACCGGATAAACAACATTGGAAAGTAATGCGGCCTGCAATAACTGATGCCCAAAACTATACTTCTTTCCTCCGGGTAGCAGGGTCTCCTCTGGTTTTACCGGTTGCTGAGACTGAGCTAGAGAAACAAACTTTTCAGGAGTAGAATGAAAAAGCTCTAAATCTTGTCTGACTTTCTCACGGCTACCGGTACATACCAACATATACAGTGTTTGTTCTGAATGAGGAGCTAATACTACCGGTCGCAAAAAAGCATTTGTATAGTGCCATTGTTTGTCACCAATCAGTTTTCTGGCTAAATGATCGTGTGTTTTCTTTCGGAAAAATGACTCTAATTCACTATTCAGCACTTCCCGGATAAACGATTCTTTATAATTCCAGGCTACTCCATAGAAATTCTCACAATCTTCATATTTTAATATGAAATCCTGCTTCTCGTTTCCCACTTCAATTATTGGTGTAAAAGGTATTGCGGTGGGGGTGAACTTCAGTTTGCCCATATCTTCAGCAGTCCCGATAAAGAATCCGTCCAAACAAATCTCGGCAGTTCCTTCGGAAATAAGTTCCAGAATGTATTCACCACTCTTTCTGCCATAATAGGAGATCGGGAGAATTGTAAAATCTCCGGTTCCGGTGAATTTTACCACTTCATCAGTCAGTCCTTTCAAACGTAAAGTTGCAGTTTTCCCTTTTTCAACTTTATATCTGAATCCTATAGCCCCATCTTCCATACCTGAAGGTATATCTATCCGGTAGCTTACCCGATCGCCCGCGTCTTTTCCAAATCCTTTTCCCAAAACGGACCCATCCAGTGAAAAACTGCTACGTTCTTCATTTCTGTACCACCCGTCATACACCAGTCCATACTGAGGAGTTTTAAAAGCAGGTTCATTCTCTGTATAATCTATCGCACTATACCATTGCAAACGAGAAGTTCCTGAAGCTTTCACCTGTGGGTGTGCTTCCGGATAATCGATATAGGCCATTTGATTCAGGGCCAGATTTTGATAAGTCTCCGTATTGTTTACACAACGTATACCTACCAGTGTGCTGCTTTCATCCAATATATAATAAGTAACATCTGTAAATACCCGGTCTTTCCACTCCAACTCATAGCGATAGGTAATGCGATTCATGGAAGGATTTATATTCCATGGATAATAGGACGATTCAAAAAGGACATGCGGAACCAACTGCCGGTTTCGGTAATAACCGGGCATTACAGAAAAGTCAAAGCGTATTCCTTTCTTTATGTCAGGTATATGCGAAATTCCTGCATAACGCTTTGAATAAGGTCCCCAGGATGTTAATGAAGTTATATCATGACTATCATTGAAACAAGATGGAGGGACGATCGCCCCCAACTGTGGAATCATTAATCCACTCATCAACAGCCCTGCTATAAATCGTTTCATGATGTGATTAGATTAAAGTTATACAGATTAAAGTACTCTAA
>ULMH01028519.1_pt1 | contig 10968 bp, 11 predicted proteins | sample 1951611 | NCBI WGS metagenome assembly ULMH01 (sample SAMEA4835546, study PRJEB28245) | human gut metagenome | biome: gut microbiome; material: fecal sample | place: Denmark | collected 2008 | reverse complement strand
TTGCGGCAGTCTTTATTTTCAAAAGGAAAAGAACAAAGTCGTCATAAATATGATCTGAGATCGGAATTGGGCTGTAAAAAAACGCTCTGCAATCAAAAATGCAACATAACCCCCGTCAAAAGCAGGTAAAAATTTGCTTTTGACGGGGGATTTTCTAACAAATAGCCCGAAAATGCTTTTTATGAAACCGTTTCTTTACAGTCCCTTCTTTTTTGATCCGGCCAGGGAGAATGCAAAATGTACCGCAATTTTTTCGGAAAATTTTTTCAAAAAGGTGTTGACAAGTTATGGACGCTGTTGTAATATAAGTCGGTACGGAATTTTCAGATGAAATTCCGCAGGTGATTGACCCATTAGCTCAGTCGGTAGAGCACCTGGCTTTTAATCAGGGTGTCCGGAGTTCGAGCCTCCGATGGGTCACCAAAATGCAATGTAAGCCTGTCATCCGATGACAGGCTTTTTTGCAATCATAAAGCAAGGATATCAATCATAAGCCGTATATCATCTTGGAGGATAAGCGATGGAACCGAATGCTGTAACCGAAAACAAAAGAAATATTGTCACCCCTTCTGTATTTTCCGGATTTATGGAATTGCTTCCGGCAGAACAAATGCTGTTTACGCAAATGCTGGATACGATTAAGCAGACGTTTGAAAGCTATGGCTTTATTCCGCTGGACACGCCTGTTATTGAGAAATCTGAGGTTTTATTGGCGAAAAGCGGCGGAGATACAGCAAAACAGATATATCGCTTTACGAAAGGGGACAATGATATGGCGCTCCGGTTTGACCTGACGGTGCCGCTTGCACGGTATGTTGCCCAGCATTACAATGAATTGACCTTTCCTTTCCGCAGATATCATATCGGCAAGGTGTACCGGGGAGAAAAACCGCAGAAGGGAAGATTCCGCGAATTTTATCAATGTGATATTGATATTATCGGAAACGGAGCGCTTTCGGTGATTAATGACGGAGAAATCGTGAGCGTGATCTATTCCACTTTCCGTGCCTTGGGATTCGGCAATTTTACCATTATGATCAACAACAGAAAGCTGCTGAACGGATTTTTTACGCATTGTGAAATCAACAATCCTGCGGAAGTGCTGCGGATTGTTGACAAACTCGATAAAGTCGGTCCTGAAGCGGTACGAAAAGAGCTGGCCGCTTATATGCCGGCGCATAGGATTGATGCAGTGATGGACTTTATATCGCTTTCCGGTCTGCCCTCCGATATTTTACAGGCACTTCAAGCTTTTCCCATCGACCATCCGCAGTATCGGGAGGGGTTGGCGGAATTGGAAGCAGTGTGTTCGCATATCGCTGCATTCGGCGTTCCTCAGGAATGCTTCCGCCTGAATCTGAAAATCGCAAGAGGCCTAGATTATTATACGGGAACCGTCTATGAGACCTATCTGAACGATTACCCGCAGCTGGGCAGTATTTGCTCCGGCGGACGCTATGATGAACTGGCCTCTCAGTATACAAAGCAGACGCTGCCGGGCGTCGGGATTTCCATTGGCCTGTCCCGACTGTTCTACCAGCTGAACGAAGCGGGGATTTTGCATAACGGCGGCCGGTGTACGCCGACACAGCTTTTGTTTATTCCCATGCAGGACACGCTTTCCTATACGTTGGAAATAGCGGCGCAGTTCCGGAATGCGGGCGTTTCCACCGAGGTATATTTAAATGAGGGAAAGATGGGGAAAAAGTTTGCTTATGCCGATAAATTGGGGATTCCCTACGCGGCTGCGGTAGGGGAGGACGAACGGCAGAGCGGTACGGTAAAAATTAAAAATATGAAGACCGGCCAACAATTTTCCGTTCGGACACCGGCAGAATTTCTTCAGCAGCTGCAGCTTGTTTGACGGCGGAAGCGATCCTGTAAAAGCTTAAGCAAATTCCAAAATATTATTTGACAAAATGCGGAAATCACTATAAAATATGAAGGAATTCATATGATGGAGGCTGTAAAATGAAACATAAAAACTTGCTGACGAACATATTTTCAATTGTTCTTATGGTTTCTTTGGTCATTATTCTTCTGGCTGCGTTTAATATATTCCCGGGAGAAAGCAGTGAAACGCCCGGTTCTTTATCCAATGTTTTATCCAGCATCGCAATGCCCCTTGCGCTGATATCAATCGCGCTGATTGATATCGTTTTTCCGCTGATTGACAATCGTGTGAAGCTGAAAGAGAAAAAGTACCTGATTCTGACAATTGTAAAATTAGTTTTGTTTGCAGCTGCTGTTGTGTTCCTGATGCTCCACATGTTTGCCGGCCTCTTTGCTGAAAAGCAGATCGTTGCAATTATGATATTCTGCATTCTGTATTTGGGCCAGTTTGTTATTAATTTGGACCCGAAACCCGCGCCTGTGACGGAAGAACCCGATGATGAAGAATATGACGATGCATATGATGATGAGAATTCCGACGACGAAGATGATTCGTTTGCATACGACGAGGAGAATTCCGATACGAAAGACGAGTAATTACGTTCCTTCTTTTTAGTAAAATTTTTATCAGAGATTTTTGAAATTTAATTTCAGCAGAAAGGTTATCTTCAGTATCATTCAGACGGAGATAACCTTTTCTCTTAGAAATATTATACAGAATTGTTTCGCTCCAAACAGACAGCGCCGAAAGCGCAGAAGATACGGCGGCTGTTTACAGCAGCTTGATTTCCGAGAGCGACAGCGCCTTATTTTTGTCGAGTGCCCATTCGATGCCCCACTCATTTTCAAATAACAGCACATATTGTTCGTCTGTATCCTGCGTGATCATTGTAGAACTGGTAAGCGTAAGCGTTCTCGGATCCAGTTCCGGATTTTTGATCCAGCGTGCATGATGATAGGGAAGCTGCTGCATCCGGATATCAACACCGTATTCATTTCTGAGCCGATGCGCCAGCACCTCAAACTGCAGAACGCCGACAGCTCCGATGATCAGTGTCTCCACTCCGATATCAATTTGTTTGAATACCTGAATTGCGCCTTCTTCTGCCAACTGTGTAATCCCTTTTTGAAATTGCTTACGCTTCATCGTGTCCACGAACTGAATTCTGGCAAAGTGTTCAGAAGGAAATACCGGGATGCCATCATATTGCAGCTTGGCATCCTCTTGGCTTAATGTATCTCCGATTCGAAAAATGCCGGGATCAAACAGCCCGATAATGTCTCCGGCATATGCATCCTCTATGATGGTACGTTCCTGTGCCATAAACTGTGTCGGCTGAGAGAGGCGGATCTTACGCCCCGAACGGGTATGAAACGCTTCCATGCCTTTATGAAATTCACCGGAACAGATTCGCAGAAAAGCAAGTCTGTCCCGATGAGCAGGATTCATATTCGCTTGAATTTTAAATATAAAGCCGGAAAACGGGGTCTCAACGGGATCAATGATTTCATCCCCGGCAATTTTCTGCTGCGGACAGGGCGCTAATTTAATAAATTCCTCTAAAAACGTCATAACGCCGAAATTTGTCATGGCGGAACCGAAAAAGATCGGGGTCTGATTTCCGCGCAGCACTTCCTGCATCTGAAATTCTTCACCTGCCATATCCAGCAGTTCATTTTCCTCCATAAGACGTTGGTGATAATATGTGCCGAGCAAATCCGTAAAAATCGGATCATCCGCGGAGCCCTCTATTGAATTGACGAAGGTCTGGCCGTGATTGCCTCCTTCAAAGAGTTCAATCCGTTTTTTAACACGATTATAAATCCCTTTAAAATCTCCGTCCGTTCCGATAGGCCAATTCATCGGATAGGAACGGATATTCAGAACATCCTCGATTTCCTGCATAAGTGCAAAAGGATTTTTGGCAGCACGATCCATTTTATTGATGAAGGTAAAAATGGGGATTCCGCGCATTTTGCATACATGAAACAGTTTCAGTGTCTGTGCCTCTACGCCTTTGGCTCCGTCGATCAGCATCACGGCGCTGTCTGCCGCCATCAGTGTTCGATACGTATCCTCTGAGAAATCCTGATGACCGGGCGTATCCAAAATATTGATACAGTAATTGTTATATTCAAACTGCAGTACAGAGGAGGTTACAGAAATTCCGCGCTGCTTTTCGATTTCCATCCAGTCGGAGACCGCATGTTTTGTGGTTTTTCGCGCTTTCACCGAACCTGCCAAACGGATCGCGCCTCCGTAAAGCAGCAGCTTTTCCGTCATCGTTGTCTTGCCCGCATCCGGATGTGAGATAATGGCAAAGGTACGTCTTCTTTCAACTTCGTTTTCTGTTTTAGACATGAGGTTCCTCCGTTTGATTCTGTTTCCCGCCGTGCAAAGCATGCGGCAAACGCTCTTTTCGCAACTATATATAATAATATAAAATAGCCGTCTGCGCAATCTTTCATTCATAATAAAAAGCGTGAAACTCGGAGAAGTGAGCTTCACGCTTGTACAGCTTAGGAAAAACAGGGCCGGCTTATATGCGCACGGTCCAATGCATGGTATCTGCAACAGTACCGCCCTGTATACCTGTAATTGTGTCATACAGCCTCTGAGAAATCGGACCGATTTCTCCGTGATTCACAATCATATCCTTGCCTTCCCATGTCAGCTGACCTACCGGTGAAATAACGGCAGCAGTTCCGGTACCGAAGATTTCATTCAGTTTGCCGCTGTCATAAGCGTCGCAGACCTCCTGAACAGAAATTTTTCTCTCTGAAACAGGAATTCCCCAGCTCTTGAGCAGACAAATGGCGGAGTCTCTTGTCACCCCGGCTAAAATACTGCCATTGAGTGCCGGCGTAACAACCTCGCCGTCAATCACAAAAAATACGTTCATAGTGCCGACTTCCTCAATATATTTCCGCTCTACGCCATCCAGCCAGAGAACCTGCGTAAATTTCAGTTCCGCAGCTTTTTCCTGCGCACGTATGCTTGCAGCATAATTACCAGGCGTTTTTGCAAACCCGATACCACCTCTTACTGCCCGGACATAATCATCCTCAACGTATATTTTAACAGGATTCAGTCCCTCCGGATAATAGGCGCCTACAGGAGAGAGTATAATGATAAACTGATAAGTATGAGACGGATGAACGCCTAAATGCGGATCCGTAGCAATGATAAAGGGACGGATATAGAGTGATGTACCCGGCGCAGTCGGAATCCAATCCTGATCAATTGAGACAATTGCCTTGATTGCCTCTAAGGCATCCGCTTCATTTAATTGGGGAATGCAGAGCCGGTCATTTGAAATATTTGCCCGGGCAATATTTTTATCGGGTCTGAATAACAGCACGCTTCCATCCTTCGCACGATACGCTTTAAGACCCTCAAAAATGCCTTGACCGTAGTGAAATATCATTGTGGACGGATCTAAAGAAAGCGGTCCGTAGGGAATGATTCTGGCATTATGCCATCCTGCGTCCGGCGCGTAGTCCATGATAAACATATGGTCGGTAAAAATTTTACCGAAGCCCAGTGTTGTCTCATCTGTGGGCTTTTGCTTTGGTGCAGCAGTTCTTGTGATTGAAATATTCATAAGCATAACCTCCATATTACATAATACTACGGGGAAAATTATAGCACAGTGCATCACAATGAGCAAATAAAAGTTGACAACTTTACAGCGATTATGGTATGATCTGCTGGTGCCGCTCTGACGGGGCTTTAACTTGCGCGCATTGCCGCGCAGGCCTTACGTAATCCGGTTTCGCACAGACCGGAACGCAGGCGAGAATATATAGGAGGTGCAAAGAGCATGTATGCGATTATCGTAACAGGCGGAAAGCAATACAAGGTAGAAGAAGGCGACTTTGTTTTTGTTGAAAAATTAAACGCAGAGGCAGACAGTGTCGTTTCCTTCGATCAGGTTTTGGCTTATTCCAAAAATGATGAGTTGATTTTCGGCGCGCCGTATGTAGAAGGCGCTACAGTGGACGCGAAAGTAGTAAAGCATGGTAAAGGAAAGAAGATTCACATTATCAAGCATAAAGCGAAAAAAGGCTACAGAAAAAGACAAGGTCACAGACAGCCTTATACGCAGGTTGTAATCGAAAAAATCAACGCGTAATGATTCGGGTGGTCATTATCCGGAATCCGAAAGGCGCTATTTCCGGATTTACCGTGGCCGGTCATGCCGGGTTTGAGCAAGAAGGCAGGGACATCATTTGTGCGGCGGCGTCTGCAATTGCTTATACAGCCATCGGTTATTTTAATGAAGTGAAATACGGCGGTGCGCCCGCCCGATTTGAGGTGCGGGACGGCTATCTTTCCTGGAAACGGCCTGAGACAGAAGATCCTGCGGCAAATATAGCGGCGGATGCTGTATTGGAAGCTATGGAAATCGGATTTCGGCAGATTGAGAATTCGTACGGAAAGCAGTATTTAACAGTAATGGGAGGTGCGCAGAAATGTTAAAAATTAACTTACAGTTATTCGCTCATAAAAAAGGGTTGGGAAGCTCTAAAAACGGCAGAGATTCCGAATCAAAGCGCCTCGGCGTAAAGCGCGGAGACGGTCAGTTTGTTTTGGCCGGCAATATTCTTGTAAGACAAAGAGGAACGAAAATTCATCCCGGAACCAATGTGGGAATGGGAACGGATTACACGCTGTATGCTTTGGTGGACGGAAAAGTAAGCTTCCGCAGATTAGGCAGAGACAAAAAGCAGGTTATGATCATTGCAGAAGAAAAATAAATTTCATACTGCTGCGAAAATGGCATGTTTCAGACTCCGGTTTACAAACCGGAGTTTTTTGTATTATATGAAATGTATCATACAGGCTTTTGCTGTTTCCTACAAATGAACATAAAATATACCATTTATATTATAATATCATAATGTTAGGACATTATGATATTGTGATGTATGGAGGCGGAGCGCGGTGGAAAAATTGAAACAGGGAATCTGCGGCTGTGATGATGCGTGCGGAAATTGCCTGCGGGAAATCATGGACAAGTATATATAATTTTGCTATAATAATATTTCCTAAAACATAACAAACGGATTGAGGTAGGGCATGTTTATTGACAGAGCAAAAATCGTAGTGAAATCAGGAAATGGCGGACACGGCATTATTTCCTTTCATCGTGAAAAATATATCAATGCGGGCGGACCGGATGGCGGCGACGGCGGAAAAGGCGGTGATGTGGTTTTTGTGGCGGATGACGGTGCATCGACGCTTGCCGATTTTCGTTATAAAAGAAAATATACTGCTGAAAACGGCGCGAACGGCGGAAAAAATAAGATGACGGGAAAAAGCGGCGCAGACCTGCTGATTAAGGTGCCGCGCGGAACTATTATTAAGGATGCAGCAACGGGGACGATATTAGCGGATATGGTGGAAACGGATGTGCCGCGTGTGCTGGCTCCCGGCGGAAAAGGCGGAAAGGGAAATATGCATTTTGCCACGGCCACCAGACAGGTACCGAATTTTGCAAGAGCGGGAGAAGATGGCGTTGAACTTGAGTTGTCCCTTGAACTGAAGCTTTTAGCGGATGTAGGCCTGGTGGGTTTTCCGAATGTGGGAAAATCTACATTTCTTTCTGTTACGACAGCGGCAAAACCTGAAATTGCCGATTACCATTTTACAACACTGAAGCCTGTCTTGGGAATGGTTTACAGCGGAGACGAAAGAAGCTTTGTTATGGCGGATATTCCCGGATTAATCGAGGGGGCCTCTCAGGGTGTCGGACTTGGACATGAATTTCTGCGCCATGTAGAACGAACCCGCCTTTTAATCCATGTAATTGATATGTCCGGCTCAGAAGGGCGCGACCCGTTTCTTGATTTTTTAACTATTTGCAAAGAACTGGAGTCCTATCAGCCTTTGCTTGCACAGCGGCCGCAGCTGATTGCCGCAAACAAAATGGATATGGAAGGTGCGGCAGAAAATCTATGCAGATTTAAAGAGCAATTTTATACATGGATTACAGACCGGAGGGAATCGCTTCAGTTGGCTTTAGAGGCAGGCGCGTGGAAGATTTTTGAGATTTCCGCGGCTTTATCCGAGGGAACTGCTTCGCTGACTGCCTATGCGGGAAGCCTGCTGGACAGACTTCCGGCTCCGATTTCCATTCAGACCGCAGAGCCGGAATATGTACTGCATAAAGCAGAGAACAGTGCCCAGGCGCCGTTTACCGTATCCGTGGAGAACGGGGTCTATGTCGTAGAGGGCAGCTGGATAAAAAACATTGTGGATTCTGTGAACCTAGAGGATTACGAATCTGCCCAGTATTTTCAGCGAATCATTCGGAAGAAGGGGCTGATCGATCGCTTGGTGGAGCTGGGGATTCAGGAAAACGATACCGTCCGCATTTATGACGTGGAATTCGATTATGTTCCGTGACCGGGAGGCGAGGAGGCATCATGTACGAAAACGAGGAGCAGTATACGGAAAATAAGCTATTGCTGCTGTTTGTGCTGGACCGGCTGAAAATACCGGTGACCGATTTATATTTTAATGAAATTATGCTGGAGCCGGGAATGGTGAACTATTTTACGATTCAGACCGCGTTGGGCGAGCTGGTAAGCCATGGCTGTATTGACCGTATTTTGGACAGCGGCGGAATTCCGATGTATGCCCTTGCGGAGAAAGGCAGAGAAATCCTTCGTTCCTTGGAGCAGACAATTCCAAACGGGCTGCGTGCCAGATATGAGGAGATCGTTACAAAAAATCGAGCCGCAATTAAACGTCAGATGGAAGTAAATGCGATCTGCTTTGAAGATGAGCAGCAGAACTATTATGTACGGTGTTTTATTCGTGAAGGATTAGACCGTATTGTAGATATCAAGGTTCCAGTTGCCTCTAAAAAGGATGCAGGCGAGATCTGTGCCGCATGGCAGAAGAATCCCTCTAAAATATATGTTGAGATAATGAGGGTTTTATATGAAAATAAATAGTATTTGAAGGGAGATCTGTGATCATGGGAAAAGCAGTCGGAAAGTGTGAGTGGCTGATACCGGATGGATTTTATCCGGAGATCGACCGCGGCGGCGTATACGTCAGCCATGAGGCCGTATGCGTGCTGAATACCGGAGATATGGATGCGCACATTGAAATTACATTATTTTTTGAAAATCAGGAGCCGAAGAGCGGATTTTCAGCCTGCTGTCCTGCTGAAAGGACAAAACATATTCGGATGGATCATATAAAAAATGCGGATGGATCTTCCGTGCCGCGGGGGGTTCCATACGCAATGCTGGTAACCAGCGATGTACCGGTGGTGGTTCAGTACAGCAGATTGGATACCTCCCAGGTGGAGCTGGGCTTCATGGGCCTGATCGCATATTGATTGTGTAAACTGCCTTGCTGAAAAAACGGTGCGGCAGATGAGAAAGAAAAATCTGGTTGCCACAAATATCTGGTTGTGCTAATATTATAAAGATATCGTTATCATTTATTATTTTATGAAGGAGATGTGCAGTATGCCATTAGTTTCATCCAAAGAAATGTTTCAGAAAGCATATGAGGGCGGATATGCCATCGGTGCATTTAACGTCAATAACATGGAAATCATTCAGGGAATCACGGAAGCCGCCAAAGAAGTAAATGCGCCTTTGATTCTTCAGGTTTCCTCAGGTGCGAGAAAGTATGCCAATCATACGTACCTGATTAAGTTGGTTGAGGCCGCGATCATAGAGACAGGACTTCCGATTTGTCTGCATTTGGATCACGGTGATACCTTTGAGCTTTGCAAGTCCTGCATTGACGGCGGATTCACCTCTGTTATGATAGACGGATCCCACCATTCTTTTGAAGAAAATATTGAACTGACCAAAAAAGTAGTTGCTTACGCGCATGAAAGAAATGTTGTCGTGGAAGGTGAGCTCGGCAGGCTGGCGGGAATCGAGGACGATGTGAATGTTTCCGATGAGGATGCCTCCTATACAAAGCCGTCTCAGGTTCAGGAATTTGTTGAAAGAACCGGAGTTGATTCATTGGCAATTGCAATCGGTACAAGCCACGGTGCCTACAAGTTCAAACCCGGCCAGAAGCCGCAGCTGAGATTCGATATTTTACAAGAAGTAGAGGAAAGACTTCCGAATTTCCCTATCGTGCTCCACGGCGCTTCCTCTGTTATTCCGGAATATGTTGATATCATTAATGCAAATGGCGGAAATATGCCCAATGCTATCGGAATTCCGGAGGACATGCTGCGTAAGGCGGCTACCATGGCTGTTTGTAAGATCAATATTGATTCCGACCTCAGATTGGCTATGACGGCTTCGATTCGGAAATATATGGCTGAGAATCCTTCTCATTTTGACCCCAGACAATATCTGAAGCCTGCAAGAGAGGAAATCAAGAAGCTGGTCAGACACAAATTGGTTGACGTACTTGGCTGCGACGGCAAAGCCTGATTTTCTTTTTAGCACAACAAATCAAATACCGGCGGGGGAGGTTATGGGGAACCTGACCGATCCTGCCGGAATTAATATGGATATGGAGGACTTATGAACAAACTAGTTGGTGCCGCAATTTTCGGACAATCCGGCGGACCTACTTCCGTGATCAACGCCAGCGCTGCCGGTGTTTTTCAAACAGCGCTGCGGCAGGACTGTATTACAAATGTATACGGCGCCGCACACGGAATCAAGGGTATGCTGGAAGAATTTTTTTATGATATGGGCAAGGAAGATCCATATGAGCTGGAGCTGCTGAAAACTACGCCGTCTTCCGCATTAGGCTCCGTCCGGTATAAGCTGGCGGATGCAAAGGATGACGACCGTGACTATAAGCGTCTGTTAGAGGTTTTTAAAAAGTATAATATCCGCTACTTTTTCTATAACGGCGGAAACGATTCCATGGATACCTGCAATAAAATCAGTAAATATATGCAGAAATCCGGTTATGAGATGCGCGTAATGGGCGTGCCGAAGACCATTGACAATGATTTGTTCGGCACCGACCATTGTCCCGGTTACGGAAGCGCCGCAAAATATGTTGCAACCTCTACAATGGAAGTTTATCATGATGCGCGCGTATATGATACCGGAATGGTAACTGTG
>ULMH01002863.1_pt1 | contig 11071 bp, 8 predicted proteins | sample 1951611 | NCBI WGS metagenome assembly ULMH01 (sample SAMEA4835546, study PRJEB28245) | human gut metagenome | biome: gut microbiome; material: fecal sample | place: Denmark | collected 2008 | reverse complement strand
CACAGTCGTACAGGTTAAATTCGCCCATATTCATGCTGAAATCCGCGTTCTGCAGTCTGGACAAATCCAAGATGTCGTTCACCAGACGCTGCATATAAAGACTCTCATTCAAAAGCTCCCGGTGATACTCCGCCACCTGCTCGGGGTCCGTCACGACCTTTTCACACAGGGCCTCCAGGAAACCGCGCATAACCGTCACCGGCGTGCGCAGCTCGTGGGAAATATTCGCCACAAAGTCCTGGCGCATCTGCTGCAGCTTTTCACTTTCCCGGCGGGCGGCGTACAGACGTACGCTCAATGCATCGATGGTACCTGCCAGCTCTCCGATCTCATCGGTCTGCTTCACATTTGTAGATACCGAATAATCTCCTTCCGCAATCTGCTGCGCCGTGAGGTTGATTTTCTTCAGCGGCCGCGTAAAATAATATGCAAATATTACAGAAAGCAGAATTCCCAGCATCAGCGCGATCATAATGCTGGCAAACAGGGTAACCGATCCGTTCTCTACTGCTTCGTTAATGCCTGCGACAGAATCGTGCAGCAGCACTGCACCGATAATTTTATACGTATTTCCGGAAGGTATTTTGACAGGTACCCCCACCGTCAGCGTCGGGGTATCCAGTACGTCGCTGAAATCTTCGCTGAACCGGACCTTTCCCTGAAATGCCGCCTGGATATGAAGTCCCGCGTTTTTCGGCAGATCCTGCATCGTGATCTGCGGTTTATCAATACGCTGATTGGTCAGGATATTCAGATTTTCATCGATAATCCAGATGTCCGCATCCGTCAGGCGGTTCAGCGAGCGGATAAAAAACAGGTCCTGCTCCCAATATTCATATTTGCCGTAACGGTCCTGCGTCCAGGTATACGTGGTTCCCGTAACCAGTTCGCTCATGGTATCGGCCACGCTGTATGCGGCGCGCAGCATATTCTTTTTATGCATTTCCACGGAGTAATTCCGAAACAAAAGAGCAAATACGCTGCCGATAGCGACGGCGAAAATCAGCAGCGCCACCGTAAAGTATACGGTAAGCTTCAGCGCAATGCTGAACCGAAAGCGTTTCATCAGGATTTTACTCCGAACTTATAGCCCACGCCCCATATCGTCTGGATCTCCCAACCGTCATGCGGAAATTCATCCAGCTTTGCTCTGAGCCGCTTGATATGGGAATCCACGGTTCTGCTGTCTCCGAAATAATCAAATCCCCACAATTTATCCAGCAGACTGTCTCTGGAAAATACCTTGTTGGTATTTGTGGCCAGCGTCCAGAGCAGCTCGATTTCCTTTTTCGTCAGATATACAGGATTTCCGTCAATCTCCACCGCATAGTTTTCCAAATTGACGGTCAGATTGCCGTATGTGAAAATTTTGCTGTTTGCCGCGGTCAGATTGATCCGCCGCAGGATCGCCCGGACCCGGGCCATAACCTCCCCGCAGGAGAACGGCTTTACAATGTAATCATCCGCGCCGATATCCAATCCCATGATTTTCTCAAAGTCTTCGCCCCGCGCGGTTACCATAATCACAGGTACGTTGGAATTCCTTCTGATCTCCCGGCACACCTCAAATCCGTCCCGCCGCGGCATCATGACATCCAAAAGGATAATATCCGGATGAAAGCTTTCATATTTGGCAAGGGTCTCATCCCCGTCAAAGGCTACCTCTACCGCATACCCTTCTTTCCGCGCATATTCCGACAAGATAGACGTAATCTGTTTATTATCATCTGCAATCAAAACCTTTGTCATATTCCCACCCCGTTTCTGGTTTGCTTTGTACGAATATAAATAATATGCGCATTTTGTGTTATTTTCATGACACTGGAAATCCGCGTCCTGATTTTTACAAGATGCCTGCACCGATTGTAGCAAAATTCGGAAAAATACGCAACTGATACGCCTTTTCTTTTATTTTAATATCAAGGAAAGTTTGTGCGCCGGATTCCCGGACGGCAAACCGTTTCCGCATCGGATTCCTGCAGGGCACGGTCTCTCTAAAGGCTTCTCTGTTATTCCCGCAGCGCAAGCAGGTCCGTCGCCTCCTCCGGTGTTGCGGCAAGCGCATCCGCCCCGGCCAGCAGCAGCTCCTCCCGGCTGCCGTATCCGTATAAAACGCCTACTGCGTCAAGACCTTCTGATTTTGCGCCAAGGATATCATGCTCCCGGTCTCCAACCATCACGGCCCTTGTCCCATCGGCAATTCCGCAGGCAGATAATGCAAAACGGATGACCTCGTTCTTTTTCACCCGGGTTCCGTCAAGAAGGCTGCCGGCGATATAAGTAAAATATTGTGCAATGCCAAAATGCGCGGCAATCCGTTCTGCAAAAACCTCCGGCTTTGACGTTGCCATAATCAGCGTTTTGCCGCAGTCCGAGAGCCGCTGCAGCATAGACACCGTTCCCGGATAAAGAACGTTCTCAAAAATTCCCTTATCCGTAAAATATACGCGGTAATAATCAACCGCCTGACGCGCCTGGGCCTTTGTAAAGCCGTAAAACCGTTCAAAAGAATCCGTAAGCGGCGGTCCGATAAACGGATACAGGGTCTCCCGGGCAGGCGCCGGTATGCCGAATCTTTTCAGCGCATATATTACGGAATTCGTAATCCCCTCCGCCGGATCTGTCAGCGTTCCGTCTAAATCGAATAAGATATATTTGTACTGCTTCATGTGCAATCACCCTGCCGTCATATGTTTTTACAGCTGATTATAACATGTTCCCGGCAGAATGTCACAGAGTCGGAATCCGCTTTCCCTTGCCCACGCAGATCAGGCTGCCGTCACGCATATTAATGGGAATCAGCAATTTTTCCCCGCGTTTTGCCGAAACCGCCCCTTTGCGCAGAATCATGGCCTCCGTATCAATATAATTATGGATTGTCGTAAAATGCTCCTCTGGGGTCAGTCCCATCCCGGAAAGAATCATATCCATCATAGCCTGCGGTTCAGCGCCGCAAAGCGTTGGATGATTTTCATATCGTGTATATAATCCTCAAACAGCGCGCCCTTAACATATGCCAAATCCCGATGGATCGGCGTAAGCATGGCTCTGTATTTCTCCTGTTTTTTCAGTGCCTCGATTGCTTTTTGAATTTCTAATGATGTCACCATTTTTTCGTCTCATTTTATCATATCCGCTGTCAAGATTCCACCACATATCCGCCAGATTCCTTTTAGGGCAAACGCCTGTCCGTGCCTGCCGCGGCAGACTCGGAAAATGTCTGAAAAATTTATACAAAACAAGCGGCTTAGCGCGCGTATGAGCAGGGAAAAGGGGAAAGGTTGTGCTTCCCGCTTGTAAAACGCCCCTTGCGCGCTAAGCCGCTTGCTTTGTATTTGCTTTCAGGCAAACAGAATATTATTCTTTATAATATATACAGATTCCGAGGGACGAATGCGCCGGATCCCCGGGCATCTCCAGCAGGCCGCTTTCACTGCCGTAAAAGTAAAGATAACCGACAGGAAAGAACGCCTGCTTCATGATCCAGTGAACAAATTCCTCTATCAGATCCCTCCGCGTATGCGGCAGCAGCTTTTTTTCACCAATATCCGCGATTGCCTCCGCATATTTAAACGCCAAGGGCTCCGCTGCCTTTCTGAGCAGTTCCTGGATTTTATGCTGGCAGGCAAAGGTCATAACCGGCATTGTCGGAAATAGACCGTCGTTTTTATGGGTGAGATATCCGAATTGAATCAGGTTTGCGGCCGCTTCTTCCTCATTTGCCGTCATCGTAATCTTCGGATCATCAAAAATCCGCATAAAAAGATCTGCGTTTGATTCGTTTATAATCCAGTCCCGGTTTTCGAAGGGCTCTGCCTGAAACAGATTTGCATAATCGATATGCGCATATCCGGAGGTTTTGAAATGATGATGCAGATTGCTCCAGGCGACAGAACGTCGCGGACCGGGCGCTTCCGTAAACGACTCCTCCGGGTACAATACGGTGCCTGCGATCCGATAGGATTTTCCGTTCTGCTCCGGGATTTTATTTTTCCATTTTCCGCCGTATATCTCAAGCATAGATCTGCTCAGCATATCCGCCGCTTCACAATACAGGATCCACAGCAGACGGCCTCGCGTAAAATCGCAGCCGTAAAAATTCAGCCTGCGGATATCGGCTTCACATGAAAGAATGACATCCGTCAGTTCCCGGCCGATGTCGGAATACATCGCTGCTATTTCGTTCAAAAAATCACAATACAGCTGTTTCGGATATATACAAAAATCAGTTAAATATTTACCGTTTGTACTCTCTTTCAGAAATTGATGCTTGAGAAGATACTGCAGCTTTTCCTCAAAGTATACAGGAGCAACTCCGATTTCATCTGCAATCTCGCGGACCGTTTTCGCCTCCTTGGCACAAACCGCAAAAATTTGTTTTGTCATAAGATCGCTTACATTGTTCCAATAATCGGGCATCGAGTACCCGCCCCACAGTTCCACCTCGGCAGGCGCATAGGCGGTTTTACCATAATGATCCATAGTACCAAATCCTTTCCTGATCTCTTTTTTTGCATCGAACAATCTTCTTTTGACCGTACCCTCCGGAATTTCCAGCAGCCCGGCAATTTCAGAGATTTTCATTTTTTTTAAATAAAATAAAATAATAATATTACGATGGAGCGACGAAATACGAGAAACGGCATAGTTCAGTTCACTGATCTCATCCTTTGCAAGCAGCTCCGCCTCCGGAGCGCACTCCGGTTCAAAAACAAGCGCGGCGGGATCCAGCAAAATAGCCCCGTTCTGTTTCAAACGAAGAAACATCCGCAGTCTGTTTTTGGCCATGGCCCAATACCAAGAATAAAAGCATACAATTGCTCTGCCGGAGCGCAGCGCCTTAATTGCCTCACACAAAATATCCTGTGCCAAATCTTCCGAATCGTGTGCATTCATCAGCCGTTTATAGCAAAAAAGATAGGTTGCTTCAATTAATTCCGCAGTGATCAGTGAATCATCCGTTTTTACCATCTCCTTTCATCTGATAATCGGTACCGTATATTTCGTATATTAAGTGCAAAAGAACACAGGAAGGTTCGGTATATACGAATATATTTTATCAGAAAACGCGGCAGTATACATGCGGAGATAAAAAAAGCCGCATATTTTATGCGGCTTCAGCGGTTGAAACGATTTCTTACGATCCGACTATGGTTCCTCCGTTTGGGTGCAGCACCTGTCCCGTCATATAGCTCGCATCTGCGGAGGCAAGAAATACGTAGCAGGGAGATACCTCACAGGGCTGTCCCGCCCGCATCATGGGAACCGCGGAAGTCTTTGTGCCAAAGGTTTTCACCTCCTCTGCGGAAAAGGAAGCCGGAATCAACGGCGTCCAGATGGGGCCGGGCGCAACAGCGTTTACCCGAATGCCTTTTTCAGCAAGGGACAGGGAAAGAGATCTGGTCAGGGCGACAATCGCGCCCTTTGTGGCGCTGTAGTCTATCAGATCCTTGTTACCCTGGTAAGCCGTAACAGAAGCGGTATTGATGATGCAGCCGCCGTTTTTCATATGCGGCAGCGCGCTCTGTATCAGATAGAAAAAAGAAAATACGTTATTTTGAAACGTCAGCGCAAGCTGCTCCCGAGAGATATCCAGAATACTTCTCCGCACAAATTGAACCGCATGATTGTTTACCAAAATATCCAGCTTTCCGAAACGGCTGATGGTGCTCTCCACACATTTTTTTGCAAAATCCGGATTCTTTAAATCACCGCGAAGTAATATGCAATTTCCATTCAGCTGCTTGATTCGTTCCGCCGTCTCGTTTGCATCCTGTTCCTCGTCATAATAGACGATTGCAACATCCGCGCCCTCTTTGACAAAGTCATATGCAACGGCCCGGCCGATGCCGCTGTCGCCGCCTGTGATTAAAGCAGTCTTATTTTCAAGTCTGCGGCATACGCGCCCGCATTCGGAAATAGGCCGCGGATCCATCATGTACTCCATGCCGGGCTGTGTATTCTGGTGCTGCGGCGGAAAGGCAATGGGCACCTCCTTGCAATCGGTAATAAAATCTTGCTTATTTTTCTGTTCCATTCGCTGATCCCTCCTAGTTGTATTCTATGCGGGGCAAGCCGAAAGGTGCAAAGCGAGCAGGGGCCATTCACAATTTCTGTATGCAGATATCCGCAGGGATCCGGCGTTCATAAACAAAAGTGCGGGTTTACGAAAAAAGATCAATTGTATTTCCTTTTTTGTTTCTATTGATGTTTTATCCGGTGTTTATTACGATAAATATCGTACAGAATATTGGGGAACAGGAGACTGAATTTTATGAATTGGGAACAGCATGTCACAGAGCATATGGATTTTTCCTTTCGTTATGGCGAAACGGAAGCAAAACCGCATTTGCGGACAGTCACGCTGCAAGAAAAGACTCCTGACGCGGAGCAGCTGAAAGTCGTCTACCAATTTGACGGCGGGCTGCGCATTACCAAAGACGTTACGATCTATCCGAAGTATCAAGCGGTCCGCTGGGTTCTTTGGATTGAAAACACCTCTGATTGGGACAGTCCCATTCTTTCAGAACTTTTCGACTGCGATTTTTTTGCAGAGCTGCCATGTACACTTCCGGTAAAAAAAACAGGTTACAGCCTGCCGGAAGGATTCGCCCGCATTTTAAGAATGACAGGCACGACTTGGAGCGAGAATGAATTCAGTACGGGCAGCGAGGTGATCCTGCCCGGGGAAACAAAACGCTACTGTACCGGAGACGGCGTCTCTTCTCAGGGTGTCGCGCCGTTCTTTCATATTTCGTCAGAGAGACGGGGTATCGTTTGTGCCATTGGCTGGAGCGGTCAGTGGAATGCGCGTTTTACCTGTGTCGCAGCCGATGACGTACAGCAGGGAATCCGGTTTCAGGCGGGTATTGAAGATGTCGCCTTTCAGCTGAAGCCTGGGGAACGGATCCGCACGGCTTCCGTCGTCTTAATGCCATATGAGGGAGAAGCGCTGACAGGACAAAATCAATGGAAACGCCTTATGAGGGAACATTTCAGTCTGATCGGCAGGCCGGGCCGTCCGCAGGAGGCCCCCTTTTGTATGATGCTTTGGGGTGGAATGCATTCGGATCAGATGATAAAACGAATCAATGCGGCAATGCGGCAGCAGACAGAGCTTGAATATGTCTGGATCGATGCCGGCTGGTATGGCAGTTCAGAGCAGGAATGTCCCAGCGAGCACGTTCCGGACTGGGGCTATCACGTAGGCGAATGGTATCCCAACAGCTTATATCATCCCCACAAACTGCTGGACGTGGCCGCCGCCGTAAAACGCAGCGGGCTGAAGCTGCTGCTCTGGATGGAACCCGAGCTGGCCATCCGTTTCTGCAAAACCGCGGAAGAACATCCGGATTGGTTCTATACTCACGAAGAGACGGAACTAACTTACTTACTGAATCTGAGCATCCCGGAGGCGTTCGAATTTGCATACAGATCCGCTGCGGAGCAGATCGAAGCATTGGGTCTGGATTGCTTCCGGCAGGACTTTTGCTGCTTTCCGTTAAAAACGTGGCGAAAAAACGATCTGCCGCAGCGACGGGGATTATGTGAAATCAAACATATCATGGGTCTCTACGCGTTATGGGACCGTCTTCTTCAGAACTACCCGAATTTGGTAATTGACAACTGTGCTGGCGGAGGCAGACGACTGGATATTGAATTGGCCAGCAGGTCTGTGGCAATGTGGCGCAGCGACCATCAATGTTTATTTGATGCGGATCCTGAAATTACACAAATGCAGAATACGGGCGTTTCCGCATGGCTGCCGTATACAGGGACCGGGGCTGGTTTTATGATCGGGGATACGTATCATTTCAGAAGCTGCTACAGTTCTTCCCTCACAGTCGCTTATTGGGGATATGACGAATTCAAAGCTGCAGAGGATGGCGATGAAAGCATGCGCGCATGGCTGCAGAAAGTATTTGCAGAATACAAGCGGGCACGTCCGTATTTTTCCTGCGATTATTACCCGCTGATTCCGCACAGTATGAGCCGCACAAGCTGGTGCGCATGGCAGTACCACAGGCCGGAAACCGGAGACGGCATTGTAATGGCATTCCGCCGCAGCGAATCACCCCATGATCGGGCGGCGTTGCGGCTGTACGGATTGGCGGCAGGACAATCCTATGTATTTGAAAACGCCGATACCGGAGCACTTATATCTGTAACAGCGCCTGCGGCTTCCAAGAAAGCAGAGGCTTTCCCGGAGCTGACGGTCACACTGCCGCAGCGGCGCACCTGCGTACTGTTTTTCTATCAGCCGCAGTAAAGCGCCAAAGTGCTTCGGGTATTATAATTCGGCGAATCAAGACTGATTTTTATGAACGGTTTTGGTCACGGATATTTCTCGTAAGCTTTTAGAATTCCTTTTGCCGTTGGATGAGGGCGCATGATTCTATCGGGAATATTTCTATGCGCAGCAGGATCCGGAGCAATGAAAGCTGTTTTTGACATATTACCGGCAAAAGCGGCTGTATTACGAAGAAAACGGATTATGGCTCGCTGAATTCATTCCGATCAGCAAAATGGTAGGAGACTCCAATTCAGAGTACTTCCATAAGCGATTAAAAAAATATATGGGCTGTCCCTCCCGGAGATTACCGGCGAACCGGACAGCCGAACGGAGGTATTTATGAGAAAGACAGCACGCACACAAGCTAACATCATCTTTTATTATGTAATTTACGGCGTACTGCAGTTGCTGCTCATCAGTTGTTTTTTGCTGCTTCCCGTGTCTGTAGCTGCGGATGTGCCGGATTCGGACTGGGTCTTTGACGTGACGGATTACGGGGCGGACGGCAGCGACAACATCGCGGATACAGAAGCAATTCAGGCTGCCGTAGACGCAGCGCTTGTCTATGGAAAGGGGACCGTATATTTTCCCCCGGGAAACTATCTTGTGGAGCGTCCCATTCTGTTTGAAGGAAATGGAAGCAAATCGCTGACAGTAAGGGGATCCGACGACAAGATGGGATACGCGCGGCTGACAGGCACGGCCGAATGCACGGAAATCTTCAATGTAAAACTGGAATATAACTTTCACCTGTATAATATGGCTTTTTCTTCTCAAGGAAAGCACGGTTCCAATTTATACATTGAAACTGTCAATGCGGAGATTGCCCACTGTGACTTCAGCAACACCGCCAACAGCGCCCCGCCATTGGTGGGCATGACCGGCTCCAACATCAAAATATCTGACTGCACTTTTCATAACGCGAATCAGAACGGATACGCACTGCGCTGTTATGCCATTGACGAAATTCTGAATATCAACAACTATATTACGGACAATTATTTCGCCCATGTCGGAAAAGGCGTTCTGATTGACGCAGAGACGGCAACCAACCGTCCGGAAGGACTGAAGATCAGCAGAAATGTTTTTCTAAATACGGGAAACGAGCAAATTACGGTACAGACGGTTTTGCACTGTGATATTGCCAATAATATGATCGACCAGTGCTCCGGCAGCAGTATCCTAGTAAATCCCAAGCTGCTTGGCGTAACCGGACTGTATATTGTGGATAATTACATTTCTCCTGCCGCCGGCTGGAAATCGGAACGCTGGAGCGGTGAAGCCGCCTGTATTCGTGTGACAGACGAAGCAGGTGCAAGCGCGGCCATTTTAACCATCACGAACAATATGATGTGTTACGCCGATTACGGGATTGCGGCGACAGGCAATTCCAATACTTACATTATTTCCGGGAATACGTTCAACAGCATTCTTAAGGCAGGCATTAAGATGGAAAACACCGCCTCCTGTATTATAACGGAGAACCTGTTTCCCCTGAATGAGAAGGGTTCCGTTTCAATAGATATTTTCTCGGAAAAAGGTCCCTTTATATTGTCAAATAATATAATGGACGGCAGCTATACACTGCAGGTGCCACCCGATCAGCTGACATCAGAACAGAACTATCTCAATGGCATACGCTGCGAAGCCCCCTCGGACGGCACGTCAGAGGCCCGTGTTCAGGGCCGGACGTGGCTCATTGCCGCTGCCGGCCTTCTGGTCTGTACGCTGCCGGGCATTTGCGCCCTATACAGATGCCGGCGCATAAAATCAGAATGAATTTGTGAAAAGCCGGAAAAGACTGCCGGGCCCGCAAATGGAAAAGACGGCCGCGGAAATGGCTGTTTCTGGTTGCAATAATCGGACATCCGCAGCGCCGGAGCCGAGTAAATTTTAAATTCGAGAAAGGATGGAGATTATGATGAGAAAATGGTATGGAGTTTTATGCGGTACTGTTTGGGTTATGCTGTTTGCCGTGCTTCTGCTCCCCTGCCGTGTCTCTGCACAGCAGGGAGAAGCGTCCGTAACGCTGAATTGGACCTATCATCCGTATTGGTATGCATTAGGAGAAGAAAACGACAGTTTTGTGCTAAAGGTAAACAATCCGAATCAAGGCGGCAGATATATCTATTCTCAAGAAAAATTAACGGGAAAACGGTCTTTTTGTTATGAAGTGACAATGGAGGCTCCGGTAAATGATGCAAATGCGGCCGCAAATGGCTGGGACAGGTTGGACCTGTATTTGGCCATAAACGGAGAGCCGGACACGAATCAGGATTTTGACGGTTATCCGGCTTATAAGGATGAAACGGATGCCGTAAAACGATACGATTGTTTCTTTATCAGTATCAAAAGGTATCCTGAGTCACAGCCGGCACGCGCGGTGCTTTGTAAGATTGCAGATCAGCAGCTGGAAGAGCTCGACAACTATGAATTAACAGCGGCGCAGCGTGAAAACGATCATAATTTACAGTTTCGTATCGAATATCAATATGCCTCTGACGATAGGAATGAGCTTACCGTGGAACTGGATGGCGTAAAAATTTTCACATTACAGAATTGTGAGGAGCTTCTTCAGGGTGCCTTGGGATTCGGCCCCGTATTAGTGAATATGTCGGTAACAGAGCTCTCTTTGGTTTATACGGACGCCGTCCCGCCGGAGACGGAGACGCCGGAGACCGGGGATGCGCCGAGCAGTGCTGCCGCGGCCGCAATCCTGTGCGGTGCTGTTATGCTTTTTACCGTACTGTCACCGGGTAAAAGGCGACGATTCAATTG
>ULMH01002232.1_pt1 | contig 11265 bp, 10 predicted proteins | sample 1951611 | NCBI WGS metagenome assembly ULMH01 (sample SAMEA4835546, study PRJEB28245) | human gut metagenome | biome: gut microbiome; material: fecal sample | place: Denmark | collected 2008 | reverse complement strand
CGGATACGGCAGGCTCCATTTTCCGCAGCGCCTCCTGAGAAAGCACCTGCAGTCCCCGTACACCGTTTTGTTCGCCTCTTTCTAAAAGCACCCGGAGCGTATTCAGATCCTCCTGATCAAATGCCAGTACAAGAGAACCGATTTTCCGGAACGGGATGCTGAGATCTTTGCACAATGCCGGATACATGGCGCAGCCCTTTACATTCAAAGCCGCCATCAGCGTGCCGGGCTGCGCATCGTAGCCGGCATGGATGATCCCGGAATTCGCGCCGGACGTACTGCGCGCAAAATCCCGTCGCGCCTCCAGCAGGGCAATCCGTACCCGGTAAAATGACAGGGCCCGGGCAAGGGCGGTTCCCACGATGCCGCCGCCGACAATCAGAATATCATACGCTTGTTTCTCCATAGAATCGTTTTCCTTCCTATTTTTCCGCTGAAAAAAAGAGAGCCGCAAAAACCCTTATCGGGTCTTCGCGGCTCTCTCCTCTCGGCCAAACCATATAACATACACTATTCAAGATCTACCATACGCAAGGCCTCCGGTATTGTGTTCGTTCGGCAGCATATGGCTGTATTGCTACTATAACACCTTTCCCTTTCAGTGTCAACGGCAGAATGAACCGTGGCTTTAGAGGACCGCTTTCTGGACTTTACATAAAATTGGGTATTGAACATACCACTTCATAGTAAAATGAAAAGCAGAACCCGACTTTAAAAATCGTATTCTACTTTTCCTTTATTTTTAGTGGCAATTAATTATTCAGTTATTTTTCTTCTTCCTATTGCGCAAATACCCGTTATAGCAATTAAAATCATAACGTATGTAATAACTTGCTGTCCAACATCTCCTGAATCAGGATTTTTCCCCGAAGCAGTGTCTGCCGCGCTCAGCGTTCCATAGTAATCCGTTTCAGTACCTACAATGCCAATATTTATTGCAGCAGATGCTTCCGTGTTCATTTTGCCATCTTTATATAAATGTGCATATTCAGATGTACCAGCTACACCATAAATACCAACCGCATTGTCAGTCTCTGTGATATTCTCTATAAGGAGTAAATATTCACCGGCAGTAATATCATTTTCAAATGTAAAATACAAATCGTGACTATCATAGAAATCTACAAAATCCACTGTTGCAAGGACTTCACCTTTAATGGACGCAAGATATGAGCCCTGCCAAGCATACAAAGACCATCTCAAGCTACCCACGTTATCGCTCCAGCTTGGGCATTTAATGCTGATTTTATCAAAAGGCATACCTGTAGAAAACTGAATCGCATAACTGGAGGCAATCTGCAGAGGTATAGATTCTGCTGCAGTATCATAAAAAGGAACGCGCTGCACGATTTTCTCAACAATCTCAAATCCACCATCATCATACTTTTCAAAAAGAATTCCACCATAAAAATCAACTAAAACCTCTGTGCCTGCCATAAAGCATTCCACATATGCAGTTTCATCCTTTGTTTTAAGCTGCATTAAATTAGCCTTATCCCACTCTGGAGAAACAACTTCAAATACAATAATATATTCTCCCGCCGGCTGTGCTGACGAAAAGCTGTAACTGCTTTCGAGCCTTTTAGATTGTTCACTGCCACTGCTTACATCAAATGTGACAGAAGTCTGTGCAGCACCTGATGTTGAAGTTTCGTAATCTTTATTCCATTTATATAAAGACGCTTTTAATGTAACTGTATCTTCCACATAAAAGCCCAGCATTCCACCTGTAAAAGAAGATTCAGCTTTAAATCTTACTGCAAAATCATCAAAAGAATGTTTCTCGTTTTTACTATTGAAATACTCCCAGAATAGATAGTCATTTGAATGAATATCTATTATTTCAGAGGAAAATGTAATTCTCTCATTTACCAGTGGTTTAAAGCCGCCCGCACCCACATTCTCAAACATAATACCGCCGAAGAAATCAACATCAACTAAATTGCCGGCAACATAACAATCCACATGATTGCTCAAGTTGTTAGATTTTAACTGTATAACAGCACCCTCTGGATTATTTACTTCAAATACTGCAACATACTCCCCCGCCGGCTGTGCTGATGGAAAAGTATAACCAGCGTCTATACGTATATTGCCAGCCTCACCGGATACAGGCTGAAATGATGCCGTTGCCTTAGGGGCAGCGTTAACTGAAGTTGCATAATCTGTATTCCACTGGTGTAATCTTACATTTATTTGTGTCGAGTTTCCCTCCACATACAGGGCCATCATACCTCCCACAAAAGATGATCCCGCCTTGAATCGCACTGCAAAGCTTGGAAACGTTCTGTCTGAAGGCTCGCTTCCAGTAGCCATCCAAGCATCAAAATACGGCCAATATACATCACCTTTTCCGGAAGAGAATGTTACAAGTCCGTTTTCGGCCGAAACACTCATTCCAAAGCACGAAACAGTCACAATAAAAATTAAGACTGCTATAGCCGTTAATTTACACTTACTACTTTTGTTCATATAACCCACCTCTGATTATTATAATTTGGCAAAAGCCATATCGTTCTTTATTTAAAATTTTATACATTTACAAAAAGTGCGCCAGTCACAAAACGGGTAAGTTCATTAAATTTTACTGAATAATTCAGTCTGTAGAGTATCCGGCAAAATTGAACGCGCAAAATACTTACGAATAAAATATGCAAGCGTATATCTCCGGGCATGAAAAAGCTGTGAATTCTTTTGTCTCCATACAAAGCGGTTTCGGGGAGCCGCCAGCACATAGCTTTTCAAAAGCAACAGCCGGGCAATGGACAAATCTGCATTTAACATGATAATGTGTATTGTCGGACAAAATAACGTGCACTAAAACAAGGGCGCCAACTTAACGCCTCTACAGCGCTATGTTCTATGAAGAATATTTCTGCAGACTACTGGCATATTCTTTGTATTAAGTCTTACTGGCCTCCCTTTTATTTATGACAGGCATTCATTGTTCTGCCTTTTCAAGAAATCCATTTTATAAAGACCTCCTGTTTTTTTTCCGATATTCAAGGGGGGACATACCATACGCATTACGAAAAAGTCTGTAAAAATATTCATCGGACTGATAACCTACGTTTAACGCAATATCATTTACCTGCAATTCCGTATTTTTCAGCAGCATACATGCCTTTTGCAATCTAATTTCACGGACAAAATCAACCAGACTTTTCTGAAGTGATTTACGAAGGATTCTCCTGATACTGGATTCAGAAAGGTGAAATTCCTCTACCAAGTCATTCATCGATATATTGGAATAATGTACTTGGATATATCGTATCATATTTTCTTGCTTTTGTATTTCATCTGAATCTATTTTAAAATAAATTTTATCCGGCTTCTGTCTGAACATCAAACAAAAAATGACTCTCATCAAATTTTCCATAATATGCGGACAGTAATCCTGTTGGCGAATTGATTCCGAAAATAAGGTATATAACAAGGTTTCCAGTTCTGTCTCACCTTCTGTATGAAAACATATTACATTGTCTAATCTGCCAAAGTAGTAATTTTGATAAAAAAAGTCAGAAAGTTCTGCCTCTTGCTGGAATACATCAAAAAATGTTTCCTGAAATGTACTTTTTCTCACTAAAATATTCAGGACAATTGAAGTATCATCAAAAACTCCCAAAGAATGATACATACCCGGCGCAATAATGCACATATCTCCCCTTTTCATACGTATGGGATAGCCTGCAACCATATTTTCGCAGCAACCGGATAATACATACACAATTTCAAAAAAAGTATGCGTATGACAAAATAACGGATTATATCTGCAATGTTTTCTGACTGAGACATTGTTATTCTGGGAACCCAGCATCAGCTCCGATAAACAGGTTCCATCTTTCAAATCTATCATCTCCGGAATCCATACGTTCAAGGGTTGAAAAGGATCCTTTTTAAGCCGATCAGCAATTTCATATATGATTGCTTCATTTCCCGTAGCATTATAATAGTAGTTACGATAAAACAACTCGTCATCATCAAATGGAGAATAATATTTAAGAAGATCCTCACGAGTCATTCAGGCAGTCCCCTTTTCTGTCATTTCTTTACAACTCACCATATCCCCAAAGTTTACACACCAATTATACCTTCTTTTTCTTAGATTTACTATGGATCATAATTCCTGCGCTGCCAATACCCGCAGCAAGGATACCGCCTCCGATAACCCAAGGCAATACTTCGTTATCTTTGTTCTCATCTCTAATGACCGACGGATTACCTGCTATAAACTGGTATTTGTATCTGCCTCCCGGTGCTACATCACCGTGAACATAGAAATCCATTATGTCCCCTTCTGCTTGCATATGATCGGACCATTTAAAATTTAATATAAAGTCTCCGTTGCTTACTCCCAACATTACCCGCGGTATTTGAATCTGAATGCGGTTTCCAGATGCGCGGTACTGCACTTTGCCAACAGAGGTCCAATCCCACCCGCCGTTAGAAGCCTCTAATGTAGTTATCGTATCACCTTCAGGCGTTTGGCGATTTACTACATATTGGAAGCTCTCCCAATTTTCAGTATTCGATATGCTTTCACCGTTAGCATAAACAACTTCAATAAAAAGTCTCATCCATGCAGGATCTGTGTAAGAAGTAATCGCTTCTGCTGTTTCAGCCATAAATGTTACATATTCTTCATCATAGGCAACTTTCGCAAGCACAATATCATTACGCCCTGTTTCATCTTCATAAATCATATATTCGCCAGTCTCCGCATTTTTATATCCGCGGCAAGCTCTGTCAAATGTGTCGCCTGCGTATGACTCAAAAGCATGCGATACATTTGTCCACTGATCTTCCGCAGAATCCAAATCAATAGAAATAATGTCTGTTTGTGCGGTCACAGCATCTGTACCTTTGAATTTTCTAATATATGACACCATCTGATAATAATAATAATCCTTCATTTCTCCTGCCGACGGTTCAATATCTCGGCTTCTGTTATCAGTAAAATTATCAATAAATGCATTTGAAACGCCCCAGAAGTCTTCATATCTGCCTGCTGTCCATTCATTCCACCCGGTGATAAATACAAATTCCGGGTCTATTTCCAATACACGTTCCCACTCAGCAGCAAAATATGCTCCGTAGAATTTGGCATTTTCACGTGTATCATAACAATTCTCTACCGGCATATAATCTCTGGAGAAAACGGTATCAACTTGATTGCTGAAAGCAGTCAAATGCGTTTCTTTACACCAGTTATGTGAAACAGATACCGCCATCTGCTCAGGAGTTCCGTCACGATTGTAGTTCACAATTTGTGGATATGCCGCTATCCAGTTCCAAAGCTGGTAGCCTTCTTGAAAAAACTTATCTGTGTTGGCTAATACCAAAGGATTTCCGTCATGATCTTGAACCAGAACATGATCCTCTGACTGCGCATGATTGATTACTCTATATTGGAAAAATTCAATGATCTCCTGATCCGTAGGATCAAGGCTATATAATTCTCCCGGATAAGCCAGAATTAGTGGTTTTCCCTTCCAGTAAAACCATAAATCCTTGTATAATTCTTGTGAATATATATTTTCATACAGTGTACGAAGCTGAGTTGCTGCAGCCTTAAAATCAAACATGGGAAGCATAAAAGCAACGTGAGGGGTTTTTACTCCGTCAGCGCGGGCTTCAGCCCAGCATTTCATGAGTGCAAGTGCATCTGCCAAGAATGTTTCCTCTCCGTTTGTATTATCAAAAAACACTACATCAACCTGTGCATCTGCCAGAAGCTCTGCCTGACGGCGGAGCACCCACTCATCAGAAGTTCTATAGTAACCCCATATCGGTTCGTCCCAAAAATAAGTAGCCGCATTGCCCCATCTCAGATCATTGTAGTTATTAATTTCTATATCGTCATACCGGTCAAGAATATCAGAAACATTCATAAACCCATTATTAACATGCATTGAAGTGCTGTGCCATGTGTGAAAAAATAATCCCACATACTTACCTTCACGTTTCGTATTTGTATATGAAACCTCTACTTGACGATTTAACCCATCGGTCACAGCCCAAGTGTCTGACGATGTTACGTATTCATTCCGATTATCAGAAATAGCCTCGAGCTTTCCCGTTTGTTCTAAATTTAAGCGTACACGTATATTCCCACCTCGCGGGGAAGTGTTAAAATATGTTCTTGTATTTTCTAATGCCGGTGAGACAAGCTCCAGCTTAACACCATTTTTCGAGTCATCAAGAACTAACACATATTCTCCTGCAAGCAAGGCTGCGCCACCAGAATCTACGCAGGAAAGCGCAACCCAGCTATCTTCCGAAAATCCACTTAACTCTTTTGCTATTACAGGATGTGCCGTAACTGTTTTGGAAAAGTTACCATTCCATCTATAAACAGATGCTGTCATTTCCGGCACTCCTTTAGCTGCCACAGAATCAATATAGATTTCTATTGATTTTATAGCTGCCGTAACCTTAAATTGAATAGCATATTGTTGGCCGGAAAGAGATACCGCACGATCCATGCTTGATAATTCGTTATATAATGCCAATTGTTCTGAAGCAGCATATACACATTGACCTTCTATTCCCGACAATGTTAACATGGATACGGATGACATTGTAAACATTACGCATAATATTTTACTCATATACTTTCTGATTCTGCTCATATGCTATTCCCTCACAAAATAAAGTTATTAATAGATTTTATTCTATACCCGAATCTGAGATCGGTCCATACAGGTTGGCAGGCGTTTTACTGTAGAAAACAGTTGTAACAATCGAAACGCCTTCCCATATTTCTTCATCCAGATAAGCTCTTGTATATTCAAAATCTTTTTCCAAGTAATATACGCCTGAATTGTGCAATGCTTTTGCGGATCGATAATATGCAAGCAAAACATATTCACCTGCCGGTAATTCTACACCGTCTTCAAATACAACCTTCGCACACGCTCCATCTTTCCAGCCTTCAGTAGAAACCTCTACAACTGGATCTCCCCAAACAGTGTTAAAATAATCTTCTTTCCATTCATATATAAAATAGTCAACAGAGTATCCATCAGTTTTTGTCCATGTAGGGGAATGGAAGCCAATACCGTAAAACGGCGCAGTTGCACAAAATTGTAACGCAATTTCAAGTCCGGTACCGCACTGCGCTTTTAGTATAGACAGATCAACTTCAGAATTAAAAGGAACCTCAATCCCTTCTTCAGAGATTATACCACCTGAGTAATCCGGCCTTTCTGTCGGAGTAGGTGTGGCTGTAGGTTCGATGGTTGCCGTCGCTTCAGCAGTTGCAGGTAATGGACTTGAACCCACCCCGCCGGTAGGCTGAGTTGACGCTGTTGCGAATGATCCTGTCGGGGTCGTGACCTTATCATTATCTGACTGACAACCTGACAGCAAAAAACAACCTGTCATAATGAGTGTTAAAAGTATTGCCGTAAACTTCTTCATTATAAACTCCTTTCTCTGCTCGCCCAAAAATAAATTTTTGACAAGGCTTCATTTAATTAATTCACTTATATTTTATCAATATAAATTTTAAAAAAAATAAATATTTCACTCAAAAAGTATAGATACCTACTGAACTTTTCAGTCAGCATTGGTGCCACTTTAACTATTACCTTTCAGGAATTCTACTTTCCTTTATGTTACAAAAACGGTCCCTGCGGAAAACTTGAAGACCGGAGAAATGGCCTCCCGGTTCTGTCTCCAGCATTTTTAGCGTCTTTACTTCCGTTGGCGCCCGATAAATCGTCTTTAGATTCCCACAGATACGCCTCCATCTCAGCCTCCGGTATTTCCTTGATCGTTCCGCCAAGAAGATCCTTCAGGGCACTCCGGATATTCTGTGTGCGTTTGATGCCATACGTCTCAAAAAGCCCGCGGATAATGTTACAGTTTCCCGGCCATGCGTGTATAGAAAATATATTGACATTTTTAAAAAATACGATATATTAATTAACAGATTATTGCGTGTATGTCTTAAATGTTTGTCTGTCGATCAAGATAGAAGGTTTGTAGTATGAGAAAATTAATTTTATGTATTATCTTAACTCTTATTTCTGTCTCTTTATCATTAGTTGTATGTCTTGCTGCCTATAATGACCCCAGCCCTCTGCCGGGATATTGGAATTTTACCGCAAACAGAACCTATACGGTTAACGGGAATATGGATGTCTATTATTATTTCAGTTGTTAATTTCAGCTGTGATACAAGACCTTAAACTTTTATTAAATTCCATATGATTCACGCAATGATAAAAGGTCGGCAGACAAACATTTTCCGGGAGGGATTTTTTTGAAGCTTTTAAAGCTGGTATTTATAAACTTCAAACAAAGTTTTACTTCTTTTCATTCTATATTGATTATATTTATGATCGAAAGTATCATTTCAGGAGTTTCATTTATTTTTTGTACGGAAATATTATGCCGTATATGAATCAAGATTACAGCAGCTATTTTTCTTATAAAACCTGCGCCGTAATGTTAACGCCAAAGCACCGCAGCTTTGATGCGTCCTATATTGAAAAAATCTATCATTCTGTGTCCGCATACCCTATTTGTGATATTGTTTTTATTTCTGATCAGACCTGTACATATACAGCAGCGGATTTCAGTATGAATTTGCAGCTTTGCGGGACGTATACAAACAGAATCGATACACACACATACAAGATATCGGGCCGGCAGTACTTCAGAGACAAAGAAATCATGAATAAAGAGAAAGTTGCCTACATCCCCTGCGTATATATGCAGGAAATGTCTGAAAGCGTGCAGTACAAAAACGAAAATTTATCCGTAGTCGGCGTTTATTCAAGTGAAAGTTCATCCTACTGCTATATTCCTACGCCTTTATTGATTGAACTTTCTCCTGAAATTCTGCAAATAAATTTTATATTTGAGGATCCGCTGTCCGCGCAGGAGTTTCGTCAGTTCACATCAGATTTTTCTCAAATAGAGGATATTTCATATATCGAGATGGTAAACTCAGAAAAAAGAGAAATAAATTTACAGTATTCTATAATTGAAATCGTGCTGCTGGGCATACTCTTTTGTATTTCTATGGTCTCGTTTATCTATTTTATGAAATATATTGATGATAAAAATCGCTATATTTCTGTAATATACATGTTATCCGGCGCCGCAAAAGAACGAATTGCCGAAATTTTATTATTGCAAAAGCTATTTACCATTTTATTGATCAGCGGGGCAAGTATTATGATACATGCAATTCTGCAGAAAGCAGTTTTTGCAAAAATCAACTTTTTATCAAATATTTATTACTCGGCCCTCGACTATATGATTATTTTTCTTTTTATGATACTGCTGTCCGTATTTACTATGCTTCCGCAGCTTATTTCATTCATGCGAAGGCCGATCAATACAAGTAAAACGCGTAGCTGCTAAAGGAGGTGAGGCGGTGCAGGCAGCATCTTTCACATAGAAAAATTTTTTGGCTAAGCCGGCCGAAGCGCAAACTTGCGAAAGGATGAATATTTATAATGAAATTTATAAAACTGTGTCTGAAATTTTATAAAAGAGTCCGGCTTCCCGCGCTGCTTCTGATGACCGTTCTATTCATTGCACAGTTGGTATTTGTCTATTTTACGGGCATATACCGTTACTGCATCTATACCGAACAGAAGCTGACGGATGCACATATCGATCAATCCGTGTATGTAATGTATATGAATAATCCATTCGATGTGATCTACGCGGGTGAAACGTTAAAGCTGCAAAATCAGATTAAGACTATGCCCGGCGTCAAGGATATTTTAGCCTATAAACGTTTTTTAGGAAGCACTTATCAGGGTACCGGGCAAGGAATTCTATTTTACAATGACTCTTTTCTGTCTTTTTTCACTATGGATGAATACGGGACAGAGGTCTTTTCCGATACCGGCTTAGATCATAACCGCGTCCAGTGTATCGCGGTTGGCCCGTTATCTGACAGTGACCGCCGCCGTATCCTTTCTATGTATGGCAATTCTGTTTGTTCATAAAAAGATGGAGGACTTTGCCGTATACTATTTGTGCGGCTGCAGCAGAAGAAAAAGTTACGCGGTTATGGTCTGTTCACTGTCCTTTATCGGTTTCGCCGCCGGCCTGATAAGCAGTGCTGTTACCGCTTTTTATCCGTATTTAGGCAGAAAATATGGTTTCTATATTTTATACAGTATCATTGATCGAAAAAGCCTTTTATTTATTTTAGGCTACTTCGGTCTTGTTCTGTTAATATCGCTGCTGGTTCCGTTTTTATTGTATCGGAAAAAAACGACGATAGAACTGAAAAGGAGATTTGAATCATGATTGAAATTACACAGCTCAATAAATATTATACGGTAAACCGCAGACGGAATGATCTGCGTACAGTCCCCCGCGAAGGAACAAAATACCATGTACTGAAGGATCTTTCTCTAACTGTCCGGAAGGGCAGCGTCAGCGGGTAGCGATCGCCAGAAGTATTGTGAATCATCCTTCTGTGGTTCTGGCAGATGAACCTACCGGCGCTTTGGATACGCAGACAGCGAAGCAGATTATGGAACTGCTTCGATCATTAAATGACAGCGGTATTACAATTATTATTGTAACGCATGACCCTTTGGTTGCAGACTGCTGCCGTACCGTAGCCGAAATCTCAGACGGTATTCTCTCGCAATAACATATTCGTTTTTCTGATCAATCTTTGCAGCCGCCTCCCGAATATACGGGCCGCGCTGTCCCGCGGATAAACCTACATATCGCGGATAGACCTACACATATAGAATGCCGATGTTCAGCGGATGAAATTTCCTGTCAGCAGCAGGCGGTGGCCGGCCAAAATCAGATTTTACGCCGCGCCTCTCCGCAGAGTGATAAAAGGCAATAAAGGGTCCCTCCCTTATTTCGCCTATTTGATCAATAAAGATCGGCTTAACCCTCGCGGTATTCACCACAAACCGCCTCTGTCCCGCATTCGATAAAATATTTGCGGATAAAATATGCGGGCGTACAGCTCCAGGCGTGGCAGTAGCTGTTAATCCGATGGGATTGATACGGGGAAGCCTCCGGATCCTCCGGTATGTATACCTCCCAGAAGCAATCCGCGCCCATTTCCGCCATCCCGCCCCAATAGGCGCAGACGGTCCGCATGGCTTCCTCCATTTTTCCGCATGCAATTAGGGCCTCTATATAAAAATGCATAGTATATGGGGTTACGGTCCGGATTGCCTCCCTGCAGTTCTGCAGATTGTCTATAACCTCTGCATTTTCATCGCGGGTCAGGATCCCGGCCAGAATCATCCAAATCTGCGA
>ULMH01008909.1_pt1 | contig 11297 bp, 8 predicted proteins | sample 1951611 | NCBI WGS metagenome assembly ULMH01 (sample SAMEA4835546, study PRJEB28245) | human gut metagenome | biome: gut microbiome; material: fecal sample | place: Denmark | collected 2008 | reverse complement strand
ACTAATTTCATATTTACCTCTTTCTCAATTATAAAGTATCTTTTTTAAAACAACAATGAAAAAGCATTTTAGTTTAAATAAAGGTTGAGAAGAAATCTAAAAAACATTATAATAATTTAATGGAAGGGCTTAACACAAAATGGAATGGTACTTTTGGTTGATTATATGCATTGCTTCGGCAATATTAATTATAAATTTAATTCTCGCAGTTCTTAATTTTATTAAAGTTAAGAAAATTTCTCGTTTAACTGTGAATTCTTCTTTAAAGATGATGATTAAATTAAGCTATGATTCAGTTCTTGAAAAAGAAATGATTTCTTTTACAATTTTCAATTCTAATTTTAATGATGTAGTAATTCGTGATTTTGGAATTTATTATAGGAATCAATTTTTTAATTTTGTAGATGAATATATGAAAGAAGAAAAGCTTGGATCATTGCCAATTATACCAGCTAGAAATTCTATAAATTATAAAATAGATCCGCAAAGACTTGAAAAATTTATTTTAAATCATAACTATAAATCGAGAAAAATATTTTCAATAGAAAGCGTTGTTATAGATTCAGTTGGAAATGCTTTTACTAGAAAGGATAAAGCCTTGACTAATATTCTTTCACAAAGACAAAAAGATAGAATTAAGCAAGCAAAATTTATTCTCCATGATGAAAAGATTGAAGAATTTAAAAAACTTCATGATAATAGGGAACCATTATCGAACTTTTTTTGGAAAATAATGCATCCATCATATGAAAAAAATCCTAAAATATTAGAAATTGCAAACTCTTTCAAAGATACGAGAAAATTCAGCAATGATAAAGAAAATATAGCAGAATCTTCTATATCTCAAGTAGAGAAAAATACTTCAACTGAAATAAAATTGACTTATCTTGAACCGGAAACCGGAAAAAAGAAAAGAAAAACTAAAGCTGTTAAAGTTGATGAAGTTTTAGAAAATAACACACTTAATTAGAAAGGTATTATTATGATTATTACATTGGTAATGGATCAATATGGAGCTGTTAATAATGGAACAACAGTTACTACTATGCGCTTTGCTGAGGTTTTAAAAAAACATGGGCATACAGTTAGAGTTGTTGCAGCTGCTCCAAAGGATCAAAAAATAGATGATCCAAATTTTTATGGAGTAGAAAGTTATCATATCCCTGTTTTTAATAATTTTATTGCATCGCAAGGAATGGTATTTGCTAAGCCAGATGATTTAGTTTTACGCGAAGCAATAAAAGGAGCAGACGTTGTCCATTTGCTTTTACCTTTTCCAATTCAACGCCATGCGAGACTTGTTGCTAAAGATATGGGTGTTGCTGTTACTGGCGCTTTTCATATGCAGCCAGAAAATATTACTTATTCCATTTATTTAGGAAAGAGTAAAATTGCTAACAATGCATTATATAGCTTTTTTAAAAATTCATTTTATAAATATATAAATCATGTTCATTGTCCTTCTGAAATGGTAAAGCATGATTTGATTAAACATGGTTATAAAAACCAAATTCATGCTATTTCAAATGGTGTTTCCCCTCGCTTTGTTCATTTGGACAATGTTGAAAAACCAGCAGAATTAAAAGATAAATTTGTTGTTTTAATGATAGGAAGATTGAGCCGTGAGAAACGTCAAGATTTGATAATTAAGGCAATTGGAGAATCAAAATATAATGATAAAATTCAATTGGTTTTGTGTGGTAAAGGACCATGGAAAGCTCATTTGGAGTCTTTATCAAAAAAATATTTGAAAAATCCAGTTATATTTTCATTTTTGCCACAAGATGAATTGCTAAAAGTAATTAATTATTCAGATTTATATGTTCATGCTTCTGATGCTGAAAGTGAAGCAATAAGTTGTATGGAGGCCTTTACGTGTGGTCTTGTCCCTGTAATATCTAATTCAGAACAAACAGCTACAAAGCAATTTGCACAAGATCCACATTGTTTATTTGAAAGAGGAGACCCTCATTCTCTTTGTGAAAGAATTGAGTATTTTTATGAACATCAGGATATAAAAAATGAACTTTCAAAAAAATATATTGAGTATGCTAAGCAATATGCTTTGGAATATTGTGTCACTCAATTAGAAAAAGTTTTTGAAAAAGCCATTGAAGAAAACAAAGAAGAAATAGCTAAACATGGTATTCGTCCAATTTCAAAAAAAGAAGCTCGTCAGTTGAAAAAAATTGATGAAAAAATAATGAAATTAATCAATAAAGAAGAAAAGAAAAAACATTTTGGCAAAATAACTGAAAATACGATAAAAGATATAGAAGAAAATACGAAAATTGATGAATAAAAAGGTGGGAAAACTCCCATCTTTTTATATTATCACAACATTTTTGAGTCCTAAATTTTCAGCTACTTTCTTTAGTTCTTTTAATTTATTATCTTGAACTATTACTTGTCCGAAAGTATCAATTCCTTGTTTTCTAACACCGAAATGGCGATATTTCAATAATTTATAACGGATATTTGCTGGGATTATCTTTGCAACGGCAGATACAGTTTTATAGTTTTCTTCATCGAAATTTGGAAGAATTACAGTTCTTACTTCTTCTAATTTTTGATTTTGAATTAAAAAGTTAAGATTTTTTAAAACTATTTTGTTGTCTTTTCCCGTGATAAAATTATGAAATTTATTATCATAGGCTTTGACATCTAACATTACTCCGTCAGAAATATTAATTAATTCTTCTATTTCTTTAAAATCGGTGCAGCCATTTGAATCAATTAGACAGGTAAGTCCTAATTTTTTGACTTTTGGAAATAATTCTAAGAGAAATTTTGACCAATTTGTACATTCTCCACCAGAAACTGTGATTCCGCGTATAAAAGGTTTAATTTGTTTAATTTTTTCAAATAATTCGTCTATGGTATAATATCGTGTCTTTGGAGAAGATAAATTTGGACATATTTTTATACAGGTATCACAATTGATACATTTTGTTTCGTTCCATACTATTTTGTTATTATCATCTAATGAGATAGCTTTTTTCGGACAAAATTCAATGCATTTGCCACAATTTTTACATAAATTTATTGTTTCGGGATTATGACAATATAAGCATGAAAAAGGGCAGGATTGAAAGAATATTGCCATTCTATTTCCTGGACCATCAACATTAGAAAAATTAATTATTTTATTAATTAGAGCTTTTTCCATATATTTTTCTATCTAATGCATGACCATGTTCTTTAGCACCTTTTCCGAATATTGTGCAATTATTTATTGATTGTTGGCCATTTGTTAATTTATCAATTTCGCTCTTTTTAACTAGATATCCGGTAACTCTTACAACATCATTATCTTCATTATAAGCTGTGAAATAACGCATTCCTTTATCGAAAGCACCATTAATTATATCAAGGATGGCTTCTTTGGAATTAGTCCAGGTTTGATCAAATTTAAATATGTCGCCAACTCCACAAGGAAAATATTTGTGAAGTTTAGATTCGAGCATTAAATGATTAAATAAATCTGGTTCATATCCAACTGGAACACGGCAACCAGGAGCATCATCAGTACCATCAGTATCGATACCAACTTGGGCATGCATTTCGTAGTGATTATTATTTCCACTGCAATATAATCCTTGATGATTATTGACCATTTCTTCTATTTTCGAAAGAACTTGTATTGCCAATTCTTCTGCATCATTATTATGCCCAAAACCTAAAGCTTTATCTTTAATCCCTAAAAGATTGTTTACACATTCTGCAACACCGACAACACCAACCATCCCTGTAAAGTTTTCTTGATTTACAAAACCTTCTTTAACTAAAAAGTTTGATTTAAAGAAACTGGATTCTTCAACAATAAATTTAATTCTTTGATCGATGTTTTCTAAAATTAAGGTTACATATTTAGGTAAGACATTATCCAAAAAATCTGGAATATCTTTAGCTTCTAAAGAAATTTCATAAAGTCTTAATCTTGGAAGAGTATATCCACCTCCTCCAATATTTAAAGCATTATAACAACTAGCAATTCCATATGGATGATTTTTATGTTCTTTTGAATACATTTTATGATTAGCAAAAGAAGGTTTACTTGTAGCTAGCATGGTATCGATAGAGGCTAAAGCAAATTCTTTGCTTGTAATATCTTTATCATACAATAAAGTTATGTTTGGTATGGCTAATTGCATTTCTTTTGTCAGTTTTAAGATAAGACGTGAAATTTTACTATCTTTTGGCCCTATATTTGCATGAACAAAAGAGTCACAAAGTGTTTTGTCGATATGCTTTAAAAAGCAGCGTAATATTTTTTCCGTTAATGGATCATCAGCTTCATCTTCGAATTTATCAAAAATATCAGTAAAATTTCCTAGGTATACAGGATAAGAAGTAATAGATGGCAAGTGTTTATAAAAAATAAGCAAATTATTGCAAGTTTCTAAAAGCGAAGTTGCTGGTTCTAATTCTAGAAATTTGCAACCTTTTTTTAATAATAAGTCATAGTCAGGAAGAATATATCTAGGTCTATAAGGAGCTAATCCTTCATTTAGATCACATACTTTTCCTTCTTGCAAGGCTTTTATCCATAGTGGATTTCTTTTAAGGGTAGTGTCTTCACTTTCTGCTAAACGAGCTAAGGCAAGAACTTGTTGACTATATGTTAGTGTTTCATCGCTTATTATTTCCATTACTTTACTTTTATTCATATTAAACCTCTTAATTTCATTATATCTTATTGAACTTGAAATAATAGCAAATTTATTATTTTGTTTCAATAAAATGTTGCATAAAAAAAGAAGATTTTTGCAAATCTTCTTTTTTTATTTTTCAATTTCAATGAGGAAACGGATACCACTCATTAAAGTATCAGCTGATGAATTAGGAATTCTTACATAAAGACCATCTTTATATAATTGTACTCCTTGTCCATAGCTTGCTAATGGATATTCTTTTTCTACGAAACCATTGGCTTTTAAAAGTGCAACATATTTTTCGGCATAATCATGATAGACAGGATCGGAGTCAGAAGCAGCGAAAGTATCGTTGAATAATAAGCACCAAATATATGTACCATCATTATATACATCAACACCCCAGTTTCCTTCAATTTCTGCTTCGTATAAATATGGCATCATTGCAATTTCATTTTCGGAGAATTCAGTGGTTAATGATTGATAAACTTCATAGGCTCCTTCTTTCCATGTTGTCGGTTCTTTCCAGTCATCAAATGTGCTGAAGTCTAATTCGGATGGAAGAGAAGTTGTACCATAATCGGTAAACGTTAATCTTTCTTTACCTTTATATAGATTGTCTCCATTAAATTCATATTCAATACTTGTTAAAACTTTATTAAGAGTTTTTGTGGATGCATCAACCATTGTATTAGTAACTGTCATTGTTAAAGAAGAAGGAATGATAGAATCAACATTATCGCCGCCAATGATGTGATCAGCGATATCATCGACATCAGCAAATAATTTGTAGCGGGCCATATCTCCTTCTGTTGTTAATTCTTCTTTATCAGTAGTTGAGAATAATAAATAAGATATATCCATTCCTAGAGCATCGGATAATCTTTTGCCTTCAAGAACTGGACCAGAGGCAATAACTTTATTTTCATCGATTACTTTAAATGGAGCAAGTCCTTTATCGGTTTCATAAAATCCAGTAATTTTATGAATTGGATCACCCATTGAACCTTCGGAAGTATCAACAGATTCACGATCGATGATTATTGTGTCCATGTACCAATTACTAGTATTGCGTTTTGTTACATAAATATGTGTCATGTAGTTAGAGACATCACTACCGGTAATTGTTTCAACTTCAATTGTGAAAGAATTAACGAAACGTCCATATTTTCTATCTACATAAGGATTTAGTGATAAACCTAATGGACTTTCATATTTATCTTTTCCGCTGTATTCTTTTACTTCTTTGAAATCTTTTGTTCCACCGAAGTCGACATAAATATCATAATACATAGGTTGTTGATAGGAATCGTAACGCATTGTTGATATTGCATGTAGATTGCTGATTTTATCATTTTTAACAGTTAAATCTATTGAAAGAATTTCACCTGGTTCATAGTCGATTAATTTAGAGATGAAACCTCGACCATCATAGCCAAAGTAGGTATATGTATTTTCGGAAGTTTTTCTAAATGCTTCTTTTTCGATGAGATCAACAGGTTGATGAACTAAAGAATTAAAAGAAACACCGAGATCTTCGGTTACAACTGTATTGGAAGCATTAACATATTTTCTAAAAGCTTCACCATTGTCATCTGTTGTTAAATAAATGAATTTTGAATTTTCAACGCCGGATTCTTTGCGAATTGTTTGTTTTCCTGTTGCATCGATGACAACTTCATCTTTTTGATCAATGGTAACTTTTCCATTATAATTGAAGTTTACTGTAGAAGTGAAACTTTGTTTTCCACTTAAAGAAGATAAAATATTGTCGCTTAAACTTACTTCAGGAAGAGTATAAGAAGATAAGAAAGTATCTAATTGAGGAACGTTTGAATTATTTAAATTGCTAATTCTACCATTGAGACTATCGATTACATCAACATCAGCATTGAAGTTAGGCACAAATCTAAAGTCTAAGTAAGTATGATCTACTGAAAGTGCAAGTTTTACAGCAGCAATTGAGCTGGTATAAGAAGAAGCACCAATTAAATAGGCCAATGATTCTATTAATGTAGAATTTTTAGAATAATAATAATCCCAATTTAATTGTATGTCGTCTTTGGATAATGTTTGAACTGAATCATAAAGAGCATTTAATGTTTGAGTTTTAGTGATAGGTACTCTTTTTTGAGCAGCGTCAACATAACTTACAGCATTTTCAATAACTGGAGAATTTTTCCCTGTAACCTGTAAAATTATAAAGCAAAGTGTCTTCACTTGATTTGTAATTTTCGATAGTGATATATCCAGCATCGCTAGAACTATAATAAATATATTGTTGATTATAAATTACGCTTATAACTGCATTATCGTAAGCAATTTCTAAAGTATAATTTGTTTTTTCACCAGCTTCTTTAATAAAGTTATAAACTTCTTCAGCTGTTGAATCTGGTTTTGGATCAACAGAAATAATTGTTGATGTTGAAGGAGTGGTAGAAGAACTAGATGAAGAAGATGATGAGGAAGGAGTAGAAGGTAAAGTTGATAAACTAGAATTTCCGGAAGTTATACTGCTTATAGGAGTAGAAGAGCTTGAAGAGGAACTAGAAGAAGTAGAAGATGTATTTGTAGTACAAGCAGCTGCTGTTAAGATAGTAATCAGACAAACTGCTATAGGTAAAAGACTTTTTTTCATAAAAGACAACGCCTCCCTTAATATGAAATTTATTTTCTAAAATTATATTTGAAAATTTGTTTAAATTCAATTACAAATTCAATATATTTTAAAAAAGCGGTTACATTTTAATAAAAGACAATATCCGCTAATTAAAATGATATAAATATAATGGTTAATTTTAAAAAAATACAAAAAGTAAAGGAAAATTGAGTTTTTTTATAAAAAATAATTTTAAAAGTCTTAAATTATTTAAATAATCTTCTTAAAGAATCCAACTTTCTTGTTAACCTTGTTATTTTTGATGTTTATAACGATAAATAATATTCAATTAAATTCTATATGAGAAGAGATAGGAAACTATTATCTTGAAAAATTAAATTCAAAAATTTATTCTTTGTTCATTTTGTATTTTCATAAAACTTGTTTTTACTTTAACAGAATGAATGCAAAAATATTTAATCGAAAATTAATTTAACATTTAGTTTAAGTTTTAATACTTATGCTTTTATTTAAACATATCATCAAGCGTTATTAAATGCAAATTTTTGTCATTAAGATTTAATAAATTTTCTTCAAATCCATTTTTAGATATAATATAATAATCAAATTTTTTTATATTTGAAAACATTTTGATAGAAGTATTTTGAACCATTTTAGAAAAGTCATTCATAGTTCTTTTTTTATTAGTAAATTTACATTCAAGTACAAGAAGAGAGTCTTCATCTCGTGCGATACCATCAATTTCAATAGATCGATTTAATTCTGATTTTTCAATAATCAAATTTTGAATAGGATAATAAATTCCACCAAGTTTACCATTAATTGATAATCCTTCCATATAAGAAATTGCAACATCTTCAAATGAATATGATATAAATAAATGAATATCATCTTTTAATCTTTCAAAAAGAGTTTCGCCAAATCCAGCTTCAATTTTATCAATATTATTTAGTAAAAATTGATAATAAAATCGTAATACTGGATCTTCAATATAATAATATGACTGCCTTTTTGAATTAAACATTTCTTTTTTTATTACAATTTGTGCATCAGTTAAAGTTTTCATGTATTTATTAACTTTAGTCACTTCTTCATTCATTAACTTGCTTAATTCGGTAAGACTTTTTTTCTTTCCTGCAAGATAAAGCAAAATAGAATTATAAAAGCTTTGCTCTCTACTCGAATTTGATAATAATAATTTAGGGTAATCTAAAAGGATTGAATTTTCATTAAAAAGCAATTCTTTTAGATTTTCCTCAAATGATAAATTCTCATTAATTTTTGATAGATAGAATGGATATTGACCAAACATACATAAAAATTTAATCTTATCTTCATTTGAATAATTACTTAAAAATAATATAGCTTCTTCAAATGGCATTTTATTAATTTTCATTTTTAAGGTTAATCTCTTATAAAGAGGTGATTGCTTATCGTTTAACTCGTGTTCCATAAATGAAAGATTTGATCCTGACAAAATAAGCATAATATTACTATTCTTAAGTTTGTTGTCGTAAACATCTTGAATAATTGATGAAATACCTTCATAAGATTTAACTAAATAAGGATATTCATCAATTACTATTACACCTTTATCTCCATTAAAAAATGATATTGCTGCATCAAATGCTTTTTCCCAAGATGAATATACATATTCATCATTTCTATTAAATGCATCTAATATTTTAAAAGAAAAATATTTTAAATTATCATTATTAGATACTTCTTTTGCTTGAAACATAATGTGTTTTTTGTTTGCAATAAATTCATTTATTAAAGAAGTTTTTCCAATTCTTCTTGTACCATAAATTGAACAAAATGAATTATTTTTAAGATATTCTTTCTCTAATTTTTCAAGTTCTTTTTTTCTACCATAAAACATATTATCACCATCTTTATACTCAAGAGTATTATACTCAAGAGTATATTTTATTTCAAGTATTTTTTTGTCTGAATTAAAAGCTTAAATATCATATACTCAAGAGTATTATACTTACGAGTATATACCTTTTTTCTAATATTATTTAAATATAATACTTTACATAATATTGACGTAATTTTTAGTTGTTTATAAAAAATAAAAATGTTTAAAAAGAATTCAAAAAATTAAATTTCCATATTTGAATATCTATCTCTATAGTGTTGATTTGCTTACATTATATTTTTGATAAATATCTTTTTTTCTTGCTAGAAAAATATTGTTTAATAATGTCAATTTTAGACTCTTCTAAATAAAAATTTTTGAATATGTTTGTTCTCCTGAATAAAATTATTTAAGATTCGAAAACTTATGTCAATTTTGGCTATTTTTGATTCTTACTAACTTCTTTAAACAATAAAATTTTAGAAACAAAAAAAGCCTGATACATATTTTCTTTGCATCAAACCTATATTTCAAAAATTAATGGTGCCTCGTGCCAGAATCGAACTAGCGACTGATCCTTACCATGGATCTGTTATACCACTTAACTAACAAGGCGCATTAGAAATTGTACTCGATATACATTGTGTTGTCAAGATAAAATAATGAGGATAAATTGTTAATTTCTTTTATTTTAGTAAAAAAGTAATGTTGAGAATGAATAATATGCAATTATTGAATATAAAAATATCATTTGTTAAAATAATGTTGTCCAGAGGATATATGCGTTTCCAACATTTAATTCTTTGGGAGACGGGTGCGATGTCAGGTGTTGAAAGCCTATTAAGTTAGGAATCCTAATGCTCGGCGAAGTTTCCCCCTATATATTATAGGGAACTGACAATTCCTTTGGGCATTTTAATTTTATTTGAAGGAGAAAAAATGAAATACGACAAACTTGCAGTTGCTGCTATTCGTTCAATTTGTATCGATGGCATAAATAAAGCAAAAAGCGGACACCCAGGAATGGCTTTAGGTTCTGCTCCAATTCTTTATACTCTTTTTACACGTCATCTTGTAAGTGATCCTAAGCATCCTGATTGGATAAATAGAGATAGATTTATTTTATCTGCTGGCCATGCATCAATGTTGTTATATACAGTTTTACATCTTGCAGGTTACGATATTAAAATGGATGATTTAAAGAATTTTAGACAAGTTGATTCTTTAACACCAGGTCACCCAGAATATAAACACACTCCTGGAATAGATGCCACCAGTGGACCATTAGGACAAGGAATAGCACAAGCAGTAGGTGAAGCGATGGCTGAGACAATGCTTTCTCATCTTTATCCAGAAGGAAAAAGATTAGTAGATCATTATACATATGCTTTATGTGGTGATGGTTGTTTAGAAGAAGGTATTTCTCAAGAAGCAATCAGTTTTGCAGGTCTTCAAAAATTAAATAAATTAATTTTATTTTATGATTCAAATGCTGTTACATTAGATGGACCACTTTCTAATTCATCTTCGGAAAGTCAAAAGGATAGATTTTTAGCAGCTGGATGGAATGTTTATGATGTTCCAGATGGCAATGATGTTGAGGCTATTGACTTAGCAATTCAAAAAGCTAAAGAATCTAAAGAACATCCATCTCTTATTATTGTTCATACAATTATTGGTTATGGATCAGCTAATCAAGGCTTGAATAAAGTTCATGGTTCTCCATTAGGAATTGAAGATGGTGAAAGAGCCAAAAAATTCTATGGCTATAACTATGGTCCTTTTGAAGTTCCAGAAGAAATATATTATACATTTAAAGAATCTTTTGTAAAGCGTGGTGAAAAAGCCTATAAAGATTATCAAGATGAATTTGAAAAATATTCTAAACAATATCCTGAGAAGGCTAAATTCTTTAAAGCTTCTTTGACTAATGATGTTTCTACACTAGTCTATGATAGTCTTCCTGAATATTCGTTAGATTATAAAGATGCTACTAGAAACATTTCTGGAAATCTTTTGAAATTATTAAATAAGAGTATTCCTAATTTAGTAGGTGGTAGTGCTGATGTTGCTGCTTCAGTTAAAACTGGTCTTCCAGATGAGATAGATTATTCTTCCGAACATTATGAAGGAAGAAATATTAATTTTGGAATTCGCG
>ULMH01000936.1_pt1 | contig 11510 bp, 14 predicted proteins | sample 1951611 | NCBI WGS metagenome assembly ULMH01 (sample SAMEA4835546, study PRJEB28245) | human gut metagenome | biome: gut microbiome; material: fecal sample | place: Denmark | collected 2008 | reverse complement strand
TTTTACGTGCGCTGTTTCAAAATACAGGCACGGCTCCGGCTCATCCTTTACCGCAGCCGGCGAAACCGGAGCAGCGGCTTTGAGCAGCGGCTCAAATATTTTATGACCGAGAACCCCCATGATCAGACGCGCATAATCGACGAATTCCTCCAGTTCACATTCCTTTTCCTCAGTGATATTGCCGTGCGTGGGATCATTTCCGTTTTTCACAATATAGCGGTTCGCCAAAATGGCAAGATTACAGAAACGATTTTCAAGATAGCTGATCTCCGTCGGACCGAACGAGTTATTGGAAGTAGTAAACACCACCGCCTCTGTCCAGTAGTCCTTATCCGGATTGCGCTTATGCTCTGTCAAGCGTTCAAGAAGTCCCTCGCCGTTTTTCCGTTCACCGGCCTGTCCTATGTATACGACACCCTCTCCGGTCTGGTCATCCGTACCGAAAAGAAAATACACGCCGCTCTGCTTGAGATCCTCCCGTTCCCTGCACAAATGCAGGGCAGTGCGCGGAATCTTGTATGCAACGCCTGTCCAGTTGGCAATGGTCGCCTTCATCCGTCCCGTTGCATCGCCGTCCATTAAATACACGCTGATATTTTTACCTCTTGCCGTCATAGCGCGTTCAATACCTCCATATTCGAAATGTATTTTTGTTGGTCAGAAAAACATCTTCCGGTATCCGTATGAAAATCCGGGCATAGCCTTCTTCATTTGGATGACAGCCATCTGCGGTAAGTCTTTTCCAGGCAAAGTCAAGCCAATACAGATTCACGCACATCCTGAAAGTGCTTTCTTCCCGCATAATTGCTTATACCGTAATAAGAATACGGCATTTGCTTTTGCAAGAAAATTTTTAATTAAATCAGAAACTGCTGTTTGAAAGTATGCGGCAGCCGGCAGGGTATTTCCAAGCTCTATCGGGCGATCTCCCCAAAAGCAGTCATCCATCCTGTTAAATAGGATGACATAATCGGTGCCGATCAACTGTTCCCGGAAATCAGTAAAAGCCATAGCATTCTTTCTGCTCAGTCCGGATTCTGCCATAAGTGTACCTGTAATTCCATAGCTATGCTCCTCAGCCCCTATTTTTTACACAAGACTGTGAGAAAACGTCCTTTGAAATTAGTTAAGCTATGACCAAGCGTGATGCTGTCACTCAAAAATGCAATTTCCATACGGCCTCTCCCTGTTTGTTTTTTCGGGCTCTGATATTTCCAAATGAAATTTTTGAATATTATACCATAGAAAGCGGAAAAGCAACAGCAGTGCGTGATAATAAAAACGCTGTCTTCTCGGAAATCCTCAATTTTCAAAGTAAATGGGGGTACGGACAAATTCTTGGACCGGTTAAGCCGTCAATCTAAGGCTCTGCCTGTACCCCTTGGGCCCATATTTTCAAGTGATGTTTTGATTTTCTTTTCGTTATACCATTTCGTATATTCTATTATTTGAAAAAATTATTGACTTCACAATCTGAAAACAGAATGCCTTTTTCTATATTGCGGATACGTTCTTTTTGATGGTCATCAATGTTTTCAGGATCAAAAAACCAACTAAATTTGCATATCTGCCGGAACTTCATAAACATCGGAATTTTTGAAAGCCAAAAATCGCTTAAATGATTTGCGGATAGATAACCTTTAAGAAAGTTTTCGATTATACTATTCGTGAAATCATGTCCGGCATCATTTTTCCGTCCCCACCATAAACCGTGATAAAGCGCGATTCCGATATCAAGGGAATACCAACCATATAAAGCGTCATCAAAATCAAATACATTCATTTTATCGCCGTCTATATACATATTCCATTGGTGCATATCGTTATGAATCAACCCGTAAGAATCGTTATCTTTGGGTAACGCCATGATTGCGTTTATTAAATCTTCAACGATTTTATTGACTGAAGGACAGTTTTTTACATTATTATCAAGTGCAAATCTGCCGTCAAATGTACTGCGAATATCAATATCGTTCGCAGGTTTGAATTCTTTTGTAAGATGGTGTATATCGCCCATTATTTTACCCCAATTGTAAAAAATTTTTTCATTCCATTTATTAAGGTTATTTTTATCCCAAAAACTGCCGGACACAGTTTCAAAAGACGTGACAATAAAGTTTTTACCGTTGTCCTGTGTTGATATGACAAGCTCACCATGCTTGGATCTCATTGGTAGACCAACGCCGATATTATTTTTTGCAAGGTAATAAAGCCAATCCATTTCAGCTTTTGTTTCGTGAATTTGTTTTGCCGGACGTTCCGAAAAACGTAATATATACCGCTTATTATTTTTTTGAAATGCGTATATTTGATTGGTAGATTCACTAATGAAGTGTAGTGTCCCTTTATCAAATTCGTAATTGTTTGCTGCGAATAAAAGCAAGTTTTCTGATACCATATTCCCCTCCGTCAATTTTTAATAAAAGGCTGACATTTCGAGCAATAATAAACCACACCGCCCATATACGCCTCTTTTACAATGAGTTCGCCACACCTCTGACAAGGCTTGTCAAGAGTATGTTTACTTGCCTTTGTTACGTAATTGCCGAAATTGCCATAAATATTTTTTTGTGTATCCAATCCCCCGGCAGTAACCACTGCCGGGAATACTTTCTTTATCGCCGCATATAAGCGTTTATATGCATCCTGTCCAAGCGACGCCATGATACTTTTAGGATTGACCTGCGCTTCCCAAAGTATTTCATGTAGAATCGTATTATCCAAACCGGGAATACGGTTTTGAGTGGCAAGAAAGCATTTTACGCTTTTGGCGGGTTTTAATTTTGTTAAATCGGTATTCTTTATTAAGTCCAAGAAAAATGTTTCGGTAAAATCATCTGAAAATACCGAAGGGAAATCATTCCGGCAATGAATTGCCCAGCCGTCTTCATCGACTTCAAAGAGAAAAAGCGGTCCGCCAAGTGAACCGCAAAACACCAGCGCTGAACCGTCGTCCAACAAAAGATATAATTGATGGCGTTTCGGTTGTTTTTCGGATGCACCGTAGTACCGTGTAGAAAGGGTATTGAACATTAATGCCCTATTACCAATATATAAATAGTTATAATGACTAAGCACATTGGATTTAAGTATTTTTTTGCCTGTCAGCAATTTGTCATATTGTTCGGCTTGCCTGCAGGATATTTCTTTGGGGGCAAAAGCATATTGCGGCTCAGTGGCGAACCATACGAAACCGTGAGGATTTTGGTTGACGATTGTTTTTACGATGGTTTTACCTACTACCGTATTCTGTAATTGATTTGAAACGACTTGACATTCCGCAAGGCTCATTTTTCACACTCTCCATTCTGATTTTTATAAAAATCCAAAGCATCTTTTACATTTATACCGTCGATAGTCATGCCGGATATATCACAATTATCGATTTTACATTTTTTAAAACTATTAAACAAAAAAACACAATTATCAAGTGTGCTATCAATAAATTTGCTATTGCCTATATAACTGTCATAAATGAGAGCGTTTCCAAAATCACAATCGGTAACGCGCCAATTCGTCATCTTGCCGTCGTACCAATCCAGTCTATCCGTTCCGAAGAATCGGAATGAAACGCCGTCCATTGAGCCGTCCAATAAAGCGAAACGGTATTTGCTGCCGTTATATACTTCATCGTGAGGTTTTATCATCTTAATATAACGATTCCATCGAGCGCCCGTATAAAAAGTGAATCCATTATCATCCCCAAACTGACGCTTTTTGCCTTCAAAATCAAAATTAAAAAGCCCCTCATTATTTCCGTTCGGATAATAGATATTCCAACACATGATTTCGGGGTGCAATTGTTTCAATAATTCAAAAATATAAATGTTGTTGTCCGGCTCTATATAGGCAAGGCAACGGATCAGCATAGCCTCCATTCCAACATAAACCAAATTGACTGCTCCCACGCACCCGCCGTCCTGCATGATTTTATAGAACCAACGGCAATCGGGCATATCAAATCCGTTGAAATCCCAATAATCCATTATCTTATCCAAAGCCTCGGTATTATGATAACAGCGTTTGATAATATCTGTTAATTCGGGAATATCTTTTTTTGTCAGTAGTTCAAGTGATAAATTTATCCCGCGCATATCAATAATCGGTTCGGGCGGCGCTATAATTGCGGTTTCTTTGACAGGCTCTGCTAAAACCGTTTTCAAGGCGGATTTTAATTCTTTCGATTCGGTACTATGTGTTGCATCGAGATATTTATATACACGATTTATATCTTGCTTGTCTTTTAACAGATTGAGTAGTTGCCTCAAAACTGTCCCCAGTGCGTTTAGCTGCTCAGTTTCTTTCTTTGTTTCGTCTAAGTGGTCGGTGAATACAGCAATCACTTTTGATAATTCATCAGATGTAAAAATCTCTTGTATTGAGGGAATGGAGAATCGCAATTTGCGAAGAACCACGATTTGTTTTATCTTCTGCATATTTTCTTCATCATAAAAACGATAATCATTTTTGCCGCGTGTGCTTTGTAAAATTCCAGCACTTTCCCAATAATGCAGAGCGCGGTGGGAGATACCAAATTTATTTGTAACATCGCCAATTTTCGTAAGCATAGAAAACACGCTCCTTTTTGTATTATACCGTAAGCATACAGTCTTACGTACGGTAAGAGTCAAGCAGTTTTAATAAATTCTCTTTCAACCCCATCTTCCGGATTTGAGCCATTCCTCAAAATCCTCTAATTTCATTTTTTCGGCAGTTACCATATCCCTATACGCTCTTGCTTGTGCCGCCCATTCCTGAAACACCTCACGGATGATTTTGCCTGTCCGAATCCGAGAAAAGCGATTTTTGTTCGAATAGTCAAAATATAACACAAATCCAAACCCTTCGCCGATCGGAAAGATAGCGCCGAGGTTCGGATTATATGCATTTGGTGCGAGTGGTGATACAGAGCTTTTTACCAAAACCCTGAAAAATCAATGGTTTTAGGATCGCCAACAAGCAGTATTTATATCAATAACAGGCGTTCGATTCAGATGAATCGGGCGTCTTTCATGTTTATACGATAGCATACAAATTCTTTGCATACAAGTGTTTATCTGAAAAATTGATATCGCTATCAATCTCTTTTTTGCCAATATTCAAGTTCCGAAAGTTTCTTCCGCAACCAATCTGACATTTGTTCTGGCGTTCCCCAATTCCAACGCGGCACAACATCAGCGATGAGCTCCTCCGGATCGTGATATTTATGGGCGCCGTTGATATAACACCATTTGCAATATTTATCGTTTACAGTACCGTCAACCTCACGGCTGTAACAATTATCATCAAACGGGGAACCGCACACCTGACAGGTGGTATTTTGCGGTTGTCCGAGAATTTTATTGATAGATACCCCGAAAGATTTAGATATGATTTTCAGCGTATCGGAATTCGGCACAGTTTCGCCGGTTTCCCATCGGGACACAGCTTGCCGCGTGACAAACAGCCTTTCAGCCATTTCATCCTGAGAGAGATTATTATTTTTGCGTAACTCTAATAAAAATTCAGCGGTAGTAGTCATATAAAACCATCCTTTCCACTTCATTATATCATGGAGGGGATTTGGAAAAAGCAACTTGCTGTTGCGGGACGATATAATGCTATTTTAATGATTTCCTCATGACTATTTTACCATTTTGTTCGCTATGCTTTATGAATCCGCATTTCTCATACATTGCCAGCGGTCCCTTGTATCCGTCATCTATGAATTTATCGTTTGTGTAAGCTTCGACAAAATCAAAACCATCATGGGTCGCATCGCGGCAGACACGTTCCACCAATTGCGTGGCTATGCCTTTTCTTTGTACATCTGGCGCGATAACAAAGCAGAATATGGATTTTATCTTAATGCCTTCACGGCATTCCTCTATTGGCCATCCACATGAGTGCAAGTGTTTCACACCGAGTCTGCAATCCGCGGTAGCGTTGCACCATCCAACAATTCTTCCGTCGTGGTAAGCGAGGTAACCCTGCAATTTCCCGTCTTTAACGAATTGGATGGCACGTTCTCGTCTTTCTTCTGGTGTCGGGTACCAGTGGTCATCGCCGAAATAGGAATCGTCATTTCGCCAAGAAACACAATAACATTTTATTCCGTAAGTATCATTATGGGGCGTAGTGTCAAAATAACGCGCGTAATCCTCGGCAAGATCGGGAGTTAATTTTTTTATTTCAATAATCATCACACTACCCCCATAATATCAAACAGAAGCGCACCGCTTATGTGCCGTTTTTTGTGTTTTAATTTTACAAAGGTAAAACGGCGAAGCGTTAAGCGTGATGTCTTTATCAATCTTGTCCCTGCATGTGTCATACTTCGTCTCTCCATTCCATAAATCCTACCGTGAAAGGCAGGTGATCAAATTTTCTCGTTCCGATGTGCACAAATTCATTCGCGGTATACCAGTTTTTGAGCAGAGTGTTCTCCTCGATAATGCCAATAGTAATTCTATGACCGCAAAGTTCTCGGACTTTTTCTTTTGTATAATCAAGAAGCAGCTTGCCGCATCCACTATGCCGATATTCTGGCAACACGGCGAGATTGTGAAGCTCATAGGCATCCTCGCTTTCTTTTGAAATCGAAACATATCCTACCATTTTTCCGGCATAGTACAGGCCGAACATCTGCCATCCCCGGCTTATCTGTGCTTGCAGGCTCTCAATTGTCATAAAGCTCGTGTGCATCGGGCAATTATCTCGTGTCAGGCCGAATTCGCAGGCGACTGTGGCGAAGGAACGGCGGATCACATCAATGGCGGAAGAAAGAGAAACCTCACGAATTGGGAAAATACCGTTGGTCGGTTTTTCGGCGTCTAAAAGAGTCAATTTTTCATTTATTCTCTGCTGTGAGCCGGTATCAATATATCCGCAGGATTTACGGCGCAGACATTCAACTCTCGTTTTGTAATACTGCTCCTGAAACCGTACCGCTTCGGCAATTTCCGTCTGATTGAATACCATCCCGTCCGGGGCTGCAACAAGCTTGTCCTCCACATCGTTTTCCCGATGGATAATGCCGATGATTCTTCCGGTAAATTCGTCAATCGGCCCGGCAACGCCCATTATATAAACATCCAATTCCTCGCCATCGCCTCCGAGCACACCGGGAATATAGCCGTAGTTTATCGGGTAAATAAGGGTGTATTTTTCTTTTTTATGTACATATCCGGCAGGCCGGTCGATTTTGACCGTAACGGTTTTGCCGAGATAGCTTTTCAACTGCTTTTTTCGCTCCTCAGTAGTCATATACGGTGCTCCATTCTATACATTCCAAATATTATATCCTTTTTATCGGTTCTTTTCATTGTATAAAAGAGCAGATAAACATCTGTATAACTGCCGTAAATATTGAGAACCAAAAGAAAAATCATAAATATTCTTATTTGTTCTGTACAAAGCATTGTAAGCGGCAAAAGAATGACTGTCAAGACTATTATAGGCAATATGATTGATATACATTCCTTAAATTTGGTTGTTTTTCCGTTATAAATAGCTGACACCGTACCTTTACCGATGGTTATAACGCATTTTTCATCCAGTCTGAAGCCCGCAAGAGGCAGCAGATGCAGAAGCTCATGGATTGGCGTTATTATAAAAAGCCAAACGAGCACCGCTGCAATCAAGCTGATAAATAAATTGAAAATGCCATCTTTTGCAAGATATTGACGCAATGCAAAGGCGCCAATTGCCACTGCTAAAGCTAAGAATATATTGATGATGCCTGTATGTCGTTTGACAACACTCCAGTCATACCACTTTGTCCATCCGAAATCTTCTGTAATTCCGTTTTCTATATATGCATAATCTCCCCTATTCTTTATCTGCATTTCTCATCCTCCAGTATCTGTATCATTTCATATCATTCTTTTATGTGTATGTGTTCTCACCTTGCTCGGAAAACAACAGGTTTGCACGGGTGTCAATTTTCTCGGTTACGCCTTCGCCAACAAGCAAGTAACGATAATACCGCTTGAAAAATTCGCGTTCATCGTCAAGCGTTTTATACCACGGATTTCTGCCCTCCGATGCAAGTCCGAACAAGTGCATCATCTTATCATACGGAAGCCCAAACGGCTTTCCGCTCCACTGTGAAATTGTTTTATCACGCCACGCCTCTTTTTCGGGATTGAAATAGGTAAGCGTACCGTCACGGTCGAAAAAGATGGCTTTAAACTTTTTCATGTGCTGCCTCCATCAAATTATGAATAGCATTTTGTAAGCCCGTTCGCAGATCCTCTGTTAAGTACTGTTCCGGCGGAATATGAATAAATAATGCCCGTCCATTCATTATTTCAAGAACTCGGTAATAAGCATAATTGCACAGATACGAGGTCGCCCGCTTTGCTATCGTTACCTGCAAACCATATATTTCAAATACATCTGAGAAGTCTCCGACATCATACGCGGTTTTGCAAACATTGCCGTTAAGCGCCGCTTTCGGCTCTATGCGGATTTTATCTTTTAACCGAGGATCGATGCCAAACATGATTACCCCCAGATAAGGGTCAAAGTCAAATTCTTCGATATCGCGGTCAATACCGTCATATGAATTCGTGAAAAGCAGCTTGTCGTTCTCACATTCCCGAATCAACTGATAAGAGGAGTTATAGACTCCTTTGAATGCCGATAAAAGAATATTCATCGATTATGCCTCCGCCCGACCGTTGTTGACCCACTCGCCAATTTTGGAAAGCTTGAACTTTCACTTCTTTCCGACCTTATGCGCGGGCATTTTCTTTGCTGCGATCCACCGCAGGGCGGTGTCTCTGCTGATGCCCAGATATTTCATAATCTCCGGCATGGAGTAATAGCGGTCTTCTATTTCTACTCTGGCACTCATCTCAACATTGTATTTTTCATAGTATAGCATAAAACAACCAATTTGTAAAGTTATCGCACGATATTATACAGGGCGAACGCATGCGCCTCGCTTAGTTAGTCCTTCATTTTGTTTGTAACCTATAAGGCCGGTAAAAACTTCAACTTGCTTTTTACGGCTGCCACACACGTCCCTCAATTTTTCTTTGCCAGCGACAGTTTCCTTGATTTTGGAACGGGTTTTTATGCGACTACATCTCAGCAACAGGCAGAGCGTTGGGCAAGAATCAAAATGCGCAGAGAGAATAAACCTGTCGGCTATGTTTCCGTCTACGAGTTTGATTTGGAAACGGCGGAGACATAATCCGTTATCCGCCGCTATCCGAACGCCGATATGGAATGGCTGCAATTTATCGTCAGAAACCGGAGTTCTGGACGCAGAGGAAACGGTCAAGCGGCTGAAAACGGAAGTTCTGCAGGATCAGTGGACATTCCACACCGAATTATCGCCCCTTAGGGGCGGTTTATTCGGTTTTGTCGGCTCGAATGCTTTCGAAATAGGATTTTTGCCCTTTGGCATCTATATAACTATCTTGAAAAATTTCTATTTGAAAATGCGAAAAATTCCGATAAAACCGAGGCTTTTCCGCGGAGCATCCTTTGGGGCCGTCCTTTTTTGGTGCGGAGCGGAATGATAGGACTTGAAAAAGAAGAATGGGAGAATCCTATAAGGACACTCCCACTGGTACGGATGGCGGGAGTTGAACCCGCACGCTCGCGCAATGGAACCTAAATCCATCGTGTCTGCCAATTCCACCACATCCGCAAGCTGCTAATCTGCTTTTAAGCTTCAGCTGATATGCAGTCTGTAAAGCAGAGGTTATCATATCAAACAATCCTGCAAATTTCAAGCGGTAACTTGTATTCTGGTTCAATCCCATTTTTCAATGCATTCAGAATTGATTATTGCAGAAAATACTCGTGTTTATCCCTAAACGTTTCCCATCTGTAAAAAGTGCCCACAGCACTCCTTTTGCACTTTCAACATACATATGCTATAATACGCAGTTGTATTGATAATCGCTGACACAAAACCAACAGGCGGAGTGCGGGCAAAGCGATAGGCAGGCCGGGGCGGAGTTTGCCGGCCGATGGGTGCCGGATTCCGGACGGCGGACGGTAGACTCCGCACAGCGGCAGAGCGCCGGTTCGGGTATATCGTTTCAATCGCAGTGCACAGCGGCAGAACGGAAACAGAAAGGACGCAGGATATGAAAAGGACGGAAATTGCCGAAATATATCGGCAGGCTGCGCAGTTCGCGGATCGACAGGTCACGGTCTGCGGATGGGTGCGTACGCTCAGGGATTCCAAATCCCTCGGATTTATTGAATTGAATGACGGAAGCTATTTTAAGGGAATTCAGATCGTATTTGAAGAAAGCAGGCTGCCGAATTACGAGGAAATCACAAAGCTCAACGTCGGCGCGGCGGTTGCGGTAACCGGCACGCTGCTGCTGACGCCCCAGGCAAAGCAGCCCTTTGAAATTCAGGCAGAGGCCATTGAAATTGAAGGCCTGTCCACCCCGGATTATCCGCTGCAGAAGAAGCGGCATACATTGGAATATCTGCGTACCATGGCGCATCTGCGGGGCAGGACCAATACCTTCAGCGCGGCATTCCGCGTCCGCTCCGCGGCCGCCTTTGCAATCCATCGTTTTTTCAATGAACGCGGTTTTATTTATGCGCATACGCCTCTGATCTCCTGCAGCGACTGCGAGGGTGCAGGAGAAATGTTTAAAGTCACGACACTTGATTTGGAGCAGCCGCCGCTGGATGACTGCGGAAAAGTAGATTTCAGCCGGGACTTTTTCGGGAAGCCGGCGTATTTAACGGTTTCAGGTCAGCTTGAGGGCGAATGTATGGCTATGGCCTTTGGTAAAATTTATACCTTTGGTCCCACATTTCGGGCGGAGCAGTCCTACACGGCGCGTCACGCCGCCGAGTTCTGGATGATCGAGCCCGAGATCGCATTTGCCGATCTCCGGGACGACATGGCCTTGGCAGAGGATATGATCAAATATGTGCTCGGCGAAATTCTCCGCACCTGCGGTCCGGATCTGGAATTTTTAAATCAATTTTATGATAAAGAGCTGATTGAGCGGCTGACCTTTGTTGCCAATGCCGAATTCGGCCATGTCACCTACACGGAGGCCATTGAACTGCTGCAGCAATATAATGATGAATTTGAATACAAGGTCTCCTGGGGCTGCGATCTGCAGACGGAGCACGAGCGCTGCCTGACGGAACGGATCTTTCGAAAGCCTGTATTCGTCACGGATTATCCGAAGGAAATCAAAGCGTTTTACATGCGCATGAACGACGACGGGAAGACGGTAGCGGCTATGGATCTGCTTGGCCCCGGAGTCGGCGAGATCATCGGCGGCAGCCAGAGAGAAGAACGGCTGGAGATCCTGCAGCAGCGTATCCGGGAATTGGGACTGGATGAGGAAAGCTACTGGTGGTATTTGGACCTGCGCAAATACGGCGGTACAAAGCACGCCGGATTCGGCCTTGGCTTTGAACGGCTGATTATGTACGCCACGGGAATCGCAAACATTCGCGATGTGCTTCCCTTCCCGCGAACAACAGGAAACGCCCTCTTTTGAGGGCGTTTTTGTTTGCATTTTTATGCA
>ULMH01021593.1_pt1 | contig 11777 bp, 13 predicted proteins | sample 1951611 | NCBI WGS metagenome assembly ULMH01 (sample SAMEA4835546, study PRJEB28245) | human gut metagenome | biome: gut microbiome; material: fecal sample | place: Denmark | collected 2008 | reverse complement strand
TAAACAATACGCATATTGTGCTGTAGCTGATGTTGATGTATATATTGGCGTTAAATATGATATAAGTGCCAATAAAGCTTGTTACAAAATGTATACATCATTTGATGGAGATGTTGTAGAGAAAATATTTGCTTCTGATAAGGATGATATTGGAAATGTAACAAATTCATTCAATTTAGAAAAAACTATAGCTCGTGAAATTTCAAGAACTCCGGAGGATTATATTACTAATCACCCCAAGAAAACAGCAAGTAAAGCAATTGCTGAAAATGCAAATACCAAATATGAAGTAAAAGCTTTTCATACATTTTATATTGATTTTTCTTCTGATGTCTTTAATGAATATTACAGTTTGGGGTACGACATGTATTCTTTGAAAATTGAATATCGATTCAGAAGAGAAAAAGGCAATGTTAAACTTTTTTTTAGTAACTACATTAGACCATAATATTGGCTTATCCAGTGAAGTTGCTGATAAAAATGCAGATAGTGATGGAGTTAGTATAACTGAAAAGAATATAAGTAATTTAGCAAATGAAAAAGGTTTTTCAGTAATTTTTAACAATCATAATATAAATAGTTATTTTATTGTATATTTTAAAGTGACTTTTACATTTTATTGCAGCAGAGCTATATATTAAAAAAACTGTATTAAAATACATAAACCTTATTTGTATTTTAATACAGTCTTTTATTTTGATATATTTTTTTTATCGCACTTATTGATATATATAGTTTTTACTATTGTGTCATTTTCAATGTCTTTAAGGACCAATGAATTAGCAGCAATTATACAATTATCTCCAATTGTAATAGCACCAAGAAGAGTGCTATTTGCTCCTAGCATAACATTGTTTCCAATTGTTGGATGTCTTTTTTCTCCGTGTCTTATTGAAGTTCCGGTAGCTCCTAAAGTAACTCCGTGATAAATTAAAACATCATCGCCGATAACTGCTGTTTCTCCGATAACGGTTCCTGATCCATGATCAATAAAAAGTCTTTTTCCAATTTTAGCACCTGGGTGAATTTCTATACCGGTATGCTTTCGTGAAAAATAACTGATAAATTCAGCTAGAAACTTCATATGATGAGTAAAAAAGAAATGAGCAATTTTATATGAAAAATATGCGCGCACCCCCGGATATGTGAATAAAATTTGAAAGAAATTATTGGCGGCAGGATCACGTCTTTTTATAGAAGCAAAGTAGCTTTCTTGTTTAATTTTTTTCTGTGACATATTTATTTAAAACATTAAGATATTTTTGAATAGAATCATAATTGATAACAAGTATATTCTTGTTTGCTAAACCAGATTTGGTGGCAGCAACAATATTAGCTGCTGTAGTAATGCCATAGTCATGACCATGTTTAAATAGTTCTATCGCCATATCATATGCTTCATTTTTTGTTATTGATACAATTTTTTCAATATTGATACCTTGAACATTTGGTGGATAAAAATTAGGACCGATCCCCTCTAAAGAATGAGGACCAAATTGATGTTCTGACAAGAAATGTGCTTCATCAGGTTCATAAGCGATAATTTTTAAATTCGGATAGTATTTTTTTAATTTGGAAGATAGAGCATTGATAGTTATACCAGTACCGACACCAGAAACTATATAGTCGATATTTGATAATTCTTCGCTTATTTCTTTAGCGGTATCTTCGTGAGCACCAAGAAATATTGGATCGAAGAATTGATCGAAATAAAAGTTATTAGGTTTTTCCGCCTCTTTTTTTGCTTCTTCAATGGTTTTAGTCATTCCACCTTCGATATAATGGGCTTCAATTTGCATGACATTCATAATTGTTCTTCTTTCGGAAGAAGTAGAACTAGGCATATACACTTTAACTTTGAGACCGAAAAAAGGAGCAATAGTTGCTAAAGATATTGCAGCATTTCCTGAGGATGCTATTTCAAGAGTATAACCAGGTTCAATTTTTCCATCAGATAATAATTTTTTTAATCCATATAAAAATACACGATCTTTAATCGATCCTGAAGGATTTTTGCTTTCTTCTTTAACAAATAAATGATTATTGTTTTTATCAATAAATTCTGCTATTGGGGTTTTATTAATTTTAAATTCACTTAGATCAATATTCATAATTACTCTCCTATTTATGTTATTATATTTATTATATCGGAGGACATTCAATGAAAACGATAATTTTTTTAGGAACTCCACAGATGTCGGCTGATCTTTTAGAAGAAATAATTAAAGATAATAAGTATAAAGTTGTTGGAGTAATCAGTCAACCAGATAAACCTCTTGGAAGAAAGAAAATTTTAACCCCTAGTCCAGTTTCTATGGTTGCTTTAAAATATAACATTCCACTTCATAGACCAGAAAAATTAAATAATGATTATGAATTTATTGAACGATTACAACCAGACTTGCTTTTAACATTTGCTTATGGACAATTAATTTCTACAAAAGTATTGTCTTTAAGTAAATATCAAGCCTTGAATCTTCATGGATCTTTATTGCCAAAATATCGCGGTGCAGCTCCAATTCAATATGCACTTAAAAATGGAGATAAGAAAACCGGTGTTTGTCTAATGGCCATGGTAAAAAAGATGGATGCTGGAGCAGTATATGGTAAAGTTGAAATTAGTATAGATGAAGAAGATAATTATACTTCTTTATGTAAAAAAATAACGGAAGCCAGTCATATTTGTATGAATAGATACTTGCCAGATTTTTTTGAAAATAAAATTATTCCTTTAGAACAAAATGAAGAAGAAGTTACTTTTTCTCCAAGTATTAAACCAGAAGAAGAACATTTGGATTTACAAAAATCTTCTGAAGAATTTTTGAATCAAATTAGATCTTTAAGTGAAACTCCATGTGGCTATCTATATTTGGAAAGTGGTGAGAAATTCAAAATTTATAAGGCACATTATTTGAATGATTTAGTTGAAAGTGAAGTTGGAAAAATAATAGTAGCCCATAAAAAAGATTTAATTATCCAACTCAAAGATGGCCAGATAAATTTAGATATTGTTCAAAAATCAGGAAAAAACAAAATGGATAGTCAGTCTTTTAATAATGGAACTGCTTTTTTAGGAAGCGTATTAAAATGAATAGGAGAAAATGGATTACTTATATTTCATTAAGTGCTATATTCATTGCCTTAAATATTGTATTGACAATATACCTTATAATCCCACTTCCAGGACAAGGATATGCAAATTTATCTGATGCAATAATAATTTTATTATCTAGTTTGATTCATCCATTATTAGGAGCAGTAGTTGGAGCTATCAGTGGTGCCATTAGTGATTTAATTCTTGGATATGGAATCTATATTCCTTTTACTTTTTTAATAAAAGGGATTGAAGGATTAGTTGTAGGATATATTTTAAGAAATATATTTAAATCAAAACCTAAAATTGGCTTATTTTTAGTTTTTCCAGTTGCTTTTTTAGGTGGAATACTTATGATGAGCGGATATTTTTTCATGGAATTTGCTTTTTTTGATTTATCAGTTGCAAGTGCGGATATCTTAGGAAATTTTTTACAGGGAATAGTTGGATCTATTTGTGGAACAATTTTATTTTATTCATTGTTTAAATTACCTATTATCAAATATTTAGATAATAGTGCAAACGCCTGTTTATTAGAAAAAATGGGCTCTTAACGCCTATTTTTAATAATTAAAACATATAGTAAAGTGTAAGCAAGCCTCCTCGAGCCCTAGACCGGAGAAATTCGGTCTATTTTATTTGTTTAAATTTTGTATAATATTAGAAGTAAATTTATAGAGGAGTATATATGATTAAAATTACAGTAAAAAATTATGGAACAATGGAAATAGAGCTATATAAGGATAAAGCTCCTATAACTGTTAATAACTTTATTTCATTAGCGCAAAAAGGTTTTTATGATGGATTGAAATTTCATCGCGTCATTAAAAATTTTATGATTCAAGGTGGTGATCCACGTGGAAATGGTACAGGTGGTCCAGGATATTCAATTTATGGTGAATTTGCTGCAAATGGCTTTAACAATCCGATAAAACATACACGCGGTGTTATTTCTATGGCTAGAGCTGAGAATCCGAATTCAGCAGGTAGCCAATTTTTTATCATGCATAAAGATTATCCATATTTAGATGGTAAATATGCTGCTTTTGGAAAAGTAGTTAAAGGCATTGAAGTTGTTGATAGTATTGCTAAAGTTCGCACTACTCCATCTGATGCTCCATATGAAGATGTTGTCATTGAAAAAATTGAAGTAATTGATGAAGTTGCAGACGATTTTGAAAAAATTTTATAAAATTAAATAATTGATACAAATTTTATTTTTTCCATGTTATTATATTAATAAGGTTATTAAATTGGAGGTAAAAGATGTTTGGATTTGGTAAAAAAAAGAAAGCTAAGGAAGAGGAAGCAAGAAAATTAGCTGAACAACAAGCTGCTGAAGCTAAAGCTGCCGAAGAAAAAAAGAAAGCTGAAGAAGAAGCTTTGAAAAAAGCTGAAGAAGAGAAGAAGGCTAAAGAAGAAGCTGAAAAAGTTGAAGTAAAAGAAGAAACTGAAGAAACAGTTGCTTTTACTGAAGATAATGAAGAAATAAACGAAGATTCTGAAGAAGCAAAAAAAGAAGCTGCAAGAGTTTATCATATTGCAAGAAGAGCGGCTGAAAATGAAAGAGGATATATTTGGATTGTTCGCTTCGGTGGTTCTGATAAAGTAATTAAATCTTTTGCTACACAAGCTGAGGCAATTGCTTTCACAAAAGAATTGGCTAAAAAATATGATCGCCGTTACGTAATTCATAAAGCTTCTGGCGGTTTCCGAAAAATGAAATATTAAAAAAAATAAAAAAGAATGCTAATAAAGAAAAACTTTAAATAGCATTCTTTTTTTGTGAGAAAATTTTTTTAGTTATTGCTTTTAAAAATGTATTTTTGCATCAGAGAGTCTAAAGAAATATTTGTCTTAGCAAATGGAATTAGGAATAATAAAATTGAAATAGTTAATGTGAGAAGAGGCGGAATTAAAATATTCATATATGTTTGATGGAGAAGACTGATAATTCCTAAAAGAATTGATATAGCAACGCGAAAAATTGTAGAAATCATTATCGATTTATTATTTCTAGTTATTGAAAGTTCGTTTGGTGCATTAGTATTACCTAATTTTAAATCTAAAATCTGATTAATATAATTTAATGCTAAAGAACTAATCATCGCAGCAATAAAATAAATAAATAGTTCAAAAATATGATAAGGAAAAACTATAGCATATATAAAGAAATATAAAATTATCAAAAAATAACTTATTGTAGTAGAAGGAAATAGTTTAGCCCAAAATAATTGATGGTTATCGACAGGTAAAATAGATAATCCTACTATTGTTTTCATATCTTTTGAATAAGATACGCAGGGGAGAGTGTTTACGATATTTAATATAGGGGCACCAATACCAAATATCATTAATGATAAATAGTCAGAAAATATTGGAACAGTTTTTAATGATATAAGACTAATTGGTAAAATAATAATTATAACTATTCCAAAAAATAAGATTGGTACGACAAAAGAAAATAAATATGTCCCTGATTTTATGATTGATTTGAATTCTGAAGAAACATAATTAAAAAATAATGATTTTTTCGAATATTTTTTTTGAAAATAAATATCAAATTGTTGATCTAATTCTTTTTCAGAAAGCTTTTTAGAGTGAGATAAAGTAGAAACCTGAAGAGATTTTAAATAGGTAAAGCGTGCCAAAAAGTAAATAAGAGCAAAAGATAAAATACCGATAAGCAATGTAATTATTCCAGAAAAAATATTGCTTCTTCCAGTAAATCCAAGAATAAAGTGATTGAAAGTATCCATAAAAAAGCGACTATTAATATAATTTATTTCAAAGCCGAAAATGCAAGAAAAAATTAAAATAAGAACAAAATAAATCGCCGACATTACTTGTTTGTGGTTTTTTAATTTGCATACTTCTGATAAAAATATACCAAGAAGAAAAATAAGACTAGAAATTAAAAATTGAGAACCAATATAAAACAAAAAAGGTGTTAAAAATGTAAAGAAATTAAACTTTAGACCTTTAATAATAACCACAATCCAGTAACTTAAAGGAGCAGATATTGGAATTAAACAACCTAGGATAAATGAAGAAAAGAATTTTGCTGAAAAAATTGTTTCACCACTAATAGGTAAATGAAGATAATTTAAATCATCGTTATTTAAAAAATAAGAACTGAAGATATACGATGTTGAAAATAATAAAGTAATGGATATAGTATTGTTAAAAGCGAAAGAAGCATAAGTTGTTAAAATGTCATATCCAGCAACTGAAGGCAATGTCAATAAAAAAATAATTCCGATAATTGTGAATAATAAAGTAGTGAGAAGACTATTGATAAAAGGATTGGAAAAAGAAAGAGTAATTCTTCTTTTTTTTGAATTAGAACTATTCCCAAGGTTGATGGATTTGACCATCATTTTAAATACAGTTAAGAAATTATTCATTATTTGTCATCTCCAAGAAAATGTCTTCTAATGATTTTTTATCTGAATGGGATTGTAATTCTTTCATTGTTCCACAAAATAATAAATTACCCTTATTAATAATTCCAATTCTATCACACAATCTTTCAGCAGTTTCTAAAACATGGGTTGAAAATAAAACAGATTTACCTTTTTGAGCATGTTCTTTCATAAGTTCTTTAACAATATGTTGGCTTTGTGGATCTAGTCCAGTTAATGGTTCATCTAAAATCCATGTTTGTGGATCGTGAATTAGAGCGCTGACTATCATTATCTTTTGGCGCATCCCATGAGAATAAGAATCGATTAAATCATTTAATACATCATAGATTTCTAATCTTTTTGAGTATTCATTAATTCTATTTTTTAAAGTTTCTGCATCGACTTTAAAAATTTTTCCAATATATGTTAAAAATTCAATTCCTTTTAAACGCAGAAATGAATCAGGTGAATCCATAACGTACCCAAATTCTTTTTTGGCGGCGACAGGAAATTTTGAGATGGAAATATCATTGATAAAAATTTCACCTTGAGAAATGTCAGTTAATCCAGTAATCATTTTTAAAGTTGTACTTTTTCCAGCTCCATTAGGACCTAAAAGACCAAATATCTCTCCATCATTAATTGTTAAGGAAAGGTTATCGACGGCTACAAGTTTTCCATAATTTTTACTAACTTTATCAATTTTTATCATAAGTAAAATCTCCTTAGTCTCAATAATTATACAAGGTAATTTATAAAATTAAAACTTAAGAGATGGATAAAGTTCTTTAAATCTATAAAATTATTACTTATAATAAAAAAAGAGGTGAATATGAATAATATAATTAAAACTGAGAGACTTGATCTTGTTCCTCTTGATTTGAATGATCAAAATCAATTGATCGATATATTGACTAATCCAAAAATGACTACATATCGTGAATCTGATTTTACTATTTCGGAAATTTTTGATTTAATAAGTTCCTCATCTTCATCAATATCTAGAGGGGATGTTGGATTACATGCTTTAAAATTAAAAGGTAGCGATATTATTATTGGCGTTATTGGTATAAGAAAAGCAACTATGGATAATCAAGAAATATATGAAGCATTAGCTTATTTAGATCCAAAATATTGGCATTCGAAATATGCTAAGGAAGCGTTGTTTGCTTTAATGCAAGATGCATTTGATCATGGAATAACGGATATCCACGCATTTATCAATATGGAAAATTATAATATGCAATTTTTACTAGAATCTTTAGGATATATAAAAATAGGAGATCAAACAATAAATCTTAATTACAATATTGTAACAAGAGCACATTATATTGCTCATCCAAGTGAAAATAAAAAAACAGCGGATGATTTATTTTTTGTGAATTTTTAAATTTAAAAGCAATTGAAAAAGCTGCCAGAAAATTCTAGCAGCTTTTAGTTTGTTATTTTTTAGAAGTGGTGAAATTGTTAATAGACTCTTTTTGAGCATCCTCAGCATCATACTCATCTTCAATCTCACCGACCAATTCTTCAATTATATCTTCCATAGTAACAATACCAATATTAGTATTAGTTTTATAATCATGAACAATAGCCAAATGTTGTTTTTTCTTTTGAAGCAGTCGGAATAAAAGAGAAATCTTATCATCAGGTCTAACAAAGATAACTGGTTTAACTATGTCTTCGATTTCACAATTTTTCTCAAGGAGCATTTCATAAAAGTCTTTCTGATAAATTGCTCCCAAGACCATGCCATCTTCAGAAAGATAAGGAACACGAGAATAGTTATTTTCTTCGAATAGATTTTTAATTTCAATATTGTTCATTCTTTCATTGATGACGACAACTTTCTCTTTTGGAGTCATAATCTTTTGAACAAGAGTATCATCAAAGATGATTGATTTTTGAATTAAGTCATGTTCATTATCGTTCAAAACACCTTCATCTTTAATATCGGTAACAATCATTTTAAACTCATCTTCTGTCAAAGTCGGTTTCTTTTTATCAGTTTTGAATATTTTGGAAAGCAATATTTTCCAAAGATCGAAAATTTTTGTTAAAGGATAAAATAAATAATAGAAGAAGACAAAAACATAAATTGTTAAGCATAAGAATTTTTCTGGAAATTCTTTGGCAAGCATTTTAGGGGTGATTTCACCAAAAATTAAAATTACTATAGTCAAACCGACAGTAGTAATAATTGGCGCTATATCAGCATTGAATAATTCGGTAAATAAAATGGTGGAAATAGTAGTTGCGGAAATATTAACGATATTATTACCAACAAGAAGACATGACAAAACTTGGTCGTATTTACTTGTAAATTTAAGCACTAATTTAGCTGATTTTTTTGATTCAGCAATTTTCTTCAAACGGACATTGTTTACTGCTGTAAAAGCTGTTTCCGTACCTGAAAAATAACACGAAAATGTAATAAGAAGAATAAGAACGATTGTTAGTGGAATTACAATTTCTAAATTAACATCGGCATAGATTAATAATGATCCTAGACTAGGGTCGTCCATAGAAGAAAAACCACCTTACCTTTCAATTGCCTTATATTATACAAGATATGCACATTTGTTGTCAAACTTGAGAAACTTTTCTGATAAAAGAGAGTAAAATAAAAATATGGAAAAAGAATTTAAAGATATTGTTTGCCAAATTATAAAAAATTCAAATTTTATTAAAATGGATGAAAGTATTCATCATGGAAATGTTTCAACCTATAAACATTCTTTGCTTGTGGCTTATTTGTCTTATCTTTTTGTAAAAAAGCATAATTTAAAAAATATTAATATATATTCTTTGATTAGAGGCGCAATGCTTCATGATTATTATTTATATGATTGGCATAAAAAGAAAGAAGGACATAGATTTCATGGATTTCGTCATCCTTATTTTGCATTAAAAAATGCTTTAAAAGTATTTCCAGATTTGAATAAAAAAGAAAGAAATATAATATTGAGACATATGTGGCCTTTGACTATAATTCCCCCTAGATATAAAGAAGCCTGGATAGTTCAATATTGCGATAAAAAAGCTACATTTCACGATTATTTTTCAAAGAAGAAAAAAATAAAAAAATAGTTCGTGTTTTACACTTTACAACATGTATGATAATATATACTAAAGGTTAAGCAGATGAAAAAAATAGTTAATGTATTGCCATTATTAATTTTATTAAGCCTAGCATCATGTTCTTCGTCAAGAAGTACTATTTTAACTTTTGATGCTAATGGAGGATATTTTGATGACAATGAAAATATAACAAAAATATTTTCTAAAGGAGTTATAAATACTGAAGTAGCAGAAGCTGATTTAAAGATTCCATTAAACAAAGATGAAAATAAAATTTTTGTTGGATGGGTTGAAGAGAATTCGACAACTATACTTCCTGAGAATTTAAGATATCCATATATAGATTCGACAATTTATGCATATTGGTTAACAAAAGTTTCAATTACTTATGTGACAAATAAAGAAAATGTTTCACATAGTGATGAAATAGGATATGAAGGAAAATATGTTTCTTTATGGATACCAGAGCTTTCAGATGATGAAGGTTATGTTTTTGAAGGTTGGTATATAGATAAAACATTTGAGACTAAGTTTGATTCTAAAGTTTTTCCATCCCAAGATATAACTTTATACGCTTTGTTTGAAAATTATCCGACGATTAATTTGCATTATTCTGAAAATAAGGTTGTTGAGTATAATGGCAAAGCTGGTTCTAAGATTACTTCAACTTTTGAAAGTTATAAAGTTGAAGATGATGAAACATTTGAAGGTTGGTTTTATAAAACTATCGAAAATGGAATAGAAGTTGAAAAAAGATTCTTTTTTGATTACATGCCAGGAACATCACTTGATTTATATCCGAAAACATCTAAGGATAGAAAAGTGACTATATCATTTGATTTAGGAAATGATCATCAAGGAAATATAGATTCATTAGTTGGTTTGCCTGGTGAAATAATTTCAAAAATACCTTCACTAGAAAATATAGATTTTAAAAATTGTACATTCGAAGGATGGTTTTATATTGTAGATGGACAAGAAGTGAAATTTGATTTCAGCAAATTTCCAAATGCTGATCTTAAGTTAACAGCCAAGTGGAAAGAATATCCAACAATTTCTTTTGATACTTTAACATTAGGTAATCAAAGTTATGCTACAATTCAATTAAAGGCTGGTGAGAAATTACCAGTTCTTCCAATCCCAACAAAAGATGATGAAGAATTTCTTTATTGGACATATATAAAAGATGGCAATCAAATAAAATTTGATTTAAAAACAATGCCGGAAGAATCAGTTGTTTTAATACCTGTTTTCCAAAGTAAAATCAATATTACCTTAAAGTATATTTATAAAGGCACAGAGCTTTTAGAAAATGAAAAGAATGTTAAATTATCTTATAATCAAATTATAGATGATACATTTATTACTGAAAATGTTAATGTGCCAACAGGATATGTAATCGAAGGAATATATGATGGAGTATATAATAAGGAAAATCAGAATTCAGCAAATGAAATTTCTTTGCCATATCTTCCGAGTGGAGATGAAATAATTTATATAAATATAGTTAAGGAAATAACAATCAACGTTTTTACTGTTACTGAGGCAACTAATCCATTGTGGTATTTAGAAGAACAAACTTTAAGTGTTTCTAATTTTAGAAAGGTAACAACTCTAGTTGGCGGAGAAGGCCAAAATATAGTTTTTGATAAAAACTTAGCAGCAAAATATGGATACGAAATTGAAGGTTATTATGAATCTGATGATACTAATAATATTTCTTACGATAAAATAAATAATCTTTCGATATTTCCATATGTTGAAGACGGAAATTTAACAGAAATAAATGTCTTTATAAGATATATAAAGAATAATTAAAGTCAAAAAAAGTTCAATTTAACGTTAAATTGAGCTTTTTTTCTATATTGAAAGCAGTGTCGAAAAATAAAAAAACAAGTAAATTTTAATTATATTAAAAAAATAAGCATTTTTTATCTTCAAAATTAATAAAATATAAAGACTATCAACTTTAATTTTAATGGTTGATAGCGCTTACTAAAAATGTAAAAATAAATGTGATAAAAGCGCTATCATTTGCCTTTTATCTTGCTAAATGCAATAAGGAGGAAAAATGAAGAAACTACCAAAAATAGCATTATCAGCAATGTTCATGATGCTCCTTGCCGGATGTACAACTAATACACCAACAAGTAGCTCAAGTTCTGCAAATCCATCATCATCTTCAACAACTAAGG
>ULMH01032909.1_pt1 | contig 11946 bp, 9 predicted proteins | sample 1951611 | NCBI WGS metagenome assembly ULMH01 (sample SAMEA4835546, study PRJEB28245) | human gut metagenome | biome: gut microbiome; material: fecal sample | place: Denmark | collected 2008 | reverse complement strand
TGCGGCCGCCCCGTTCCAATTAATCCTTATCTTAATTCATCATAGTCTGCAACGGATTTTTAAGCAGAGCATACTTGAAAGTCCCTGCTGTCTGCTGCAGCTCAGTTTGTATTCTTTCTTTTTCCGCGGCAGATCGCAACATATAATCCGGCGGCCGTAAGCAAGAGCATACCGACCGACAGCGCCATGCCGCTGTCGCCTGTTTTGGGGACCTCACCGGTTTGCGGTACCGTAGGCACCGGATCTATATCAGGCGTCTCGGTGGAGGGCGCTTCATATTCCGGAAGCGCTCCTTGAATCAGAGCCGTACCTTTAATCATCTGTGCACCGTTTGCTATGCCTGCGTGGCCTGTCGGAACCGGCGCAGTAAGCCAGAACGAAAATCTGGAGAACACTTTTGTGGTTTTGCTCCAATCGGATGTTGCGGGTGTCGCGGCTGCTGCATCATAATTTGGATTTGCGCTGAGTGCATCAAGGGAAACAATTGCCCATCCGCTGAAACCGGCGGGAATTTCATAGCAGTATCTGCCGGAGAAGGGCGTTTCAAACATGGCTGCCGTACTCCGGACGCCTGTTGTTCCGTCTACCAGATAAACTACGGCATTTTTACCAATATAGTAGGTTGCGCCTTCCTGATATTCAGAACCGTTTAACACTGCGGTAGCAGGCTGAAACGTAAAGGCCACGGAATCGCTTGTGGTATTTTGCAGATTGACCGCGAAATACGCGGCGTCCTTTGAAAATTCGGCGCGGTCGCCGGATGTAAGAAAATCGTCTGTGTAATAGACCCAATCAGCGGTACCCATATCAGCAAAGGTGTAATAGCGAACGCTCTCATCACCGTAGCGAAGAGCGGCAATCTGCCGTTTGCCGTATTGAATCGTCAAATCCGTTTGGATTTCGGCCGCGGAGCTGACAAGGACGCTGGTGGAAAAGAGAAATACCAGCAGAATGAATACGGAAAATAGCTGTCTTTTTTTCATAAAAAAACCCCCTTCAAATTAAAACGATTTAAATTAAATGAACTAAAAACAATTAATATTGTAAATTAGTTATATAAATATGTCAATATAAAAAATAATAAAAAAATATTTGACTTTTTATTTTCTATATATGATAATAAAAAGCATAAAATCAGAAAGAGGTGGTACCAATGAGCTATACAAGGAATCCGCGGAAAAGGATATGCTTATTATTAATGATGATATTAGGCGTTACTTTTGCGGCGGGCTGCACGGGAACACAGTCCGGAGACGACAAACAGCCGGAGCGTACGGAGCAGCCGCCCAGAAAAACCTACGGAGAGATGCTGCATTACGAGACGGACTTTGAGAAAAATGCCATGCCTTTCTGGCGTACAAACGTCATGTATCAGGAGTGCGTTACCATGATCAAACGGGCGGACGGCTCCATAACCGGGAAAATGCTATTTACCCCGGTTCGCATTTCGGAAATAACCGATGTCACGCAGCAGAAGGTTTACACAGAAGGCAAAGATTATGAATGGGAGAAAGGAACCAACACGCTGATCTGGAAGGAAGGGTCTGAAATACCGTATTTCACGGAGAATGATTTGTCGGGAAAAGACGAGAACGGCAATTACATAACTGCATGGGGCGATACGGCGAATGGGTGGAATGCAGCTTCTCCCTGGGATGCCCTCGGACGCTCCCGATTCGGCGATGCGCTTTATTGCGTGGGAGAATTTTATTACGGAAAACAGATCCGCGTAACGTACGAATATCAATATGAAGACTGGCAGGGAACCGTCACGGCTTATCAAGGCGACAAGCTTGCCAAAACGCGTGCCAAATTAGAAGCAGGAGAGCGCGTGAATTTGATTTTTTACGGGGACAGCATCTTTACGGGCTGTGATTCCAGTAAAATGTATAATCGGGAGCCGCGGCAGGACTATTTCTCAGAGCTTTTCAAGAAGGCGCTTACGGAACGGTACGACAGCAGAATTGTTTTAAGCAATCCTTCGGTAGGCGGGATGGATTCCAAATGGGGTGCCGAGAATGCGGAAGCGCTTGTTGCTAAAAAATCGCCGGACCTTGTTGTAATCGGTTTCGGCATGAATGACGGCGGTAAAGCAAGCAGTGATGTAGCGGCGAATATTCAGTCAATTATGGATACGGTGAAAGCCGCCAATCCGGATTGTGAATTTATTGTTGTGGCTCCCATGGTACCCAATGAAAAAGGAGGCTTTCTGCAAGGGCAGGATCAGCTTCCCGCGGCATACCAAAAGCTGTCCGGAGACGGCGTTGCTTTTGTAGATATGTTTGCAGTGCACAGCGATATCCTGAAGGTAAAGGATTACGCTTCCACCAGCGGAAATAACATTAATCATCCGAATGATTGGCTGATCAGGGTGTATGCTATGAATTTGATATCCTGTATGGTGAAGATATGAAAAAGATCGGTTGTAAATTGTTATCGCTTTTATTTTTACTCTCTTTAGCAGCAGTGTGTGTATCATGCGGAGAGAAGAAGGAGACGGAAATGAAAAAAACAGAATATGAAGGGGACCTTTACGGAGACGGCTATCAGATGAATCTGCTGGTGGGAATCGATCAGTTCGGCCGAACCTTTCAGACCGTGGCGGATGCAAAGGAAAACAGAGAGGTGGGGATCTTCTTTTTTCTCTGGATGGGGCAGCCTTTCGGCGCGGATATCTACAATACGAGAATTCTGCTTGAGCAGTACGGCATTTCAAAAGTACTGCTGGAGGAGGATGCGGTCTGTCCCGCGGGCCAACCGTATTATTGGGATGAACCGCTTTGGGGATATTATAACAGCGGAGATGAATGGGTAATCCGCAAGCAGATTGAGCTGCTGACCATGGCGGATATTGATTTTCTTGTATTTGATACGACAAATACGTTAACCTATTCTTCGGTTTATAAAAGAATTCTGCGGATTATCGAAGAATACCGCAATGAGGGATGGGATGCGCCGCAGGTCGTATTCTACACGCACAGCCGCTCCATACAAACAATCAATGCGCTGTATCAGGAGCTGTATTCACAAAATCTGTATCCCGAGGCATGGTATAGAGTAAACGGCAAGCCCATGATTATTGGATATGATTCTGTGTCAAAGGACATTGCGGAAGCGCAGACCAGGTCTGACTACGAATATCTTCCTGCTCCCCTCAGCGAGGAGGTGCGGAACTTCTTCCATATCAGGGAGGCCAGATGGCCCAACGATGAAGTGAATGACAATACGTTTCCTTATACAGAATGGCAGTATCCGCAGCCCATGAACGGGAATATGATGAGTGTCTCCGTGGCAACGCATCCGATGGTACCTTTCAGCTTTTCTTTGACACATGAGAATTGGTGCAACTGGGGACGCGGTTACAATGTAGAGACAGGAGAAAACGTTTCTGCGGATATTTTAACAGGGACCTTTTTTCAATCGCAGTGGGAGACTGTTTTTGATCAGGAGCCGGAGCTTGTTTTTGTCACCGGATGGAACGAGTGGATTGCGTTTAAATCTGCGTACGGAGGCGAATATATGCTCTGTGACAACGTGGATCTGGAATATTCCCGGGATATCGAGATGATGAAGGGCGGGTACAATGACGCATATTATATCCAGCTCATGCAGAACGTCAGAAAATATAAATATGATTCTTTTGACGGCTATTATACTGCGCCTGCCTCTAAAACGATTGAAATCGGGGGCGATATCGGGCAATGGGAGGATGTGGCCGCTGTTTACAGGGACGTCGGAAAGGCAAATGTAAAACGTGATTCCTACGGCAGTTCGAAGGTGATCCGTTATCAGGCAGACCCGAAACGAAACAATCTCCAGGAGGTTAAGGTGTCTTTTGATGATACCTATTTATATTTCATGGTGAAGTCTGATGCAGACCTTACAGAAGCTGCCGGTGAGAATTGGATGAATTTGCTGATCGGAACAGGGACGGTTGCTTCCAAAGGATGGGAAGGCTATGAATATGTAATCAATCGAAATCGAGACGGAAATACCGCGGTGATCGAGCGGCTGTCTGCGGATTACAGCGGCACTGCTTGCGCAGAGGCGGAGTTTGCAGTATCGGGCGCGGTATTTGAGATAAAAATACCGCGCAGCGCAGTGGGGCTTGCAGAGACGGACGCGTTTTATTTCAAAATCGCAGACGGTGTTGAGACGCCCTCTGATATCATGAGCTATTACACCAGCGGAAGCGCGCTGCCCATGGGAAGATTGAGCTATCAATATTATATAGGCAAGTAATTGATCTTGGAAAAGCCCGTCCGAAGGCCGGCTTTATATTAGATTGAAGGAGGATGTATATGATGAAAAAATGTATGGTATCATCGGCGGTATTGTTAATTGCGCTCATGCTGTTTTCTTCCGTAGCCATGGCAGAGGGCAAGGAGGCTGCGTACGGTACGGAAAAGGTTTCTCTCACATTAGCGGATGACCTGGATGAGGTGGAAATCGGTACGGCGATGTTTGGCTCTTTTGCCTGTGACGGAGAGGCAGTGGTGATCTCAACATCCGATGCGGCTGACTGCTATGATGTCGCGCTTCAGCAGGCGCCCGGAAATACGGCGGTATTTACCGGTAAAAAGTATTTTGTTATGGAGGTGCTGAACAACAGCGACGGCGACATCTATTTTTCCGTAATGCCGCGTATAGAAGGAAGTACAAACCTATTTTTGAGAAGCAATGATACGACCAAAACCGTTCTGGTTGACACAAGCGGTGTGATGCAGGAGGCTGTTTGGACAGATGAGGCCTCTGTAAGCGGAAGATATGGTTTTACGCTTCCTTATGAATTTGAGGGATATATTTTTATTCCTTTTTCTTCCATTTGTGAACACAATCAATGGGACACCTCTTATCTGCAGGAGGCAGCACCGCTGACCCATCTCGGTATGCATGCGGCAAATTATGACTCTTCTTACATAGAGGTATTCGTCTATAATCTTTATACAGCGGATGCGCTTCCGGCGTATACTGCGCCGCCGACGCAGGCTCCGACCCAGACCCCTGAGGCGACGACACCGCCGGCTTCTCCGGAAGGGCAGAAGACAGCTGCACCCCAGGCAACGGAAACGGTTACGGCAAAAGCTACGGCAAAGGCAGCGGAGCCGTCTTCTTCCGGAAACAGCACCACCATTATCATCATTGCCTGCGCTGCGGCTGCGGTAATTGCAGCAGTGATTATCATTGCCGTGATTTCCAAGAAGAAAAAGAGACAGGGATAGGCAGGTAATCCGCGTCCTTTCCTTAGAAAGGCGGAATCGAGTTACAGGTTCCCCATTTACCGTGCCTTCGGCCGCAGTTCTGCGGCCGAAAGCATTTTTTTGCATGAAAAGGATCATAGTTCTGTACATATAAGGCAGAGTACACGACATAAAAAGTCATGGAGACGGTTCTATAATAAAATTATCCTGTATAGGCAGAGGTCTGGATGAAGATTCTGCACGCTGCCGCCTTTTATACAGATTTCAATTTCTGATAAATGGAAAGGGAGGTAATTATGAAACGTTATTTATATTTTTTTGTTGTTATGCTCTTATTTGCGCTGCAGATGCCTGTGCGTGCATCCGCAGACAATCATGGCCCAGGTTCTGCAGAGGTCCAGGGAGTGAGACCCGCAGCCGGAGATACGCTTTCCGCGTATCAGGAGGAAGCGCTGACTGCGATGGGGCTGCGGGTTGTTGACGATACGGAGGCGGGCTTTCGTTATATTGGTTTTGTACCGTATCCGATTATTTCAAATCCGTACGGAGGCGGCAGCCGTTTTAATGAACAGAATGCAGCAACAGGCTTTACGTATCGTTTTTCCGGATCATACATTGCGATTGTAATGTGTACCTGCTTTAACAGCCCGAAGATCAATATTAAAATTGACGGAGTCCAATATGAGCAGGTTGACCTGTATGCGCCGACGTATACAGAACAACAGATCGTATTCGCTGCAGATGGTCTGCCGGAGGGGCCGCATATGCTCGAGGTTTCCTGCGCGGCGGAGGATTCAGATGTTCCAGGGTATCCTTTTATTGAATTTGATGCATTGATAACCAGGATTGATTCCGGAAATGCATATACGATAATCGATGATACGGATCCTGCAATCCGTTATACCAACCTGTCTGCACGCAATCATCCGGATACAGCGCAGTCGTACAACCAAACAACGCACTGCAATGAGAACGTAATGCCGTGCAGTATTGAATATACATTTTACGGAAGCTATATCGGTGTTTTGATGTCAGAATGTCATGCCAGCGCAGATGCGGACATGGAGATTTTCCTTGACGGGCAGCCTGTTGAGACGATCTCTCTGTATAAAGCAAATCAATATCTACCCAAGAACGTTGTATTTGAAGCAAGCACGCTATCCGAGACACAGCATACCATTCTCGTGCGGTCAAAAACAGTTCCTGCCGAAGCCGCTGCATGCCCTGATGCATTTGTTGAATTTGACGGCTTTATTATTTCTTCTGCAAAGGCTCCGGAAACGAGGCCGACGGTGCCGGAAACCGGGGAACTGCAAAACGTGCAGACTTTGATATGGGTTATCTGTCTGCTCTGTTTTGCGGGACTCTTATGCCTGCGGAATGCCCGCAGAACCTGCAGCATGTAGCGCACCTGCCTGCACAAATTTTTCAGAAAATCGCCGACAGATGATGGTGCCTCAAGACCGTAGAACCGGATGGGACACCTCTTTCCCATTTTGGATGATAAAATTTACCTCAAAAAACACGGCCGGATTACTGTGGATTTTCTTCTTATAGCTATTCTCTTTTTCGCCATTTATTGTATACTAATCATATAGACAAAACAGAAGGAATCACAGGGGGGATGATCAATGGATATCCAGATTATAAACTGCCTGGCAGGGGGGAATGCATTTGATACAGAAGGACAGACCGATCATAAAACGATTTCCTGCATTACCGTGGTTTCCTGCCTGGAGGGTTCATATGAGATTTATATTGACCGGAAAAAATATATGATTTGTGCCGGAGAATGCTTTTATACACCGGAAAAGGCACAGCAGACCATTGTTCATCATCTTCGGCCGGACGGAAAGCCGCTGCAGGCACAGTGGGTATATATGACCGTGCTGATCAATCATAAATTTGATTTAAAAAAATACTATGATATTCCGTGTAAACTGCCGGAAAGAACCTCACAGCAGATCTGCGGGTATATTTCCAATTTTGTAAAATATGCATCCGGGTCGGATCTGACTGCTAAAATCAAGCGCAACTATCTGGAGTATGCGATTTTAAACGCGCTGATTGACTGCGGCACGCCGGTTCGCTTTCAATCTCTCAGAAAATTGGAAGCAGCGGCAGCTTTAATTGAAGCGCAGCTGGATACGGATCTTTCCGTAAGTGCAATCGCCCGCGCCGTGAATTATTCGGAATCGTACCTTTATCGGCTGTTTAAAGATGAATTGGGAATGTCGCCGCAGCAGTACATTATGCGGCAAAAACTGGTGAAAGCTTGTGATTTATTGATAAAATCCGATATGTCCGTGCAGAACATATCGGATTCTCTCGGATTTTGCGATCAATTTCATTTTAGTAAAAGATTCCGGCAGGAATTCCGCTGCACGCCAACGCAATTCCGTAAAAATTATGCATATTTTAAGTAAAGAATCCTTTTACTTTTCTGCTTTGCCCTTTTCAGCCGCTGATTCCCAATTCCTCAGGCGTCAGGACCCGGCTGAAAACTTTTAACTCATCGATTCCGCCATTGAAATAATAGTACGACTCAGTCTGTGAAGGGGCAAAACTGCCGAAGACCAGCTGCGTATCGTCCCGATTTTCCGGTACGGCGGAAACTTCGGCGGTGTAGATCGCTTCACCGTCCAGATAACCGTTCAGCGCCGAACCGTCGTATGTAAAGACTACGTGATGCCAGTCATAATCACAAACAAATCCCTCTGTGTCGTGGATGCCCAGTTCGTTTTGATAAAAACTGATGGTTCCGGCGGGGGTTACGTATATTTCCAGATGTCCAGCGTCCTTGGGGCCCTTTGACAGCAGTACATTGAAATCTCCGTTTAGATTTTCCATCATGATATAAAAGGAAATCGTAAAATTCTGTTCTAACCTGAAATCAAACTGCGGCATGGCATACTGTGATGCACCATCCAGCCAAAGCGCTTTTCCCAGAACGCCGTCGGTCAGATGTTCTTCCGCGATTGGGGAGGCGCCCTCCGTACCGCTGATCTGCTCCTTCAGCAGACCTTCGAAATTCCAGTAAAAATCGGGTTCTGCCGTTACGAGATGTAATTCGCTGTCAGGGGCCGGCGCGGGCAGCTTCAGCCATTCGGCCTCTGATTGCCGGGTCCATTTTAATTCCTGAATATATACGCCTACAATATTGTGCTGGCCCGGCTGTCCCCCCGGATAGGTTTCTTTTCCGTCCGTGGCATTGATTGCCGCACAGGCGATATAATCGATGCCGTCCACTGTTACGATTTCCGGCGCATGTCCGTTGAGTTCGCCTAAAAGATCCTTCACAGGATGCCCGAAATTTGTATAATCCTTTGAGGCGTATACCGCAATCCGTCCGTAGTCAAAGCCGCTTACAAACAGATAGTAATAGCCGTGCCGCTTGATTACAAAGGGGGATTCCGCGGCCTGGAATCCAGCCGGTACAGTCATCACGACAGTAGGGTCGGACCAATGAATCAGATCATCCGAGGTTCTCATGCAGATGCCGTTTGCAGCATAATACATCAGATATTTGCCTGCTGCTTCGTCAAAAAAAATACAGGCATCCCGGCAGCCGTTTCCGGTAAAGGCGATGCAGCCTTCAGCCAGATCGCTGTTTTGTACGGGAATCCATTGGCTGAGAGAGGAATCCGTGGACTGCAGCATACGCATTTGGGATTCTTTACTTTTTGTCTGATGATGATAATACATATATGCGGTTTTATCATCCTTGGAATAAATCGCATACGGCGCCCACATCCAATCCGTCTGTTCCAGGTTTGTTTTGCCGTTGCTGTATACCCGGTCCGTATAGGTAAAGGGTTCCAGCAGCTGGGCCCCGATGGCATGGAAAAAGGAATCCTGGATGTGATCCTGTCCCCCGATCCCGATACAGTGCCAGCGGTCTTGTTTATCCTGAATCAGAAGAAAATCACTGATAAATTCCTGGTCATTGATCCCCACTATTTTTTTTGCGTCATACCAGGTTGTGGATAGCTGCGGTACATACATTTCATCATCTCCTATTGTTTGTGTTGGCTTTGGCGAGGGCTCCGGGGTGCCGCGTGCCGGCGTCGCTTCCTGCCCGGATCCTGTCCGGGACCCGGCGTTGCAGCCGGCGCCCGCTGACAGCGAGAACGTCAGCATAAGGGACAGTGCGATTCGTTTCAAGTGCCTTTTCATACATAAACCTGCCTTTCCTTTGATTTTGTGTATTTCACATTCTATTATATTGGCTGTTCTGTTTTTCAGATAGGCGGTACTGCCGGGAATATGTATGATTCTATTTTTCTGAGAGCCGGCGGCGAGATACAGTGCCTTGCACAGCCGCTGCATATCTTGCAATACAGCCGAAAAAAGTATATACTTTGCGCATACCATCATTGAAAGTCTACAGGAGGGATCTGTTATTTGGAAAGAATGATAAAGCCTGAAAGCTTGGAGCACCTGGCCGATGTTTTCGGCAGCGGAGACGAGAATATCAGAATTGTGGAAGATGCATTTCTGGTTAAAATTACGATCCGCGGCGAAGAAGTCAGGATCAGCGGTGAGAACGAAACCGCTTGTGTCCGTGCGGAAGGGGTAGTCGCACGTATGCTGGAGCTTTCGGCACAGGGGGAGCTGGTCACCAAGCAGATGGCCGCGTATTTGTGTGATTTAGCCTCGGAAGGCGGTCTGCCTGTAAAAGATGCTTATTCTGCGGATGTTATTTGTATGACGGCAAAGGGCAGACAGCTGAAAGCAAAAACAAACGGGCAGCTAAAATATGTTCAGGCGATTCAGGAGAATTCCGTTGTTTTCGGAATCGGACCGGCAGGAACCGGCAAGACGTATCTGGCGGTGGCCATGGCAGTCACTGCGTTTCGTAATCATGAGGTATCCCGGATTATTTTAACACGTCCGGCTGTGGAGGCCGGCGAAAAATTGGGATTTCTGCCGGGAGATCTGCAAAGCAAGGTGGACCCTTATCTGCGGCCCTTATATGATGCGCTGTATGATATCATGGGAATTGAAAGCTATACAAAGCATTTTGAACGCGGCGCTATTGAGATTGCACCGCTGGCATATATGCGCGGCCGGACGCTGGATGATTCTTTTATCATTTTGGATGAGGCCCAGAACACCACCGCGGAGCAGCTGAAAATGTTTTTAACCAGAATCGGACAAGGCTCCAAGGCAGTGGTTACAGGAGATGTGACGCAGATTGATCTGCCGCCGGATAAAACCTCGGGTTTGAAAACGGTACCCGGCATTTTAAAGGATGTAGAGGATATTGCTTTTATCTCTCTTTCCGATAAAGATGTGGTCCGCTGCAGATTAGTTCAGGATATTATCCGTGCGTTTGAATTGTATGAAAACGGGCAAAAGCGCAGAATGCCGCCGGGACGCGCCGGTACAAAGAGAGTGGGGGCCAAAGAATCATGACGTATCGGTGTGACATACAGACGGATGAGGCATATGAAGAAAAAACGGAGCTTCTTTGTTTTTGTCGGAACGTAATTGCGCGCATATCGGAACAGTTTTTTTCAGGCGGCATTGTGGAAGAAGCGGCGGCATTCTGTGCGAAGCGGGGATGTCCGGCGGCGGAATTTTCCGTACTGCTGACAGATAACGGTGGCATTCGGGAATTGAACCGCGATTTCCGGAATATAGATGCGCCTACGGATGTACTGTCCTTTCCTGAACACGAATTATGGGAAGGAAAAGGTGATTTTTGCGAACAGTGTGTGGACCCGGAAACAAAGCATTTATTCCTGGGCGATATTGCGGTTTCTGTCGAGCGTATGCGGCAGCAGGCCGCGGAATACGGCCACTCGGAAGAACGGGAGCTGGCTTTTTTAGTCTGTCACGGTTTGCTCCATCTATTCGGATATGACCATTTAAATGCGGCAGAAGAACAGCATATGACGGCTGCGGCGGAGGAGGTTCTATCACGGGCCGGATATGTCCGATAGCGGTGATTTTCGCTTCTGTTTACGGGAATTTATGAAAGGGTGAAGGCTTTATGAAATTTTATTCAGGCTTCATTACGGTAGTCGGAAGGCCGAATGTCGGTAAATCGACATTAATTAATTGCCTTGCAGGTGAAAAAATTGCGATTACGTCTCCGAAGCCCCAGACAACCAGGAACAATCTGCGCGCGATTATTACGGATGAGGCGCATCAGATGATTTTTATCGACACCCCGGGACTGCATGTCCCGAAGAATAAATTAGGGGAATATATGGTTCAAGCGGCGGCATCCTCTCTGAGTGATGTGGATGCGGCGGTATTCGTATGCGATGCATCCGATAAAACCGTGGCCCGCGGTGATCTGGAAATTATGAACAGGCTGCGGGCGCTGAAGGAGACGCCCGTTTTTCTGGCGCTCAATAAAATCGACTTGATCCCCAAGGAACGGCTGCTGGAACGCATCCGCGTCTTGTCTGCAGAGATGGATTTTCGGGAGATTATTCCGCTGTCAGCTGTGAAGGGCGACGGCGTCGAGATTCTGCGGAAGGCACTGCTCGAGATTCTGCCGGAAGGTCCGAAGTATTTCCCGGGGAATATCGTTACGGACAGTACGGTAAGAGAAATTTCAGCTGAGATCATACGGGAAAAGGTCCTGTTTTTTACAAATGAAGAGGTGCCTCACGGCGTTGGCATTGAGATTATACAATTCAAAGAGGCCGGCAAATCCGCGGGCGTTTGTAATATTGAAGCAAATATTCTGTGCGAGAAGGCTACGCATAAAGGAATTTTGATCGGAAAG
>ULMH01007146.1_pt1 | contig 11946 bp, 9 predicted proteins | sample 1951611 | NCBI WGS metagenome assembly ULMH01 (sample SAMEA4835546, study PRJEB28245) | human gut metagenome | biome: gut microbiome; material: fecal sample | place: Denmark | collected 2008 | reverse complement strand
AACCTCTTCTCAGCATAGATTTTTTGAAAGATTTTCTGCCCCGGTGCAAACTGCCTGTTTATCTGGAAACAAACGGTACTTTGTATGAAAATCTTGAACAAGTTATAAAATATGTTGATTATATTTCTGCTGATATAAAACTTTCAAGCTGTACAGGTCTAAATGCTTTGTGGGATAAACACGAAAAGTTTTTTGAAACCGCATCAGCTAAGAAGCTCTTTGCAAAAATGGTTTTTGATAATTCAATAACTGATGAAGAAATTGAAAAATCATCTCTGCTTTGCAAAAAGTATAATATTGAATTGATTTTGCAGCCTAAAATGAATGGAAATATTCCTGCTGTAAATTCTGCTTTTATGGAACAAACTCTCGATAAATGTCTTGCATTTTATAAACATGTTCGATTAATACCTCAGGTGCATAAATTTATTGATGTACATTAAGCAGGTTGACAATTATATTAGCTTAATATATAATAATTATATAAGGATATGTTGTACAATATGCAAAGTTTTGTTGAATCAATATTTGTAAAGTTGTTAACCCTTTGCCCTGAAACCCTTACGGCTGTAGGGGGGGGGGGTAAAACATTCTAGTTTATTAGGGCTTTTAAGCGAGGTGTTAAAATGAAAATTAACACCAATCTATCGAGCATAATAGTTCAATCGAGCTTAAAAACTTCAACCAATGGTTTAAACCAGGCAATCGAACGTATGACTACTGGTTTTAAGATAAACCATGCCAAAGACAACGCTGCAAATTATTCAATAAGTACGAAATTATCTAGTAAAATAAGCGGCTATCAAATAGCCGAAGATAATGCCTTAATGGGCTTGGATTTGGTACAGACTGCAAGCTCAAGCTTAGAAACTATGTCTAACCTCACTTCTCGTCTGCGTTCTCTAGCAACACAAGCTCAGAATGGTACTTACGGGTATAAATCTATTGATGCAATAAATTCCGAAGCTCGTTCAATAGTTCAGGAATTGAATCGTATAAAGCAGACAACCGAATACAACGGAATCAATCTATTATCATCGAGTGGTGAATCTGTTGCTTCGTCAGGCCAATTTATAGAAGAAATAATTCGTCGTGATACTTCCGGAATGACAACATTGGCAAGTGTAGACGAAACAACATCCTTAACCAGTGGAACCTACTCCATCTCAACAGCAGAAGAACTTGCAAAACTTGCCACAATGACAAATAATGGGTTAATAGGTGCGAATACAGAATTTGTTTTAGTAAACGATATCGACCTTTCTGCTTACTCAACAGGTGAAGGCTGGACGCCAATAGGAACTCCTTCTAAAAAATTTACAGCCACCTTTGATGGTAATGGACATCTTGTTTCTAACTTGTATATCTACCGTTCGAATGATAATAATCAAGGATTGTTTGGGTGGCTCCTTAGTGCAGATATAAAAAATGTGGGTCTAGAGAATGTGGACGTGACGGGGTATTGCAATGTCGGCGGTCTTGTTGGGAATGGATCGAATAGCTTCATCAGTAACTGTTATGCGACTGGAGATGTGGTAGGAGGCGGTTGGGTCGGCGGCCTTGTGGGGGAGGGATCGAGTAGCACCATCAGCAACTGCTATGCGACTGGAAGTGTGACAGGAACAATGACTAATAGTTATGTTGGCGGTCTTGTGGGGTACGGACAAAATAGGATCATTATTAGTAACAGCTATTCAACAAGTAGTGTGACTGGAAACAAGAATGTCGGCGGCCTTCTGGGGTGGAGCAGCAACTACGGAACAATCAATAACAGCTATTCGACTGGCACTGTGACTGGTAATGCGAATGTCGGCGGCCTTCTGGGGTCTGGAGGTGTAACACTTGATAATGCTTATTATACAGATACTACCGGTCAAACAAACGGTATAGGCTCAGGAACTCCGTCATCAGGAACAGCTCAACTGGTAACAATGGATGGTCTGCACGAGTTGATATCTCAAGGAATATTGCCTGATTATAAAAGTAAAACAGTAGATAAAGGTTCTTCAAAGACTTACAGTTTACAAATAGGAATCAATTCGGACTCTTCATCCCAAATATCTTTTGAATTGTCAGGTATAGACATTTCTGTTCTTGATAGCCTTGATTTAACAGATATAAATTCACTGTCTACAATAGATAATGTCTTAAAAAACATAAATGAACAGCAGACGAAGTTAGGCGCAGTAGAAAATCGACTTGAAAGTGCATTAGAACAGATAGGCGTATCGTATGATAATTTAGTATCAACGCAATCAACAATTCGCGATGCAGATATCGCAGAAGAAAGCAGTGCATATATTAGAAACCAGATTTTGCAGCAAGCTGCAGCAACACTGATGACGACAGCAAATCAAACGCCGGCTATTGCTTTACAATTGTTGTAACTAGGCTAAATAGTCTAAAATAGCACCGCCAATCTCTTCGTTTGGATCAAATGGAGGGGGTAAATATATTGGATTGGCAGATTTATTATTTACGTGCGCAGCTCCTACAGATTGTGCGATAGAATTTCTTATCAGCATTGCAACAAGCGGTCCAAACGCATCAGGAATTTTTGTTTTTCTATAAATTCCTGCAAGAAATGTCTGTACATTCGGTGAGGTTGTATTATTATATTTTGATAATGTAGGGTAAAGCTCTGCTACTTCTTTATTCCCTTCATCAAGCATTAAATTTAATTCATATAAGTCCTCAATAACCTCTTCTTCCGTTGCAGGATTTTCAAGAGAATTTTTAATCTCTTCAATACTGCGTCTGCGCGGAAGATTAATTACGCAATAATTCCTATATTGATTTGGATACGATACACTCATAGAAGGAATTATATATTAAAAAAATAAAAAGTACAAAGCACCTGCGGCAAGTGCAGGAACATAAGGAAGGTACATTCTGCTTTCAGTTTTTTTAATCCCTTTTAGTATCGAAAACGCAAGCCATAAACCTAACACCGCCATAACGGCAAATGTGTAATAGTTTTGTACGGCAGTTTCAAAAATCAGAATGGAAAGAGTAAATAGTACTCCTAAAATACAAGTTTTTTTATTGTTATTTTTATACTGATTATAGAAAAAAACAGGCAGAATAAAAAACATTGAAGCAATAAGAGCAGAAAAAAGTACAAATTGTATATTTTTGCCAAAAATTGCACCTAGAGCTCCGGCAACATAAGTATCAGCTTCGCCCATTGCTCTTGTACCAGCAAAAAGATAACCGGAACGTGCTATTAATTCAAGAATAATTACTCCTATAAGCAGACCGATTATCGAATCAAACACTCCTGTTTTTCCATAAACAAGAAAATTGAATATAATTCCGCTTATGCCCATTGCAATTGCAAGATTACAATCAACAAGTTTTTCTTTGATGTCTGTGCCTGTCATTATAATAAGGCAGGATATCCAAAAGATAACAAATAACGCTATAATGCTTAGTCCAAATTTCAGGAATGTAAGACCAAACAGGATCATTGTTATAAGTTCAACAACAGGGTATTGAATGCTGATTTTTTCCTTGCAAAAATAACATTTTCCTCGTAGCAAAATATAAGAAAGAACCGGAATGTTATGCCACCATAAAAGTTTATTATTACATTTAGGGCATTTTGACGGCGGAAAAACAATACTTTCATTTGAAAGGGTTCTTAGAATAACTACATTGAAGAAACTTCCGAAGCAAAGTCCCAAAATACAAACCCAAAATAATATATAATATTGTAAGTCAACCATCTCAAACCTCTGCGGTATTATCAGCAATCATCTTGTATAAAAGGCTAAATGCTTTTTTTAGTTTTCTAGAAACCTGCATTTGCGTCAGTCCCAGTTTATCCGCAATTTCTTTCTGGTTTAAGTCGCCGTAATAATAAAGTTTTACAAGATACTGTGACTCTTCAGGAAGCTTGTCTATTACATCTCTTAGAATAATTTTTGTATCCTCAAGATCTCTGTACTCATCATAGTTATCATTTGCCAGAATTTCTTCATAACCGAGATTATCAGCGTCTGCAGTATAAAGATCTTCAAGTGAAAGAGTAGATTTTCTTCTATCAGCCTGAAGAGCAAAATCAATCGCTCTTGGAGAAACCTTTAATGCTTCAGCTACGTCATCGTTTGTTAGTTCATTTAATTCATCAAATGTTAATGCTCTGGTAAAAGAATTGATACGATATGTAAGTTCTTGTATATGTCTGGGAACGCGTATTGTATTAAGTTTATCTCTGAGATAATGTTTCATTTCTCCAATAATTAAGTATCCTGCATAGATTTTGAAATTATCATTAACATCTTGAGAATAACTGTCAATTGCTTTAAGAAGTCCTATAGAACCTGCCTGAATCATATCATCAATAGGGTCATAAGAACGTCTGGCAATTGTTTTAGCGATGCGTTTAATTACAGGAAGCATTCTGGTAACAATTAAGGCTTTTGCTTTTGCTTTTTTATATTTATCAGAAGCCGAGTGGTATTCTTTAAGCCACTCTGAGATTAATTCATACGTTCTGTACTCATTGCTTTTTTTAGGCAAAATCCTTCTCCACTTCGTATAACGTATAATAGCATGAGAATGACGTATTATCAATTTCTAATTAGATTTTTTTATTTGATTTTCCAGTGCTTCAAGTTCACGTTTAACAGCAGCGCTATATGCTTGCTTTAAATCATCAACAATCTTCATTGTTTCTTCAAGCTTTGTTTTTATAGTTTCAATTGTGACGTGTTCCTTTAAGTCCAGCTTAGAAGCGAGATCGTTTGCTTCTTGGGTACAGACATAGCCTTCATTGTATTGATTTTTTGATTTTTGTAAGATTTCAATGCTGTCATTACGTCCGTCGTTCAAAATAGTTCTGATATTGTCAGAGAAAGTTTTAGCGAAGTCTATATTTTTCTTAGTAGGACTTTTAGCAGCTTCTTTAGCCAGCTCAAATCCTTTTTGCATTGTTTCATTATATTTTATTTTCGAACTAAATGTTGTATTGTTTGTGATTGGGTTAACTTTCATTTTACACATATCCTTTCTTTATATTACAAATAAAAAATCAAGTTTATTAGAAAATCTGCAATCAGCATATACACTGTTGACAGTACAGCTGCTTTAGTAGTGGATTCACCGACATCTTTTGCTCCGCCTTTTGTTTCATACCCTTGTGTTGCGCAGACAAGTGCAATAAGCACTCCAAAAACGAATCCCTTTAGCAGACTTATATAAATATCTCTGGCACTCAGCCATAACCAGACCGAGTTTATATACCTTGCAGGATGAAGATGAATTGTTGCGTTTGAAACCAGGAGCCCACCGGTAATTCCGACTAATTCTGCGATAAGCACCACCATTGGGACAGTAATAGCAGCTGCAAGTATTCTTGGCGCAAAATAGTATCCGACAGGTTCTACCTTCAATGTTTTTATGGCGTCTACCTGAGATGTAACCTGCATATTTGCAATTTCCGCAGAAATTGCAGTTCCCGCTCTGGCGCCGATTGCAAGAGCAACGAAGCCCGGCGCAATTTCTCTTATCATAACAACTGCAATAGAGCCTCCGACATATGCTTCAGCACCGGACATTAAAAATTGCTTGGAAACCTGAATTGCTATAACTGCTGCAGAAACAAATGCAATTACAAGGGATATAAGCAGTGAATCATAACTTATAGCAGCTGCCTGAGCGAGTACATGGCTTACTCTTGACCGTCCTGTTACAAGGTAGTAAATACTCTTATATAAATTATTTACACATTTTCCGAAAAAACTAATCATAAACCGGTATGCACCATTCTTTATACTTTTCGACTTTACCTCTCACTACATCAAAGTAAAGAGATTGAATCTGTTTTGTAATTGCGCCAACCTTTTCATTACTTACTTCTCTGTGGTCAATGCTTTCAACAGGAACAATCTGAGCTCCGGTTCCGCAACAGAAAACTTCATCAGCCGCGTAAAGTTCAGTTCTGTCAATAGGTCTTTCTTTAACAGTAATTCCGAGTTCTCTTGCAAGTTCTATTACAGTATTCCTTGTAACTCCGACGAGAATATCATCTGTAGTGCTTGATGTAACAAGAGTTCCGTTCATTACAAGAAATATGTTCATAGCAGAGCCTTCTGTAACCTGACCTGACTCAGAGAGAACAACAGCATCATCAAAGCCGGCTTCGTGTGCATCAGTTTTAATAAGCGCAGAGTTAGCATAAGCTCCGCTTACTTTTGCTCTTGGAGGTATCGCATTATCAGAAGTTCTTCTCCAGCTTGAAACGCAAAGTTTCAACGCACCGTCAAAATAATCTCCGAATGGAGTTGTGAAGATTAAAAACGAGTCTTCGTTGTCAGTCAGCGTCGGGCCGACCTTTTGAGAAGATTTATAAAGCGTCGGGCGTATGTAAACATCGGTTTGATAAGCATTTTTGCGGAGTAAATCTCTTGTAATTTGCGCATACTCTTCTAATGTGTACGGACTTTTCATCCACATAACTTTTGCACTTCTGAGAAGTCTTTCGTAATGTTCTTTAACCCTGAAAGCATACAGCTGGTTTTCATCTTTATTATAGTAAGCTCTTATCCCTTCAAAAACAGAGGTCCCGTAGAGAAAAGCATGTGTCCTGACAGGTATTACCGCTTTATCAGCCTCTACATATTCCCCGTTCATAAAAACATATTCTGCCATTAAACCTCCTGTTTTCTTTATTTTACTACAAGTATGAATTAGGAAATGTTTGTTGTTACATTTTGTAACGCAAAAAGCAATTTTTATTATTTTAGAGTTTTTATATAAGTATAGTGTGGAGGTATTTTATGTTTGAAGTGAATAACGGAGTTGCTAAGATTGATGGTTCAAGGGGTAAATACGATGGGGGTAAATACGAAAGTAAAGTATCAGATCCATCGGTTAGATATGGACGCAACGCTGTTGAGAACTATTATACATATGTAGAACATCCTATTGTTACAGATAAAATGACACCTGCACCTATTCTGGATTTCGGGCTTAATCCGGATGCAGCAGAAAAAAATGCTGATAAACTGGAAAGATTTTTGAGAGAAAACGATGAGTATTTGAAAGCACTTCCGCCGCTGGAGTTTGAATACCGTTATATGCCGGTAATGCCTAAAGGTCAGGTCGATAAAAAAGCTGTTCTGGGTGCAGCTTATGAAGAAATGGGGCAAACAAAAGAAATGAGCGTAGAGGAGATGGATCATAGATTTGCACCGGACGAGAATTTTACATCCAGAGCTCTTGATATTAATAAAGATGGAAAAATTGATATCGCAGAATACAGCACAAGTATCCTTGCAGCAGATATGCTTAGCAAATCAAGTACTCCTAATCCGGCAAATATTGATGGAACAATAAATAAAAACGGATTTAATGCAGTTCTTGCATATACACAGAAAAGTAAAGCCGAAGCCGCTGCAAAGTTATATTCAAATATTTATAATACCTATAATCTTGGCGAAGCAAAGAATGATTTTAAAGCAGACTAAGCTATTTCTTTAATCCATCCTTCAGGAGCTTCAATACGCCCCATTTGTATTCCTGTGAGAGTATCATACAATTTTTGTGTAATCGGGCCCATTTTATCCATACCAGACGGGAATAGGATTTCCTTTCCGTGGTCGACAACTTTTCCAACAGGAGAAAGTACTGCAGCAGTTCCGCATAAAGCGCATTCTGCAAAATCTTTTACTTCACTAAATGGAATTTCTCTTTCTTCTGCTTTCAATCCAAGATAATGTTCTGCAACATACATTAATGAACGTCTTGTTATAGACGGCAATATAGTATTTGATTTTGGTGTAACGACCTTGTTATCTTTGGTTACGAAAATAATATTAGCACCTCCGGTTTCTTCAACCTTAGTTCTGGTAGCAGAATCAAGATACATGTTTTCGTTGTACCCCTGTTTATGAGCATCAACGATAGCATGAAGGCTCATTGCATAGTTTAAACCGGCTTTGATATGCCCTGTTCCGTGAGGAGCAGCCCTGTCAAAGTCAGGTACTCTAAGCGTAATAGGTTTTGCCCCGCCTTTAAAATAAGGTCCTACCGGCGATGTAAAAATTCTGAATTGGAATTCATCAGCAGGTTTAACACCCATTACAGGATTAATTCCGAACATATAAGGTCTTATGTATAAAGATGCTCCGGAACCGTATGGAGGAACGTAATCAATATTCTTTTTAACTGTTTCAACAACCGCGTCAACAAATCTGTCTTCTGGAAAAACAGCCATTTCTAAATATCTGCAGGTGTCAGCCATTCTTTTTGCATTCAAATCAGGACGGAAGCAGACAACTTTTCCGTTTTCTGTTCTATATGCTTTCATCCCCTCAAAACAAGTCTGAGCGTATTGTAAAACGCAAGCACATTCGTTCATTGTAATATTTTCATCTGTTGTAATTGTGCCCTCGTCCCATTTGCCGTCTTTAAAATTAGCGACAAAACGATAATCTGTTTTCATATATCCGAAACCAAGATTAGCCCAGTCAATATTTTTCTTTTCAAGTGTGTTCATTGCAGCCTTCCTCCTAAATTCTTTTTTATTATACTATAAAATTTTTGAGGAAGAAACACGGGTAAAAACATTAAAAAAACTATAAACATAACATTTTGTGTAAAATGTTATATTATGATTCGTTACCAATTAAATTATAGCATACCTTTTATATCTTGTGAACCCCTATAAAATTTTTTATTAAAAAAATGTAAACTTTGCTATGAGAGATTTTACACAAAATTTTACATAACATTTTACACAAAATGTTATCCCAACGTAGATTAATTTTTTGAAAAAAGGATTAGTCGAACGGGGAATAAAAGCATAGCTGCGTATTTCGCAACCAGATATAAAATCTCTAAACGACGACGAAAACATTCTAATACGTTACTTTTAGTTTGGAGTAGGTAATTGGCTGCGCTTATAGCCATTACCTTTTTCTTAAAAAGTCACCCCAAATCCTCTTACTTTGAGGGAGCAAAATCAAAAAGGTATCAAATAATGAGTATATCATTCAGCGGACTATCATCCGGCATAGACACATCATCCTGGGTAGAATCACTTGTCGCATTGCGTCAGGCGAAAGTTACTAAGCTTGAAGAAGAAAAAGAATCTGTTGTGTCTATTCAAGATGTTTTGAGCAATATAAAAAGTTTCTTTACATCATTCCGTTCTACGATAGAGAAAGTCACTGATGCAAAATTTGGTATTGTTTCAATGGACTTATTTGCTCAGAATCTTGCGACGAGTTCAAACATAAATGTTTTGACCGGCACAGCAACAACAGAAGCAGAGGAAGCAACTTATAATATACAGGTTGACAAGCTTGCATCAAGCACCGAAGCTGCAAGCAACCAGAATTTTACGACAACCGTGATAGAAACCGCAACAGCGACTCTTGGTACTAAGCTTTCTGATATTGGGGTAAAAACAGGACAAATAGGAGTTACTTCTAATGGAAATCAATATAAAATTTCCATAACAGAAGAAGATACGATAAAATCTTTAATAGATAAATTACAGGCTGTCGGTGTAGATGCTAATTATAACGAAAAGACAGGTATTTTCAGTGCTAATATTGATGCAAGTGATATAGATGACAGCATAAGTAATACCGGAATAGTAGATGCTTTTCATCTGAGTGACAGTGTCGGCGGTTATGGCAGCGGAAAGCTTGAAACATCTGACACAGATACCCTTGTAACGACAGCCACCGGAAGCACAAAATTAAGGATGCTCGGGGTTGAAGCCGGTACATTAACAATGGAGGCTAATGGGGCAGAATACTCCTTCCAGGTAACTGAAAAAACCACTATACAAGAATTTGTTGATGCAATGAAGAGTGTGAATATTGATGCATCTTTTAATAACGGGGTGCTGTCAATTGTGGATGCAGAGATTACTGACGAAGGTACGACAAATATTATTTCAGCCTTAGGGCTTGAAACAAAGGTTAATCAGAATACTCAGACAAGCGGCGGCTTGAGTTATACAGAAGTCAAAACAGCAGGTTTGAACAATAAGATTACCGAGTTTATTTCAGGCAGCAGCGGAGTTGTAAATGTATATGATAAAACGGGAGTGCAGCTCGGCAGTGTAACAATTAGTGATAGCACAACTTTTGAAGGGTTCTTTGACCGTCTTGAGGACTATGGTATTAAAGGACGCCTTGAAGATGGTGTAATTTCTTTTAGTTCTGTAGATGGAAATTATTTAACCGGCGGATTAATGGACAAACTCGGTGTAGGAGTTGTTACAACAACAATAACAACGACATCTGGAAGCGGAGTATCTTCCGGCGGTTCGGTAAGCTATGATACTGTAAAAGACGAAACAACAACGGATTATACAACAACAACGACTACAACGACTTCAACAAGCACATCCGGCATGGGGATGACTTCTGATACAACAATTGATTATAGCACAGTAAGGCTGGAGGAAACAATTGTAACATACGAAACTGTAATTACGACAACAACTCTTACAACGCTTACAAGCGGCGGAAGTGACGGCAAAATAATTGAAACAACTGTTCTGTATTCAACAATTAATGCACTTTCTACAACAACAGTTGTAACAACAATCGGTACGGTAACAACGACTACTACAACAACAGTTACTCAATCTCTTGGAACGCGTGCGTTTGTAAACGGCATAACAAGAATTGATGTTTCTGCTTATCAGGCTTTGTCGTCAGTAAATGTTGGCAATAATAATTTATCTGCCGGCACGTATGCAATAAATTCCGCGGCGGATTTGCAAAAACTTGCAGAATTGACTAACAACGGTAAGGTTACTTCTGCAAACACTTTTATATTAGGTGCCGATATAGATTTGAGCGGGGTAGAAAACTGGACTCCAATAGGTAATAGTTACAATTTCCGTTTTCAAGGTATATTTAATGGAAACGGATATGAAATTCAAAACCTTAAGCTTACATCTTCCTCTTATAATGGAAATGAAATCCAGAATGGACCTACTGATGGTTATGCCGTCGGGTTATTCGGGTATTTGTATGGCGAGGTTAAAAATCTGGGAGTTTCAAATGTTAATATAAGCTCCAGAGCTGATTATGTCGGTGGACTTGCCGGATATCTGGGTGATAATATAACGCTTAATAACTGTTATGTAACAGGCAGTGTGACAAGAACAAATGATTATGCTGATGCATACAATACAATAGCTTATTCTGCAACCGGTGGGTTAGTTGGTTATATGGCTCAACGTTCAATTGTGAAAGCTTCTCACGCTGACGTTTCTCTGACTGCAAATAACACTATGAGCGTTATAGGTACACTTGCAGGTGTAATGGGAGATTACTCTACAATAGAAAACTCATACGCAAAGGGCAGCATCACTGGTGGTAAGTATACTGGCGGCCTTGTCGGAAGTGTTTATAACAGCAACATAACAATAAAATCAAGCTTTACAAATGTAACTGTAGCTGGTAATAATACGATGGGCGGTATTCTCGGAAGTGCATATAACTCAAATTTAATGATATCGAATACTCAGTCAGGAGGTTTGATAAAAAATAATACTTCTAATGCAACTTATATTACAGCCGGAGGTATTGTCGGTCTGGTTACAGGTGAGAATTCAAGAACCGTAAGCATTTTAAATTGTACAACAAATGCTTCAATAAATATATCAACCACATCTGGTTACGAAGTATACACCGGTGGTATAATTGCTAGTAGTAGTAGTAGTAGTAGTAGTAGTAGTAGTAGCATTGTAAGCTGCGCTGTCAAGGGAACAATCGGCGTCACGGTAGACAGCTCTTCTGGTAATTTAAAAATTTATGCAGGCGGGGTTTACGGCTACAATTCAATATATTCTTCAGGTACTGCTGCCATATCTCATACCAATGTAACTGCAGATGTATCAGCGAATGTTAAATCGTCTTCCAGCGGTACAAGCGTGTATGCCGGAGGCTTATGGGGATTTAACTACTCTCG
>ULMH01026920.1_pt1 | contig 12505 bp, 10 predicted proteins | sample 1951611 | NCBI WGS metagenome assembly ULMH01 (sample SAMEA4835546, study PRJEB28245) | human gut metagenome | biome: gut microbiome; material: fecal sample | place: Denmark | collected 2008 | reverse complement strand
ATATGGCAAAAATATAAGAATGAAAAATGGGCGGCAAGATAGAATCGCGGAAACGCTTACTCCAATTTCGTATTTTTTATATGTATGTATTTGTTTATCAGTGGCTATAGTATTTGATATTTTAGAAACTAAAAGATTGAGGGTATCTGTATAAAGCAATAATTATCTATGATTTAGATAGATTTTATAGTGAAAAGTTCCCCAATTACATAGAGGGGCGTAAATTTGTCCCCCGTATGTGGCTTGGGGGACAAAAATATTGAAAAAATAGGCATAACAAAAGAAAATATCTTTCCTAAAACTATTATTTTGCCATATTTAAGTCGTTTTTAGTCAGCATTTTAGATTTTTTATAATTGTAACTATATGATAACTATATAGTTAGGTTACTTCCCGATGCAGCATATTATGCTAATTGATTATCAGTAGTTTATGGCTTAAAAGATAGAAGCCACGAAAATTTACTTGTTTTTTCGTCAAAAATCGAAGATTTAACACTTTTCTTCGTTGCCAGTCTCAAAACAGAGGGAAAATGGGGAAAATCGCTCTCTTTCGCCTCGAAACCTCCGCTTCGCAAAGATAAGGTATATCGGGGATTATTTCGCCGGTTCAGGCTGCAAAATGGAAGACAGATTCACAGATTTCCGGGTTGTTTTCTTGTGACCTGGTAGGAGGTGAGTATTGCTTTGCTTGGAGTTGTATTTTGCTCAATCTTCATACTTAGATTGCTCATATTTTGCAGCCAAAAGAGAAAGTCTATAGGTCTGGTTCGGCTTGGTTTGGGCGAAGCTATCTCTTTTTCTCCCCTTTGTTAGCTTTACTTTAATGAACGTATATATGAATACGGAGATAAAGTAAAGTTGGTTTCGATAATTTATGCTGTGATTCGCTTGAAAAAATGTTGTGTAATAGGGATGATTCGTTGGAAAAAGTGTAACTAAATTCGATTTATTCGCTTGAAAAAATGTATTTAACCTTGGTTTATTCGCTCGAAAAAGTGTAATTTTGTAGCGGAAAGAATAAGATTGCGTTATGCTTAAAAGGAAAATAGAAACATATTTAGCTAATTGGAAAGAGGCCGAGGGCAGAAAGCCCCTTGTGATAAAAGGTATTCGCCAGTGCGGGAAGGCATATATTGTCCAGAAATTCGCAAGGGAGAATTATGAAAGTGTGGTCTATATGAACTTCATTCTTGAACCTGACAAGAAGTCTGCCTTTACTGGCAATATAGATGTCGATACCATCATTCTCAACCTCTCTGCTTTGATTCAAGGCAGTCGGTTCATTGAAGGGAAAACCTGCATTATCCTTGACGAGATTCAGGAATGTAAGGAAGCAAGGACAGCCTTGAAGTCATTTTATATAGACGGACGTTTTGATGTTATTGCCACAGGTTCTCTTTTAGGAGTGAAAGGCTATGGTCAAAGCAAGAAAAAGAAAGAGGATGTCGGGCAAGATTCTGTTCCTGTCGGATATGAAACCGTAATTGATATGTACCCATTGGATTTTGAGGAATTTCTATGGGCAAACGGAATCGGTGAGGCTGTTATCGATTCTGTCAAATCATGTTTTGAGAACGAAAAGGCTGTTCCCGATGGGATTCACAAGGCAATGATGGAGCTGCTATACAGATATGTTATTGTAGGAGGGCTGCCGGAAGTGGTGAATTGCTTCCTTGAAACCAAGAATATCGAACTCATATATAAGAAGCAGCGTAATCTTATTGCCGGATACGAAGAGGATATGGTTAAATATGCAGATGATGCGGACAAATCTAATATCCGTGAATGTTTTGAATCCATTCCGAAGCAATTAGCCAAGGAGAATAAGAAATTCCAATATTCCATAGTCAAAAAGGGAGGAAGGTCTTCTCAATACATCGGTAGCATTCAATGGTTGGAGGATGCCGGAATAGTCCGTAGGTGCTATAACACGCAGATTACGGAACTGCCGTTGGAGGGCAATTCCATCAAAGATTGTTTCAAAGTGTACACTACTGACATAGGTGTCCTTGTAGCAATGCTCGACTATGGCACTCAGGCTGATATATTGAAGGGGAATCTTCTTGGATATAAGGGAGCTATCTTTGAGAACCTCATGGCGGATTTCCTGTGTAAGTCCGGACAGAAGCTATACTATTTCCATAAGGACAGTGGGCTTGAACTGGACTTCTTGGTAAGGTTCAAAGGCGAATGCGTCATCCTTGAAGTCAAGGCTAAGACCGGTAAGGCAAAAAGTATGGCTACCATTCTTAAAAATAAGGATGTGTATCATGTCAAGAATGCAATCAAGTTGGGGCAATATAATGTAGGACGTGAGGGAGATATACTCACCATTCCGTTGTATATGGGATTCCTTGTCGAAGACAGGCTTGCGGACGTTATCATTCCTGATGTTGATGTGAGTCTGTTGACTACTATTTAAAAATTTTGATTATGGCAAAACAGATATTAGTTGGAATTGAAGAACAGAATTTGAATGAGGTGGCTCACTATCTGGTGATATACTTCCCATACAATGAGGAAATGTGTAGCTATACAGATGATTGGCTTGGTGAGCTATATGAAAACAAGTATCCTTTGGTTTCTAAAGGGATGTGGTCTGGCATAATTGACTTGAAAGTTCATAAACTTCTTGATTGGAAACCAGAATATGGAACTTTATATCTTCAAGCTAAGGTATGTGATAGCGGAACCTATTTCTTGCTTGATAAAGATAAAAAGGTAATATGTAAAATTACCGATTATGTACCTAATGGCTTAATTCCGGAGGCGGATGATTGTGGGGATTATATCCGTTTAAGAATCAAACATGACGGTATGATAGAAAATTGGATGGAGAAGCCAGACTTTTCCGACTTTATTAAAGATGCTGATGCTGTTAAGAAAATTGATACGAGCATAGAAGAAGAACCAATACTCGACACTAAAGTAGAGTTCACTTATAGCCATCTTATGGCAAAACTGCTTCGTCTTCCGAAATACCTACAATTGGAAATAGGGAAGGCACTGATAGCAAATGCATCAGAAGGTTTTGAGGAAGAGGATGATGAAGATTCTCTCTAATCAGATGGAAGATTAAGAATGATATACAGCTGCAATAATTTGATTATTAAAAGTATAATTCTATGGATATATTAAGTCTCACCAAAGTAACATCATCGTTCATCCTAACTTTAATAGAAAGAGACGATGGACAAAAGAAACAAATTGTGGAGACGCCAACAAATGGCTCGTGTGTTTAAGGCTCGCATGATTCTTTATGCCGCTTATGGTCATTGCATCATTCGTGAGGATGGAAGCTATTATGAGCATCCCCGTTGGTTTGAATTGGCAAAAGAGAAATGGGCACAAGTTTACAAAACAACAGGTACTCCGTGTAGCTGTTGGATGTGCAGGGGATTCGAATATGACCGCAAGGAGTATAAGAAAGAGACTCGGCGGATTATTCGGGAATCAATGGAGTGAGCTAAATGATAAGGAACTGAATCTGTGTATTAATTGCATAGGTTCAGTTTTTATTATGCGGCATATAGGCAAAAGGTTACGTGGATTTTCTCAGAAAGCGATGTGTGATATGGAATTTATTTGCTAATTTTGCGCTGAGTTTGAAACGATATAAAAACTAACAATGCAAAGAAATAGCATGAACATATTATCGAAGGTCACAATTTGGGGTAACAAACGCCCTGAATCTGTACTGTGTGTTCATGTCTTTGGCATTGAACCTTGTATTATAAATACTTTCCAACGAAGAACATAGCATGGTGTAGTTTATTCTACCCCTGATTGAAAATATAAACTGAATAGTTGGAGAGTCTTTACCGAACTTTCCAACTATTTTGTTTTTATACCCATTTGTGACAGTTATCTTACGATGCTTTTCTGTCATTTCCGTCTGATGGGTGATTGACAAACAGATTATTAACGTGCAGCGATGCACATAAATTGAGAAGAAATGAATTATAAATTTGATGGCAGTAAGGTATTTTTTACATCTGATACCCACTTTTATCACGGAAATATCATTCGTTTCTGCAACAGACCTTTTGAGGATGTGGAAATGATGAATGAAACGATTATCTCCAATTGGAATAATACAGTTGGCTTGGATGATACTGTTTTTCACTTGGGTGATTTCTGTCTGGGCGGTTCAGCTGAATGGACTAAAATTCTTGATAGATTGAATGGCAAGATATATCTGATTCTCGGCAACCATGATTTAAAGAACTTGAGGCAGGGGTATGTCGATAGGTTTGAGCATGTGACCATGCAGATGCATATAGAAGTGGATAAACAGAAGATATATTTGAATCACTATCCGTTTCTGTGCTTTGATGGCGGCTATAAAGATGTATGGCAACTGTTCGGCCATGTGCATACGAGGAAGAATAACACTGGAATTGATGCAGCCCGGCTTCAGTATCTCTATCCTACACAATATGACGTAGGTGTTGATAACAACAACTTTATGCCGGTTTCATTTGCACAGATGAAGATAATTATTGAAAAACAAGTTGAACAATTAAAAATGAAAGAGCAATGAAGATACAATACATGAGCGATTTACATCTGGAGTTCAGGGAGAACAGCAGATATTTAAAGCATAATGAATTACCTGTTACCGGTGACGTGCTGGTTTTGGCTGGAGATATATTCTATCTTAGGGATAGAATAGCTCCTATGATGAAATTCTGGAAATGGGCTTCGGATAATTACAGGCAGGTTCTGATTGTTCCCGGCAATCACGAATACTATAATTATTCGGACGTGATGGAACGAGGGCTACAATGGAAGTGGATGTTCCGTGAGAATGTAGGGTTCTATCAGAATCAGGTAATCCGTATCGATGATACCGATTTTGTCCTGAGTACGCTATGGTCACGGATTAACCCGAATGACGAGTATTTCGTGTGGAAAGGTATGAATGACTTTCGCCAAATCAAATTTGACGGAAAATTGCTACAGGTAGAGGAATTCAATCGGATGCATGAGACCTGTATTGATTTTATCCGGAAAAGTGTCGAAGAGAGCACGGCTGGTCATATTGTGGTGGTTACTCATCATTTGCCTACTTTGGAGGTGATTGATCCACAGCACAAGAACTCCGTACTGAATAGTGCATTTGCTAGCGAATATGGTGATTGGATTGCCAACAGTCGGATAGATATTTGGATTTATGGACATTCACATACCAATATAGACACAGAGATTGGTAGTACAAAAGTAATCTGTAATCAGATGGGATATATTTTTGCGAATGAGCACATTGTGAATGGGTTTGATCCGAAAAAGCATGTTGAAATTTAATGAGCATTAAGCAATGGATGAAAGAATAATAGATAGAAAACTCTTTATTGATTTGGCAAATGAGGTTGGCTTGAACGCTTCGCATATAGAAGCAATGGGTGAAATGCGTCATTGTGAAATCACAGTTAGCGGCAATATGCTGGAACGTCTAGTTGAAATTCAGCATCAGTTCGAGCAACTTACCGTAATGGGGGATGATGAATACCGTGGCTTCTACATTGTGGTACCGCGACCCACTCCAGAGGAATGGGGTGATGTCGAGGAACTGATTGCTTCGGGAGAGTATCAAAGCAAAGAAGCCTTCCTTGCGGACTGGCTTGCGTTCAATCCAACGGAAACGCAGTGGTTTCATGTTACCTCTTATAAATACGAAGAGTTCCGGTCGATTCGCATTACAGACCGAAAACATGCGCATTTCGTCATAACAAATCGCTCCTCTTGTGCCGACGGAGAATCAGATGACGGATGGTATCAGGATTCCCTTGCCCGACTTTTCTGCTATTTGCAGAGGCTGGTTGATGTTATTGTTGCAAATCCTGATGGGTTCAACGACTATGTGGCGCACAATCTGCCGTGCCAGCAACGGATTGGGCGGATTGCACGAAAGGAACTCAATAGGATAGCTCCGAGCTTTAAGATTAATGTGGAAGATCGGGAAACAGCGATAAAGGCTTTGGAGGATTCTGCGAAGGAACATTCCGCACTTCATCTGAAGACTATGACCATTCGGCAATATTGCACATATTATCGTATCGCTAACGAGGCTTATGAGGCATACTACCGGAAGCGAAGTATTGGAAACCGTCTCTACGAAGAACAACCGAATATCCCGGAAGAACTGCGAGATGTAGTCTATTACAAACGAGTGAAATTCGTAGATGTAGATAAACTCTATGACATTGACAGCCCGGAGGATTTTATACGGTTTGCAACAGACCACTATGGCGAGTTGGGGTTTTCGCGCTTGAACATCATTGCATCGAAGGTGCCACAGCAGGGTTGGATGATAGTTGTTTCTAATAGCTACTCGGCAAATGTCGAGCTGGCCATTGAGGTTGCCACTGCTCTATATAAGGTCGGAGTGCCATTATTGATTCGTGATGCCGAGAAACTTTTGAGGATTCTGCGCGAAGAAGATTATGTGCGGTTAATTCCTAATACGTACCATAACTATATGGGTTATCAGGAAGAAGGTACTGTTTACGAACTGCCGTGGGAATACGAATGCTCAGACGATAGTGAATCGGATTTGACTTTGGAGCAATACAATGCGATTGTTTCTCTTGCGGAATGGCAGGATGAAGAATTGGTGAAGCCCATCGAGTGATGCTTAAATTGAAGAAGCTGGCTTTTATCTTGGAAATAATCATAGATAAAGGTAGAAGTCTGCTTCTTTGAAATCTCTATTTTGGTAGCAAAATCAGTATTTAATAGTCGTATCTTTTGAATTTGTGATTTTTGCGTCCGCAATACATCATTAAATAGATATAAAGTAGTATCTTTGCATATTATATGATGAGTTAATATGACAAAGAATACAATGGGAACCAAGTTGCCCCGAAAGTTGGAGCAGAAAATGTCAGTTGTGGGAGAGCAGATTAAACTGGCTCGCTTGCGCAGGAATTTGAGCGTAGCTCAGGTGGCAGAACGTGCCACCTGTTCTCCGTTGACTGTGTCCCGAATAGAGAAAGGTGCGCCGACTGTGGCAATCGGAATTTATTTGCGAGTGCTCTATGCTCTGCAACTGGACGATGATATTCTGTGGCTAGCCAAAGAAGATAAATTGGGAAAAGCCTTGCAGGATTTGAGTTTGAAGACAAGGGAACGTGCCTCAAAAAAGGAGTAAACGATGAAGATGTTATATGTTTATGCCGATTTTGACTGGCTCAACGAGACAGAACTCGTTGGCGAGTTAGGCTATGAATCTCTTCGTGGCTCGGACAGCTATTGCTTTACCTTCAGCGATGAATGGCTGAAGAAACACGGAGATTTATTTCTGAGTGATGACCTCAATAATTATCCGGGACAGCAATATACGCAACCGGAGAAAGATATATTCGGATGTTTCTCGGATGCTTTGCCGGATCGTTGGGGACGAACGCTGTTGTTGCGACGTGAGCAGATTGCTGCGATGGAAGAGGGGCGACCGGTACGGAGACTATCTTCTTTCGATTTTTTGACTGGTATCGATGACTTTTCCCGAATGGGTGCTTTCCGTTTCAAGGAGTTAAAAGACGGAGGATTTATAAATGTAAGTGAGTTGTTGAAAATCCCACCTCTGGCGGATATAAGGGAGTTGATTGCGGCCAGTGCGGAAATTGAGAAAAGTGAAGAGGGGAATGTCCTGCCTGACAGGAAATGGGTTGCCCAACTCGTGCAGCCCGGTTCTTCATTGGGAGGTGCAAGACCTAAAGCCAGTGTGATAGACACGGATAAAACGCTTTATATAGCCAAGTTCCCTTCTCGCAAGGATGATTATGATGCCGGACTTTGGGAGCATTTCAGTCACCTTCTTGCTGCAAAAGCCGGTATAAATGCCGCAAAGACCAAAGTGCTGGCAACAGGAAAGAAATATCACACGTTGCTTTCTCAACGCTTCGACAGAACCCAAGAGGGGAAACGGATTCACTTTGCTTCTGCAATGACTTTATTGGGACTCAATGACGGTGACAATGCAACTACAGGGCATGGTTATCTGGATATAGTCGATTTCATAATCCAGAACTGCACGAATGTGGAAGAGAATCTGCAGGAACTCTATCGCCGTGTGGCTTTCAATATCTGCATTGGTAATAGCGATGATCATTTCCGTAATCATGGTTTTCTTTTGACTGCAAAAGGTTGGACGCTTTCTCCTGCATATGACATGAACCCTACTTTGAATGAGTATCAGAGTCTGCTTGTCTCATCAACCTCCAATAAGGCAGAACTGGGTATTTTGCTGGATGCTTGCGAAGACTATATGCTAAACCGTACAACAGCAGAAAAGATTGTTGTTGAGGTAACTGAAGCTATAAAAGGATGGCGAGAATTGGCAACACGATTGGGGATTTCCAAGAGAGAGATGGATATGTTTGCCGGAGTGTTGGATGAGCGATGTAAGATGGAGTAGTTTCAGTTAGATGAGTTTATAATTGTAATAATGATTTTGCATAACAATAATTTAACATTGTAAAAAGATTAAAAAAATGAAACATATATCTGTTCGAGTACCTTGGCACGACAATGGTTGGAATTCGCATGTATGTGCAAATCCTCGTTGTAATACATTCTGTAAACAACTACCTAATATTGTCAACTCAAAAGTAGATTGTGAGCAGTTGTCGTGTGGAATCGACTGGTCTAAATTAACTACAAAAGAACGTCCTGCTTGTGCTGGAGAGAATGGGGGATTCATGAATTACAAGGCTTATGAGCGTGAATTTATTCACATATATGCTTGGAATTCAGACAATCCACATTCTAAGTTATTACCTACAAAAGTAATGATACCAGCTTATTCAGCTCTTGGAATACCATTCCGTTACTTGAATATGGATGCACAGAAAGACCTTAGCAAGGAGCATCCTGAATTTCGCCCTGCCGAAAGTGCACCTTTCGGTTCGGCTTGGGTTTATAATCCTGAGCGATTGTATGATGTGCTTAAATGGTTCAGCTCAGAGATAACCGAGGAATCGATATGCGTCTTTTATTGTAAGAAAGGCAATCCGATTGACGATGAAGGTTTACGAATGATTGTGGGAATGGGGGATATAGTAAAAAATTGTGGTGTTCAAGACTACGAAACAACTGCCGATTATACATATCCCTTATGGGAGATAATGTTCTCTCATTCCATTCGCCCAGACCTGAAAGAATCTCGCGGCTTCATTCTCCCCTATAAAGAATATCTGGAGTTGGATGAGAATATATTCCAAGGGAAGGGTCTGTCAAAGATACAGGCTCTTGATGAGATCAAATTATCGCTGGATAAATTTGACAGTAGCGGAAAGATATTTGATGAACTATCATATGGTTGTGATTTTATAAGCAATCATTCAATGCTATTGATTCTTGAAGCTGCTCGGCGTTCGTTGGAGGCAGTAATTCGACATGGCTTGGCTGGCTCAATCGAGGGATGGCAATGTCAACTCAGGTGGATTGATGCCCGTATTGAGCATGTCAAGAAACAAATCACTCCCTTCCCTTCATTCGCTTCAGCACTTAAAGCGCTGGGAATAGATTATGGCAATCTGATTGAAAGCGACCTGCGAAAAAAAGGATGTGGACCGAAAGACAATCCCTGGGGGCATTTTGAAAAGTTGCTAAATAAGGAAATCAAAGTTGATAGTGCTGTTTACAACTCGTCTCTTCCTACGTATCGAATAAGTTGGGAGGGCCAAACAAGTAATGTACGTGAGCGTCTTATCACTTTATCCAGATTTGAACTTGAATCCGATGTTATTGAGCATTTTATAGATGATGTAGAGTCTGATATACTAAGCAATCCATACCTCATCAGCGAATGGTGCGCTCGGAATTTTATAGAGAAAGTTTCAACGCGTACAATTGATCTTGGAGCCTTCCCCGACCCAACAATTCAGGGTGATAATGTTCCAGTGCCTCCGTTCGCAGCGGAGTCCATTTTGGATACTCGACGCCTTAGATCATTAGTCGTTGAAAGGCTTTATTCCGTTCTAACAGATGGTGATACCCTTGTGTCAATAAAAGAGATGGAGGACTATCTGCGCGACATAATGACGGAAGAAGACAAAGCTCGCCTCCCGAAAAACATACTTCTCACACATCGCCAGTTTTTTGAAGTATCCTTCGATTATGTTCCTGATGAGAACCCTACTGCTATCCAACTCAAGGAATATTATCAAATGGAGGAGTTTCTTCGGAAAGTGCTACGAGAAAGAGCAAAGAGAGATGTTAAGAAGCCTACCGGTGAGGACTGGCTATCCCTCGCTATGTCAGACAAGAATTATGATCCTACAAACGAGCGCAGTCAACAGGCTACTGAGCAGCAGGCCAAAGCTCTTGAAATGATGGACAAAAAGCGCCTTTCAGTTCTCACGGGAGGCGCAGGTACCGGTAAGACTACCGTAGTGAGATCCTTTCTCTGTTCTGACAAGATAAAAGCAGAAGGCGTTCTGCTGCTGGCTCCCACTGGAAAGGCGAGAGTAAGGCTCAGTAATATGGCCGAAAATGTGAGTTCAAAAACCGTAGCTCAGTTTCTTGCCAGTCTCGGCGCCTTCGATTTTGAAAACATGAAACCGCGTCTAACTGAAGACTCGCGCAAATACTCACGTGCTAAGAATATAATCATTGATGAATGTTCGATGCTAACTACCGACACGTTTCATGCGCTTATTATGTCGCTTGACCTGAAGTTCATAAACCGAATAATACTTATCGGAGACCCCTATCAGCTACCTCCGATAGGTCCGGGCAGGGCTTTCTCGGATTTATGCCATTATCTTAATTGTGATGACGCGGACGCCAATCTGAAATCTGCCATTACCTATCTCCGCACCGTTGTGCGCACAATAGCCAGTGGAGATTCAGATGTCTTGACTTTGGCCTCTTGGTTCAGTGGAAACAAACCGGAGAAATTTGCCGATGAAATATTTTGGAAAATCGAAAGCAAGAATCTCAAAGGCGATCTTTCAGTTTATTACTGGAACGATGAAAAGGATCTGCCTCAAATCCTTAGGGATGCAATTTGCAAGGAACTCGCTTGTTCCGATGTCGAACTGCCAGAATCCTTGAAGCAAAAAATAGGTATTGACGACTTAAAATCGCTTGAGTCAGATCCGGCAGCGCTCGAAAATCTTCAGATTCTTGCTCCAGTAATAAATCCCGCATGGGGTACATATCAACTGAATTCCTATCTTCAGTCATGGGTTGGAAATAATATCAATCGCAAAGGGGATTATCAGGAAATCGGAACCCAGAAGATATATAAGAATGATAAAGTCATTCAACTTCAAAATATATTACGAGAATCCTATCCATCAAAAGAAAAATATCCTCTCTCCAATGGCCAGATAGGCTTTGTTAAGTCTATAAATAAAGGACATATCAATGTTATGTATGTTGGCATACCTCATGAAACCTTCGGCTTCAGGGGAGATAAAGGGGAAGACCAGGATGCTGCTATTGAGCTTGCATACGCTATTACAATCCATAAAAGTCAGGGCAGCGATTTTGATACGGTTTTTGTGGTATTGCCCAAAACCGGCCGCATTTTAAGTCGTGAGTTGATATATACAGCTCTTACCAGAGCAAAGAAGCGTGTAGTCCTGCTTGTTCAAGATTCTATTGGTTGGTTGAGAGAATTTACTAAACCACAAGCCTCAGTGCTCGCGCGACGAAATACCAATCTATTTGACTATTCCGTTCGAGCCGAACGTCTTAATATTCCTTATGTTGAGGGCCTGATTCATGGAACAGCCAAGAAAGGTCTGTTTGTGCGTAGCAAGTCAGAAGTTGTAATTGTAAACCAATTGGTAAATGCTGGGGTGGAATTTGAGTACGAGCAACTACTGGAAGAAAATGGCCACCGATGCATTCCCGACTTTTCCTTTGAAACCCCATGGGGTGATAGAATCATCTGGGAACATCTGGGAATGCTTGTCGTTCCGGAATACAAGGCTTCATGGGAGCGTAAACTAAAATTCTACGAGGAAATAGGTTATACCCTCGGAGAAAATCTTTTCACGACTTGCGATCATGAAAATGGTGCAATAATGACCGAAGAGGTGGAAGACGTCATCAGAAAAATCAAGGAGCAGTTATGAATCAGGAGGAGGAATTATATTTCAAGGTACTCAGTAAACAAGGTCGGGAGGCTTGGACAATCTTCAAGAATCCTATGTATCGTGGAGCATTGGAAATCGCCCAGAATCTTTATAAAGACAAAGCACATTTTGTGTATGAGTTACTTCATAATGCCGATAACCAAGGCGCTACCCATTTCTCAATGAGGACAAAAAGCCGGAACAAGTTGAATTTGATGTGATGGCAGAATCGCTCGATAAAAAGTATCTGCTGGTTGACGAATGCAAATGGACAACCCAAGAGAATGGCAAACAACTGACAGGCGAACTTCTCCGTAAAGCTAATTTGTTACTATTTATCAAGAACTACACCATCGTTCCGGTGCTGTTTCTTAAGAGTGCTCCGAAAGATGATGCTGGGAATGCAATGTT
>ULMH01031371.1_pt1 | contig 12785 bp, 7 predicted proteins | sample 1951611 | NCBI WGS metagenome assembly ULMH01 (sample SAMEA4835546, study PRJEB28245) | human gut metagenome | biome: gut microbiome; material: fecal sample | place: Denmark | collected 2008 | reverse complement strand
TGCCAACCCAATGGCACTGCCGTTTGTTTCGAAACTGATCCCGCGTGGTCCTGGCAACCCGATGGAGCAGCCGAAAGATGCCAAAGGCACGGGTACGGAATCCGGCATTCAGCCACAGTACGGTGTACCGTATGGTGTCACGCTCAACCCGTTCCTCTCACCGTTTGGTCTGCCATGTAAACAGCCAGCATGGGGTTATATCTCGGCGCTGGATCTGAAAACTAATGAAGTGGTGTGGAAGAAACGTATTGGTACGCCGCAGGACAGTATGCCGTTCCCGATGCCGGTTCCGGTGCCGTTCAATATGGGTATGCCGATGCTGGGCGGGCCAATCTCCACGGCGGGTAACGTGCTGTTTATCGCCGCTACGGCAGATAACTACCTGCGCGCTTACAACATGAGCAACGGTGAAAAACTGTGGCAGGGTCGTTTACCAGCGGGTGGTCAGGCTACGCCAATGACCTATGAAGTGAATGGTAAGCAGTATGTGGTGATCTCCGCAGGCGGTCACGGTTCATTTGGTACGAAGATGGGCGACTATATTGTGGCTTATGCGCTGCCGGATGATGTGAAGTAAGACTTGCTCAGATTGCTGACAACGTGCGCGTTGTTCATGCCGGATGCGGCGTGAACGCCTTATCCAGCCTACAAAATTGTGCAAAATCAATGGATTGCACAGCTAGCGTAGGCCTGATAAGCGTAGCGCATCAGGCAGATTTGCGTTTGTCATCAGTTTAATGCCCGGAGAGATCCGGGCATATTTCCGAATACGGTCTTTTTATACCGTAAACCCTAACATCATCCCCGTATCTTCATGCTCCAGCAGATGGCAGTGCGCCATATAAGCATGTTCTTTCGGTGCATCGTGATTAAACTTCACCAGCACTTCGCTGACATTACCTTCTACCTTAACGGTATCTTTCCAGCCCGCGCGATGAGCCGCTGGCGGTTTGCCATTTTCTGACAAGATACGTAACTGCGTGCCGTGGATATGGAACGGATGCAGCATCATGTCGCCCACGCCAGAGATAACCCAACGTTCGTATTGCCCTTTCGCCGCCGCAAACATCGGCTTGTTCATATCAAACGCCTGACCGTTGATTTTGTTGGCATGGTGGAAATCGAACTTCCCGCCGTGGTTCATATGATTCATATTGCCGTGCCCCATATGGCCCATCATCTGGCTGTGATCCATCCCGGCCATCGCCTGATCGCCATATTTCTCCATTAGCATCTGCATCCCCATCATATCGAGCATCGGGTCCATAGAGAGTTGCAGCTTGCGTACCGTCAGCCCTTCCAGCGAAGGTAACGCAGGCAGGCTACTTAATGTGTCTGGCAAAGCACCGGAGGCACTAATAGCAATCGGCTGAATCCGCATTACCGGATGAGGCTTATCAAACGGCGCAATCGCCATCCCCATCTGGCTGACCGGCAGCGTCACCAGGTCAAAGGGTTTGTTATCGTTAACCTCCACCAGCACTTCAAAACGCTCGCCCATCAGCACCGGCAGTTCGCTCACCTTCACTGGTTCAGGTAGCAGACCACCGTCGCTGGCAATCACATACAGCGGGCGATTGTCGCTGGTGGCGAAATTGAGCGAACGGGCATTACAGCCATTGAGCAAACGCAGGCGCAGCCAACCACGCGGGGCAGCGTGTTGTGGGTAGATTGCACCGTTGGTCAGCAACGTATCGCCAAACCAGCCCACGGCGGCGGTCATCACATCCAGTTGATAATCAATCTGCCCGTCGGCGCTAAATTTCTTATCCTGAACGATCACCGGAACATCATCGATACCCCACTGTTTTGGCAGCATTAATTTCAGGATCTCGTCATCTTCAATCACCACCAGCCCAGCCAGCCCCATCGCCACCTGTCGCCCGGTTTTGCCGTGCTGATGCGGATGGAACCAGCAGGTAGCGGCAGGTTGATCAACGTTCAACGTCACCGAGCGCTTGCCACCTGGCGGAATAATTCCCTGCGGGCCGCCGTCGACTTCACCCGGTACTTCCAGCCCGTGCCAGTGCAACGTTGTCTCTTCCGTCAGTTGGTTGTAGATATCAACCGTTACCGCTTTGCCGCGCTGTAATTTCACCGCCGGCCCCAGCAGATTGCCGTTATAGCCCCAGGTAGTTGCAGTTTTCCCGCCAAAGGTGGACTGGCCTGCGCCAATAGTTAACTGAATGCGATTACGGGCATCGGTCGTGAGCAAATCAGGGATCGGTAACGTTGGGCGTTCTGCCGCAAATACTGCGCGGCTCCACAGCGGCAAAGCCGAAGCCACACCCAGCGCGACGGAATATTTTAAGAAATCACGACGTTGCATAGTTATTTCCTTATTCTTAAGCAGGCGAAACAAAATCAAACGTTGAGCATAGTCCTTCCCCTTACGGGAAGGTCAAGCCGCAGACACAATTTAATCGACAATAATGGTCGTCGCCTCGCTCGCAGTGTGCTAACGTTTATCTTCTTTAAGCCCCTGGTAGAAGCAATGAAGACGTTTTTCAGAACAGTGTTATTCGGCAGCCTGATGGCCGTCTGCGCAAACAGTTACGCGCTCAGCGAGTCTGAAGCCGAAGATATGGCCGATTTAACGGCAGTTTTTGTCTTTCTGAAGAACGATTGTGGTTACCAGAACTTACCTAACGGGCAAATTCGTCGCGCACTGGTCTTTTTCGCCCAGCAAAACCAGTGGGATCTCAGTAATTACGACACCTTCGACATGAAAGCCCTCGGTGAAGACAGCTACCGCGATCTCAGCGGCATTGGCATTCCCGTCGCTAAAAAGTGCAAAGCCCTGGCTCGCGATTCCTTAAGCCTGCTTGCCTACGTCAAATAATCCCTGATACCTTTTTGTAGAAATATTGACCGTGCATCCGCGGTCAATGTTAGCTATTATGTTGCGCCCTTTTTTTACGGGTGTTAACAAAGGAGGTATCAACCCATGGCCGAAAAAAAACAGTGGCATGAAACGCTACACGACCAGTTTGGGCAGTACTTTGCGGTAGATAACGTTCTGTATCATGAAAAGACCGATCACCAGGATCTGATCATTTTTGAGAACGCTGCATTTGGTCGCGTAATGGCGCTGGATGGCGTAGTACAAACCACCGAGCGCGACGAGTTTATCTATCATGAGATGATGACTCATGTTCCGCTACTGACCCACGGTCACGCGAAACATGTGCTGATTATCGGCGGCGGCGACGGTGCCATGCTGCGTGAAGTAACCCGACATAAAAACGTTGAGTCAATCACGATGGTGGAAATCGATGCGGGTGTCGTATCGTTCTGCCGTCAGTATCTACCCAACCATAACGCCGGTAGCTACGACGATCCGCGCTTTAAGCTGGTGATCGATGATGGCGTCAATTTCGTTAATCAAACCAGCCAGACCTTTGATGTCATTATCTCCGACTGCACCGATCCTATCGGTCCCGGCGAAAGTCTGTTCACCTCAGCATTTTATGAAGGCTGCAAACGTTGCCTGAATCCTGGCGGTATCTTCGTCGCACAAAACGGCGTCTGCTTTTTACAGCAGGAAGAAGCCATCGACAGCCATCGCAAACTCAGCCATTACTTCAGCGACGTTGGCTTTTATCAGGCGGCGATCCCGACCTATTACGGCGGTATCATGACTTTTGCATGGGCGACAGATAACGACGCCTTACGCCATCTCTCAACCGAAATTATTCAGGCGCGTTTTCTCGCTTCTGGCCTGAAATGCCGTTATTACAATCCGGCAATCCATACGGCAGCTTTTGCCTTACCTCAGTATCTGCAAGACGCACTGGCTTCACAGCCGTCCTAAGGAGAAGATAAGAAATTGAAAAAACTGAAACTGCATGGCTTTAATAATCTGACCAAAAGTCTGAGTTTTTGTATTTACGATATCTGCTACGCCAAAACTGCCGAAGAGCGCGACGGTTATATTGCTTATATCGATGAACTCTATAATGCCAACCGTCTGACCGAAATCCTGTCAGAAACCTGTTCCATTATCGGGGCCAATATTCTTAACATCGCCCGTCAGGATTACGAACCACAGGGTGCCAGCGTCACTATTCTGGTGAGTGAAGAACCGGTTGACCCGAAACTTATCGACAAAACAGAACACCCCGGCCCACTGCCAGAAACGGTGGTTGCCCATCTCGATAAAAGTCATATTTGCGTACATACCTACCCGGAAAGTCATCCTGAAGGCGGTTTATGTACCTTCCGCGCCGATATTGAAGTCTCTACCTGCGGCGTGATTTCTCCGCTGAAGGCGCTGAATTACCTGATCCACCAGCTTGAGTCCGATATCGTAACCATTGATTATCGCGTGCGCGGTTTTACCCGCGACATTAACGGTATGAAGCACTTTATCGACCATGAGATTAATTCGATTCAGAACTTTATGTCTGACGATATGAAGGCGCTGTATGACATGGTGGATGTGAACGTCTATCAGGAAAATATCTTCCATACCAAGATGTTGCTTAAAGAGTTCGACCTTAAGCACTACATGTTCCACACCAAACCGGAAGATTTAACCGACAGCGAGCGCCAGGAAATTACCGCTGCGCTGTGGAAAGAAATGCGCGAGATTTATTACGGGCGCAATATGCCAGCTGTTTAACGGCTCTGGCGGAGCTCCCAGGCTCCGCCAGATTTATTTACTTCTGCTGCACGAAATTGCGGTAAGCCGCCACGACCTGCAGAAAATCCTCAACGCCGCATAGCGACAGGCTTTCTTCGTCGTAGTAGTTCATCCCTTCTTCCATTTCATCGCCAGCGAATTCCAGTTGATTGGCGCGAACCATCACCTCTTCACCGTCCATCCACAGGGTGTATTCATGCCCTGCCCGTTGCCAGGACCGTTCGCTACCTTTCAGTGCGTGCGCTGCTTGTTCCACTTCATCAAGCAAAGCCAGGTTTTCTTTCACCTCTTCATTAAACCAGTGCCCGACCACTTCATGCCCCATGGACATACGCACCTTTACCACTCCGGTAATATCGCGCAGAAATTCGTAATCCATAGTGTGTTCCTCTGCTCCCGGCAATGCGCCGAAATCGCATTGCGTCATTGATGTAATTATCGCAGCCTTACCGGAGAAAAACAGCGGAACGGCGATGGTTTAGAAATAAAAAATGCCCGGGAATCTCATTCCCCGAGCATTGTGTCGTTTATGCGCAGCGCGTGCGCTGACTTTTTAAACCGCAGTCTGGAAAATCACCCCATCGGCTTTTTCGGTGTACTGAGAAAGCTGGTTGAAGTTCAGATAACGATAAGTATCAACGGCAGTTTTATCCACTTGCGCCACGTAGGTCTGGTACTCTTCCGGCGTCGGCAGTTTGCCAATCAGCGCCGCAACAGCCGCCAGTTCCGCAGAAGCCAGGAAGACATTCGCGCCAGTACCCAGACGGTTCGGGAAGTTACGGGTAGAGGTGGAAACCACCGTCGCACCGTCTGCTACACGCGCCTGGTTACCCATACACAGGGAACAGCCAGGGATCTCGATACGCGCACCACTCTTACCGAAGACGCTGTAGTAGCCTTCTTCAGTCAACTGCGCGGCGTCCATACGGGTTGGCGGTGCCACCCACAGGCGGGTCGGCAGTTGGCCTTTGTGCGCATCCAGCAGTTTACCCGCAGCACGGAAGTGACCGATGTTGGTCATGCAGGAACCGATAAATACTTCGTCGATCTTCTCACCCTGTACCGCAGACAGCGGACGCGCGTCATCCGGGTCGTTCGGTGCACAGAGGATTGGCTCTTTAATATCCGCCAGATCGATGTCGATCACTGCCGCGTATTCAGCATCTGCATCGGCTTCCAGCAGCTCAGGATTCGCCAGCCATTTTTCCATGCCCTGAATACGACGTTCCAGGGTGCGACGATCGCCGTAACCTTCCGCGATCATCCACTTCAGCAGGACGATGTTAGAGTTCAGGTATTCGATGATCGGTTCTTTGTTCAGCTTGATGGTACAACCAGCGGCAGAACGCTCAGCGGACGCATCGGTAAGCTCAAAGGCCTGCTCAACTTTCAGATCCGGCAGACCTTCAATTTCCAGAATGCGGCCAGAGAAGATGTTTTTCTTGCCTTTCTTCTCAACGGTCAGCAGACCTTGTTTGATGGCATACAGCGGAATGGCGTGTACCAGATCGCGCAGGGTGATGCCCGGCTGCATTTTGCCTTTGAAGCGCACCAGAACGGATTCCGGCATATCCAGCGGCATTACGCCTGTTGCGGCTGCAAATGCCACCAGACCAGAACCCGCCGGGAAAGAGATACCGATCGGGAAACGGGTATGGGAGTCACCTCCGGTACCGACGGTATCCGGCAGCAGCATACGGTTCAGCCAGGAGTGGATTACGCCGTCACCCGGACGCAGCGACACACCGCCACGGTTCATAATGAAGTCCGGCAGCGTGTGGTGCGTGTTCACGTCAACTGGCTTCGGATACGCCGCGGTGTGGCAGAAAGACTGCATCACCAGGTCAGCCGAGAAGCCCAGGCACGCCAGGTCTTTCAGTTCATCACGGGTCATTGGGCCGGTGGTGTCCTGAGAGCCTACAGAAGTCATTTTCGGTTCGCAGTACGCGCCCGGACGAATGCCTTTCACGCCACAGGCACGGCCTACCATTTTTTGCGCCAGCGAGAAGCCGCGATCGCTCTCAGCGACATCTTTCGCCTGACGGAACACATCACTGTGCGGCAGACCAAGTGCTTCACGCGCTTTGGTGGTCAGGCCACGCCCAATAATCAGCGGAATACGGCCGCCAGCACGCACTTCATCAATCAGCACGTCGGTTTTCAGTTCGAAGGTCGCCAGCAGTTCGCCGGTTTCGTGGTTACGCACTTCACCTTTGTACGGGTAAACGTCAATTACGTCGCCCATGTTCAGGTTAGAGACGTCGACTTCGATTGGCAGTGCACCTGCGTCTTCCATTGTGTTAAAGAAGATTGGTGCAATTTTACCGCCGAGGCACAAACCACCGCCGCGTTTGTTCGGCACATGTGGAATATCATCACCCATAAACCACAGTACGGAGTTCGTGGCGGATTTACGCGATGAACCCGTACCCACAACGTCACCGACGTACGCCAGCGGGAAACCTTTCTGTTGCAGAGCTTCGATTTGCTTGATCGGACCAACAACACCTGGCTGGTCTGGCTCGATGCCTTCACGGGCGTTTTTCAGCATCGCCAGCGCGTGCAGTGGGATATCCGGGCGTGACCACGCATCCGGTGCCGGAGAGAGGTCATCGGTGTTGGTTTCGCCAGTGACTTTGAAGACGGTAACGGTCAGTTTTTCAGCCAGCGCCGGGCGATTCAGGAACCATTCGGCATCCGCCCAGGACTGCATTACCTGCTTCGCATATTCGTTGCCTGCTTTCGCTTTCTCTTCTACGTCATAGAAGTTATCGAACATCAGCAGTGTGTGAGAAAGTGCTTTGGCAGCGATCGGTGACAGTTTGGCATCATCCAGCGCGTCGATCAGCGGATGAATGTTGTAACCACCCTGCATGGTGCCCAGCAGTTCGATGGCTTTTTCCGGAGTCAGCAGAGGGGATTTGGCTTCGCCTTTAGCGATAGCAGCCAGGAAGCCTGCTTTGACATAGGCGGCTTCATCGACGCCTGGGGGAACACGGTTGGTTAACAGATCTAACAGGAATTCTTCTTCGCCCGCGGGCGGGTTTTTCAGCAGCTCTACAAGTGCGGCCATTTGGTTTGCATCCAGGGGTTTGGGCGCAATCCCCTCAGCGGCACGCTCAGCTACGTGCTTACGGTATTCTTCTAGCACGACGGTTCTCCTCGCTCTCATTGTCATAGTGCGGCAGGCGATTCTCTTCACGCTCCTGTGAGACAGCAGTTTGTAGGGTAAATGCCCAGTACCGCAACGGGCAGAATAGCAGGATTTTGACGAGGTGTTAATCTGTTTACAAAAAAGCAACATAAAAAAGTGGCTGAATCGTTAAGGATGGTCTAGAGATTGTTTCCCTCCGTAAAAACTTCGTTAATTCGCATGGTGATAATCACCTTTCTCAACGAATCCCAAGATTAGTCAAAATTTAAACTACCGCCTCTTTATACTCAGATTTACAGCACCTGCGGGTGGCAGTTCGCCGACTATTGCGATTTCCTTGAGATCCGAATTATGAAAATGACTTTGCCGTTTAAACCCCATGTGCTGGCGCTAATTTGCAGTGCCGGGCTTTGTGCCGCCTCTACCGGGCTATATATAAAAAGCCGCACAGTGGAAGCGCCTGTGGAACCGCAATCGACACAACTGGCTGTGTCTGACGCTGCCGCGGTTACGTTTCCTGCAACGGTTTCCGCACCTCCCGTAACACCCGCCGTCGTCAAATCCGCATTCAGCACTGCACAAATAGATCAATGGGTCGCGCCCGTCGCGCTGTATCCCGACGCCCTACTTTCGCAGGTGCTGATGGCATCAACCTATCCGACAAACGTTGCTCAAGCAGTGCAATGGTCGCACGATAATCCACTTAAACAAGGCGATGCTGCTATTCAGGCGGTATCTGACCAGCCGTGGGACGCCAGCGTTAAATCACTGGTGGCCTTTCCACAATTGATGGCATTGATGGGCGAAAACCCGCAATGGGTGCAAAACCTGGGCGATGCTTTTCTGGCCCAGCCGCAGGACGTGATGGACTCGGTACAGCGATTGCGGCAACTGGCGCAACAAACCGGCTCGCTGAAGTCATCAACCGAACAGAAAGTTATTACCACAACGAAGAAAGCTGTACCGGTAAAACAGACAGTCACGGCACCCGTCATACCATCCAATACAGTTTTAACTGCCAACCCCGTCATTACAGAGCCGGCAACAACCGTCATTTCCATTGAGCCCGCCAATCCTGATGTGGTCTATATTCCCAACTACAACCCAACCGTGGTTTACGGGAACTGGGCCAATACTGCGTATCCGCCGGTTTATCTGCCACCACCAGCCGGAGAACCGTTTGTTGACAGCTTTGTACGCGGATCCGGCTATAGCATGGGCGTTGCTACCACGTACGCACTATTCAGCAGCATCGACTGGGACGACGACGATCATGACCATCATCATCATGACGATGATGATTATCATCACCACGATGGCGGTCATCGTGACGGTAATGGCTGGCAACACAACGGCGACAACATCAATATCGACGTCAACAATTTCAACCGTATCACCGGTGAGCATCTTACTGATAAGAATATGGCATGGCGGCACAATCCAAACTACCGTAATGGTGTGCCCTATCATGATCAGGATATGGCAAAGCGGTTTCATCAAACCGATGTCAACGGCGGAATGAGCGCCACGCAATTACCTGCCCCAACGCGCGACAGCCAGCGTCAGGCGGCAGCAAATCAGTTTCAGCAACGAACACACGCCGCACCAGTCATTACACGAGATACCCAACGTCAGGCAGCGGCACAGCGGTTTAATGAAGCTGAACACTATGGGAGCTATGACGACTTCCACGACTTCAGCCGTCGCCAACCACTGACCCAGCAACAAAAGGACGCCGCTCGTCAGCGTTATCAGTCCGCCTCGCCTGAGCAGCGCCAGGCAGTTCGCGAGAGAATGCAGACTAACCCGCAGATCCAGCAGCGAAGAGAGGCAGCGCGTGAGCGCATTCAGTCCGCCTCGCCTGAGCAGCGCCAGGCGGTTCGCGAGAAAATGCAGACTAACCCGCAGAACCAGCAGCGAAGAGACGCAGCGCGTGAGCGTATTCAGTCCGCATCACCAGAGCAGCGCCAGGTGTTTAAGGAAAAAGTACAGCAGCGCCCACTGAATCAACAGCAACGTGATAACGCCCGCCAGCGTGTTCAATCGGCATCACCTGAACAACGTCAGGTTTTTCGGGAAAAAGTTCAGGAGAGCCGCCCACAACGTCTAAACGACAGTAACCATACTGTCAGGCTGAATAACGAGCAACGGTCAGCAGTACGCGAACGTCTCTCTGAGCGTGGAGCAAGGCGACTGGAAAGGTAAATTACAGACGTAAAAAAAGCGGCGTGGTTAGCCGCTTTTTTAATTGCCGGATGTTCCGGCAAACGAAAAATTACTTCTTCTTCGCTTTCGGGTTCGGCAGGTCGGTAATGCTACCTTCGAACACTTCTGCCGCCAGGCCCACAGACTCGTGCAGAGTCGGGTGCGCGTGGATGGTCAGTGCGATGTCTTCAGCATCACAACCCATTTCGATTGCCAGACCGATTTCACCCAGCAGCTCACCGCCGTTAGTACCGACAATCGCACCACCGATCACACGGTGAGATTCTTTGTCGAAAATCAGCTTGGTCATACCGTCTGCGCAGTCGGAAGCGATAGCACGGCCAGAAGCAGCCCACGGGAAGGTGGCGGTCTCAAAGCTGATGCCTTTCTCTTTCGCTTCTTTCTCAGTCAGACCTACCCATGCAACTTCTGGTTCGGTATAGGCGATGGACGGGATAACTTTCGGATCGAAGTAATGTTTTTTACCGGCGATAACTTCAGCGGCAACGTGACCTTCGTGAACACCTTTATGTGCCAGCATTGGCTGACCGACGATATCGCCGATAGCAAAGATGTGCGGTACGTTGGTACGCAGTTGTTTGTCAACGCGGATGAAACCACGGTCGTCAACTTCCACGCCAGCTTTGCCTGCGTCGAGGTTTTTACCGTTCGGCACACGACCAATCGCTACCAGCACGGCGTCGTAACGCTGCGGTTCAGCGGGTGCTTTTTTGCCTTCCATCGTCACATAAATGCCGTCTTCTTTCGCTTCAACGGCGGTAACTTTGGTTTCCAGCATCAGGTTGAATTTCTTGCTGATACGCTTGGTGAAGACTTTAACGATGTCTTTGTCAGCTGCCGGGATAACCTGGTCGAACATTTCAACCACGTCAATCTGTGAACCCAGCGCGTGGTAAACGGTGCCCATTTCCAGACCGATGATACCGCCACCCATTACCAGCAGGCGTTCTGGTACTTCTTTCAGTTCCAGCGCGTCAGTGGAGTCCCAGATACGCGGATCTTCATGCGGAATAAACGGCAGTTGGATCGGGCGAGAACCCGCTGCAATGATCGCGTTGTCGAAGTTGATCACGGTTTTACCGTTCTCACCTTCAACTTCCAGGGTGTTAGCCCCGGTGAATTTACCCAGACCGTTGACCACTTTGACTTTGCGGCCTTTCGCCATACCAGCCAGACCACCGGTCAGCTGATTGATCACTTTCTCTTTCCAGGTACGAATCTTGTCGATATCGGTTTTCGGTTCGCCGAAGACGATACCATGTTCAGCCAGCGCTTTGGCTTCTTCGATAACTTTTGCTACGTGCAGCAGTGCTTTAGAAGGGATACAGCCGACGTTCAGGCAAACACCGCCAAGGGTGTTGTAACGTTCTACGATTACGGTTTCCAGACCTAAATCAGCGCAACGGAAGGCAGCGGAGTAACCTGCGGGGCCTGCCCCAAGTACCACGACCTGAGTTTTGATTTCAGTACTCATCATGACCTCTATATATTTATCTCCGGCGGTCATACCCGTCGTCTTTCAGGCCGCAGCGGCGTTAGCTTCACGCCCTCACCCCAGTCACTTACTTATGTAAGCTCCTGGGGATTCTGGCGCTTGCTACCTTGCTGCACCCAGAAATCCATAGGGTATGTGAAGTAATACCCTAACCACCACCGGGTCGTTCTATCCGTCGGTATTTTACAAAATTGTTAACAATTTTTAAATAACAAACGGCAACCGATTTGTCTATTCGCTAATAACCTCAATACATTCATGAGATTACCAGAAAAAAGCCGGCCGTTGGGCCGGCTCTTTTACTTACATCACCAGACGGCGAATGTCAGACAGCGTGTTGTTAATGATGGTAATGAAACGGGCACCATCAGCACCGTCGATCACGCGGTGGTCGAAGGAGAGAGAAATCGGCAGCATCAGACGCGGCACGAACTCTTTACCATTCCACACCGGCTCCATCGCGGACTTGGAAACGCCGAGGATAGCCACTTCCGGCGCGTTCACAATCGGCGCGAAGTGGGTAGTACCCAGGCCGCCGATGCTGGAGATGGTGAAGCAACCGCCCTGCATTTCGCCCGCAGTCAGCTTACCGTCACGCGCTTTCTTAGAAATAGTCATCAGCTCGCGAGACAGCTCGATGATGCCTTTCTTGTTGACGTCTTTGAATACCGGAACAACCAGACCGTTCGGGGTATCCACCGCCACACCGATGTTGATGTACTTCTTCAGGGTCAGACGCTGACCGTCTTCCGACAGCGAACTGTTGAAGCGAGGCATCTGCTCAAGAGCTGCAGCAACGGCTTTCATGATGAAGACAACCGGGGTTATCTTCACATCCAGCTTACGTTTCGCCGCTTCTTCGTTCTGCTGTTTACGGAACGCTTCCAGCTCGGTGATATCGGTTTTGTCGAAGTGAGTAACATGCGGGATCATCACCCAGTTACGGCTCAGGTTCGCCCCAGAGATTTTCTGGATACGGCCCAGTTCCACTTCTTCGATTTCACCAAACTTGCTGAAGTCCACCTTCGGCCACGGCAGCATGCCTGGGATACCGCCGCCAGTCGCCGCCGGAGCTGCTTCTGCACGTTTGATAGCTTCTTTCACGTAAGCCTGAACGTCTTCGCGCAGGATACGACCTTTACGGCCAGTGCCCTTCACTTTCGCCAGGTTAACGCCAAACTCGCGTGCCAGACGGCGGATCAGCGGAGTCGCGTGAACGTAAGCGTCGTTTTCAGCAAATTCAGATTTGCCTTCCGCTTTTGCAG
>ULMH01006662.1_pt1 | contig 13058 bp, 9 predicted proteins | sample 1951611 | NCBI WGS metagenome assembly ULMH01 (sample SAMEA4835546, study PRJEB28245) | human gut metagenome | biome: gut microbiome; material: fecal sample | place: Denmark | collected 2008 | reverse complement strand
AAAGCTCGGCGCTCCAAGGCTCGTCGCCTTGCGGCTCCAATTCCGTCTTCGAAACAAATTTAACTCTCAATTTCGTCCAAAGCGGGTTTGAGTGCGTCGGTGTTCAGAATTTCAACGTCGCCGTTGTCCACCGCAAATGCGACTTTTTGATCCATAGGCAGTTTGCCCAGCACTTTGAGATTGAAGTCCTTTGCCACCTTGTCAACCTTGTCCGATCCGAAAATCTCGATGCGTTTTCCGCAATCCGGGCATACTACATAGCTCATGTTTTCAACCACGCCGTAGATGCGGATATTCATTTTGTTTGCCATTTTTACGGCTTTTTCAACTATCATGGACACGAGGTCTTGCGGCGAAGTGACGATGATGATGCCGTCGAGTTTTATCGATTGGAAAACCGTAAGCGGCACATCGCCCGTTCCCGGAGGCATGTCCACAAACATAAAGTCCACGTCGTCCCAAACGACGTCCGTCCAAAACTGTTTGACCATGCCGGCAATGACGGGACCGCGCCAAATAACAGGATCGGTTTCGTCGTCCAGAAGCAAATTGGAGGACACGATTTTGATACCCATATTGCTTTGACGCGGATAAATTCCATTGGCGTCACCCTCAACCGTGCCTCTTATGCCGAACGCGCGAGGAATGGACGGGCCTGTGATGTCTGCATCCAAAATAGCAACGTTTTTGCCTTCTCTTGCCTTGCCCACGGCAAGCAACGACGTAACCAACGATTTGCCTACGCCGCCCTTTCCGCTGACAATGCCGATAACTTTTTTCACGTTGGAAAGCGGATTTTGCTTTTCAAACGTAATTCTTGACGAGCAGTCCTTGGAGCAAGAACCGCAATCGTGAGTGCAATCGCTCATATATAACTCCTTGCGCAACGATGTTGCGAAAACTTTATTTACGCTTATGATGATACCACTTTCGCGCGATTATTAAAAGCCTTTTGCGACAAATTGACGGCAAAAACGAAACAACGGACTTTTCGCCGCCTTTATACCGAATAAAAACTCGTCGCTTTTGCAATAATTATCAAAAAACCAAAAGGAGACAACTATGAAACTTATCGAAAGCAAAACCTATCAAAACCTCGCCCGTGCGTACGTTGGCGAAACGCAAGCGTACGTGCGCTATCAATTTGTCGAATACGGCGCGCGCAACGAGGGCTACAACGCGCTTGCTGAAATCGTGGACAAGGTGGTGTACAACGAGTTTAACCACGCAAGACTCCTCTACACTCTCATTCAGCAGGCAAGCAAAAACCAAATCGACAATATTCAAATCAACGCAGGCTATCCTTTCAAAGAAAAATGGAATCTGACGGAAAACTTTGCTCTCGCCGCAGAAGACCACGAGAGCGAAATCAAGATGTATCAATCCTTTGAAAAAACCGCGCGTTCGGAAGGCTTCGAAGACGTCGCAAACACTTTTAAAATGCTTGCCGACGTCGAAAAACAGCACAAGAAAATCTTTGACGATTTGCACAATCAGCTCAAAAACGGCACGCTCTACAAAAAGGATAAAGCAACCACATGGCGTTGTTCGGGTTGCGGATACGAAGCGTCCTCGAAAGAGGCATGGGACGAATGTCCTCTTTGCAAAGCGAAACAAGGTTTTGTAAACGTAAAAACATCCGCCATAAAATAACCGCCTCCACACATTGAAAAACGTGTGATTTCTCAACCGCAATATTGAGTTGAAGAACAAAGCAAATTACTAAACATAAAACTGCGATATTTGGATGAAAAACAGGGAAACGCCTTTTTGCAAATCCGCCCAACGTACCAAAATGTACGTGACGGGTGAGCAAAACGGCGTTGACACGGTTATTCGCCAAATAGCGCAGTTTTATTTGTAGCCGCGCAATTCCACCTTGCCGACCTTCCCCTTAAAGTACTCGATATACTTTTCGGCGTCCGCTTTGTCGACGGGGGTGTAGCCGTGGGCAATGCAGCCATCGTTGTCGTTGTACTTTTGCATGAAATAGCGAGGCGCACCCGAAACGAGATAGGCGATTTTTTGCATATCGTCGGCGGTGTGGAACTCTTTGATTATGGTCGTGCGGAACTCGTAGTCCACTCCGCTCTCTTTCAAAAGGCGCATGCTTTCGAGGATTTTGCCCATATCCACGTTGTTGACGCCAACCGTGCGCGCATACTTTTCGGGGCTGTTTTTGACATCCATTGCAACGAAATCTACAAGTTTTTTGTCCAAAACCTCTTTGAGCACGTCGGGGCGAAGTCCGTTGGTGTCGAGCTTCGTTGCATAGCCCATATCTCTCACCTTTGCCAAAAAGTCGCATAGATCGGGTTGAAGCGTAGGCTCGCCGCCCGTCACGCAAACCGCGTCCACAAGCCCTTTTCTCTTTTGAAGATAATCAAAGACTTCGTCGCAATCTATTTGTTGCGATTTGACATTGCCCACCACAAGCGGCGCATTGTGGCAAAACGGACAGCGGAAATTGCATCCGCCGGTAAACACGGTGCATGCGATTTTGCCGTCGAAATCAACCATTGAAAATTTTTCGTATCCGCAAAGTATCATATTTATATTTTAACACGACTTCACCATTTGGCAAAGGTTTTTGCGCACTTTACAAACATACAGGCGAGTGTTATACTTTTTTTGGCGAAAACGCATGGAAAAGAAAAGCAGAAAACAATACCTTTTGGACATACTCAAACTGTTCGGCATATTTTTCAAAATAGGCTTGTTTTCCTTTGGCGGAGGATACGCCATGCTTTCGCTCATCGAAGCGGAACTCGTCAAAAAACAAAAGTGGATCACTCACGACGAATTGAGCGATATTTTCGCCATTGCCGAAAGCACGCCGGGGCCAATCGCGATAAACACCGCAACTTATATAGGCGTAAAGCGTTGCGGCATTTTTGGCGGTATCGCCGCGACAATAGGCGTCGTAATTCCCTCTCTCGTCGTAATAATCGCTCTCAGCTACGTCATCGAACTTGTCAAGGACAACGTTTGGGCAGGTTACTTTTTCAAGAGCATACGAGTGGCGGTGCTGGTGCTGATTGCAAAAGCCGTGTTCACGTTCTTCAAAGACATGCGCAAAAATCTGCTGTCATACATGCTTATGATTGCGTCGTTTTTGCTTGTGCTTCTGACAAACGTAAGGGTGATTTATATCATACTTGCAACCATCGTTATAGCATGCGTTGCGGCACGCCTAAAACAGATTTACGACAAGAAAGTTTTGCACTCCGTCGGCACGCCCGAATACTACAACGAGCGCATAGGCCGCACCCTCGAAAAAGACGAATATGTGCGCGAAAACACAGTTTATCCACACGATTTAAACGATAAAAGCGGTGATTTGCAAAATTCAATCAATATTCTCAGCCCAATTGCTCCGACGAAATCCGACGAAGGAGGCGAAGAAAAATGATATATCTTCAACTCTTTTGGACGTTTTTCAAGATAGGACTTTTCACCATCGGAGGCGGACAGGCAATGATCCCCATGATAAGTCAGGAGGTTGTCGAAAAAGGTTGGCTTACGCTTGACGAAGTGCAGTCTTTCATTGCAATTTCCGAGAGCACTCCGGGGCCGTTTGCCGTCAACATAGCAACCTACACGGGAGTATCGGTGCTGCAATCGGCAGGAGTAGGAGAAAGCATACTCGGCGCGATTTGCGCAACCTTCGGAGTGGTTTTGCCCTCGCTTGTCATCATCACCCTGATTGCGCTTGCCTTTTCGAATTTCATCAAAAAACCTGCCGTGCAAAGCGTGTTCGTGTACGTGCGCTCAACCGTTACGGGGCTTTTGATTGCCGTTTTCGCGGGCTTCGTTTTGTCAACGCTTTTGGGCATATCGAGCGTACTTTCGCACGAACCCGTACAATTCGACGCGATAGGCACTTGCCTTTTCGCATTGCTTTTCGGGCTGTCGCTTATCAAAATCAAAGGAAAAACTCTGCAACCTATATGGTTGATAATCATATCCGCCGTGATAGGCACGCTGTGCTACGGATTTATTCCCATTTGATTTCTGCCGTGCGCAACGTTAAATTTTCCTTAAAAAAACACACTTTTGAGCTTTTTTGAGTATTTACAATCCGACATTTTTACATTATAATATATTTATCTATTTTATTATGCGCACGTGCGTATATATTTATGGATATTCTCTTTATAGGAGTAAGTTATGAGAAAAAAAGAAAAGCCGGCACCAGTGCTCGACGAGAAAGGCAGACCGCCTATCAAACTCGACTATCCGCAGACCTTTAAGGTCGGCTTCGCATTTGCGATCATCATGCTGTTCTGGACGGCATACGACTTTGTCGTTCCTCTCCTTTTGGAGCATGCATACGGCTTGCCGAGCTGGGCGCGCGGTATAATCATGGGCCTTGACAATCTCTTGTCGCTCTTTATGCTCCCCTTGTTCGGCAAACTCAGCGACAATGCGCACGGCAAACTCGTCAAAAAATGGGGACGCCGCACGCCGTTTATCGTGATAGGCACGGTATGCGCGGTGGTACTTATGGTGTTCGTGCCCGTCGCAACGCTCAAACAACAAGCAAAGGCGCAAGAACTCACCACTCAAATCGAATCCCAACTCAACGACGATTCCTTTATGCAACCGTTGCTCGAAGAATGGTACGACAACGCGGTCGCAGGCAAAGAAGGCAGCGCAAACTATTGCGATTTGACCTATCTCGGCAACAACAAAATCACGAGAGAACAATTTGTGACATTGCGCTACGACAGCAAGATGACGTCAAAGAAAGCGGTGCTCAATATGTTGGGCGCAACCACTTACTACTATGACGGCGAAGTCGTGGAGGATTTGAGCGCAACTTCTCCCACCGGCAAAACCTATCAGGAAATCGTTGACAGCAACGCCGCTTACAAAAAGTACGTTGCCGCCGGCATGAACAATTATATAAGCAACGAGGTCAACGAAAAATGCACAAAAGCCGCGGACGGTTCGGGTATCAAGAGCCTTGTCGTGTACATGGTTATTCTTCTTTTGGTGCTTATCGCAATGGCGACTTTCCGCTCCCCCGCAGTCGCGCTTATGCCCGACGTCACGCCCAAGCCGCTCCGCTCGCAAGCAAACGCCATCATCAACCTTTGCGGCGGTATCGGCGGTGCAATCGCGTTTTTGATTTACACGGTCGTGCTGTTCGGTCAGCGTCTTGAAAATTACGTCATAATATTCGGTTCTGTTGCGGCAGGTATGCTCTTGCTCCTTGCAGGGTTCCTCGCTCTCGTCAACGAGCGCAAGATGGTTGCAAAATGTCAGGAAATCTGCAAAGAATACGAAATCGACGACTTTGCCGACGGCGAAAATCCCGAAGCGGAAAAATTTGCGGAAGAACTTATTCACGAAGGCGACGCCGAGTACAATCTCGACAGCAAACCCGACGGAGAAGTGCAAGAACTTGTCAACGGCACTGCAAAAGAGGAAATCGCACCCGAAACTCTCGACTTTGCAAAGCAAGTTGTTGAAAACACCAAAAAGAAACCCGTTTCGCCAAAAGAATGGTGGGGCGCAAAGAACGACCTCGAAAAAGGCAGACTCAAATCGTTTGCGCTCATCCTCGCTTCGATCTTTATGTGGTTTATGGGCTATAACGCAGTGTCCTCAAACCTCTCTATTTACACCACGAAATCACTCAACCTCTCGGCGGGTGTCGCGTCGATTATCTCCGGTGTTTCAATGGGCATAAGCGCAATCGCATTTATCCCCGTCGGATATATGGCTGCAAAAATCGGCAGAAGGAAGTCAATCATGATCGGTTTTGCAATGGCTGTCGTATCCTTTGTGCTCATCTGCTTTGCGGTGCGTCCGAGCGACAACGCGGCAATCCCCGCAGTGCTGTTTGCCTTGTTCTACCTCATCGCAGGTTTCGGACTTATCATCGCAAACGTCAACACCTTCCCGATGGTCACCGAGCTTTCTACGGCTGAAACGGTGGGACAATACACAGGTTACTACTATGTCGCAACAATGTCCGCACAAGCAATCACCCCCGCAATCGGCGGCGCAATCATGGACGCAGGCGGCAACCAATATCTCTTCCTTTACAGCGCAGTGTGCATCGTCATCGCAATCGTGTTGATGCTCTTCGTCAAACACGGCGACAGCAAGCAACTCACCAAAGGCAGAAAACTCACAAAAGAGGAAAAGAAACAAATAAGGTTGGATGCGCTCGACGCAGACTAAAAAAGCGATATGCTTACGGAAGGCACGGTTTTTGCCGTGCCTTCCTTTTATATATCGCTTTTTTAGTCTTCCTAACCGCGCAGAAAATTTGCGCTATCAAAATTGGACGAACAAAAACTCCTGCCGCAGTTCCGCCAAATTGTCTGCTTGGTGGGCGCACTTCGTGCTCTGTTTTGTCGATATGCTTACGGAAGGCACGGTTTTTGCCGTGCCTTCCTTTTATATATCGCTTTTTTAGTCTTCCTAACCGCGCACCATTGCTCAAACAGCGTTGCGGTTATGGCAACCACCTCAAATGTCATTCCGAGGAGCAAAGCGACGTGGAAATCCCCTAAATAGAAACGCAAACACAGTGGCGATTGCCACTGACCGCACTTGTTCTCGCAATCTCTACCGCGCAACCACTCTTCTCTCTCAAAATAAGCGGGACAAAAACTCAAGCCTCAATTCCGAGCGAGTGCTTGCTTGGTGGGTGCGTGCTTTTCACGCCAATAGGCGCATTCCGCTGCGCTGGATTCCCACGCTTACGCTCGGAATGACGAGAGGGCGGGAGACCCGCACCCGATGTGAATTCGTTATCACCGACTGTTTCGACTTTATTCAAACCGCAATTTCGATCGAGTACTTGCTTGCTGTTGTGCCGTCACAATCGGTTGGTGTTTTTACAAAAGGCACGCGGTTGCGTGCCTTTCATTATGTTTTGGCGTGGGACAATGCCACACAATAAATAGTCTATTTGTTAATTGACATCACAACTTTTCCGTTTACGCTTATCGAAAGCCACAAGCCTTGCGACTCGACTCGCAATACGCCGTCGGCGCAAACACGCTCGAAAACGAGTTTGTCCGAGTCTTTGACAAAATGCGTTTCGCCTTGCAACAGGTCTTTGTACTTCTCTCTGATTTTGCCCAATGCGCGATAGTGTTCAATCAAATCGGTGTCCTCTCTGCCCCACGGATAAGTGCCGCGATTGAGCGGATCTTCAAAGCCTTGTTTGCCTGCTTCGTCGCCGTAGAAAACGCAAGGAACGCCGGGAAGCGTATATTGAAGCGCACTTGCAACTTTCAACCTGCGCTTTGCAAGGTCGTACTGCTCGCAAGAGAGCGTAAAGTCCGCTCTATCCTTTTTTGAATAAGGCGGTTTTACGCCCGAAAGGACGGTTATTGCGCGAGCGGTGTCGTGGCTGTCCACAAGGTTCATAAGGACGTCGAGAGATTGCTTGGGATAATGTTCGAGCACCGCTGTAACGTCCGCGATAAATGCGTTTTTATCGCCGTTCAAAACATATGAAAGAATGGCTTCTTTGAATGGATAATTCATGACGGAATCGAGCTGCTCGCCCATGAAATACGGCCGCCACTCGCTGTATGCGATTTTTACGGACGCGTCCTCCCACACCTCGCCGACGACGAGCATATCGTCGCCCTCGCTCCTTATGCGAGCGCAAAGTTTGTCGGTGAAGTCTATGGGCAACTCGTCCACAACGTCAAGACGCCAGCCTTTTACTCCCAACTTTGACCACTTGTCAACCACGCCGCCGTCACCCAAAATCAAATCGCAAAATCCTTTTGCGCTCTTGTTGACGGTGGGCACGACCGTGCTACCCCACCAGCATGCGTATTCATCGGGATAGTGCGTGAAATAATACCAGTCGTAATACGGCGATTGTTTGCTTTGGTACGCACCGAGCGTGTCGTAAGTGCCTTCCTTGTTGAAATATCTGCTGTCCGAACCGGTGTGATTAAATACGCCGTCAAGCATGATCCTTATACCTTTTTCGTTTGCCTTTCGAACAAGCTCTGCAAACTCTTCTTCGGTGCCGAAGAACGAATCGATTTTGAGATAATCGCCCGTGTCGTAGCGGTGATTCGAGCAAGACTCGAAAATAGGCGAAAGGTAAATCAGGCTCACACCGAGGGATTTGAGATAATCCAGTTTTGATACGATGCCGTTTATATTGCCGCCGAAAAAGTCGTCCGCGCGATAATCTTTGCCGTCCTCTGCGATGTCGGGACGCTCGTACCAATCGCCGTGCAACCTGCCTTTTTTTGTAAAAGGCTTGTCGCCGACCTTGCAAAATCTGTCTGCAAAAATTTGATACGTAACGCCTTGTTTTGCCCAATTCGGCGTTTTATAGTCGCATTTCGTTACCGTTAACTGCCATTCAGGCAACCAATCACCTCTTACGGCAATGCCGTCAAGCCCTCTTCCGAAAAACGCAAGGTCACCGTTTGCGAACTCGCCCTCAAAGCGATAATACCAAATACCCCACTCGGAAAGCGAAAACGCTCCGACAAAAAAGTCTTGCGTTTCGTCGCTGTGAGAATAGGGCAATTCATATCGCAGGCAATCGCCTGCAACCTCTCCTCCCTCTCCGAAAACTTGTCGCAATACGACAAAAACTCTCTTGATTTGAAGAGAGTTATCGACAGGAAAAGTTATGCGTGTTTCTTGATTTTGCACGCTTGCGCCATACGGCTTTTTGTTGAGTAGAGGATTGTACATACTCAATTAATATGAATTTTGATTTTTGTTTTGCAAAAATTATTTTGTTGTAAAAAGTGTGTCATTGAGATGAAAAACAAGGAAGGTTGCAATTGCGCAAGCCGGAGCGTACTTTTTGTACGTGACTGTTTGAGCAATCGCACCTGACGCAGTTGTTCGCTCATCATACTTACACTTCTTGTTTTCAAAAAGTGCTCAAATGAGATAAAGAGCAAGGAAAGCGCATCTCGGACAAAAACCCAACGTACTATGCGTACGTGATTTTTGGACGAGATGTGCTCGACGCAGCTATTTGCTCATTTGTGCACTTTTTTCAGGTTCCAGATGCGAGTGGCATACTCCTCCACCGACCTATCCGCTGCGAAGAATCCCGCTTTTGCGATGTTGACAAGGGACATACGATTCCACGTTTCCTTGTCGAGATAGGTATCGTTGACGCGACGTTGAGCAGCGGAATAGCTGTCGAAGTCGGCAAAAACCATATAGCTGTCGGGTTGACCTCCGCGCCCTGTGGTAAGCGAATCGGCAATTTCTCCGAATGAGATGTTGTTGATGCCTTGACGGAGAGTGTCGACGAGGCGTTTAATACGCGGATTGGTTTGATAATAATGAGAGGGATTGTATCCCTTTCTCCAAAGCTCTTCGACCTCGTTGGCAAGCATACCGAAAAGGAAAATGTTGCCGTCGCCGACTTCTTGATGGATTTCGACGTTCGCACCGTCGAGCGTGCCGATGGTGAGCGCGCCGTTGATCATAAACTTCATATTGCCCGTGCCGCTTGCTTCTTTGCCTGCGAGAGAAATTTGCTCGCTGACTTCGGCTGCCGGCATGATGATTTCGGCAAGGGATACGCGGTAGTTTTCAAGGAACGCGACTTTGATTCTGCCCTTGACGTCGGGATCGTTGTTGACGAGATCGCCCAGCGCACAGATAAAGCGGATGATTTGCTTTGCCATATAGTATGCGCTTGCCGCTTTTGCGCCGAAAATGAACGTGCGGGGTTGGATATCGAGATTGGGATTATCTTTGATTTGCAAATACAAATCGAGGATATTGAGAGCGTTGAGAAGTTGACGCTTGTACTCGTGCAATCTCTTCACTTGCACGTCGAAGATGCTGTCGGGGTTGACCTCGACGTTGTTGTGTTCGAGGATATACTTTGCAAGGTCTTGCTTGTTTTGACGCTTGATGTCGGCAAGGCGGTCGAGAACCTGTCTGTCGCCCATATATCTTTGCAAGTCTTGCAATTTGTCTGCGTCTTTGAGCCAGCCGTCGCCGATAAGCTCGTTGATGAGGGACGCAAGGCGGGGATTTGCCTCGGCAACCCAACGTCTGTGCGTGATGCCGTTGGTAACGTTGGTAAACTTTTCGGGGTGCATGCGATAGTAATCCGCAAAAACGTCGTTTTTGAGAATATCGCTGTGCAGCGCACTGACGCCGTTTATGGTGTGCGAAGTCACAAGGCAGAGATTTGCCATTTTAACCTGCCCGTTCGAAAGGATTGCGTTGCGGTTGACAACGTCCCAGTTGTTGGGATAGAACGCCCACAACTCGCCGCAGAAACGCTGGTTGATTTCCTGCACGATTTGATAAATTCTGGGAAGCAGGCTTTGGAAAAGACTTTGCGGCCATTTTTCGAGAGCCTCCGCCATAACCGTGTGGTTGGTGTAAGAAACGACGTGCGTTGCGATGTCCCACGCTTGATCCCAGCCGTAGCCGTACTCGTCGAGAAGAAGACGCATAAGCTCGGGAATACAGAGCGTCGGGTGCGTGTCGTTGATGTGGATCGCAACTCTGTCCGCAAGGTTGTCAAGGCTCGGATTGAACTTCAAGTGACGGCGCAAAATGGATTGAATGGACGCCGAAACGAAAAAGTATTGTTGTTTAAGGCGCAACGATTTGCCTTCGATGTGGTCGTCGGCGGGATAAAGCACCTTATTGATGGACTCCGCCATAGCCTTTGCCGCACTCGCCTTGATATATTCGCCTTTGCTGAACATATCCATATCGAAATCTTGCGGAGCTTGCGACTTCCAAAGTCTTAAACGGTTGACCGCACTGGTGTTGTAGCCGGACACGTTCATATCGTACGGCACTGCGTTGACGACGGTGCAATCTCTTTGCGTGACGGTAAGCTTGCCGTCTTGCCAGTTTTGGTCCACCACACCGCCGAATCTGACCTGATAAGTTTCTTCGGGACGAGGATTGAGCCAAACGTCGCCCATTTTGAGCCAATCATCGGGCTGTTCGAGTTGCCAACCGTCAACGATAACTTGCTTGAAAATGCCGTAATCGTAAAGGATGCAGAATCCGTTTGCGGGATAATCGCAAGACGTGAGCGAGTCCATATATGCGGCGGCAAGTCTGCCAAGACCGCCGTTACCGAGCCCAGCGTCGGGCTCGAAAGCATAGATTTCGTCCATCTTCACGCCGAAACTTTCAACCGCTTTCGTCACCTCGTCGGTGATACCCATGTTGAAAAGATGGTTGCGAAGGGATCTCCCGAGCAAAAATTCCATGGACATATAGTAGACTTGTTTTGCGTTTTGGGCGCGGCACTCTTTTTTGAAGTTGACACGCTCGGACGTGAGCAAATCTCTGATGACCATGCACGTTGCACGGTAGATTTGCGCCTTGCTGGCGTCTTCGGCTTTGACGCCGAAATAACTGGTGAGCACGCCGGAAATATGATTTTCGATTTCCTTTTGCGTAATGTTGAATTTCATATCCTTTCCTTCCTTCCGCTTTCCCCCGGACGAAAGATAATTATATTTTCTTTTTTTATGCGTCGCATTGTCGTTGCGACGTAAATATTATTTTTTATCAAAGATTTTGATAGATCTCGACATATTTCTTTGCGCTGACGTCCCAACCGAAATCCGACTTCATATCGTTTCGAACAATCAAATCCCAGTTGTCCTTGTCGTTGTAGGTTGCGTATGCACGCCACACCGCGTCGAGCATATCGTATGCGTTGTAGGTCTTGAACGTGAATCCCTTGCCTTCGCCCGTTTCGGGATTGAACGCGGGCACGGTGTCTTTAAGGCCGCCCGTTTCGCGCACCACGGGCACGGAGCCGTATCTCATTGCAATGAGCTGGGACAATCCGCACGGCTCGAATTTGGACGGCATAAGGAAGATGTCGCTTGCGCCGTACAGTTTGGACGCAAGGTCGCTTGAAAACGCAAGGATTGCTCTGAACTTGTTTGGATGACGCTCCTCGACGGATTTCATCATGTTTTCGTACTTCCAATCGCCCGTGCCGAGCACAACGACTTGAACGTCCGCGCGCATAATGTCGTCGATCACCGCTCCGACAAGGTCGAGTCCCTTTTGCTCGGTGAGCCTTGTCACCATTGCGATGAGGGGACGATTTTCGTCAAAGGGCAAATTGATCATTTCGCAAATTGCCTTTTTGTTTTCCGCTTTCTTGACGGCGTAATTTTTGACGGTATAATTTGCAAACAATCTCTTGTCCGTCTTTGGATCGTAAAGCGTTTGATCTATGCCGTTGACAACTCCGTGTAGTTTGTATCTGCGGTTTGAAAGAATACCTTCGAGCCCGTAGGAATAGAAGGGATCGAGAATTTCTTGCGCATACGTTTCGCTGACAGTCGTAACCGCATTGGAGGATTCTATACCGCCCTTCATATAGTTGACGCAATCGCCGTTCATCACGAGCGGACGCGCCCAGTCCGGCAAACCGAGAATATCTCCGATGAGATTGTCGCCGTACTTGCCCTGGAACTCGATATTGTGAATGGTAAACACGGTTTTGATGCGTTGATATTCCTCGCTTGCGCGATAGAACACGTCGAGGAACACGGGAGTAAGAGCCGTGTGCCAATCGTTTGCGTGAATCACGTCGGGGAAGAAATCGATGAGCGGCAACACTTCGAGCACCGCTTTGGAGAAGAACGCAAAACGTTCGCCGTCGTCAAAGTGGCCGTAAAGTCCTTTGCGCTTGAAATAATACTCGTTGTCCACAAAATAGTATGTCACACCGTCGTACGCCGCCTCGTACACTCCGCAGTATTGACGACGCCAACTCAAATCCACAAAAGTGGACGCAACGAATCTGACCGTATCGCGATACGTTTCTTTGATTTCTTCTTTGTAAAACGGGATTATCACCCTGCAATCGTGACCTTGCGCATTGAGTGCTTTTGGAAGCGCGCCCGCAACGTCGCCTAGTCCGCCCGAGCGAACGAACGGCATTGCTTCAGATGCAACAAATAATATTTTCATATTTTTCTCCTTTTTGAAGGATGTAACTTTTTTCATAGGGTTAGCGTATTATCGCACCCTGAATGAGCGAGGATTCGTCCTCTACAAGAGTTGAACGGCGCGAACTCTTA
>ULMH01038107.1_pt1 | contig 13808 bp, 10 predicted proteins | sample 1951611 | NCBI WGS metagenome assembly ULMH01 (sample SAMEA4835546, study PRJEB28245) | human gut metagenome | biome: gut microbiome; material: fecal sample | place: Denmark | collected 2008 | reverse complement strand
TGATATTTAAATTTATTATTTTATTTTCTTCATCAACATCAAAATATTCCTTTATAAGATTTAATTGAAAAGAAGGTATTTTTTCTTTATAGAATTCTAAATCGCTATCGACTTTTATATTATCTTTTATATTTTTGTTCATTTTAACATCCTTTTCTTTATAGGTTAAATATACTTATTTTTACTATATATTTCAATATTTATATTTTCGAATATCTTTAAAATAAATAAAAAAATGGCAAAAATAAAATTGCATTTTTTAAAAAAAACTATTTACAAATTGATATTTTTTTTGTAGAATTACCCAGGACTAAAAAATATGAAAAAATTAAGATTTGATTTTAAGAGAAAAGAAAAGCGTATAAAAAAGGCAAAACTTTCTCTCTTACTCTCTTTATCTTTTGATTTTATTATTTAGGATCTCATTAGAGGTCCTATTTTTTTTTAGCCTAGAAAGAAAAGGTGGAAAAATGAAAAAAGAAGAAACTCGAACTCCTCATTCCAATGGTATGATTCTTGAAGTAGATGAAGTACCAAGTAAAAAAAGCCAATGGATAGTTTTGGCTATACAACATATTCTTGCAATGTTTGTTGCATGTATAACTGTTCCGTTGTTAGTTTATAAAGGATATGTTACAAGCACTGGTCAAAATTTAGCACTAGTTATGATTGCTCCAACAATTATCAGCGCTGGTGTAGGTACTATTTTTTATTTAATCATGACAAAAATGAAATCTCCAGTCTTTCTTGCTTCTTCTTTTGCTTATATTGCTCCGATGTCAGCTGCCATTGGAATTGGTGCAGAACAAGTTATTAATGAAGCAGGTGAAGTAATTGGTTTAATGCCTAATTTATGGTTATTACCTATAGGAATGGCAATGGTTGGTGTTATTTATTGTTTAGTAGCATTGCTAATCAAGCTATTTGGAACAAATTGGTTAAATAAACTTCTTCCTCCAATTGTTGTTGGACCAGTTATTATGGTCATTGGTTTAAGTTTAGCAACAAGTGCTGTTTCTAATCTTACTGGTGGTTCTCTTGGCAGTGCAAATTCAACATATAATCTTTTAAAAATATTATGCGGTATAGTTGCAATGATTGTTACTGCACTTTGTGCATATTATGGTAAAAAAACATTATCTTTGATTCCTTTTGTTATCGGAATGCTATCTGGTTACGCGCTTGCCGCAATTTTAACAGGTATTGGTTATTACGGTTGTCAAAATGAATATTTTAAAATAATTGACTTTTCACCAATGATAGATAACTATAAGAATTTAAGTATAAAATCTTTCTTTGATATTCCTTCATTCTTATTCTTAATGAACGATTCAAGTGTTCCATTAAAAGCAAATCATATATTAAGTGCTTCATTATTATTTATTCCTGTTAGCTTAGTTACAATTTGTGAACATATAGGTGATCATAAAAATTTATCAGGTATTCTTAAAAGAGATTTGTTAGAAGATCCAGGATTATCTAAAACTTTGATCGGTGATGGTGTTGCAACTTCTTTATCAGGTATTTTATGCGGAGCAGCAAATACAACTTATGGTGAAAATGTTGCCGTAGTTGGAGTTACAAAAATTGCTTCTACTAAAGTCATTTTTTTAGCAGCATTAATGGCTATTGTAATTGGTTTCTTCCAACCTTTAATGACATTTACAATGACAATTCCGGCCTGTGTTACAGGTGGTGTATCTTTAATTCTTTATGGATTTATCGCTTCAAGTGGCGTAAAAATGCTTATCAATGAAAAGATTGATATGGGAAATACCAAAAATATATTTGTTGCCGCTGTTATTCTTGTTTCTGGAATAGGTGGTTTAGCTTTAGGATTTGGAGATCCATCTAATCCAATGATAAATATTACTTCTGTTGCAGTAAGTATGATTTTCGGAATTATATTGAATGTTATACTTAAAGATAAAAAGAAAGCAATTGAAAAATAGACTAAAACACTAAAAGAGTACTAAATGTGAATTTAGTACTTTTTTTGTGAAATATTTTTATGTTATATTAAAGCTAGCCAAGGAGGATAAATTATGGCAAAGAAAAAAACAAAAGGCGTTAGCTTGGTAGGTCTGATATTTGCTATAGTAGTTTTAGCCGCTACGATAATATCAGGTGTCAGTTTTTGCTTAGACTTATTTAAAATTGATGTCAATATCAAGCAATTAGAGACCATCATCAAAATTCAAGATTTAGGTTTTGATAGAGGCGAAGAAATTTTCTTCTTAGTTTCTTGGATTATTGGTCTTGTTGGATTATTTGTTGCATTAGTTGGCGAAGCAGGAAAGGTCTTTAAGAAAAATGTAAATTATATTATTATAATTGGATCTTTAATCGCTTTAGTCGGTGGTGTCCTTGAAATAATTGCCGGATACAATTATGTAAAGTTATTAAATGATACATTTAATAATCCTATTTATGTTCCAACCATTACAGTAGAAATTGGCGTATGGTTAAGTTCTATTGCTGGTATTGGTGGTGGCTTATTTGGTTTATTAAGTTGCACAAAGATTTGTCGTTAATTTATTTAAAATAAAACCTCGGAATCTTCCGAGGTTTTTTATTTGTCTTTTTCTTTGTCTTCTGGTTTCATCTTGGCTCTTGGAAAAGAATTATCATAAGTTTTTTTCATATAGGCATAAGAAACGTGAGTATAAATTTGCGTAGTACCAATTGAACTATGCCCCATTAATTCCTGAATTGTTCTTAAATCTGCGCCTTCATTTAGTAGAGTAGTGGCAAAAGTATGACGAAGTTTATGAGGATGTAATTTATAAAACTCGCCTGTCTTTTTTTCGATATTGTTTAGGATATATTCAATTCCTCTAGGTGTCAATTTATTACCATTTTTATTTAAAAATAAATAATTGTTTGAACTATTTGTTTTGGTTATGATTTCATAGCGAGTAGTATTTAAATAATCATTTAAGACTTTCTGGCAACTAATAGTAAAAGGAACAATTCTTTCTTTTTTTCCTTTACCAAATACTCTAACAAAACGTTGCTTTAAATCAATATTTTGCAAAGTTAAATTGCAAAGTTCAGATACACGGAGTCCTGAAGAATAGAATAGTTCAATTATTGCTTGATCTCTTATAGCATAAAAATCATTGCGCTTTGCATTTGTTTTTAAAAGTTCATCTATTTCATTGTCTTTTAAAAAATCTGGAAGTTTACGTGTTATTTTAGGCTTCAAAATTAGTTCGAAAGGATTTTTATCGGCGTAGTTATGGGTTACAAGAAAATTATAAAATTGAGTTAATCCACTAGTTATTCTTCTTATACTAGTTTTTTTATAATTTTTCATTGTTAAATCAAGCATAAATGTTCTTACTAATGGTACTGTTACTTCATAGTATTGTATTTTACTTTGCTTTAAAAAATTAAAGAAAATATTAACATCTTCATAATAAGCTTTAGCTGTTAAATTTGAATATTTTCTTTCATACAAAAGATAATCAATAAAATCACGTAATTCTTTTAAATCTTGTTCGCTATAAATTACCAAGTCATTTTCCATTTTTTTATTTCTTCAATACTTCGAGTATAACAATCCATTTTTGAAAGACCTACTCTATCTAGCAATATTCCATAGGTTGCATTCATAGGTTGAAAGGATTTTGGAGAAGACATAATTAGGTAATTAACTAAGCTTCCAAGTATTGTTGTTAAAGGAATATTCTCAAATTTTAAATTTTCGAGCTTTCTCCATAGATAAATGGCGGAAAGCAAACCTGTTGCAGCGCTTTCAACATATCCTTCAACGCCACTTAATTGTCCACCAATAAAGATATTTCCATTTCTCTTTAATGATAAATCACGATTTATAACTTTTGGTGCGCAAATATAAGAGTTTCTATGCATTAGTCCGAATCTAGCAAATTTAGCATTTTCTAATCCTGGAATTAATGAAAAAACTTCTTTTTGGGCTTTATAAGTCAAATTGGTTTGAAATCCAACAAGGCCATACAAAGATTTAGCAGCATCATCTTGTCTAAGTTGGACGATAGCAGCTGGTTTAAAAGGAAGGCCTTGAGTTAGTCCTGCTATTTTTAATGGTCCGTATTTAAGAGTATTTTTTTCTCTTTTTGCCATTACTTCAATTGGTAAACAACCTTCAAAATGGTCAAAATCATGTAGTTCAGCTCTTTCAGCATTTATTAGTGCATTGTAAAATTTATCATATTGTTCTTCAGTCATTGCTGAATTTAAGTACTTTCCTTCGCCTTTATCATATCTTGATTTTAAAAATAATTTATCCATATTTAAAGAAGAAGCAAAAATTAAAGGAGCTGCTGCATCATAAAAAGAAAGCATATCAGAGCCAAGATAATTTGTTAAACTATTTGATAATTCATTTGTTGTTAATGGACCAGTGCAAATTATTGTAGGGATGTTATCGTCAATATCAGTATATTCTTGATTGATAAAAGTTGCATTGGGAAGATTTTTTAATGTGTCTGTTATGTATTTGGAAAATTTATTTCTATCAACAGCCAAATCTTGACCTGAAGGAATTTGTGAATATTTGGCAGCTTTAATAATTAGAGAATCTAACTCTTCAATTTCTTGTTTTAAAAGACCACATGCATTTTCCAAACTAGTTGATTTAAGCGAGTTTGAGCAAACTAATTCTCCGTAGTTTTGGTCATGCTGGGCTGAATTTGGATTAGTAATTTTGTTTTCATAAACTTCAATTTCAAATCCTTTTTTACTAAGAAAATATATTGCTTCTGATCCAGCTAATCCGGCACCAATTACTCTAACCTTTTTCAATTTATTCTTTTTCTCCATTTTTAGTTGTGTTTTTTTGTTCTTCATCTTTAACAGCAACTATTTTTTCAGTGTATTTACATTTTGGATAATTACTACATCCTATAAATGAACCAAACCTTGAATGTCTTGTTATAAGATGTCCGACGCCACATTTTGGACAAATAGGTGCATTTTCTATATCTACTTTTTCTTCTTTTGGTTGATCAGGATTTTCTATATATTTGCATTTAGGAAAATTCGAGCATCCATAAAATGTTTTTCCAGATTTAGAGATTCTTTTAACAAGAGGTGAACCACATTCTGGACAAACTTTATTTTCAACATATTCGACAACCTTTTCTTTTTTCTTTATGTAATTGCATTCAGGATATCCACTGCAAGCTTCGAAATCACCATAGCGACTATGGCGGATAACAAGTGGCTTTCCACATTGTGGACAAATTTCTCCAGTTTCAACAGGAGCTATTTTTTCCATTTTTTCATCAGCATTTTCTAATTGCTTTGAAAAATCATCATAGAATCCATGTAGAAGTTCATTTCTTGAAAAATCTCCAGCAACAATAGAATCTAGTCTTGTTTCCATTTCTGCTGTATAGGAAGGGTCCATAAATGTTGGAAAATATTTAACAAGTTCTTTAATGGTTAATTTTCCTTGTTCTGTAGGAGTTAAAGTACCTTTTTCAATAGTTACATATTCTCTTAAAGATAAAGTTGAAATGGTAGCTGCATATGTTGAAGGACGTCCAATTCCTTTTTCTTCCATTAATTTGACAATGCGAGCTTCAGTATATCTTGAAGGTGCTTTAGTAAAATGTTGTTCGTGTTTTTCTTCAATTAAAGATAAAGATTCAGTGGAAGATAGATTAGGAAGGAAAGAGTCTTTAGTATTAGTTTCAAATTCTTTATAGATGACATCATACCCATCGAATTCAAGACTTGAAGCTTCAGCTTTGAAAACATAGTCATTGCCACGCAATTTTAATGTTGTGATATTGTCAATTCTAGCTTTCATTAAGCTGGCAACAGTTCTAGCATAAATTAAACGATATAGGTTATATTCATCTTTTGACAAATTATTTTTGACAATTTCTGGTGTTATATTTAAATCTGTAGGTCTTATAGCTTCATGGGCATCTTGCATATTTTTACTATTTTTTCCGCGATGAGCGGTACCACAATATTGAGCTCCCCATTTTTTTTCGATAAATGGAACAGCATCAGCAATAAATTCTGGGGATAATCTAGTAGAATCAGTACGCATATAAGTGATAAGACCATGCATTTCTCCATTTATTTCTTGTCCTTCATATAAATGTTGGGCTAATAAAGATGTTTTCTTTGTTGAATAATGAAATTGATTAAAAGCTTCTTGTTGTAATGTCGAAGTTGTGAATGGTGGACGTGGTTCTTTGGATTTTTTATCTGAACTAAAACTTTCTATTTTAAAATCCTTTGGAAATTCAGATATAGCTTTTTTGACATCTTCTTCGGTTTTTAATTTTATAGGTTTATCTTTGTATGAAACTAAATCTGCTTTTATTTTTTGTTCTGAAAAATAGCCTTCAATTGTCCAGTATTCTTCTGGTGTAAAATCATCTATTTCTTTTTCGCGATCTACAATGAATTTTAAAGTAACAGATTGAACGCGACCAGCTGATCTAGAATGAATTTTCTTTTGAAGAAGATGAGATAATTTAAAACCTGTTATTCTATCCATAATTCTTCTTGTTTCTTGGCTAGCGACTAAATTCATATCAATTGTTCTAGGATTTTCTAGAGCACGCATAATGGCAGGCTTAGTAATTTCATGAAACTCTAAACGATCAGTATTTGCTACATCAAGTTTTAAAACTTCAGCTAAATGCCAAGCAATTGCCTCCCCTTCTCGGTCAGGGTCGGTTGCTAATATTACTTTTTCTGAACGAGTAGCATATTTTTTTAATTCTTTTACTATTTCAGTTTTGTCTTTAGAAACAATATATGTTGGCTTAAAATTATTATTTACATCTACCCCTAATCCACCTGGGCCAGATGTGCTTAAATCTCTTATATGACCTACTGAAGCCATAACTTTATAAGATGGGCCTAAATATTGGCCGATAGTTTTACATTTTGTTGGTGATTCGACAATAACTAGTTTCATATATTTTTCTCCGTACTTCACAAATTATTATGATTATTTTTAATTTTGTCAAGTCCTTTTTTTGTAAAAAATTAGTTATCTTTTAAAAAAGATAATAAATCTGATACGTTTAGTAAGATTTCAGCCCCATCTTGTATCAAATGATTATTTAATGATTTTTCATATGATAAAGGAAAAGGGAAGGTTCCAATTTCTTTACCATAATTTAAAGCTTGATTAATCGTTGAATATGATCCAGATTTAAGATTTGCTTCGGGAAGTATAATTTTTTTAGATGAGCAAGCAATAAGTCTATTTCGAAATGGAAAATGATGAGCTAAAGGTTTTGTAACATCTGGATATTCAGAGATAATGACACCTTTCCCTGATTTGCAGTAATTATAGACATCTTCGGCTATAGAGGGATAAATATAATTTATTCCAGAACCTAGAAACATAATTAATGGTAAATTATATTTTATAGCAATTCGACAAGATAAAAGATCTATTCCTTTAGCCATTCCATTGGTTATAATAATTTCTTTACCTGAAGTAGCATAAGTTTCCAAAACTGGATCTATTATATTTTCAAGTATTTTTTCTCCATATTTTGAGGGAGACCTTGTACCTATAATTCCGATGATATTGTTCGAATTAAATAAATTTAAATTTCCATGATAAAAAATAACAATCGGTGGATAGTCAAGTGTTTTAAAAATATATGGATAATTTGTGTCTAAAATAGTAACTATTTTAGATGTGTAGTTTGAATAATCTCTATTGCTATCAGCTATTGGTTTTTTTGATTTGATGAAATTTAATGTATCCTTAAATTCACCTTTGTTATAAATAGCTATGTCTATTAATTTTTCTCTGATCGTCATAATTATCCTCCTAATTAATAAACGATGAAAGAAAAAAATATTTGATTATTTTCTGTATTTTTTTAATGGACCATAAGAAAATCTATAGAAATCAGATAAAGGCCCATATTCATCTAGTAACTCTAGATGTCTTTTTGTTGGATAACCTTTGTGTTTAGCAAATTCATATTGTGGATATTTTTGATCAATATCTTTCATATATCGATCTCTGGTTACCTTCGCCAAAATTGAGGCGCAAGCAATTGAGAAAGAAGTAGCATCACCATGTTTTAAACTTAAGATTGGTAAATCTGTTTTTAGTTTCATGTAATCGGTCATTATCAAATCAATTTTATTATTTTTTAACATTTCATCTAGCGCTAATTGCATTCCTAGTCTAGATGCTTCTAAGATGTTTATTCTATCAATCAATTGAGGGCTTACTGAAACAATCATGTAATCTATAGCATTTTTAATAATTAATTCATAGCATTCTTCTCTTTTTTTCTCGGTGAGTTTTTTGCTATCATTAATCAATTCATTATCAAAATTAGGATCCATAATTACACCAGCAGCAACTACTGGACCACATAAAGGACCACGACCAGCTTCATCAAATCCTGCTATTAATTTTATATTATTGGTTCTATTTAAATCGTCATATTTTTTTAGGCTCATCGACAATTACCTTTCCAAGAATTCCTTGCTGAAATTCCTTTAAAAACATTTTTTTTGCTCTATCAATATCTAAAACTTCACCAGGTAATTTAAATCCCCGTTTTAAAGCTAATTCGTTGAAAAATTCTTGTGAAGAATTATACGTTCTTATATCATATCGATTAGTAATATAATTCATATACTTTGATGAAACAAAGTCAGCTAGTGTATCACATAAATAGTCAACAGGCAGTATTTCTTGTTTCATACTTCCTAACCAAGCAAGATGTAATGCACAGCTTTTATCTTCGTAATTAGATGGTAAAATTCCTGGAGTATCTAGCAGTTCCAATTTATCATTAACTCTAATAAGTTGTTGACTTCTTGTCCATCCAGGTAAATTTCCTACAGATGCTTTCTTTTTACCAGACAATAAATTGATGAAAGTTGATTTTCCAACATTTGGAATACCAACAACCATTGCCCTTAATGGAGGTGTTTTTAAGTTATATCTTTTATATTTTTCTGTTTTTTTAGTCTCTATTGTTTGTATTTCCTGAAGGAGATATTTAATTTCTTTTTGATTAGTTAAATTGGCAAATAGTATTTTTTGATATTGTGGAAAAAGATTTTTAAAATTTGAAAAAGCATTTAAATCTGTTAAATCTTTTTTTGAAAATATTAAAATTTGGGTTTTATTTTGTACGATAGTTTGCAAATATGGGTTGATAGAAGAAATAGGTGCGCGTCCATCTGCTATTGTAATTATTGCATCGATTGTTGGAAGTACTTTTGATATGCTATTTAAAGCCTGTGCCATATGACCAGGAAACCAATTTATTCCTTTATTTGGTATTCTATTTTTATCTTCCATCTTTTTTCCTCACTTTTACTATAATATTATAATTAATTAACATTTTTATCAAAAAATCCTAGTTGTTACTAGGATTTTATTTGTCTTTTTCTGATAGATTTTTATCGACTTCTTTAAGTTCATCTATCGATAATTTTTTATTAACTTTGATTTTCTTAAATCCATCTCCATTAACTTCGTGTGCACGTAGTGTGGTAACAAATGCATGAGGATCTATATCAACAATAATTGCCTGTAAATCACGATATTCTTTTCTGTCAAATACTACTTCGACAACTTTATAATCATCGCCTGTATAGCCACCTTCTGCATAAAATAATGTTGTTCCTCTTTCCATATCTCTCAGAATACGTTGTGAAACTTCGTTATATTTTTTTGTTGTGATAAAGGCTATAAAGCTAGTTGATTGGCCTAAGAATACACGATCTATCATTAAAGCTGATGTTATTGCTGAAATTATTCCTATTAAACAATTCTGCAAGTTTTTAAAAACAATGAAACCGATTAAAACAATTGTAGCATCAATTAAAAATGAAGCGGTTGAAGTTTTTATGTGAAGATATTTATTAGCAGCTAATGATAAACAATCGACACCACCGGTGGAACCTCCACCAATAAATGTTAAACCACAGCCAACACCTACAAATACTCCACCAAATATTCCACTAAGAAGTTGTGATACTTCGCTAGTTGATGATAATGAAAGCCAGGGGAAGACTTCTATAAAAGTAGAAAATAGATATAGCAAAGGAGGAAAAACAATAGTTGAAATTAAGGTATTTATTGCAAAACGGAACCCGAGTGTTAGGAATCCTAAAAAGAATAAGACCCAAGTTAATATAGTTATGCAGAGGTTAACATCAATTTGTCCATGAGTTAATTCTTCTAATATTATGGAAATTCCTGAGGTTCCACCAGTTATAAGACTATGTTCCAACAAGAAAACTCTTGTGCCAAAAGCTAAGATTATATTTCCCATTAAAATCCAAATTAAATCTTTAAATTTTCTTGATAAAGATTCACTTTTTAATGAAATCTTTGCTTCATAAAAAGATCTAATCCAGAAAGTTTTAAATTTATTTAAAAGTTTGAATTCTTTTTTTTCAGATTTTTTCACTTAATCCTAACCTCAAATAAGCATCAATAAAATTATCGATATTACCATCCATAACAGATTTTACATCAGTTTCTTCGTATCCAGTTCTATTGTCTTTAACTAATGTATAAGGACAAAAAACATAGGAACGTATTTGACTTCCCCATTCTATATCCTTTTTTTGTCCACTTATTGCGGCGAGTTTTTCTTGCTGTTCTTTTAGCATTTTTTGAAATAGTCTAGCTCTTAAAAGTTCCATTGCTATTTCACGGTTTTGTATTTGTGATCTTTCAACTTGGCAGGTGACAACAATTCCAGTAGGTACATGGGTAATACGAACGGCACTTTCAGTTTTATTGACGTTTTGTCCACCGGCACCTTGGCTTCTATATGTATCTATTTCAAGATCGCTTTCGTTGATATCAATTTTTACAGATTTATCAATTTCAGGCATGACATTTACTGAAGCAAAAGAAGTGTGTCTACTGCCCGATGCATCAAATGGAGAGATTCTAACTAAACGATGTACGCCGTTTTCGCTGCGCAAATGCCCGTAGACATTTTTTCCTTTAATCAGCAATGTTGCGGATGAAATGCCAGCTTCTTCTCCCTCAAGCATATCGACGAGACTATATTTGAGATTATGGCTTTCAGCATAACGTATATACATTCTTAATAGCATGCTGGCCCAATCGTGTGCTTCTGTTCCTCCGGCACCTGGATGAAATTCTAAAATTGCAGACATAGAATCATAAGGCCCATTTAATAGAAGATCCTCGGAAAATTCTTTGTATTTTTTCTTAAATTTTGATATTTCATCTTCAACCATCAAATGGATATCATGGTCATCATCTTCTTTTAAAAGCAAAAGCATTCCTTCAATGTCTTCTTGAATTTTATCTAAATTCAAGAAAGTATCTCTTCTTTCATTTAATCGAGCGAAAGTAGAAGTTAATTTTGTTGCTTTTTCCCTATCTTTCCAAATATCTGGATCAGAAGTTTTTTTCTCTAATTCTAAAATATCATTGTTGAGTTTATCTTGGTCAAAGACAACCTCTGAGTTTTCCATACTCTTCTTTAAGTGTTTGGAAACTCGAATTCAATTCGTAAAGTTCTTTCATATTTTATTTACTCTCTTCTTTGTTTTCTTTTGGGAGTGATGGATTGTTTTCTGGTGCTTTAGCATCATTTATTGCAGAAGTAGGAAGTGAAGGAGTTACCTGAGGCATACCCCAAGATGAAAGATTTTCTTGTCTAGCATTTTCAAAAATTGATCTTGCAAGGTCTGGAGAAGAAACTCTGCGACTTTCTTCAAGTCTTTTTGCTTCTTCTGCAACTTTTTGAGCAGCTAATTTTTCTGCTTCAGCTTTCATCCTTGCTTCTTCTTGTGCCTTTCTAATTTGTTCAATTTCTTCTGGTGTACGGCGACGAATTTGAACTTTTAAAAGCATTTTAATAGAATCGATGGATATTGTTGTACGCATTTTTTCAAACATATCATAACCTTCATTAGTATATGCTTGCAAAGGATTTGTATTTGCATAAGAACGAAGATAGATAGCTTCGCGGAGTTTTGACATTTTATCTATATGTCGTGTCCAACTTCTATCAACTTGTTGCAAGATAATTGTTTTTTCAACATAGTTGGTCTCTTCTTCATTCCAATCTTTTTTCTTATTTTCATAAGCTTGTTTTAAAATTTCAGTTAAAGTATCAGCGGCATCTTCTTCGACCATTCCTTCAAATTCTTCGATATTTTTGAAGGTTCCTGTAGGTAAATATTCAGGCTCTAAATTCTTTAATAATTTTTTAGAATCGACAACTGGATCATTTTCATCCTTTAAGGATTCTTTAATTATAGCTGCTCCAGTTCTTTTAAAGTAATCAGGAAGCAAAGAAGAAACTGAATCAGAGAATAAGATAAAGTCTCTTTCCTTATACATTATTTCACGTTGTTTACGCAAGACATCATCATAATCGAGAAGTGTTTTACGTGTATCAAAGTTCATGCCTTCAACTTTTTTCTGGGCAGAAGTAATAGTTCTTGTTAAAATTGGAGATTCAACTGCTTGATTTCCACCAAGGCGCATCATATTCTTTTTCCACATATCAGCGTTTCCAAAACGTCTCATTAAATCATCATCTGCGGATACAAAGAATTTGGAATAACCTGGGTCACCTTGACGACCTGAACGTCCACGTAATTGGTTATCAATACGACGAGATTCATGTCTTTCAGTACCTAAAACAGCAAGACCACCTAAGGCTCTAACTTCATCGTTGATTTTAATATCTGTACCACGACCAGCCATATTTGTTGCAACTGTAATTGCACCTTTTTCACCGGCTTTTTCAATGATTGCAGCTTCTCTAGCATGATTTTTAGCGTTTAATACTTCATGTTTTAAACCTGCTTTTTCTAAAAGTTCATGAATAATTTCACTCTTTTCAACAGAAGCAGTACCGACCAAAATTGGTTGACCCTTGGCATGTCTCATTTCAATTTCTTTTAAGAGGGCTTGGTATTTATCTTGAGCGGTAGCAAAAATAGCATCAACATCATCAATACGTTGAACAGGTCTATGTGTTGGAATGCAGATAACTCGCATGTTATAAATTTTTCTAAATTCTTCTTCTTCGGTTTTAGCAGTACCAGTCATACCTGATAATTTGTTGTATAAACGGAAGAAATTTTGATAAGTAATTGTAGCTAATGTAATAGTTTCAGGTTTAATTTTAACGTGCTCTTTTGCTTGGATAGCTTGTTGTAAACCATCTGAATATTCACGTCCTTCCATAGTACGTCCTGTATTGGTATCAATCAAAACAATTTCATCATTTTTTACCATGTATTCAACGTTTCTGCTCATAGTAAAGTTTGCTTTTAATGCTTGATGAATTCTATGTACCATATCAGAATGTTGAGGTTCATAAAGATTTGTTACTCCAAAAGCTTTTTGAACTTTATCAACTCCAGAATCAGTTAAAGAGCATGATTTTTTCTTAATATCAATTTCAAAATCAGTATTCTTTTTTAATGATTTTACTACACGGTCAGCAATTTCATAACTTGAAGCTGTAACTCCGCTACCACCGGAAATAATAAGTGGTGTTCGTGATTCGTCAATTAAAATAGAGTCGGCTTCATCGATAACGGCAAAATTTAATTCGCGTAAAACTCTTTGTTTAGGATCAGTTGCCATATTATCGCGAAGATAGTCGAAACCAACTTCAGAATTAGTTGTATATGTGACATCGCATTTATATGCTTCTTGCTTTTCCTGTGTACTTTTTTCACGAAGGTTAACACCTACTGTTAAGCCTAAAAAGCGATAGATACGTCCCATCCAATCAGCATCACGGGAAGCTAAATATTCGTTTACAGTAACAACGTGGACACCTTTTCCA
>ULMH01016549.1_pt1 | contig 13843 bp, 10 predicted proteins | sample 1951611 | NCBI WGS metagenome assembly ULMH01 (sample SAMEA4835546, study PRJEB28245) | human gut metagenome | biome: gut microbiome; material: fecal sample | place: Denmark | collected 2008 | reverse complement strand
CCGGATAAGGCGTTTACGCCGCATCCGGCAATCGGTGCAAATGCCAGATAAGACACTAACGCGTCTTATCTGGCCTACAGGTGATTAGTCTTTATCTGCCGGACTTAAGGTCACTGAAGAGAGATAATTCAGCAGGGCGATATCGTTCTCGACACCCAGCTTCATCATCGCAGATTTCTTCTGGCTACTGATGGTTTTAATACTGCGGTTCAGCTTTTTAGCGATCTCGGTCACCAGGAAGCCTTCCGCAAACAGGCGCAGAACTTCACTCTCTTTTGGCGAGAGACGCTTGTCACCGTAACCACCAGCACTGATTTTTTCCAACAGGCGAGAAACGCTTTCCGGGGTAAATTTCTTCCCTTTCTGCAGCGCGGCGAGAGCTTTCGGCAGATCGGTCGGTGCACCTTGTTTCAGCACGATCCCTTCGATATCCAGATCCAATACCGCACTAAGAATCGCCGGGTTGTTGTTCATAGTCAGAACAATGATCGACAGGCTTGGGAAATGGCGCTTGATGTACTTGATTAAGGTAATGCCATCGCCGTACTTATCGCCAGGCATGGAGAGATCGGTAATCAACACATGCGCATCCAGTTTCGGCAGGTTGTTGATCAGTGCTGTAGAGTCTTCAAATTCGCCGACAACATTCACCCACTCAATTTGCTCAAGTGATTTGCGAATACCGAACAAGACTATCGGATGGTCATCGGCAATAATTACGTTCATATTGTTCATGTAATAGGCTACCTTGCTACAGCAAGCTCTTGACATAACTGTCAATGTCGCTGATGTATTTTTCTATTCCTGGAACATCCTTCTCACGAATCAGATGTTCCAGCGTTTCACATAACTGCTTGCCGGGTACCAGATTTAGCATGGCAAATACGCCTTTAAGACGATGAGCCGTTTGGGCTAACGCAGCAAAGTCACTGGTTGCTGCTTCAGTATACAGCCTCTTAACATCATCCGGTACTGTGTCTACAAAGAGCGCATAATAGCCGCTGGCATGGAGTTGCGCATTTTCATCTCCGCCCAGAGGCGATTCTGTCACCTCTTCCTGCGCCAGTTGCACTTCAATTAATTGTAAGACCGCTTCCTGCATAGCGTTGCTCATATTGAAGTTGACGCACAATTGACCAGGCCCAATTTCCCGTACGCCAGACTCATCATCGCTTAAAAGCAAGCCAGAGGCAGTAAGATTAGACGGATTATCCGTTAAAAAGATATCATAATCTTGACTAATTAATCTTTCATCGGGTGTGATACAGGTTGCACCCCAATTTTCTAACTGGCGAGTGACAATATTCCGAATTTCTGCCGAAGTAACATCCACCATTACGCAGACATCATCCAGTAAACGCTCTTCTTCCTCTTCAACTTCCGGGTCAGCTGCGAGCATTTTGATATGCACAGAGTAGCGTGTACCAAGCCCATCCCGCGTTTTGATGTTTAAATGACCGCCCAGTTTACGTGCCAGTTGATCGCTCAGCCAGAATGCCAGCGGGTCCGCCTTGCCATAGCGATCGTTTTGGGTCTGGTTGATAAACGGGAAGTGCAAATTATCCATTTCATGAATACTTACGCCTTCTCCCGTGTCCAGAATGCGGAACGTCAGGCGGTCTTCGGAGGACTCATCCTGATCAACCTCAAGGGTGATTTTTCCCAATTGCGTTGAGGTCACGGCATATTGCATCAGTAGCAGCAAAATACGTCGTAAGGCATCGCGATCGCCGCGGCGCATATCGTGTGCTTTCAGATGATTGTTAATCAGCAGTTGCAGACCTTTACGCTTGATGGCAGGCAACACTGAAGGCACAACTTCATCAATTAAATCCTGCACGGAGAACAGCACCGTCTCACTTTTCCAGCTATCATCCGCAAGCATGTTCGCTAACTGTATTTCATCAACCAGCCGCACCAGCACATCTGCCTGATTCGCCAGTTGTTTGCTTTCCGGGGCGTTGAGTTTAGCCGCGCTCTCCGCCAGGGACTGTGCGGGTTCTTTCAGCGCATCGCCAATGTTTTTCATAAAGATCATCCGCCCCTGCTGGTTTTTCTCATACAGACGCTGCGCCTGCTTGAGTTTCTTGTTTACCAGCACTTCGCGATCCTGATCGCGAATAATGAAAATTTGTGTGCGCGGCGCGACCTGGCTGCGGAACATGCGGATCTCATACAGCTCGTTATTGATCGTCGCCTGAATAATCCCCTGATGCTGTTCCGCCATGGTGGTGATGTTTTGCAGATTCAAATGCGGCAGCAAATGATCGGCAATTTTGTTACTTATGACAGTGCGGTTCGATTCCTGATCGTGAACCAGCAGGCCGAGCGGCAGCAGTGAGACTATCTCTTCATTGATTGCCCGTAAAATGCGCAATTCGTTATTGACCGCCGTGCTGGGGACGTTTTCTGTACTGCGGCTGGAGAAATGGCGGAATGTGGTATAGCCAAATAACGCCAGCGCCAGCAAACCGATGTTCAGCAGCAGTGGCAGCAGAATGTTTTGCAACGTATCCAGCAATAAGGTGCCATAAGGAACCTGCCAGACCAGGCGCATATCGGTAGAGTTGAGTGCCGAGGAGATTTCAATCTTCGTACTGTTAAAGTGGATACTGACGCTATCCGTCCCTTCTTTCTCATTATCATTGTTTCCCGTTGCCGTCGCGTCTGGCTCAAGGCGGAAACTGTCCAGCGGCATACCCGGTGGGATCAAATCATTAATCGGCAGATCAAAAGCCACGACCGTTGCCAGATGTCCTGGCTGGTTAAAGGTAGTACGCAATGTAAAGTAATGACCGTTCTGCCAGGCCAGGCGGCGCATGTTAGAAAAGCTTTCGCGTTCATCGAGGGCGTTGGCCTGTTGCAACATCTCTGCACGACGTGAATCAACAATGTCGCTGACGGTCGATTCTTTAAATCCGGAGGTGAGATCTTTAAGGGGTAGGGTTGAGATCAGCACCAGACTGTTATCCTGACCATTCAGGTAATACATCGACCACGGTACATTTTCTGCGCCCCACAATGTATCCAGATAAGTGGACATCCGCTGAGTCATCTCAAGCGTTGAGTTGTCGTGAGAGCCAAAGATTAACGCTTCCGTTTTGCGGCGTGGTTTCTCCAGATAGTAGACATCCTGTTTCAGGCGCGTCTCTTGTAAACCTTCGCCGGAGGAGGGGGAGGTCGTCGCGGCAATGTTGTCGTAGATCTGCCAGGTCACGTAACGCCAGTTATCGACGCGCTTTTGGATAGCATGGGTAATGTCGACAATCTGGTAACTTTTATCTTTCAGCCAGGCGTTAACGGCGCTTTGTACCATTACACCCATCGTCACCAGTAACACAATGATCAACAGTAAAAAGAAGCGGGTAATGCTCCCCGGTAGGAGTGAAAAGCGGGTCGTGGCCGTTGTCTCTTTCTGACGCATTCGTGTTTATGACCTGTTAAAACTTCGCGAAGTGATAGGGCAGTATAAAGGGTACAGTGTGAAATTCCAGACTCTTACCTGATTGATGATTCTCTATTCTCCCGTGATATTTATCATCCTGCATTGGGGGAAATAGATGTACAAGCGCCATTTTGCTGTACAAATAACCTACAAAAAGCCCAACAAAAATAATTGCAAATAAACAAAGATTGCTGGAAATTATGCGGATGTTAATTATTTGTGAAATAGTTAACAAGCGTTATAGTTTTTCTGTGGTAGCACAGAATAATGAAAAGTGTGTAAAGAAGGGTAAAAAAAACCGAATGCGAGGCATCCGGTTGAAATAGGGGTAAACAGACATTCAGAAATGAATGACGGTAATAAATAAAGTTAATGATGATAGCGGGAGTTATTCTAGTTGCGAGTGAAGGTTTTGTTTTGACATTCAGTGCTGTCAAATACTTAAGAATAAGTTATTGATTTTAACCTTGAATTATTATTGCTTGATGTTAGGTGCTTATTTCGCCATTCCGCAATAATCTTAAAAAGTTCCCTTGCATTTACATTTTGAAACATCTATAGCGATAAATGAAACATCTTAAAAGTTTTAGTATCATATTCGTGTTGGATTATTCTGCATTTTTGGGGAGAATGGACTTGCCGACTGATTAATGAGGGTTAATCAGTATGCAGTGGCATAAAAAAGCAAATAAAGGCATATAACAGAGGGTTAATAACATGAAAGTTAAAGTACTGTCCCTCCTGGTCCCAGCTCTGCTGGTAGCAGGCGCAGCAAACGCTGCTGAAGTTTACAACAAAGACGGCAACAAATTAGATCTGTACGGTAAAGTAGACGGCCTGCACTATTTCTCTGACAACAAAGATGTAGATGGCGACCAGACCTACATGCGTCTTGGCTTCAAAGGTGAAACTCAGGTTACTGACCAGCTGACCGGTTACGGCCAGTGGGAATATCAGATCCAGGGCAACAGCGCTGAAAACGAAAACAACTCCTGGACCCGTGTGGCATTCGCAGGTCTGAAATTCCAGGATGTGGGTTCTTTCGACTACGGTCGTAACTACGGCGTTGTTTATGACGTAACTTCCTGGACCGACGTACTGCCAGAATTCGGTGGTGACACCTACGGTTCTGACAACTTCATGCAGCAGCGTGGTAACGGCTTCGCGACCTACCGTAACACTGACTTCTTCGGTCTGGTTGACGGCCTGAACTTTGCTGTTCAGTACCAGGGTAAAAACGGCAACCCATCTGGTGAAGACTTTACTAGTGGCGTAACTAACAACGGTCGTGACGCACTGCGTCAAAACGGCGACGGCGTCGGCGGTTCTATCACTTATGATTACGAAGGTTTCGGTATCGGTGGTGCGATCTCCAGCTCCAAACGTACTGATGCTCAGAACACCGCTGCTTACATCGGTAACGGCGACCGTGCTGAAACCTACACTGGTGGTCTGAAATACGACGCTAACAACATCTACCTGGCTGCTCAGTACACCCAGACCTACAACGCAACTCGCGTAGGTTCCCTGGGTTGGGCGAACAAAGCACAGAACTTCGAAGCTGTTGCTCAGTACCAGTTCGACTTCGGTCTGCGTCCGTCCCTGGCTTACCTGCAGTCTAAAGGTAAAAACCTGGGTCGTGGCTACGACGACGAAGATATCCTGAAATATGTTGATGTTGGTGCTACCTACTACTTCAACAAAAACATGTCCACCTACGTTGACTACAAAATCAACCTGCTGGACGACAACCAGTTCACTCGTGACGCTGGCATCAACACTGATAACATCGTAGCTCTGGGTCTGGTTTACCAGTTCTAATCTCGATTGATATCGAACAAAGGGCCTGCGGGCCCTTTTTTCATTGTTTTCAGCGTACAAACTCAGTTTTTTGGTGTACTCTTGCGACCGTTCGCATGAGGATAATCACGTATGGAAATAAGCTTTACCCGCGTGGCACTGCTGGCTGCCGCGCTCTTCTTTGTTGGTTGCGATCAAAAACCACAACCCGCCAAAACCCACGCTACTGAAGTTACCGTTCTTGAAGGCAAAACTATGGGTACCTTCTGGCGTGCCAGCATCCCGGGCATTGACGCCAAACGCAGCGCCGAACTTAAAGAAAAGATTCAGACCCAACTGGACGCCGACGATCAGCTGCTTTCGACCTATAAAAAAGATTCCGCGCTGATGCGCTTTAACGACTCGCAAAGTTTATCGCCGTGGCCGGTAAGTGAAGCGATGGCCGATATCGTCACCACCTCGCTGCGCATTGGCGCGAAGACCGATGGCGCGATGGATATAACCGTCGGGCCGCTGGTGAATCTGTGGGGCTTTGGCCCGGAACAACAGCCGGTTCAAATTCCGAGCCAGGAACAGATCGATGCGATGAAAGCCAAAACCGGCTTACAGCACCTGACGGTCATCAATCAGTCGCATCAGCAATATCTGCAAAAAGACCTGCCGGATTTATATGTCGATCTCTCCACCGTCGGCGAAGGCTATGCGGCCGATCATTTGGCACGCTTGATGGAGCAGGAAGGGATTTCCCGCTATCTGGTGTCGGTGGGCGGCGCGCTGAACAGCCGTGGTATGAACGGTGAAGGCCTGCCGTGGCGGGTAGCGATTCAAAAACCAACCGATAAAGAAAACGCGGTTCAGGCTGTGGTGGATATCAACGGTCATGGGATTAGCACCTCTGGCAGCTACCGTAACTATTACGAACTGGACGGCAAACGTCTTTCCCATGTTATCGATCCGCAAACCGGGCGTCCCATCGAACACAATCTGGTATCCGTGACGGTGATTGCTCCGACGGCGCTGGAAGCCGATGCCTGGGATACTGGCTTGATGGTACTCGGGCCGGAGAAAGCTAAAGAGGTTGTTCGCCGGGAAGGGCTGGCGGTTTATATGATCACCAAAGAAGGCGATAGCTTTAAAACCTGGATGTCACCACAGTTTAAAAGCTTCCTTGTCAGCGAAAAAAATTAAAGCGCAAGATTGTTGGTTTTTGCGTGATGGTGACCGGGCAGCCTAAAGGCTATCCTTAACCAGGGAGCTGATTATGAAAAAAGCCACATGCTTAACTGACGATCAACGCTGGCAATCTGTCTTAGCCCGCGACCCGAATGCCGACGGCGAATTCGTTTTCGCCGTGCGTACCACAGGCATCTTTTGCCGTCCGTCTTGCCGCGCCAGACATGCTTTGCGGGAAAACGTCTCCTTCTACGCAAATGCCAGCGAGGCACTCGCCGCTGGCTTTCGCCCCTGCAAACGTTGTCAGCCAGAAAAAGCCAATGCCCAGCAACATCGGTTGGATAAAATCACCCACGCGTGTCGACTGCTGGAACAGGAAACGCCTGTAACGCTGGAAGCCTTAGCCGACCAGGTGGCGATGAGTCCATTTCATCTACATCGGTTGTTTAAAGCGACTACCGGAATGACGCCTAAAGCCTGGCAACAGGCCTGGCGCGCTCGCCGTTTGCGCGAATCGCTGGCGAAAGGGGAGAGCGTGACGACGTCTATTCTTAACGCCGGATTCCCCGACAGCAGCAGTTACTATCGCAAAGCTGACGAAACGCTGGGCATGACGGCTAAACAATTCCGTCACGGTGGCGAAAATCTGGCGGTGCGTTACGCGCTGGCTGATTGTGAGCTGGGTCGTTGCCTGGTGGCAGAAAGCGAGCGGGGGATTTGCGCGATATTGCTGGGCGATGATGACGCGACACTAATCAGCGAGTTGCAGCAGATGTTTCCCGCTGCCGACAACGCGCCTGCCGATCTGATGTTTCAGCAACATGTGCGTGAAGTGATCGCCAGCCTCAATCAACGCGATACGCCGCTGACGTTACCGCTGGACATTCGCGGCACTGCTTTTCAGCAACAAGTCTGGCAGGCACTGCGCACGATACCTTGCGGTGAAACCGTCAGTTATCAGCAACTGGCTAACGCCATCGGCAAACCGAAAGCGGTACGGGCCGTTGCCAGCGCCTGTGCCGCCAACAAGCTGGCTATCATAATACCCTGTCATCGGGTGGTCCGTGGTGATGGCACACTTTCCGGTTACCGCTGGGGCGTGTCGCGTAAAGCGCAACTGCTGCGCCGCGAAGCTGAAAATGAGGAGAGGTAATGTTGGATCTGTTTGCCGATGCTGAACCGTGGCAAGAGCCACTGGCGGCTGGTGCGGTAATTTTACGGCGTTTTGCTTTTAACGCTGCGGAGCAACTGATCCGCGATATTAATGACGTTGCCAGCCAGTCGCCGTTTCGCCAGATGGTCACCCCCGGGGGATATACCATGTCGGTGGCGATGACCAACTGTGGGCATCTGGGCTGGACGACCCATCGGCAAGGTTATCTCTATTCGCCCATTGATCCGCAAACAAATAAACCGTGGCCCGCCATGCCACAGAGTTTTCATAATTTATGTCAACGTGCGGCTACGGCGGCGGGCTATCCAGATTTCCAGCCAGATGCTTGTCTTATCAACCGCTACGCTCCTGGCGCGAAACTGTCGCTGCATCAGGATAAAGACGAACCGGATCTGCGCGCGCCAATTGTTTCTGTTTCTCTGGGCTTACCCGCGATTTTTCAATTTGGCGGCCTGAAACGAAATGATCCGCTCAAACGTTTGTTGTTGGAACATGGCGATGTGGTGGTATGGGGCGGTGAATCGCGGCTGTTTTATCACGGTATTCAACCGTTGAAAGCGGGGTTTCATCCACTCACCATCGACTGCCGCTACAACCTGACATTCCGTCAGGCAGGTAAAAAAGAATAAAAATAAGAATTATTATTGCTGTGCGCGCGAAGATGTTTAAACTGCGGGCTGTAATTCATTGTCCGGGTTTTCTGCATGGAACTTCTTGTACTTGTCTGGCGGCAGTATCGCTGGCCATTTATCAGTGTGATGGCGCTAAGCCTCGCCAGTGCGGCATTAGGCATTGGCTTAATTGCTTTTATCAATCAGCGCCTTATCGAAACGGCGGATACCAGTCTGCTGGTGTTGCCGGAGTTTCTGGGATTATTGCTGCTGTTGATGGCAGTCACTCTCGGATCGCAACTGGCGCTCACCACTTTGGGGCATCACTTCGTTTACCGACTGCGTAGTGAATTTATCAAGCGGATTCTGGATACTCACGTCGAGCGCATTGAACAACTCGGTAGCGCCTCGTTGCTGGCGGGGTTAACCAGCGATGTGCGCAATATCACCATTGCTTTTGTGCGTCTGCCGGAACTGGTGCAGGGGATCATTCTCACTATCGGTTCAGCGGCGTATCTGTGGATGCTGTCGGGCAAAATGTTGCTGGTAACGGCTATCTGGATGGCGATCACCATCTGGGGCGGTTTTGTGCTGGTGGCGCGGGTGTACAAACATATGGCGACCCTGCGTGAAACCGAAGACAAGCTGTACACGGATTTTCAAACTGTACTTGAAGGGCGCAAAGAGCTGACTCTGAACCGGGAACGCGCCGAGTATGTGTTTAACAACCTCTACATTCCTGATGCGCAAGAGTATCGCCACCATATTATTCGCGCAGACACCTTCCATCTTAGTGCCGTGAACTGGTCAAACATCATGATGCTGGGCGCAATCGGCCTGGTGTTCTGGATGGCGAACAGCCTCGGTTGGGCTGATACCAACGTTGCCGCGACCTATTCGTTGACGCTTTTATTCCTGCGTACGCCGCTGCTTTCGGCGGTTGGCGCATTGCCGACGCTGCTGACGGCGCAGGTGGCGTTTAACAAGCTGAACAAATTCGCGCTCGCGCCTTTCAAAGCAGAGTTTCCGCGCCCGCAGGCGTTTCCCAACTGGCAAACGCTGGAGCTGCGTAACGTGACGTTTGCTTATCAGGATAACGCGTTTTCCGTTGGTCCGATTAATCTCACCATCAAACGTGGCGAGCTGCTGTTTCTGATTGGCGGCAACGGTAGCGGAAAATCGACGCTGGCGATGTTGTTGACGGGCTTGTATCAGCCACAAAGCGGCGAAATCTTGCTGGATGGCAAACCTGTCAGCGGCGAACAACCGGAAGATTATCGCAAACTGTTTTCGGCAGTGTTTACCGATGTCTGGCTGTTTGATCAACTGCTGGGGCCGGAGGGTAAACCCGCTAACCCGCAACTGGTTGAGAAGTGGCTGGCGCAGCTGAAAATGGCTCATAAGCTTGAGTTAAGCAACGGGCGTATTGTTAACCTGAAGTTATCAAAAGGGCAGAAAAAACGCGTGGCGCTGTTGCTGGCGCTGGCAGAAGAACGCGATATTATCCTGCTGGATGAATGGGCGGCGGATCAGGATCCACACTTCCGTCGTGAGTTTTATCAGGTGTTGCTGCCGCTGATGCAGGAGATGGGTAAAACTATTTTCGCTATCAGTCATGATGATCATTACTTTATCCACGCCGACCGCCTGCTGGAAATGCGCAATGGGCAACTTAGCGAGCTGACGGGCGAAGAGCGCGATGCCGCTTCGCGTGATGCCGTTGCCCGGACGGCATAATATTACGACGCTGACCTGGCGGACTGCTGCCGTCAGGTCAATATGCTAAAAATCCCTTCATTTCTAATAACCCTATAATTAATCAACGAAATTATAATGTTTCTAAAATTAGAATATAATTTATAAACATTATTTAAATGTTGTTACTTAAGTGTTACCGTTGATGCCGCGCAAATCTCACCTGCAATAAAGCGACTAAAAGTAAGGCATTAACAAGATGAAAAAAGTGACTGCCATGCTCTTCTCGATGGCCGTGGGGCTTAATGCCGTTTCGATGGCGGCAAAAGCGAAAGCGTCCGAGGAGCAGGAAACTGATGTACTGTTGATTGGCGGCGGCATTATGAGCGCCACGTTGGGGACCTATTTACGCGAGCTGGAGCCTGAATGGTCGATGACCATGGTGGAGCGCCTGGAGGGTGTCGCGCAGGAGAGTTCGAACGGCTGGAATAACGCCGGAACCGGGCATTCTGCACTGATGGAACTGAACTACACCCCGCAAAACGCCGATGGCAGCATCAGTATTGAAAAAGCAGTCGCCATTAACGAAGCATTTCAGATTTCCCGCCAGTTCTGGGCGCACCAGGTTGAGCGCGGCGTGCTGCGTACTCCGCGTTCATTTATCAATACCGTTCCGCATATGAGCTTTGTCTGGGGCGAGGATAACGTCAATTTCCTGCGCGCCCGTTACGCCGCGTTGCAACAAAGCTCGCTGTTTCGCGGTATGCGTTACTCTGAAGATCACGCGCAGATCAAAGAGTGGGCACCGTTAGTGATGGAAGGGCGCGATCCGCAACAGAAAGTGGCAGCCACGCGTACGGAAATTGGTACCGATGTGAACTACGGCGAGATCACCCGCCAGTTAATTGCTTCCTTGCAGAAGAAATCTAACTTCTCGCTGCAACTCAGCAGCGAAGTCCGCGCCCTAAAGCGTAATGACGATAACACCTGGACCGTTACCGTTGCCGATCTGAAAAATGGCACTGCACAGAACATTCGTGCCAAATTTGTCTTTATCGGCGCGGGCGGTGCGGCGCTGAAGCTGTTACAGGAATCGGGGATTCCGGAAGCGAAAGACTACGCCGGTTTCCCGGTGGGCGGACAGTTCCTTGTTTCGGAAAACCCGGACGTGGTTAATCACCATCTGGCGAAGGTTTACGGTAAAGCATCCGTTGGCGCACCACCGATGTCGGTTCCGCATATCGATACCCGCGTTCTGGACGGTAAACGCGTAGTGCTGTTTGGGCCATTTGCCACCTTCTCAACCAAATTCCTCAAAAACGGTTCATTGTGGGATCTAATGAGTTCCACCACCACCTCTAACGTGATGCCGATGATGCATGTCGGGCTGGATAATTTCGATCTGGTGAAATATCTGGTGAGTCAGGTGATGTTGAGTGAAGAGGATCGTTTTGAAGCGTTGAAAGAGTACTATCCGCAGGCGAAAAAAGAGGACTGGCGTTTGTGGCAAGCGGGGCAGCGCGTGCAGATTATCAAGCGTGATGCCGAGAAAGGTGGCGTACTGCGTCTGGGTACTGAAGTCGTCAGTGACCAGCAAGGAACCATTGCCGCGCTCCTGGGGGCATCGCCAGGGGCGTCAACCGCCGCGCCGATTATGTTGAATCTGCTGGAAAAAGTATTTGGCGATCGTGTTTCCAGCCCGCAATGGCAGGCTACGTTGAAAGCGATCGTTCCGTCTTATGGACGCAAGCTGAACGGTGATGTAGCGGCAACAGAACGCGAGTTGCAGTACACCAGCGAAGTGCTGGGGTTGAACTACGACAAGCCGCAGGCAGCAGATAGTACGCCGAAACCGCAGTTGAAACCGCAACCCGTTCAAAAAGAAGTGGCGGATATTGCGTTGTAATGATGCGCCACATCCGGCATGGTATGCCGGATGTGGCGTATGCTGATAAGACGCGCCAGCGTCGCATCAGGCAACCGGCTCGGGCGTTAGATGTTGGATGCGGCGTAACCGCCTTATCCAACCTACGGGGTGGAGCACTTCACAGCGGTGTAGGCCTGATAAGACGCGCCAGCGTCGCATCAGGCAACCGGCTTGGGCGTTAGATGTCGGATGCGGCGTAACCGCCTTATCCGACCTACGGGGTGGAGCACTTCACAGCGGTGTAGGCCTGATAAGACGCGCCAGCGTCGCATCAGGCAACCGGCTCGGGCGTTGGATGTCGGATGCGGCGTGACCGCCTTGTCTGACCTACGGGGTGCCGCACTTCACGGCAGTTTAGCGAACTACCGCGTTGTCAATTTTCTCTTCCGCCTTCCAGACGCGGTACTTCACATCTACATTGTCTGGCGTATACACCACGATCGGCAGCTTGCTGTTGTAACGCAGCATTCCAGCATCGCCCAGATACGCGGTGACAAATTTCTTCTCTTTCTTGCCATCCGGGCAGGCCATCATCGTTGAAACCGGGGAACTGACTTTATCAAAGACATAATAATCATAGCCCCAGCCTTCCAGCGTTTTGTTTTCCAGCTTCCCGCCGAGACGATGCAAATTGCAATCGACTTCCAGCGTCTGACCGATTAACAGTTCTACTTTCAGGGTAGATTCATCTTCTTGCGGGGTTAACTGAATCACCTGACGCTTCATCCCTTTTTCAGCTTGTGGATAAGGCGCGATTTTTTCCAGTGGCTGGACGCTTTCTGCCGCCCAGGCGGAAGTGGTAGCGAAAGCGGCAAACAATACTGCAGGTAGAATGGTCTTCATTTTTTTGCTTTCCTTCTTCATTTATAGGTTTTCACCGATGATGTCGCTGAAGGTTAACATATTCATCAGATTTATTAATTTGCTTTATGAATAACTTAAAGAACATTCAGACAATTTTACCTGCTCTTTTAGTGTTAAATTCTAATGAGAGAGCAAACCAGCAGAAATATCTCTGGTGAATCAATCGCTATATAAATATATTTATAACCATTTGAAATGTGAGCAAAAGCCCGTTTTTGCCACTCTTCCCGCCACTCTTTTGATCCTGCTACAGGTTTTACCCCGATCGGGGTATGCATCTTTGACACATCCTTTAATATCTTAGCGGCTATAAAAATGGCTTATTAATTATGCGGTTTATTTGGTCGCTCTCAATTTTCAGAGCGCGTTAATGATGGAAGGTCAATGTGAAGATTGATGCATCCCGTCGGGGCATACTCACTGGTCGCTGGCGCAAAGCCAGTAACGGTATCCGTCCGCCCTGGTCCGGTGATGAATCTCATTTTCTGACCCATTGCACCCGCTGCGACGCCTGTATTAATGCTTGTGAAAACAACATTCTGCAACGCGGCGCGGGCGGCTATCCGAGCGTTAATTTCAAAAATAACGAGTGCAGCTTCTGTTACGCCTGCGCGCAGGCTTGCCCCGAATCGCTATTTTCTCCGCGCCACACCAGGGCCTGGGATTTGCAGTTCACCATCGGGGACGCGTGCCTGGCGTATCAGTCAGTTGAATGCCGCCGCTGTCAGGATAGCTGTGAGCCAATGGCAATTATCTTTCGCCCGACGCTCTCCGGGATCTACCAGCCGCAACTTAATAGCCAACTTTGCAACGGATGTGGAGCATGTGCAGCCAGCTGTCCGGTATCAGCCATAACTGCGGAGTATCTCCATGCACACTAACTGGCAAGTTTGCAGCCTGGTCGTGCAGGCCAAAAGCGAACGAATTTCAGACATCAGCACCCAACTGAACGCCTTTCCCGGCTGTGAAGTTGCTGTCAGCGACGCGCCGAGCGGTCAGTTGATTGTGGTGGTGGAAGCAGAAGACAGCGAAACGCTGATCCAAACCATTGAGTCAGTACGCAACGTAGAGGGCGTGCTGGCGGTGTCGCTGGTTTATCACCAGCAGGAAGAGCAAGGTGAGGAAACACCATGAAGCTCAGTCGTCGTAGCTTT
>ULMH01013371.1_pt1 | contig 14403 bp, 12 predicted proteins | sample 1951611 | NCBI WGS metagenome assembly ULMH01 (sample SAMEA4835546, study PRJEB28245) | human gut metagenome | biome: gut microbiome; material: fecal sample | place: Denmark | collected 2008 | reverse complement strand
TTCACGGTCTGCGTGTAGTTCCTTGTAAACTGATCTAAATGGCTGTGTAAGTATCACATAGAATTCACACCAAAATACCGGAGAAAAATAATTTATAAGCAGTACAAAGAGAGTATCCGAGATACTCTGAAACAGCTATGTGCATACAAAGGCGTAGAAATATTGGAGGGGCATCTTATGCCCCTCCATGTCCATATGTTTGTGAGCATACCGCCCAAATTAAGTGTATCACAGTTCATGGGATATCTCAAAGGGAAAAGTGCACTTATAATATTTGATAAGCACGCAAATTTGAAGTATAAATTTGGAAACAGACATTTCTGGGCAGAAGGATATTTATGTGAGCACAGTAGGCCTTAATGAAGCAAGTATAAAAAAGTATATCCAAGAGCAGGAAAGTCACGATATTGCAATGGATAAGTTAAGCGTAAAAGAATACGAGGATCCCTTTAAGGGTAGCCGGTAGTACGAATGCCCTTTCAAGGGCGCTGCGACGAATCAAAAGCGTTAAGGCTTGAACGAAGGGAAAAACCAGCGCCTTTAGGCGCTGGCCGGTAATAGAGGCTTATATCCTCAGAACAAGCCGTCCGTTTTGAATGAATTAAGCTCCGACCTTATTGGTCATGGTCAAATACAACCTGAAAAATATCATGTATATGATCGACGAATAATATTTGAATATTATTTGATATTTCAGGTAATTCTTCAAGTTCGGGTGAATTAGCTTTTGGAAATATTACAAGTTTCAGTCCTGTCCGTATGGCTGCGAGTAGTTTCTCCTTTACTCCGCCGATTGGCAAGACCCGACCCTTTAATGTTATTTCACCTGTCATTGCAATATCCATTCGTATTGCACGCCCGGTAAGCGCAGAAAGAATTGCTATTGTAATCGCAATTCCGGCAGATGGTCCATCTTTTGGTGTTCCATTTTGCGGGAAATGGACATGAATATCCGTATTATGAAAAAAGTCATCTGGAATATTTAGGGCCCGACCTTGCGAACGAATATATCCGATTGCGGTTTTGACGGATTCTTTCATAACACTCCCTAAATATCCGGTCATTTCTATTTGTCCGTTGCCGGGCAGTACACTTACCTCGATCGGAAGAATAACACCGCCGGAAGCTGTCCAAGCAAGCCCGTTTACAAGCCCGACTTCAGATTCAGGCGGTGGTGTAAGCGTTGATATAGGGTGGGGTCTTGTATTTTGGTACTCTGTCCGCCGAAATTTTGGATAGCCAAACATTTGTTGAATGGAGTCTTCTGTGACCTGTATGCTATGTAAACCGCTTTTTTGCATAATAAGAATACTTTTCCTGATAATTGCTGCAATAAGTCTTTCTAACTCGCGAACACCGGCTTCGGCAGTATAGTACGAAATTAAATTCCGCAATGCACTATCCTCTATTTTTATTTGGTAATTTTTATCTATTCTGGCCAGACATTTTGGTATTAAATGTTTTTGCGCAATATAGTATTTTTCTTCATCTGTATAACTTGATAATTCAATAATCTCGAGCCGATCTAATAAGGGACGCGGAATTGTATCTAAGTTATTTGCTGTTGCAATAAATGTAACATTTGACATATTAAACGGAAGTTCTGCATAGCTGTCAATAAAATTACTGTTCTGCTTACTGTCTAAAAGCTCGAGTAATACAGAGGCAGGGTCCCCGTGTATGTCGTGTGATAGTTTATCTATTTCATCAAGTAAAATTACCGGATTTGCTGTTTGGGCTTGCTTCATTGCTGCTAATATTTTACCTGGCATAGCTCCGACATATGTTTTTCGATGACCTCTGAGTTCTGCTTCGTCATGAATGCCGCCCAGTGAGATTCTGACAAATTTCTTATGTAGCGCTTCGGCAATGGAAGCGGCAACAGAGGTTTTTCCTACTCCGGGAGGTCCGTATAAGCATAGAATTGGCTGCGATTGTATAGAAGCGGCATTTTGCATCGCAACATATTCTAATATGCGTTCTTTAACAATTTCCATACCAAAGTGATTTTTTTCTAAAATTTCGGCAGCTGTTTTTATATTACTTTGTATTTTTTCGCTGCTTGCCGATACCTTTTCCTGATCTTTTTGATCAGAAAAAATCCAAGGCAGGGATAAAATAAAATCTAAATGGTTTTTGATAATTGCTGCTTCTGCCATGCCTGAAATAGCAGACATTTTTTCGAGCCTTTTAATTTGTGTCAGAACAAAATTCTTTACTATGGCAGGGTAGGAGATAGTCTCTATTTTCTCTTTATATAGTCTGATCTCGGTATTTTCATCCTCACCAAGCTCGGTTTTTATAACTTTTAACTGTTCGCGAAGGTAGATTTCTTTATGCTGCTGAGTAAAATTTGACTCAATTTTTTCCTTGATCTTAATATTTAATAGTTCTATTTCTACCTCACGGGATAAAGTATATAATGCAAGCTCCAACCTTTCTGTTAGGTCGTTCGCCTCTAATAATCGCTGTTTAATTCCAATATCAGCAGAAAGATAATTGGAAATTGCGTAACTGAATTTTTTATAATCCTTTATTTTTGCATATTCTGTAAGCGATAAAAAATCATGTTGTTTCATGATACTTTCTTTAGGGATTATATCCGTGTATTCGTTTAATTTAGCCATGATTTGCTGAACCAAGGCAATATTGTAATTTTTGTCAGTGTCATCATTTTCTTCGTCATTAATAGGGAGGACTTTAACTAATATAAAAGGATCCTTTTGGATATTAGCGAGTATTTTAGCGCGAGTCTGACCCTGCACTACAATTTTGATTGTGCTGCTGTCTGTTTTATGGAATTCTTGAATATGACATATTGTACCGATCTGGTAAACATCTTTAATTTGGGGTTCTTCAATCGAATAATCTTTTTGGCTTACTAAAAAAATATCCAAATTATTGTGCAGTGCGTATTCCAGTGCGTTTACGGATTTGCTGCGCCCGACATCAAAGGTAAGAGATATATTCGGATAGATTGTAATACCTTTTAAAGCAAGCACCGGAACAATAATATTATTATCATCGGCAACTGGTAATTGTTCATCTTTTTGGCTGTCCATCAAATTTGGCTCAAACAAATGATTCATATTTTGCATGATTATCTTCCTCCTATGTATCGGAGTATAACAAGACTCCGATCCTTCATACAATAGTGATCTATTTCCATGTTTGTTGGAGATGATTAAGGTGGGAGCTTACTGTTATTTGAAGGGAAAAGTCGAAAAAATGGATATTAGGTCGAAAGAAACAAATTGAATTTTATGGAATATATGATAAAATATATAAAAAGAGTATTCTTGAAAGGCGAATGGATAAATGAGAAAGGTCCGACAAGTCAGTACATTGGGAATTTATCACGTGATTGCAAGAGGGCTGAATAAGCAAAATATTTTCGAATCAAGAGAAGATTTTGCAAGGCTTTTCAATTGTATAAAAAAATATAGGGAGATATGTAAATTTAACTTGATAAGCTATGTGTTTATGAATAATCATATACATTTAATTATTGAGATTCACAATACTGAAAGTACAGAACCCCTTTCAAAACTTATGCAGAGAATTTTATGCAGCTATGCAACTTATTATTCTCTAAAATATGACCGGAGCGGCGGATTATTTGAAAGACATTTTACCAGTATTCCAATTAATGACAGCAAATACCTGAAGGCAGCAGTAAATTATATACATAAAAATCCTTTGGATATCAACGGAATTCGCATGCCGGAGGATTACACTTGGTGCAGCTATCGCGGCTATTTAAACGAAAATGATGAAATTGTTAATACATCGTATCTGCTGTCACTTTTTAATAAAGATGAACTTATTATATATGATACCCAGATATCGGAGAATGAAAGAAATGAATTTGAGCAGGATTTGGTAAAACATATTTCTGATATAAAAGCGGTGAAGCTGATCAAGCAAATTGCACAGGTTGATCATCCCTATGAGATTACACAAATGCCACGCGGCAAAAGAGATTATGTGATATTGAAAATACTGTCGTTTATGGGAATAAAAATGAAACAGACGGCAAGAATTTTGGGCTTAAGCTACACAGTTATTATTCAGATCGTAAATCAATTTTCTTATAAACCTTTTAAAAATAGATACAGACCATTTCCCGGGGAATTATTTTCTTTTTTATATTAAAAGGTGGATTTTACAGTTAATTAAAAATAATTTCATGGTTTATATACTCAAATTTTTGTAATTTTTATGTTGCGTGTCAGGAAGGCATATGGTAAAATAATAAAGTTCGTTGAACAATAGAGTTTAGTTAATTCAGGTTTAGGGGTGTTGTTTAGGTGAAAATTTTGCAGAAAGTATTGGATGACTGTATTAAAAGAAATCCGGGTGAACCCGAATTTCATCAGGCTGTTACGGAAGTTTTAGAATCACTTGAGCCAGTAGCCGAAAGACACCCGGAGTGGGTGAAGGCCGGAATTTTTGATAGAATTGTCGAGCCTGAAAGACAGATTATGTTCCGCGTTTCTTGGGTAGACGACAAAGGAGAAGTGCAAGTTAACAGAGGCTTTAGAGTTCAGTTTAATAGTGCAATCGGACCTTATAAGGGAGGATTACGGTTTCATCCTTCTGTTTATTTAGGTATTATTAAATTTTTAGGTTTTGAGCAGATTTTTAAAAATTCGTTGACCGGTCTTCCGATTGGCGGAGGCAAAGGCGGCAGCGACTTTGATCCGAAGGGAAAGTCGGATGGTGAAGTTATGCGTTTCTGCCAAAGTTTTATGACAGAGTTATACCGGCATATCGGTGAGAACACGGATGTCCCTGCCGGTGATATCGGTGTCGGCGGCCGTGAGATTGGATATCTGTTTGGCCAATATAAGAGAATTCAGAATGATTTTACCGGAGTTTTAACTGGAAAAGGTCTTTCTTGGGGCGGGAGCTTAGCCAGAACACAGGCGACTGGTTATGGGCTGTGCTATTTTATGGAAGAGGCACTGAAAGACCGTGGGCTGTCATTCAAGGGAAAAAATATTGTAATATCCGGATCGGGAAATGTTGCTATTTATGCGACGGAAAAGGCAACACAGCTTGGAGGAAAAGTAATTGCATTAAGTGATTCAAGCGGATATATCTATGATGCCGAAGGCATTGATCTCCAAGCAATCAAACAAATTAAAGAGGTTGAGCGTAAAAGAATCCACGAATACTTAAAATACAGGCCGAATGCAAAATTTGTGGAAGGATGCCGGGGTATCTGGTCTATCCCCTGTGATATTGCATTGCCCTGTGCAACACAAAATGAAATTGATGCCGAATCAGCACGTCTGCTGGTTGCAAATGGCTGTAAGGCTGTTGGTGAAGGCGCAAATATGCCGAGTACTTTAGAGGCAACAGAGATTTTCCTGAATAGTGGAATTATTTTTGGACCTGCTAAAGCGGCAAATGCAGGCGGGGTTGCGACCTCTGCTCTTGAAATGTCACAAAACAGCATGCGTTATTCGTGGTCTTTTGACGAGGTGGATGCAAAGCTGAAAGATATAATGGTTAACATCTATCACAATGCAAGTAAGGCGGCAGCTGAATATGGCAAGCCGGGCAATCTTGTTGTTGGTGCCAATATTGCAGGCTTCCAAAAGGTTGCCGAGAGTATGTATGCACAGGGTGTTACATACTAAATAAATTTAGCATTTTTCTTATTTCATAACTATTTGAAGATCACTAAAAGTCCCCTTGCTGAAAAGCAGGGGACTTTTAGCATCTGTTTGTATTTTAACAGACAACAAGATTTGAATCCTGCTGAAATTTTACCATAGTCCATGATTTACTGAAAAATAAGTTATATTATAAAAAAGAACTAAATAGGACTGGAACTATTTTTTTATATTTTGCCCTCTCAGACTCTTAGCTGTCCATAAGGTCTGATATCTGCAGATTCGTATTGCGTTTCGAATTTAAATTTGATATTAGCGGCGATATAACTCTCATATATAATTTAACTATTATAACTGTATTTCACTGTATAGATTTCATACAAGTGCATAACTGTATAATTTTTAATTTTATAATTTTAACTGTAACTGCATAACTGTTTGACGATAAAGTGCAATGTAATGTATAATCAGGACAATCAATAAAGGGTGGGGCCTTGTTTGATTGAATGCTGCAAATGCTTTTAAATATTAGAAAAGCTATAAAATAGTAATTGCGGAAAATGACCACAGGAGGATGATTTAAAATGCAAAATAAAACTTCTATTAAAGTGGGTATTGTAGGATACACAGGAATGGTGGGGCAAGAAATACATAGAAATTTGCATAAAATTCAAGATGCTGAAATCGATATATGCTATCTTCAAAATTCAACTGAATCACAAGGTAGGAGCTCAGATTGTGATCTTGTCTTTCTGGCTACAAAGGACGATATCTCTATGGTGATGGCGGATCGCTTACTCCTGGAGGGCGTGCGCGTCATTGATATGAGCGGTGCGTTTCGGTTGAATCAATGTGATTTTGAGAAATGGTATCGTCTTAAACATTTATGTCCTCAGCGTCTTGAAGAGGCAGTGTATGGTATGCCTGCTTTATATAAAAAGGAAATCGCAAATGCCCAATTAATTGCAAACCCCGGCTGCTATGCGACATCTGTAATTATTCCGTTATATGCTGTGAAAAACCTTGTGGAAGGGGAGGCAACGATTGTATCAACCTCAGGGAACTCAGGGGCAAGGAAAAGTGCAGAGCGGGTTGAAAATGATATTGCCTATTCATATGGCAGGAAACATAAGCATGTACCGGAGATGGAACGTTATACCGGACTGCGTGTGAATTTTACTCCGATTGTCCTTCGTTCGGTATTTAAAGGGATTAACACAAATATTCGTATTAGGCTGAAAAAGGAACTGGCTGCACTTTCACCAGAGTCTGCACAGGAAAGGCTGGAGCTTGCGTTTCAGGAAATATATGTTCCGGATGATTTAGTTTATATTGTCCGGGACGGTCAGGAACAATACGGTACGGCTTATGTTAATGATACAAATAAAATTGCAGTTAAAATTCGGGTGGAAGAAGGCTATGCATATATAAACTCCTGCCTTGATAATTTGGGTAAAGGTGCGGCAACACAAGCAATTGAAAATATGCGGATTATGTTTCAGCTTCCGAGACAATATGAAGTCAAGGCTGATATGTGAGCTTTGAAGGTATATTTTAATATTTGAAAATGAATATTTTTTGACTGCTGAACTTTATTTTTAGTTCATAACTCTATTTATTTCAAATTTTTTATCCTTTAGAGTTTTTTTGTTGCATAATTATGCATTAAAGTGTATAATGAGACGCGCTGGATCCAGTGGGTATAGCTATTTAGAATTTTGGAAAGGACTTTTGGCAGATATGACTGATTTAAATCAAATTGTGGCTGCGGGCCAGACCATCGGCGATATTATCAAAAAGGCGGAGATTTTGGTTGAGGCGCTGCCCTATATACAAAGACTGAATGGAAAAACCGTTGTTATTAAATATGGCGGAAATGCGATGATTAATGAGGAGTTAAAAAATTCTGTTATACAGGATATCGTATTATTAAAATATATTGGGATGAATCCGGTGGTGGTACACGGAGGAGGCCCTGATATCAGTAAAGCATTATCGCAATATAATATAAAAAGTGAATGGATTAACGGGTTGCGTGTTACAGACAAATTTACGATGGAGATTGCCCAGATGGTTCTTGTGGGAAAAACGAATAAGGAGATCGTATCTCATATAAACGACAAGGGTGGGATGGCTGTTGGTTTTTGCGGAATTGATGGTAAAATTATAGAATGCGAACGCCATTACGAAAATGTAGATGGAAAAGCAGTTGATATTGGTTATGTGGGAGAAATTACTACCGTTAATACCCATCTGGTGGAGTTAGTGTCAAATGATGCCTACATACCTGTTATTGCGCCAATCGGTATAGGCCCGAATGGAGAAAGCTATAACATAAATGCCGACACCGTGGCCGGTGAAATCGCCGCAGCGCTGAAAGCTGAAAAATTAATGCTTCTCACAGACATTGAAGGTGTCCGGAATACCCAGACCGGAGAATTACTGTATATTTTAACGATTGATGAAGTGTACGCTTTAATCGCTGCTGGAATTATAACTGGAGGTATGATTCCAAAAGTGCTGGGCTGTGTTGACGCATTGCAAAAGGGTGTTGGCCGGACGCACATTATTGATGGCCGGATTCCACATTGTCTGCTGCTCGAGATATTTACCAATAAAGGTATCGGAACAATGATCATGAAAGAAAAAGTAAAATATTTTGAAAACGAAGATATTTAAAGATAGAAGGGTAGGAGGCTGATTAACTATGAATTTGGATACAATTATAGATCTGGATGCGCATTATTATATGAACACATTTGGAAAAAGAAATCCGGTCTGTTTTGATCATGGGGCGGGAATTTATCTGTACAGTATAGATGGGAAAAAGTATGTTGACTTTTTTGCCGGAATTGCAGTTTGTGCACTGGGACACTGCCATCCATCTGTAGTAAATGCGATTACAGAACAGGCCGGCAAGCTGATACATTGTTCGAATCTGTATTATATCGAAAAACAGACCGAATTGGCACAGCTACTGTGTCAATTCTCATGTGCAGACAAAGTATTTTTCTGCAATAGCGGAGCTGAGGCAAATGAGGCGGCATTAAAACTGGCGCGCGCATTTTTTCATAAACAAAATCAAGCTGAAAAAAACGAAATTATTTGTCTTGAAAATTCATTTCACGGACGTACGTTAACAACTGCAACCGCTACCGGACAGGAAAAATATAAAAAGCTTTATACGCCTTTAACCCCAGGGTTCCGTCATGTTCCGATTAATGATTATGAAGCTTTAAAAGAGGCTATTAATGAAAATACCTGTGCTGTCATGCTTGAACCGGTACAGGGAGAAAGCGGTGTATATCCATTAACACGTGAATACGCAGCAAAAGTTCGAAAGCTATGCGACGAACTGGGCCTTTTATTGATCTTTGACGAGGTTCAGACCGGGTTTGGCAGAACCGGACATCTTTTCGGCTATCAATATTTGGGTGTAGAGCCGGACATTTTTACCTTGGCAAAAGCTTTGGGGGGCGGCTTTCCGATTGCCTGTGTATGCGCAAAAATGCCTGTTTCAGACTGCTTTGAACCAGGGGACCACGGAAGTACTTTCGGCGGAAATCCACTTGCCTGTGCCGCTGGTTTAGCCTCTGTTCGCACAATTATAAACGAGCAGCTGCCTGAAAATGCGCAGAAGGTAGGAACCTATTTTCGCTTACAATTAGAAAAAGTCAGGAATGGAGAAATTCCTGCAGAAAGAAGTTCCGACCCTGCATATAAAGACTGCAGGTCCAGGATTGCTGAAATCAGAAATGCAGGCTTAATGGTTGCGATTCAATTTGAAAAGCCAATTGTCGGCCGTATCAAAGATGCCTTATTTAATGAAGGTTGGCTGGTGGGAAGTGTCGGCGCGAATACTTTAAGAATATTGCCTCCACTCATTATTACAGAAAAGGATGTGGACGCTTTTATAAATGTGCTTTGTAAAATTACAATCTAATATTGTTCGGATGGTTAGATTCGCAATAAAAATTATTGATGAGGAAAGAAAGAGGTGCAGATATGCAGCATTTGTTAAGTTTATATGATTTGTCTTCTGATGAAATTTTTGAATTGATTGAGTTAGCAATAAAACTCAAAAAGGATCTTAAGAATAAAAATACCACGCAATATCTAAAGGGTCGGAGCTTAGGTATGATTTTTTCAAAATCCTCCACACGTACGCGTGTCTCCTTTGAGGTTGGCATGTATCAGCTCGGCGGCCAAGCGCTGTTTTTAAGCAATCATGATATTCAGATTGGACGGGGGGAATCCGTATCAGATACGGCGAAGGTGCTGTCAAGATACTTGGATGGGGTTATGATTCGCACCTTTAAGCAAAGTGACGTCGAAGAGTTTGCGGAACAGGGAACGATCCCGGTGATAAACGGATTAACAGACGATCAACATCCTTGTCAGGTGCTTGCGGATCTGCAAACGATATATGAGCATAAAAAGAAGCTGAAAGGTCTGAAATTGGCTTATATAGGCGATGGAAATAATATGGCACATTCTTTGCTGCATGGCTGTACAAAGGTTGGCATGCATATAGCAATTGCCTCTCCGGAACATTATACGTGCAATCCGCGTTTTGTTGAAGAGGCACAGAAGACAGCCAAAGAGACCAATGTAACTGTGCTAATGACGCAAGACCCCACCCTTGCTATCCGGGATGCTGATGTAGTATACACAGATACATGGGCGAGCATGGGACAGGAAGCGGAAAAAGAAAAAAGAAGTAAAATTTTTGCTGATTATCAGATTAATACAGAGCTTTTCGGCAAGGCGGCAAAAAACGCAATATTTTTGCATTGTCTTCCGGCATACAGAGGGTTGGAGGTTGCTTCGGAAGTGATAGACGGCCCGCAGTCTGTGGTATTTGACGAAGCAGAAAATCGTCTGCATGCACAAAAAGCGGTTATGGTAAAACTAATGGGATAACGGAGGACGATAGCATGGAGTATTCCTTTGTGATTCGGCGCGCAATGGCAGATTGGAATGATGTAGTAGCAATCAAAACAGTTATGCTTGATGCGTTCAGAAAATATATGACAGATACCGGTTTACATGAGGATGCTGTAAAATTGGAGGCATTAGAAGAAACCGATGCTGCTATTTTAAAAGATATTGAATCAAAATATGTTTATATTGCCTTTGTCGACGGTATCCCGGTAGGCAGCATCCGCGTTGATATTGATGAAAACAGCAGAATCGCATACGTGAGCCGCTTCGGTGTTCGCTCCGGCTATCAAAACATCGGAATCGGAAAATCTTTTATGAATTTAATTGACAAATTGCTGTATTCAAAATCTGTCAAACAGGCCAGATTGCATACAGCCTCAAAATACAAGGATCTAGTTCGATTTTACTATGGCTGCGGTTTCTATATTCAATCCACCTCGGAAGAACGCGGCTACATAAGAGCTCTTTTTGTAAAGGACTATTAATATTTTTAGGGTAGGGCCTGAAAAACAGGCTAATATTAAGTCGGAGGATGTTTAAAATGCACTATTCGTATATAACTTCAGGTACCTGTTCTTCAAAGATTGATTTGGATGTTGAAGATGGTATTGTAAAAAATGTAAAATATACCGGTGGATGTAACGGCAATCTGCAAGGGATCGCCCGGCTTGTGGAGGGCATGCGTGCAGATGAAGTCATACAAAAATGCAGTGGTATTCATTGTGGATATAAAACGACATCTTGTCCTGACCAATTAGCAAAAGCCTTAAAAATAGCGCTCGATAAACAAGACTAAAATTTTAATACACATTTTCCGCGGGCTTCTATTTGGCTTCTATAAAGGGTAGGGACTTATATTATTAACAGGAGGTTATCTTGTAAAATGGAGGATCAGTTAAAATTTGAATTTGGATTCGGTAATGGAACACAGGAGGTCTATATACCACAGAATAATCTATTAGGAGCTATTTTACCAAACCCGATATCAATCCCGAAGGACGCGGATGTCGTGCGCAATGCATTAAAAAGTCCTATCGGCACGGCCCGGCTCAGGGAGATTGTACGGCCTGGAGAAAAAATTGCAATTATAACAAGCGATATTACAAGACCTATGCCGACTGCGCTTGTAATGCCGGCAATTTTAGAGGAACTAAAGGCTGCTGCTGTCAACCTTGCTGATGTTACTTTGGTGTTTGGTCTTGGCAGTCATCGAAAACAGACCCGGAGTGAAATGGAAAAATTAGCCGGACCAGACATCCTGAAACAAATCAGGGCAGTGGACAGCGACCCGGAAGATTGCATTCGAATGGGTGTCACATCACGGGGCACTCCGGTGGACATTACACGCACTGTGGCCAGTGCAGACCGCCGGATCTGTTTAGGGAATATTGAATATCACTATTTTGCCGGATACAGCGGCGGGGCCAAAGCAATTATGCCTGGAGTCTCGACCAGGGAAGCAATACAGTGCAACCACAGACATATGGTTAATCCTCTTGCATGTGCAGGCGAAATAGGCTCCAACCCTGTTCGGGCAGACATAGAAGAGGCCGGAAAAATATGCGGAATTGATTTTATCCTTAATGTGGTTTTAGATGAACATAAAAAAATTGTTCAAGCGGTTGCGGGTGATCCTATAGAGGCACACAGGGTGGGAGCTAAGTTTTTGGATCAGCTGTATATGAAGGAGATTTCACAGCAGGCTGATATTGTGATTGTTTCCCAAGGAGGCGCGCCGAAGGACATTAATTTATATCAGACACAAAAGGCATTAGACAATGCAAAATATGCTGTTAAAAAGGGTGGGACCATTATTTTGATCGGTTCCTGCAAAGAGGGTTTAGGTGAAAAAGTATTTGAAGAATGGATGACAGAAGCAGCCTGTCCGCAGGAAATGGTTGAACGGATCGGTCGGGACTTCCAGCTTGGAGGTCATAAAGCCGCTGCAATCGGTATGGTTTTGGAAAATGCGGACATTTTACTCGTTTCAGAGTTAGAGCCGGATTTAGTACAAAATATTTTTCTCAAACCGTACAGCAATGCCCAGCAAGCGTTCCGTGATTCTTTAGCAAAGCATGGACCGAATGCGAAGGTGTGGGTAATTCCGTACGGGGGATCAGTATTACCCCGTTTTATCGGATAAAGGATAGATCGCAGCATGAGGGGCGCTGCGGAAATAAACAGGTCCCGACCCTGCTTGCACGTTGCTTGTATATAAGTAAAATAAATGAATATCATAATGAATATCAATTTTACCTATGGCGCGGTTGATGATATAGTGTAAATGAATCGCACAGCTTTTATCGTGTGATTCCGAGGCGGGGGATTGAACCGAGCCGGCAAAATGAAAGACATGCAGCAATCCGTGCCGTATAGAATGTATGTGCGCCGCGGGCCAGATTATCAGTCAGGAGTGGTGATTTGTGCAGGCAAATGTGGAAACTGTGATCGTGCTTGATTTCGGGGCGCAGTACAGTCAGTTGATTGCGCGTCGTATCAGGGAAAATCATGTATATTGTGAAGTGCTTCCCTGCAGCACAAGCGTAGAGGCAATCCGGATGAAAAAACCCAAAGGAATCATCCTGACAGGCGGACCGGCAAACGTATATGCGGCAGATTCATTAAAATGTGAACCGGAGCTCCTGCGGCTCGGGTGTCCGGTGTTAGGAATTTGTTACGGAATGCAGTTGATCTCATACCTGCTGGGCGGAACTGTAGCCGAGGGCGGAGCCGCAAACAAAGAATACGGTATGACAGCAGTGCGGCTGGATAAAGGCTGCACAATATTTGCAGATGCAGATGCAACCAATACCTGCTGGATGAGCCACACGGATTATGTGGAGCGCGTACCGGCAGGTTTTGTTGTACGTGCCGCTTCAAAAGGATGTCCGATTGCCGCGATGGAAAGTGCAGACGGTAAAATCATCGGCGTTCAGTTCCATCCTGAAGTCCAACATACAGAAAATGGCGCCGCCATGCTGAAACGATTCTTATATGATGTGTGCAAATGTAGCGGCGATTGGACTATGAGCGGTTTTGTTAAAAAAACGATACAGGAACTGCGGGTAAAATTCGGTGAACAAAAGGTCCTGCTGGCTTTATCCGGCGGAGTAGATTCTGCTGTAGCAGCTGCGTTTGTAAGCAAAGCAGTGGGCAAAAATCTGACTTGTATTTTTGTGGATCACGGACTTATGAGAAAAGGAGAACGTGCGCAGATCGAAGATGTTTTCCGTAATCAGTTTGAGACAAATTTAATTGTAGTAGATGCACAGCAGCGATTTTTAGACAAGCTGGACGGCGTCTCCGATCCTGAGGAAAAGCGCGTCATTATCGGGCGTGAATTTATAGAAGTTTTCCAAGATGAAGCAGAGCGAATCGGAAACGCGGAAGATTTCTATTTTGTTCAGGGGACAATCTACCCGGATGTCATAGAAAGCGGCGCCGGAAATTCCGCAGTGATCAAAAAGCATCACAATGTAGGGGGCCTTCCGAAATATATCAAATTTCGGGAGGTGGTAGAGCCTCTGCGTGATTTATTCAAAGACGAAGTTCGGCGCTGCGGATTTGAACTGGGACTCAGCCGGGAAATCGTTATGCGGCAGCCGTTCCCGGGCCCTGGATTGGCAGTCCGGATTATCGGAGATATCACAAAGGAAAAATTGGATATTTTGAGGGAAGCGGACGGCATTTTCAGGGAAGAAATCGCAAACGCAGGACTCGAGGATCAGCTGAGTCAGTATTTTACGGTTCTGACCAATATGCGGAGCGTAGGTGTAATGGGGGATGCGCGTACATATGACTATACGATTGCACTGCGGGCAGTCACTACGACTGA
>ULMH01030849.1_pt1 | contig 15051 bp, 9 predicted proteins | sample 1951611 | NCBI WGS metagenome assembly ULMH01 (sample SAMEA4835546, study PRJEB28245) | human gut metagenome | biome: gut microbiome; material: fecal sample | place: Denmark | collected 2008 | reverse complement strand
TCCGCCTGCCATGCCTCACGAAAATACTCTGCCGCCTTATCATAAAGCATCAGTCCGGTAAGGGCCACGCCTTTATTATGCAGGATCGCCGCCCTGACTTTTCCGGCCGGGAGCTCTCTTCCTTCTCTCTCCAGATCACTCCAGGTTTCCAATAGCATATCATATCCGCGAATGGCCGCGGCATATTTTCTTTTTTCCACCATATAGTCGATCTGGCTCTTACGTTTCTCCAGGTTGCTGAGTCCGGATCCCTGCTTCAGCACCTGTGCGACTGCCTGCAGCTCTTCTTCCCCATAGATTCCCACATACTGCAGAATCGTCAGTACGAAAACACTCAGTGACCCCTGTTTATGTACCATGGGGTACAATTGCTTTGCCAGTTCTCTGACCCTGCATTCCTCTCCGATCCAGTCCACCAGTTTATCATTCATGATAGACATATCCAGAAGAAACGCATTTTCCTTCAGGCAATAGCACAGTTCCTCCATGCAATAGACCCGGATCTCCAGTTCTTCTATATTATAGGCTGTTTCACAATATTCACCTACACACAGACTTGCCTTCATTTCCATTCTCATCTCCATCCATCTTCATCTCCGGTCAGAGTTCGATCTCTTCCTTCCAGATGTGATGTGTTGCAGCACGAAATGTGCCAAATCCCAAATCCTCCAGTTCCACCTTGAGGTGCGTGTCATCCCGCATTTCCACGCTGATCCGCAGGCGGATGATTCCCTCCTGTAATTCTTCCGGTACGATTCTGGCGATCCGGTTCCCCTTGCCGGTCAGGGAAGTGATCAGGATCTCCACAGCTCGTCCCTCCAGCAGATAGAATTCCATGGTATTTTTGGCTTCATACCAGTTGATTCCGGCATCCAGCAATGCCTGGTAGGATACCTCTCCCCGCCTGAGAACCTTCATTCCGATATTGGATTTGAGTTTATCTTTTCCCAGAAACACATGATTTTTACCTGTTTCCCCGGGAGTCAGTCTCTCCATCATGCCATAACAGGCACCCTTGCTGAACAGATTATTGCCTTGGAAAACTCTCCTCCCCTTACACAGATAGCGCAGGGATTCCTTCATCCAGTCCCGGGAAAAAGCTTCACCGATCAGATATACCGAAGATATCATCTGATTTTCACACAGTTTTTTCGCGATCTCCTGCATTTTCTCATCGGATTCCGGTACCGGGAAAGGAAATTCCCTCTCCTCCATATATGCCACTACAGGTGTGGTATGCCGGTTGCATTCCATGCAGTAGGTACGTATGGAAGCATCTCCATATTCGCATAATATCGTCTTATGCCGCCACAGTTCCTCCGGCTGGTACAGATTATAGTAATAAAAGCTCTCCACATGACTTTGGAAGCAGATCTGATCCGTCTTCAGATGAAGTCCCTCTGTGGCTGCTGTCAGCACTTCCAACATCCGATGATCCAATTCTTCGCAGGTGATCATCAGGGCACCGATACGTTCCGTATTTGTCACCTGAGATAAAAGACCCAGACTTCGTTTCAGGAAAAGCGTCAGCAACGCAACCGGATCAATCGGTGCGCCGTCGATCTGCACCGGTTCTCCGTCCCTGGCCAGCTTCAAAAGGTTCTCCACCAGAATTCCTTCTTCCTCCCCGGCATATCGTATTGCTTCGCTTCCGTAAAACCACTGGTTGACTCCCTGTCTCTTACTGAGCGCCAGCGGAATGGTATAGACCGAAGATCCCGCTACGGAAGACAATGTTCTGATCTCTTCCTCACTACCCGTAACATAGCAGCTGATCTGCGCATATTTGTTGCCAAGATCATATCCGACGATTACTTTTTCGCTTCCCGGCAGTCGCATCTTCCTTCCGCCTCCTCTCTGTGGTCTGTCTGATCTTACTGCAGAGTGAACAGTCTGTGATCCAGATATTCTCTGCGGTAATATTCCTCCAGAAGATGATCCAGTGTATCATCATCCTGCAGCGACATACTGATCATCATATCATTGACAATCTCGTATTTACTGTCTGGATTATCATTCATGATATCACTCTTCTGTAAGCTTCCGCTCTCCGTCAGTTGTTCTCCGTTTGCGGATTCTTCCATAATATAATACTGAATATTCTCACCAAAAAAGAGCACAAACTCTTTGAAAAATACTCCACTGTATACTTCCTGCATGTATTCCGACAGATAATCCTCCGCCTGTCCGTTCTCATGCAGCATCACATAATGAATTCTTGCCCGGACACCGCCTCTGGTATGATACTCCACAATGGTCTTGTCCTTTAGTTCCTGCAGCTCGGGAAGGCAGTCCTTATATTCCCGGAAAAAGTTCAGATGAATATGCTCTTTCATCATTTCCTGCAGGAAGTCCCGGATCAGCAGCTCATCTTCTCTCTCCAGCCTGTCTCTGTTCTCCGCATAGAATTTCAGATATGCCAGTTTACAGATTCTCTGTGTCTCTTCCCCCCGCAGATAGCAATTACGGATTTCATGAAAAATGTATTCCTCCGTCAGTTTTTCTCTGCAGAAGTAATCATAAGAGCTCTGGATCAGAACCGCCTCTTCGATCTCCTGTCCGGCTCCCTGGGATACGTAATAGCGGAAAATATCCAGCCGTTCTCCCACAAATGCACCGGAAAACAACATTTGTACCAGAATTTTCTCACTGAGTTCATAGCAGTCTACTTCAAAAGATCTGGCTGCTTTCCAGATATCACGCAGCTCTTTCGTCGTTCCCTGTACATAATGAGACAGATACTCCAAAACATTTCCGTTGTATTTTCCTCTGCGAAAAACAGACAATGCCGCCGCATATAAGGCAGGTTCTCCATCATGTACGGACTGTGAGATCAGCGCATCCGTCAGGCGCAGCAATATTTTGGCTTCCGCAAAATACGGTGTATACCGTTCGATCCACTGATATGCCTTCTCATAATTCCCCCGCAGTATCAGGAAACGAAGTACGGTCTCCCTCTGTTCCACCGTCAGATGTTCTCCATCAAACTCCTGCAGATATTCATCCAATGCCTGCACATCATCGGCATCAAAATAAGCCTGCGCCAGCTCTACCGCTATTTTATGCCGCAGCTTCGGCTCCACGGCATCGGATGCCGCAAGTCTTGCCATACGCATTAACTTTGCGGAAGGCATAGCTTCTTCTCCTCTGTCATTTTGTGCAAAATACAGATCCAGTTCCACAGTATCCGGCACATAATGTTCCAACAGCCGCAGATATTTTCCGGGCACCAAAAGCTTTTCCAGCGTGTATTCTACATTTTTCAGGAATCTGTTCCCATAGGCATCCTCAAATGCAATGGTATAATCATTTCCGTAGATTGCCACCCATGCGATACCGTTCTGCAGTAAAGTCTCCGTCATTTTCAGGTTGCCCGGCTGACCGACGATCACCTTGCGTATTCTGTTATCTTCCACCCGTACCAGATGTGCAAACAGAAGACGGGAAAGGGGCTTTGCCATTGTCTCCGTCACAATCGCGGGTGTCAGGAATCCCTGATACAGCACCGCCAGATGTCTGTTAATGTGCTGTTTCTGAATCTGATCGATGACAAACCGTTCGATACGCGGTTCGTAATGTTCATACAATTCTTCGTATTCCGCCCTGTGTTTCAACAGATACGCATATAAAAAGGCACTGTGTTCGTAATCCAGGTTGTTCTGGAACGAGAAATACATCAATATTACCTTCGGCAGTTCCGTTACGGAATCCATATCTGTCGAGGCCATATAATATTCATACAGATTGGTGATCCGCAGATGGCTTTCCACACCCTTCTCATACCAGCCAAAAGCATCCGTACCGGTCTTGCCTCCTTTGATCAACAGACTGCAGATTTCCTGCAGGATACGTACATCTTCTTTTTTCCCATATACTTTTTTCAGAATTCTGCACAAAAGCGGCGAATATTCCCGCACTCTGCCTGACAGATACAGAAGCTGCTCTAACAGGCTGTCACTGATCGCCTCCTGTCTGGCGCCAAAATGCAGCACCTGCAGTTCAAAACCGTTCAGCTTCCGCAACAATGCAGGATTGCTGTTCAGAAGTGCCAGTGCCTCCAGATAGATGACCGGACTGGTACATCCATACTGATATTGCTTCTCCAGGAACAACCATTTTCCGGAAGCAGACCGGTTATACTCTTCCGACAGATACAAAAGCAGCCACGCCACCCGCCATCTGGTCCTGTCATAGCGATAGATCTGCTCCACCTGTTCCGCCATCTGCCTGGTATACTGGGGATCTCTGTGGATCAGTGTCGTCAGATACAGATAATATGCCCACAGATCCCCGCCGGCAGCTTTCTGTTCCTCCAGCATATCCGCTGCATGATCCAGGATCCAGCCGGCTTCATTGTATCTCTCTTCGGTAATCAGAAGTTGTGCCTGAAACAGTCTGGCCGATGCATCCCGTTCATCCATAGTCACCATACGTTCCACCAATTTGCCGGTCTCTGCCAGCCAGGTACCTGTTCCGATCTTACGTAATCTGAAATCCTCATAATATTTCATGATCTGTGCTCTGCACTGCATATGACTGTGGTCCGCATGCCGCACCGCCGTCATATCCCCCAGCTGTACCGTCACCGGGATCTCCAGCGACGTATAAGCATTGTATATATAGATCCTGCCGAAATTTTTACCGGGTCTGCATATACTGCTGTCGATATAGACCGGGAGTCTGCACCGGTTTCCCAGAAAATCGTCATCACTTAATGTTTCTTTTTCTGTGAAGACAAACTCTCCCTCACATTCGATCTGTAAATCGGTATATCCCCAGCCGTTTCTGACAATATTCAGGCTGTTCTCCGTCACCCCGTAATTACCTTCCGCTCTGGAAAGCTTTTTCACCAGTTCCTTTTCCTCTATCAGAAACTCTATCTGCTGCTTTTTATTGATACAGATCAGAAATTCCTCCACGTTCTGCTCATTGCCCTCATAGGCGGACAGCATACGATAGCAGCCATAAAAATGTTCATCATTCCCCTGGAACAGACGCCGGAAATCCGGATCATAGAATAACCGTACCGCTTCCGCCCAGTTACTTTTCGCCAGATTAGCAAAATGAAACAGATTCCTTATGGTACCGATGGAAGAATTCAATACGCCATGCTCCACGGTCACCACGAAAGGCAGATTGTATTCTCCCCTGTTGCTGACTACAGAAAAAGAGCCCTTCACCACATCCCCTTCCTCCAGATTCTCTCCATGGAAGCAATAAAAAATTTCTGCATCGGAGCCGGTAAACTGGTCTGTTATGCATTCCATCAGCAGATGGTCCGATATTACAGATCCTTTTACATAGCCTTCCGATGCAGAAAGGATGTGAAAAGAGCCTTCGTACGCTGTTCCCTGAGACAGGGAAATCTCTATTTTAGAGCAGGAGAATTCCAAAGAACCATTCTCATAATCGAAGTTTCCTCCTAAAATTCTATCAAGTATCTCCTGCATGTACCTTCACCCGTTCCCTGTTGTCAATTTGGATTTATTATACCAAATTTCGTACGTAAGGGCAAGGTGCCATACCTGTTAGTCCAGGTTTAATTTTTTATTCATAATGTAATAAGATACTCCGTACATGATCGCTGCCAGGAGCAGGCTGGTGATCACATTAATATCATAGACCGAATTGGCACTCACCGAGATTCCACTCTGACTGCTCATGACATTTGTACCAAACATGAAAGCACTCTGTACCGTGCTGCCGATGATGGAAGACAGGATCGTCACTCCCGCATAGGCCAGGATTCCCATGAACCCTTTATGTTTAGAAGACAGCTGACCGATCGTCAGGGCTCCGAACAGAGTGACCATAGTAATGAAAGGTCCTACTACATAGGTTAAGAGCAGTGTGATCCCATAATGCAGCAGATTGATTCCCATCTCATCTTCATATGCTCTGCCAATCTCATAAAAAGCATCCGTCAGGAATTCCCAGATATTCCCATTATATTGTGTCATTACACTACTCAGTTCACCAACATTTAAAAGTCCTGTCATCAAAGACACGACCAATGCCATCACTGAGATACCAATGCCTATCGTAAGGAACAGATACCAGGCACCGGAGACCAGTACCTTGCTTAAGAACAGTTGGTTTGCCGTCACCGGCAGAGTATGGGACAGATAGCCTTCATCCGTATACATGCTGCGGTAAAAACGGATTCCCAGGAAGATCAGCATGCCCCAGGTAGACGCCAACAGCATGATCACATACAGGATCAGTGTTGCCACAAAGGAAGAGACTACAAACCAGCTCTGTGCCGCATTTATATCATTGCCGTCCGCAATCTCCGCTACCAGCCCTCCCGGCATGCGTAATACCACGCAGCCGATCACGGTGACTACAAACATTCCCAGAAGCATCAGTGTACCTGCTCTCCAGATATTTTTCCATTCATATTTCATCAACTTTCCTAACATGCGAATACCTCCCTGAAGTAAGCATCTACAGACTTACCCTTCTCTTCTCTGATATTGTCAACGGATGTATATAACACCAATTGACCGTAGCGCATGAAGATCACTTCATCCAGCACCTGCTCCACATCCTCGATCAGGTGAGTGGAGATCAACACGGTAGCTTCCGGATTGTAGTTGTTGATGATGGTGCGCAGGATGTAATCTCTCGCTGCCGGATCCACACCGGCAATCGGTTCATCGAGAATATACAGGCTGGCATTCCGGCTCATCACCAGGATCAGCTGTACCTTTTCCTTTGTACCTTTAGATAAGGTCCGCATCTTCACCGTTGGGTCGATTCCAAGGCTTTTTAGCATTTCTTCCGCACGTTCCCTGGAAAAGTCCGCATAAAAATCCTGAAAATAATCCAGGATCTCCCTGATCGTCTGATTCATAGTCAGGTAAGTGCGGTCCGGGAGATAGGCCACCTTACTCTTAGTCGCCGGTCCCACGTTATTGCCATCGATCAGAATGGTTCCTTCCGTCGGTGTCAGCAGACCGTTCAGCATTTTGATCAGGGTCGTCTTACCACTGCCGTTGGGTCCCAGCAGACCAATGATCTTCCCCTTGGGAAGACTTACGGTCAGATGATTCACGGCCACATTGGTGCCGTATTTCTTGGTTAAGTTCACGATTTCCACCAAATTATTCATTTATTTTCCACCTCTCTTGATTATTTACCGGAATCCCCGGTCTCTCAGGACTGCATTTTAGCCAAGAGCTCTCTGATCTCCCCGGTGTCATACCCCAGCTCCTGCATATTGTCTATAAAGCTCCTCATATGACCGGCTGCCAGCTTCTCCCTCGTATTGGAGATCAGTTCCGTATCCTCCGTAACCGTTCTGCCGCTGGTCCTCTGCGTCATGATCAGACCACTCCGCTCCAGTTCCGCAAATGCCTTCTGCATCGTGTTCGGATTCACCGCTGCCACCGCCGCCAGATCACGGACGCTGGGGAGCTTCTCTCCCGGCTGATATTTTCCGGATACGATTTCCCGCTGGATCCGTTCTACCAGTTGTGCATAGATTGGTCTGTCAGCATCTAATTCCCACGCCATTCCTATCATCCTTTCTTAATAATTTTCATTTCGTTTTTACTTTTTCATATCTATTGTTTTGTTGTATTATTTGTATAATACAATAGTACGACATTCTTTGCATTCTGTCAAGAGGCTTTTCTTTTATAACAGTCTGGGAAAATTGCTTTCAAAAAACAGGAACTCCCGGTCGGAAGCAGTATCTGCCTCCAGCCGGGAGTTCTTGTTTTTACCGATATTGAAACAATGAACAGATCATTTCCAGATTGCTGTCAGGACATGTTCTCCTGTCATTTGGACAACGGTATCTGCGGTGATCGTCTGTCCGCTGTATTCCCAGCCGGCAAAGATGCTTCCTTCTTTGACCGGTTCCGGAAGTGTGCCATAGGTCTCACCGAAAGTCACCTGCTTGGATTCCGTGACCGCACCGTCTGCATCCGTGCCACCGTCATAGTCAAATTTCACTGTGAACTGTGCCGGTATCCAATGCGCGGTCAATGTCATATCGCCGGTAACTTTTTCCGACTGGAAATACCATAACACCGTCTCGCCTTCCTTTTCCGTATACCATCCGTCAAAGGTGTATCCGGGCTTGTAAGGTGTCTCCGGCTCCGTAATGAACTCACCGTAGCGGATCTTCTGTGCGGGCACTTCGCTTCCGCCATCCGTATCGTACATAATGTTAAATCCACCGCGTACCGCGAAGAAAATGATCATTCCCACGATCACAACGATCAAAACACCGATCAGGCCGTCCAAAATGCGGATGGGGACATCCTTGCTTCCGTAGATACCGCGGCCGAACCATTTTCCCTTCGGGCGGACTGCCTCCTGCGTCTGTCCCGCCATTTCTGACGATGCGGTGACCTCTGCTGCCTTTTCTTCTGTATTCTCTGCTGTCACTTGTTCCTGATTCATAATCTTTCCTTTTCCAAATCTGACATAAGCAATTTCTTCATGCTCATATTATTTTACTCTCCACGCAGAAAACATCCTTTGCCTGCAGGCAGTCACGGATGTTTTCTATGGGTGAGTCTTATGTCATTACTTTCTTACCAGATACTTTCTCATATCGATCGCACAGGCAACCAGAATGATAAGTCCCTTGATCACATACTGCATGTTCATGTTGATGGACAGGAAGTTCAGTGCTACGAAGATGATTCTTAAGAGGAATACACCCAGTACAACACCGCTGATCTTACCGGTACCACCTACAAAGGATACACCACCGATAACGCAGGCTGCAATAGCATCACACTCATAGTTCAGACCAGTGTTGGCGGTATTGGAACCGATACGGGAGGACTCGATGAAACCTGTCAGACCGTACATAGCACCTGCCAGAGTATGCACCAGAATGGTAGTACGCATTACGTTAACACCGGATACCTTCGCTGCTTCCGGATTGGAACCGACTGCGAACATATTCTTACCGAAGGTTGTCTTGTTCCAGATGAACCACATAATGATAACAATGACAGCTGCCAGCCATACATAGTTGGGAATGGCGATTCTTGCTCCGCCGGCATTAAAGGATACTACGCTTCCTTTTACCACATCATTGAAATGCTGATCCAGACCGGACAGAGGCTGGCCGTTATTGCCGTTGATCATGATATACATTAACAGTAAACCATATACGATCAGCTGGGTAGCCAGAGTTACGATGAAGGGATGTAACTGGAACTTCGCCACGAAGAATCCATTGACCCATCCTACGATACCACCGACCAACAGTACGATCAGGATCACCAGAGGGATCGGAAGTACCGGAAGGTTCGGGAACATCTTGGTCGCATAGGTTACGGACTGCATCAGGGATGCGGTAATACATGCGGTAAGTCCTACCACACGTCCTGCGGACAGGTCAGTACCGGTCAATACGATACATCCCGCAATACCACAGGCAATGGGAAGGTTCGCTGCGGACAGGCTGATAATGTTGACAATGGAAGCCGCCGACAGGAAATTGGAGTTCTGGATGTAAGTGTAAATAATTGCTACGATCAGCAGGATGTACAACGCATTGTTCAGTAAAAACTCTTTCCAATAAGTTTTCTTGTCCTTGCTGTCCAGCTTCTTGTAATCTGCAAAATTTTGCTTTACGCCGTTAATTTTATTTTGAATTGCTTTGCCGGGATTCATACGCATATCCTCCTATACATATTTTGCAGCAAGAGACATGATCTCTTCCTGTGTCGTATTTTTGGCATCTACTTCTCCTGCCAGTCTGCCGCCGCTCATGACAAGTATTCTGTCACATACACCCAGCAGCTCCGGCATCTCCGAAGATACCATCAGGACAACTTTGCCCTTGTTCGCCAGATCGATGATCAGCTGGTAGATCTCATATTTTGCACCTACGTCGATACCTCTGGTAGGTTCATCCAGCATCAGCACCTCAGGCTCTGTGAGAAGCCATCTGCCGAGGATAACCTTCTGCTGGTTACCACCGGACAATGACCGGATCTTCGTCTTCTGGGAAGGTGTCTTGATGTGCATGGCATCAATAGCCCATGCGGTGTCCTTCTCCATGGATTTATCACTCAGATAAAATCCTGCTCTCTTATGCTTCTTCAGACTGGAGATCACCGTATTCTCCCGGATATTCAGGATACCGAAAATACCGGTAGCACGACGTTCCTCTGTCAGAAGTGCAAAGCCGTTTTTAATAGATTCTCTGGCATTGCGGTTCTTCACTTCTTTGCCGTCTAATTTGATCAGACCGTTTTTCCTGGTAGCAACGCCGAAGATATTCTCCAGAGTCTCCGTTCTGCCGCTTCCGTCCAGTCCGGCCAGACCCACGATCTCACCCTTTCTGGCTTTAAAGGACACATCCTGCAACAGAGAATACCTTGCAGTCAGATGTTCCACTTCCAATGCCACTTCTCCGGGTTTGTTCGTCTTGGGAGGGAACTGATTGGTCAGCTCACGTCCTACCATGAGTCTGATGATCTTATCTGTGGTCAATTCTTCTGCAGGCTCCGTTGCGATCCAGGTACCGTCACGCATGACGGTTACTTCATCTGCGATCCTAAGGATCTCTGCCATCTTGTGAGAGATATAAATAATACCGCATCCTCTGTCTCGAAGCATGTTGATGATCTTAAACAGATGCTCCACTTCTTCTTCCGTCAGGGATGAAGTAGGTTCGTCGAATACAATGATCTTACTGTTATAGGATACCGCCTTGGCGATCTCAACCATCTGCCTTTGTGATACCGGCATCGTACTCATAATTCTCTTGGGGTCTACTGCGATCCCCAGTTCTTCAAAAATCTTATTGGTGTCTTCCAGCATTTTATGCTCGTTGACCATAATACCTGCTGTCATGGGATAACGGCCCAGCCAGATATTATCCATGACATTTCTCTTCAGTGCCTGGTTCAGTTCCTGATGAACCATGGCCACTCCGTTATTCAATGCTTCTCTGGAATTTTTGAAATTAACTTCCTTGCCTTCCAGTTCAATCTTTCCTGCATCCTTACTGTAGATACCGAACAGACACTTCATCAAGGTGGATTTACCGGCGCCGTTCTCTCCCATCAGCGCGTGTACCGTTCCCTTTTTTACGGTCAGGGATACATGATCCAGTGCCTTTACGCCGGGGAATTCCTTGCATATGTCTGTCATCTGAAGCAATACTTCCTGTCCCATACGCATCCTCCTATACATAAAGAGCAGCTGCTGCCCGATGCAGCAGCCGCTCTTTTTATTTACTTGTTATTCAGATCATTCTCCGGTATAAGTAGCGTAAGGGATGTAAATCTTGTTGCTAACCTTCTCAGAGATGTTGAAGCTGTCGGTATCTGCCATCAGCTCCTTACCGGACTGGATATTCTTAGCCAGGTAAGCAATACCGTTTGCCATACCTTCTGCATCCTGCTTGATGGTACCGGTCATCTTGCCATCTGCGATCAGCTGCTTAGCTGCGTCAGTTGCGTCAACACCGAATACAGGAATGGTGGTGCAGCTGCCGTCGCCTAAGTTGTAGCCCTTGTCATTCAGAGCGGAGATAACGCCTTCAGCCATACCGTCGTTGTTGCAGATTACCAGCTCGATCATGTTACCAGCGGACTCATTGTACTGAGACAGGTTGGTAGTCATGTAGTTGTTAGCTGCGGTTGCGGACCAGTTACCGTCCTGGTCAACCTGGTACTTATCAGTATTGGATGCATCGAAGTACTCCAGAGCGGGCTTGCCTGCTGCGGTGATCACTGCGTCTGCATCTTCTACGCCGTACTGGGTACGATAGATTGCTTCTACGTTACCTAACTGACCCATGAACATTGCGTAGCTGATCTTGCCGTCGCCGTTTAAGTCGATAGCATCAAAGTTATCTACTACGTACTGGCCTACCATCTTACCCTGCATATGACCTGCTTCGGGAGCATCGGTTCCTACGAATGCACACTTGTCATAGCTGCCTAATACCTTACCTTCATCCTCATCGGACTCAACCGCACGGTTGAAGAAGATAACAGGGATTCCTGCTGCGCTTGCCTTGTCAACGATAGCCTGGGAAGCGTCTACGGAACCGGATGTAACGATGTTAACGATCAGAAGGTTGGTACCCTGTGCAATAGCGGTATCGATCTGTTCGTTCTGGGTGGTCTGGTTACTGTTACCGTCGTAATTCTGGAACTTGATACCTGCTTCGGTAAGTGCGTTGTCCAGTGCGGTACGTACGCTGGAGATGTAAGTATCACTGTAAGTATAATAGAATACACCTACGTTCAGCTCTCCGCCGTTCTTTCCGCCGTCTTTTCCGCACGCTACGAGGCTGAGCATCATAATGCCGACCAACAGTAGTGACATGATCTTTTTCATACAAAAATACCTCCTTGTTTTGATGAAATTGTATGTGTTTCATCTCTTGATGAGGTAATTATATGTCAGGTTGTACAAAAAAGATATGCAAAATCTTACGCAAGGGGTAAGAAATTATACTATTCTGTACATATTTTGTTCATGCTTTGTACATATTTTTACACTTTGCTTATCGTTATCGTAAGATTTTGCACAGGATCAATAACCTTCCTCTTCAAAAGAAAACAATATCTTCTGGCTCTCCGGTTCATACATATTCTCTCTGGTGACAATGGTCGTGGCAGTATCCACCACGCTGGGACCGCCTGTCTGTCCGTTCATCAGATTAGCTGCTGTCTCCACTCCGAGATATCCCATAGCATATGGATTCTGTACGATCAGGGCATCTACTTCTCCGGTCTCCAACATTCCCACAGAGACCACATTGGAATCAAAAGCCACCACCTGGATCCTGTCCGCCCGGTTCAGATCCCGGATCGCCCAGCCTACTCCGAGACTGGTCCATTCATTAAAGGTCACCACCACATTGATCCTGGAATCGGACAATAGCATTTCCTTGGCTCCCGCTCTGGCATCTTCCGTGGTGGAGAGCACATTGATCGTGGTTATATTTTTGACCCTCGGATCCTGCTCCACCGTCTGCCGGAATCCAAGCTCTCTCTGTTGTCCGTTAGCGGAATTCACATCATAGTTCACAATACCGATATATAATTCCTCATCATCCGTGGCAAGCGCTGCTTCCGCTGCCTTTATCCCTGCCTGGAGATTGTTGGTTCCGATACGGCAGCTGACCTGACTGCTGTTCACATCACTATCGATCACGATGATCTTGATCCCTCTCTGTGCCGCCTGATCAATGATCTCGGCATTGGCATTATAATCCACGGCAGAAAATATGATCACGTCCACACCGTCATCCATTGCCCGGCGTACCATCTCATTCTGCGTTTCATAATCTTCCTCCGCCGCCGGCCCATCAAAAGATACATTAATATTGTACTCCGTGGCTGCTGCTCCGGCTCCGGCAAAAACGCTTTTCCAAAAAGCACTTTCTGTAGATTTTACGATCATTGCAACCCGTGTCTTCTGTGTCTCCGCTTCTTGTCCACAGCCACACAGCCCGGCTGCCAGGATTCCCGCAAGCAGCAGGGACAGTATTTTCTTCCTTATCTTATTTCTCATACCTTCTCCCATCCTGCCGCTGCATTTTCTTCTACTTTAGGCATCCGTATCGTAACACAGGTTCCCACATCCAGTTCACTTTCAATGGACAGTCCGTACTCTTTTCCGAAATATATTTTGATCCTGTCGTTTACATTTTTAATACCGATACCGGAATTGTCCCCCGGCTCCTTATGCAGAATGGATCTGCACTGTTCTTCCGACATACCGACCCCGTTGTCTTCCACCCGGAAAATAACATCCTCACCTTCACTGTAGATCCGGATCTGGATATGTCCCTCATCCACCATGCGGTCCAACCCATGATATATCGCATTCTCAATGATCGGCTGTAATGTGATCTTATTGCAATAATACTGCAGACAGTCTTCTTCTATCTGGAAGTCATAGGAAAACTGGTTCTTATACCGGAAGTTCTGGATCTTCAGATAGCTTCTCGCATGTTCCACCTCTTTTTGAATCGTGATCAGCTCATGTCCCTTGCTGATACTGATACGGAACAGCTTGGCCAACGCGTTGACCATCTCCACGGCATCCTGACATCTTTCTTCTTCACACAGCCAGCCGATGGCATCCAGTGTGTTATATAAGAAATGAGGATTGATCTGTGCCTGCAATGCTTTCAGTTCTGTTTTCCGCAGAGATATTTCCTCCTGACGTACCTGATTCATCAATTTCTGGATTTTTCGTACCATGTGCTCATAGGACTGGGATAGTGCCTCGATCTCCATAGTCCCTTCCACCGGACGATAAACATATCCCGCTGCATCCTTTTCAAACTCTCCCATAGCCCGGATCAGGCGTTGCACCGGGTTCGTCACCAGTCTGGAGACCAGAAAGCTTACCAGCATTGTCACCAGCAAAATAATGGTAAGCATCACGCAGATATTGCCCAAAAGTTCCATTTCCTTGGCTGTCACCAGTTCGCTGATATAACTGACTCCCACAACCTTCCAGTCACAATTATCCAGAGACCTCACGCTGCAGATCAGGTCATCTGTCTCGAAAGAACCGTTGCTGCTCAGATCCAGTCCGGCGGTTGCCTCTTTTTTCAGCCCGGAATATAATAGCTGTTGCTGTGGATGATAGATAATCTCTCCGTTGTTGTCCGTAATAAAGCAATAACCATGTTGTCCGATTCCCACGTTATCCACATAATCCGATATTTTAGAGAAGCGGATATCAATGACAACCCGCATCCTCTGTCCGTCTGCCCCGGTAAGTTCCTGAAGCACCGATACCACCCAGGGATAATAGTCCTGCAGAAGAGACTCCACATGCGGTTCAGATAAATAGAGTATTCCTTGACTATAGGAATCCAGTGCGATATAGGACAGATCCTTGAGGTAATGATCCTTCATCGTATGTGTCCCCGTATAGGAATCCGCAAGCTGTCCCTTCGCATCATAGATATAGACAGCCACGAGATCCGAGCGTACATCGCAAAGCGTCTCCAGGGTCTGGTCGGATTTTCCTCCGCTCTTTGTCAGATTCTTTTCGATCAGGCGCATGATCTCCTGCATGTCCCCGATATAGTTG
>ULMH01028689.1_pt1 | contig 15110 bp, 9 predicted proteins | sample 1951611 | NCBI WGS metagenome assembly ULMH01 (sample SAMEA4835546, study PRJEB28245) | human gut metagenome | biome: gut microbiome; material: fecal sample | place: Denmark | collected 2008 | reverse complement strand
CGCGCCTGATGGGGCTTGGTCCGGTGCCTGCAACTCGCCGGGTGCTGGAACGCGCAGGGCTGAGTATTCACGATATGGACGTGATTGAACTGAACGAAGCGTTCGCGGCCCAGGCGTTGGGTGTACTACGCGAATTGGGGCTGCCTGATGATGCCCCACATGTTAACCCCAACGGAGGCGCTATCGCCTTAGGCCATCCGTTGGGAATGAGTGGTGCCCGCCTGGCACTGGCTGCCAGCCATGAGCTGCATCGGCGTAACGGTCGTTACGCATTGTGCACCATGTGCATCGGTGTCGGTCAGGGCATCGCCATGATTCTGGAGCGTGTTTGAGCATATCAACCTGCGAGTACCCTACAATGATAACCAATACAAAGCTTGACCCGATTGAAACCGCGTCTGTTGATGAGTTACAGGCGTTGCAAACACAGCGTCTGAAATGGACGCTCAAACACGCGTATGAAAATGTGCCGATGTATCGGCGCAAATTCGACGCAGCAGGCGTACATCCTGATGATTTCAGGGAACTTTCAGACCTGCGTAAATTTCCCTGTACCACCAAACAGGATCTGCGCGACAACTATCCCTTTGACACCTTTGCCGTGCCAATGGAACAAGTGGTGCGCATTCATGCTTCTTCGGGAACCACAGGTAAACCGACAGTTGTCGGCTATACGCAAAACGATATTGATAACTGGGCCAATATTGTAGCGCGTTCTTTGCGTGCGGCACGGGGCTCGCCCAAAGACAAAATTCATGTTGCCTATGGTTACGGCCTGTTTACTGGTGGGCTGGGTGCGCACTATGGTGCCGAACGTCTGGGCGCTACGGTGATCCCGATGTCTGGCGGGCAGACGGAAAAACAAGCGCAACTGATCCGTGATTTTCAACCAGATATGATCATGGTTACGCCATCTTATTGCCTTAACCTGATTGAAGAGCTGGAGCGGCAGTTGGGCGGTGATGCCAGCGGTTGCTCGCTGCGGGTTGGAGTATTTGGTGCTGAGCCGTGGACACAGGCCATGCGTAAAGAGATTGAGCGTCGCCTGGGGATCACCGCACTGGATATTTATGGCCTGTCAGAAGTGATGGGGCCGGGGGTGGCGATGGAGTGTCTGGAAACTACCGACGGCCCAACCATTTGGGAAGATCATTTCTATCCTGAAATTGTTAATCCTCATGACGGCACACCGCTTGCCGATGGTGAACATGGCGAACTGTTATTCACCACGCTGACCAAAGAAGCATTGCCGGTCATTCGTTACCGCACGCGTGATTTAACCCGACTGTTACCAGGAACGGCGCGGACTATGCGCCGCATGGATCGCATCAGCGGACGCAGCGATGACATGTTGATTATTCGCGGTGTAAATGTCTTTCCGTCACAACTGGAAGAAGAGATTGTCAAATTCGAACATTTATCGCCGCATTACCAACTGGAGGTGAACCGCCGGGGGCATCTTGATTCACTTTCTGTGAAAGTGGAGTTGAAAGAAAGTAGCCTGACATTGACGCATGAGCAGCGTTGCCAGGTATGCCACCAGCTGCGCCATCGGATTAAGTCGATGGTGGGGATCTCTACCGATGTGATGATCGTTAACTGTGGCAGTATCCCGCGTTCAGAAGGCAAGGCGTGTCGGGTGTTTGATCTGCGCAATATTGTTGGTGCCTGACGTATCGTCTGGCCCTGGTGGGGTAAAGCGCCAGGGCCAGAAGTCGATACGACCTGTGCTATGATTCATAAATCACAACAATAACAACAGACTGAAGCGAATGAGTAAACTTGATACTTTTATCCAACATGCTGTAAACGCTGTTCCGGTCAGTGGCACATCTTTGATCTCCTCTCTGTATGGTGATTCGCTTTCCCATCGTGGTGGTGAAATCTGGTTGGGTAGTCTGGCTGCTTTGCTGGAAGGGCTGGGATTTGGTGAGCGTTTCGTGCGCACCGCTTTGTTTCGTCTTAATAAAGAAGGCTGGCTGGATGTTTCCCGCATCGGGCGACGCAGTTTCTATAGCCTCAGTGATAAAGGCTTGCGCCTGACGCGACGGGCAGAAAGTAAAATTTATCGCGCAGAGCAACCTGCATGGGATGGTAAATGGCTCCTGTTGCTCTCGGAAGGTTTAGATAAATCAACGCTGGCTGATGTCAAAAAGCAGTTGATCTGGCAAGGTTTTGGCGCACTGGCACCCAGCCTGATGGCATCGCCGTCGCAAAAACTGGCCGATGTACAGACACTTTTGCATGAAGCGGGTGTGGCGGATAACGTGATTTGTTTTGAAGCGCAAATACCACTGGCGCTTTCTCGCGCAGCACTGCGTGCCAGAGTAGAAGAGTGCTGGCATTTAACTGAACAAAATGCCATGTACGAAACCTTTATTCAGTCATTCCGCCCGCTGGTGCCGCTTTTAAAAGAGGCGGCAGACGAGTTAACCCCGGAGCGGGCATTTCATATTCAGCTTTTACTGATCCATTTTTATCGCCGTGTCGTCCTTAAAGACCCATTGTTGCCGGAGGAGTTGCTTCCGGCACACTGGGCAGGGCATACGGCGCGTCAGCTGTGTATCAACATTTATCAGCGCGTAGCGCCTGCTGCTTTAGCGTTCGTTAGTGAAAAAGGTGAAACCTCGGTCGGTGAACTGCCTGCGCCGGGAAGCCTGTATTTTCAACGTTTTGGCGGCTTGAATATTGAACAGGAGGCGTTATGCCAATTTATCAGATAGACGGTCTGACTCCGGTTGTGCCAGAAGAGAGTTTTGTCCATCCGACAGCGGTATTGATCGGCGATGTTATTCTCGGCAAGGGCGTTTACGTTGGGCCAAATGCCAGCCTGCGTGGCGATTTTGGTCGTATCGTGGTGAAAGATGGCGCGAACATTCAGGATAATTGCGTTATGCACGGTTTTCCCGAGCAGGATACTGTTGTAGGAGAAGATGGACATATTGGTCATAGCGCTATCCTTCACGGCTGCATTATCCGCCGCAATGCATTAGTGGGAATGAACGCGGTAGTGATGGACGGTGCGGTGATTGGCGAGAACAGCATTGTTGGTGCATCCGCATTTGTGAAAGCCAAAGCAGAAATGCCAGCTAATTACCTGATTGTCGGCAGCCCGGCGAAAGCGATTCGTGAACTCAGTGAGCAGGAGTTGGCATGGAAAAAGCAGGGTACGCATGAGTACCAGGTGCTGGTGACACGCTGTAAGCAGACGTTACATCAAGTCGAGCCATTGCGGGAAATTGAACCTGGCAGGAAACGCCTGGTATTTGATGAGAATCTGCGACCGAAACAGTAACAGATGTAAAATTATTTTGTCCCTTTAATTATAAAGCAGAGTTATGTTTAAGCTCTGCTTTATTTATTTGAGTATTAATTCATACCGTTTTTTCATCATATAATTATTTATAATGAGAATGTGGTTTTAATTTGTAATTTATATTATATACACAATTTATATATTTCATGGTCTTTTTTTATTCACCTGAATTATAATTGTGAATTATAGGAAAGTATGTTTGATTAGATAATAATCTACTGGCAATATTGGATGTCTTCTATGTTTTAAATAACTAATTGGTCGGGTTAGTGCATCCGGCTTTCTTTATATTCGCCAGAAGGATTTATTATGCAAAGGAAAACTCTATTGTCGGCCTGTATTGCATTAGCTCTGAGTGGTCAGGGTTGGGCGGCAGATATCACAGAGGTAGAAACCACCACAGGTGAAAAGAAAAATACCAATGTGACTTGTCCGGCAGACCCAGGAAAACTCAGTCCGGAAGAGCTTAAACGCTTACCCTCTGAATGCTCTCCTTTAGTCGAACAAAACCTGATGCCATGGCTTTCCACAGGCGCTGCTGCGTTAATCACGGCCTTAGCCGTAGTGGAACTAAACGACGATGATGATCATCATCATCGCAACAATTCTCCACTCCCACCGACACCCCCTGATGATGAATCAGACGACACTCCAGTTCCCCCAACTCCTGGCGGAGATGAGATAATACCGGACGATCCGGATGATACGCCTACACCTCCCAAACCGGTTTCGTTTAATAATGACGTTATTCTCGATAAAACAGAAAAAACGTTAACTATTCGCGATTCAGTTTTTACTTATACCGAGAATGCTGACGGGACTATATCTCTGCAAGATAGCAATGGTCGTAAGGCAACGATTAATCTTTGGCAGATTGATGAAGCGAATAACACTGTTGCCCTTGAAGGGGTGAGCGCAGATGGCGCAACGAAGTGGCAATATAATCACAACGGTGAGCTTGTTATTACGGGTGATAATGCCACAGTAAACAACAATGGCAAAACCACCGTTGACGGTAAAGATTCCACCGGTACGGAAATCAACGGTAATAACGGGAAAGTGATTCAGGACGGCGATCTGGATGTCAGCGGCGGCGGTCACGGTATTGATATCACCGGTGACAGCGCGACGGTGGATAACAAGGGCACCATGACCGTCACCGATCCGGAGTCCATGGGTATCCAGATCGACGGTGACAAGGCCATCGTCAATAACGAAGGCGAGAGCACCATCACCAACGGTGGCACCGGCACCCAGATTAATGGTGATGACGCCACGGCAAACAACAACGGCAAAACCACCGTTGACGGCAAGGATTCCACCGGTACGGAAATTGCTGGCAATAACGGGAAGGTGATTCAGGACGGCGATCTGGATGTCAGCGGCGGCGGTCACGGTATTGATATCACCGGCGACAGCGCAACGGTGGATAACAAGGGCACCATGACCGTCACCGATCCGGAGTCCATCGGTATCCAGATTGACGGCGACCAGGCCATCGTCAATAACGAAGGCGAGAGCACTATCACCAATGGCGGCACCGGCACTCAGATCAACGGTAACGACGCCACCGCGAATAACAGTGGAAAAACCACTGTTGATGGAAAAGATTCCACGGGTACCAAAATCGCGGGCAATATCGGCATTGTAAATCTGGATGGTAGCCTGACTGTTACAGGCGGTGCGCATGGTGTTGAGAACATTGGTGACAACGGCACGGTTAACAACAAAGGAGATATTGTTGTTTCCGATACTGGATCGATTGGCGTGCTCATCAACGGTGAGGGGGCAACAGTATCCAATACGGGTGATGTTAACGTTAGCAATGAAGCGACAGGGTTCAGCATCACAACCAACAGTGGGAAGGTTTCGCTGGCAGGCAGTATGCAGGTTGGCGATTTCTCGACCGGGGTAGATCTTAATGGCAACAATAACAGCGTGACGCTGGCGGCAAAAGATCTAAAAGTGGTCGGGCAGAAAGCGACGGGCATAAACGTTTCTGGCGATGCGAATACAGTGAATATCACTGGTAACGTTCTGGTTGATAAGGATAAAACCGCAGACAATGCGGCGGAATATTTCTTCGATCCATCCGTGGGTATCAACGTTTACGGCAGTGATAATAACGTGACGCTGGATGGAAAGTTAACTGTTGTATCAGACAGTGAGGTTACTTCTCGTCAGAGTAATTTATTTGATGGCAGCGCAGAGAAAACGTCAGGTCTGGTTGTGATTGGCGATGGCAATACCGTTAATATGAATGGTGGACTTGAACTGATTGGAGAGAAAAACGCGCTTGCAGATGGGTCGCAGGTTACTTCCTTGCGCACAGGATATAGTTATACCAGCGTTATTGTCGTTAGTGGTGAGTCGTCGGTATATCTGAATGGAGATACGACAATCAGCGGAGAATTCCCTCTGGGGTTTGCCGGGGTTATTCGGGTACAGGATAAAGCTTTGCTGGAAATTGGCAGTGGCGCTACGCTAACAATGCAGGATATTGACAGTTTTGAACATCATGGGACAAGAACCCCAGAACTTACTTATGCTGATTCCGGTGCGAAAATTGTTAATAAAGGTACTGTTGAAATTCAGAATTTAGGTTTTGCTTTTGTTACTGGTGAAAATACAACAGGTATAAATAGTGGCACGATCTCGTTATTACAAAATGGTAAAGATCCGGCACCGTCTCCCATTGTTTTACTGGCTACTAACGGAGGGAGCGCCACTAATGCAGGTACGATCACAGGTAAAGTGACGGAACAACATAGCGTATTTAACAAGTATTCAACGGGCACATCGAATTCATTTATTTTTAATAACGATGTCAGTAGCATAACAGGGTTAGTCGCTCAATCGAATAGCACAATTATCAATACTGACAGCGGCATCATTGATTTGTATGGTCGTGGTAGTGTCGGCATGCTTGCTATAGCAGATTCAACAGCAGAAAATCAGGGTAAAATTACACTGGATTCTATGTGGGTAGATGCAAATGACACTACCGCAATGCGAGATATAGCTAGCAACAGCGCCATTGACTTCGGTACAGGTGTGGGAGTTGGTACTGATAGTTATAGTGGTGCAGGGAAAAATGCAACAGCAATTAACCAATTGGGCGGTGTTATAACTATTTATAACGCCGGCGCAGGTATGGCGGCCTATGGCGCCAGCAATACAGTTATTAACCAGGGGACGATTAACCTCGAAAAAAATGGTAATTATGACGATAGTCTGGCAGCAAATACTCTGGTAGGGATGGCTGTTTATGAGCATGGTACTGCTATCAACGACCAGACGGGTGTTATCAATATCAATGTTGGTACTGGTCAGGCGTTTTATAACGATGGCACAGGAACAATTGTTAACTATGGTACAATCTGCACTTTCGGCGTGTGCCAATCGGGGAATGAGTACAATAATACAGATGATTTCACCTCACTGATCTATACCGGTGGCGATACGATTACACGAAGCGGAGAAACTGTAACGCTAAATAAATCTGCTGCTGTGACTGATAAGCTGGCTGGGAATGTTGTTAATAGCGGAACGCTTTCCGGTGATCAAATTACGGTATCAAGCGGTCTTCTGGAAAATACCAGCGGTGGCATCATCAATAACTTAGTAAAACTTGACAAGGGTGCCGTCATTAAAAATGCCGGGGTGATGACGAATAACGTCGATGTTAGCGGTGGAATCCTCAATAATGCCGGAGAAATGACTGCGCAAATTACCATGAATGCTGGTGCTGATAGTTCGTTAGTGAACAACACCGGAACCATCAATAAAATCGTGCAGAACGCGGGGGTATTCAATAATAGTGGCAGTGTAACAGGGCGGATGATGTCGGCTGGCGGGGTCTTTAATAATCAAACTGACGGGGCGATTATGAGAGGTGCTGCGCTGACAGGTACTGCAGTGGCAAATAACGAAGGAACCTGGAACCTCGGAAGTAGTAGTGAGGGTAACAACACCGGGATGCTGGAAGTTAATAATAATTCAGCTTTCAATAACCGCGGCGAGTTTATTCTTGATAACGACAAGAATGCTGTGCACATCAACCAGTCCGGTACGCTTTATAATACCGGTCACATGAACATCAGTAATTCTTCCCACAACGGAGCCGTTAATATGTGGGGCGGAAATGGTCGTTTTATCAATGACGGAACGATTGATGTTTCTGCGAAGTCACTGGTAGTCAGCGCTAATAATGCCGGCGATCAGAATGCCTTCTTCTGGAACCAGGATAACGGGGTCATCAACTTCGATCACGACAGCGCCAGTGCCGTGAAAGTCACCCACAGCAACTTTATTGCCCAGAATGACGGCATCATGAACATCAGCGGCACCGGTGCTGTGGCTATGGAAGGTGATAAGAACGCGCAGCTGGTTAACAATGGCACCATCAACCTCGGTACCGCAGGCACTACTGACACGGGTATGATCGGTATGCAACTCGATGCCAACGCCACGGCGGATGCGGTAATCGAAAACAACGGCACCATCAATATCTTCGCCAATGACTCGTTTGCATTTAGCGTACTGGGTACAGTAGGTCATGTGGTTAACAACGGCACGGTGGTGATTGCCGATGGGGTTACGGGTTCTGGACTGATCAAGCAGGGCGACAGCATCAATGTTGAAGGTATGAACGGTAACAACGGTAATAGCAGCGAAGTGCATTATGGCGACTATACGTTGCCGGATGTGCCGAAGCCCAATACGGTTAGTGTAACGTCGGGAAGTGATGAGGCTGGTGGCAGCATGAACAACCTCAACGGCTATGTCGTCGGTACCAACGTTAACGGCAGCGCCGGGAAGCTGAAGGTTAACAATGCCAGCATGAACGGCGTGGAGATTAACACGGGCTTTACCGCTGGTACGGCAGACACCACTGTGAGTTTTGATAACGTAGTGGAAGGTAGCAACCTGACCGACGCTGACGCCATCACCTCAACGTCCGTGGTATGGACTGCCAAAGGCAGCACCGATGCCAGCGGTAACGTTGACGTCACCATGAGCAAAAATGCCTACACCGATGTGGCAACAGATGCCTCGGTGAATGACATCGCGAAAGCACTGGATGCGGGTTACACCAACAACGAACTGTTTACCAGCCTGAACGTCGGCACGACTGCTGAACTGAACAGTGCTCTGAAACAGGTCAGCGGTAGCCAGGCGACCACGGTATTCCGCGAAGCGCGCGTGTTAAGCAACCGCTTTAGTATGCTGGCAGATGCCGCGCCGAAAGTGGGTAACGGTCTGGCGTTCAACGTTGTCGCGAAAGGCGATCCGCGTGCCGAGTTAGGTAATAATACCGAATACGACATGCTGGCATTGCGTAAAACTATCGACCTGAGCGAAAGCCAGACGATGAGTCTGGAGTACGGTATCGCTCGTCTCGATGGTGATGGTGCGCAGAAAGCGGGTGATAATGGCGTTACAGGCGGTTATAGCCAGTTTTTTGGCCTGAAACATCAGATGTCGTTCGATAACGGCATGAACTGGAATAACGCCTTGCGTTACGACGTTCACAACCTTGACAGCAGCCGCTCGATTGCATTTGGCAACACGAACAAAACGGCTGATACCGACGTGAAACAGCAGTACCTGGAGTTCCGCAGCGAAGGGGCGAAGACTTTCGAACCGAGCGAAGGACTGAAGGTTACGCCATATGCGGGTGTAAAACTGCGTCACACACTGGAAGGTGGCTATCAGGAGCGCAATGCCGGAGACTTTAACCTGAATATGAACAGTGGCAGCGAAACGGCGGTGGACAGCATCGTCGGGCTGAAACTGGACTACGCAGGTAAAGACGGCTGGAGCGCTAGCGCTACGCTGGAAGGCGGGCCGAACCTGAGCTACGCGAAGAGCCAGCGTACGGCAAGCCTGGCAGGCGCAGGCAGTCAGCACTTTAACGTCGATGACGGTCAGAAGGGCGGCGGCATCAATAGCCTGACAAGCGTCGGCGTGAAGTACAGCAGCAAAGAAAGTTCGCTGAATCTGGATGCGTACAACTGGAAAGAGGATGGCATCAGCGATAAAGGCGTGATGCTGAACTTCAAGAAAACGTTCTAATTTTTAGCATGTGATCCCTAAACCGCAACGCTGATACAGGTTGCGGTTTTTTTATTGCCGGATGTGGTACGTGACGCGTTTTGTTTTGTGTCTTTCAGGACAATAGAGCAACTCATCCAGTAATCTTGTTTACACCTTCGCATTATTTATCTCTTTTCGTTTCTATACTGATTTTTCTTAATCCGTTTTATTACAGGGCAGGGTGCGATGAGCAGCAATACATTTACTCTCGGTACAAAATCCGTTAACCGTCTTGGTTATGGCGCGATGCAACTGGCAGGTCCTGGAGTTTTTGGCCCCCCACGAGATCGCCACGTCGCTATAACCGTGCTGCGTGAGGCGCTGGCATTGGGCGTCAATCATATTGATACCAGCGACTTTTATGGTCCGCACGTCACCAATCAGATTATCCGCGAAGCGCTTTATCCTTACTCTGACGACCTGACAATTGTCACTAAAATTGGTGCGCGGCGTGGAGAGGACGAATCCTGGTTGCCCGCATTTTCTCCGGCAGAGCTGCAAAAAGCGGTGCACGATAATCTACGTAATCTCGGGCTGGACGTGCTGGATGTGGTTAACCTGCGCGTTATGATGGGGGATGGTCATGGCCCAGCGGAAGGATCGATTGAGGCCAGCCTGACCGTGCTGGCAGAGATGCAACAACAAGGCCTGGTAAAACATATTGGCCTGAGCAACGTCACACCGACGCAGGTTGCAGAGGCGCGCAAGATTGCCGAAATTGTCTGTGTGCAAAACGAATACAACATCGCGCACCGTGCTGATGATGCAATGATTGATGCTTTGGCCCACGATGGCATTGCCTACGTGCCGTTCTTCCCGCTCGGGGGCTTTACACCGCTGCAATCGTCCACACTTTCCGATGTTGCTGCGAGCCTGGGTGCAACACCAATGCAGGTGGCGCTGGCGTGGCTGTTACAGCGTTCACCGAATATTTTGCTGATCCCAGGGACGTCTTCGGTTGCGCATTTACGGGAGAATATGGCTGCTGAAAAATTGCATCTTTCTGAGGAAGTGTTGTCTACGTTGGATGGTATTTCGCGAGAATAACGAATATACAAAAGGGAAAGATGCATTTCCCTTTTTTTCTTTTTTAATGGCATGGAGTGCATATGTTTAAGGCCAGGAATTGCGGCTGGATACGTTTACTGCCCCTGTTTATGCTGAGTCTACCAGTACAGGCGGAACTTCGATGTGTTGCAAATGCAGTTGATATTGAATCATTTTTTTCTGCGGCTACCGCTGAAGATAAACAACAAGTTGAACAAGCTATCAACAGTAGCGTGAATCTTGTCCCCTTCGGTTTATCTGCATCGAACTGGAAAGTGCATCGTGGCGATTTAGTGGTAGAAGGTAATATAGAGAGTAATCAAAAATTGATTGTTCTTGGGAATTTGACAGTCAAAGGTAATATTTCCACTTTCTCTCTTTCTAATCCATGGGTTATTCTCGGTAACGTGACGGCAACGAATATAGTTGCGGATTCACCACTGTTAATTACCGGTTCGATAAATGCAAGTGGACTGGTATTTATCGACTCATATTACGATAATCCGTCTACGATTAAGGGGAGTATTAATGCGCGTGGGATATTTATCAATGACATAATTGCACCTGTTGTTGCGTCTTCGACAAATAGTGAATTCATGGTCCGTGCGAGTGACAAACATGACACTGAAAATGTCAAAAAAGCGCTGATGATAATAAATCCTGATGCATATTATTGGGGGCTAATTAATGATGAAGATGCTCTGAAAGAAATTTTTAAGCGAAGCAATATTCGCATGGCAGGGAATGTCTGTAATCAGATGAAAAAAGAAGCGCTGTTTCGCCCTAAGCCTTCTCCTGAGTTAGTGCAAGAATTGCAAATGCTGGATGAAGGCAAAGTTGCTGCATTTGAAGGACGAGACATTGCGACATTTGATCTTGCCGTAATGCGAACTCTCCCAAGGCTTAAAGGAATTTCAGCTAACCTACGCAAACAACTTATTAATAGCAATGATGAACAAACGATTGAAAGTATGGCGAGATATATGCCTGACAATGAGATTCTGGAGTTGACCGATCAGCAATTGGGTTACCAGCCTGTTGTTCTGGGGTTGCTCGACCGTGAACCGCTCTCTGTCGAAATAATGACGCGAATGAGTCGTCTACCTGATGGTGTCGGTCCGTTGAATCTTGCGCTACGTGAAAATCTCCCTCTGGATATCGTCATGACTCTGGCGAAAAGAGATTGGGATATGATCATTCAGGAGCTTTATAAAGATGCGTGGTTATTGCCTGAATCCATTATTGATGGCTATATCCGCAGTGATGATTCCTCTATTCGTCAGGTCGGTGCTGGAGGACAACTCACCTACAATCAGGCAATGCAGTTGGCGAACGATTCATCAAACAATGTTGTCACAAGCTTAGCGTTCAAGCTGGCAGAGATGAAACACCATGGTCAATTGTTGCGGATGACGCCACAAGAGAGTGACAAAGTTGCAGGCTATTTATACCAAAAATTCGAGAATGACGATGATCTAATACGTGTGTTATTTTTAGCATTGCCAGATAACTTACAGTTTAATTTTGTTAAAAGGATGGAGAAAAAATCCCCGGCCTACTTTTGCTGTCGGGATATGCAGGTAATTCACTCTGACGCTGCTTTACAACGGTTATTGACACGTTTCAACGATCCTGAAGGGTGGAGTAATCTGGCGAAAAATCAGTATCTGAGCACGTCGATGAAACAAAAAATTTGGCAACGTGCTTTATCGCATCGGAAAAATAATCCGAAAGCAGATTCAGATGCATATGAAACCAGCGCTGATATGATTTTGTCTGAGCTGATTAGCCACGGCGAAGTTGATGACCAGATGCTATTAAATGCCACCGCCCTGATACGTTCGGACGACTGGGACTTTTTAGAGAGTGCATTAATTAGTTGGGATAATTTACCCGCTGTTGTTCTCAAGGAATTACAGCAAAACACGCCACGCAATGATATTTGGGCGAAGTTTTTTCTGAGGCAGGAAAACAGTTCCCGTGCGCAGGTTGACGAAGCGTTACGTGTTTATTATGCACTAGACCCCGATGCGTTAGCACAACTGGATGTACTGGCAAAACAACCGGATCGTATATGGTGGAGTACACTGGCGAAAAGCAATCTCACATTTTTCAAGTTCGGCGCACTTAACAACCGCCACACACCGCCTGCAGTACTGGCGGCAGAAATTGATCCCGAGTGGTGGATTGTGGCGATGAATAATCCCCGTTTTCCAGTTGATGTATTAAAGGCGAGGCTGAAACGTGATCCTTTGCTGGCGTTAGAGCTTGTTAACCCTGAACTGGATTTAGTCCGCCAGCTGGCGCTTAACGGTAAGACGCGCGCAATACGGGAACAAGCGATGAGAAAACTTGATGAGTTGTATTGATCCACAACGTAATGTTTTTTAACTATCTGATTAATTGGGGATAATCATTCCTGACAGTGAGTCCCCAATACCTTGATATATTCTGAATTTTTAATGAAACGGCGTGTTGCGATATCTCCGTCAGGGGAATTGATGCACCATAGCGCAAACCGAATTATCAAGGATTGATAATGACGCTCTACCAGATAAAACCGCTCTTTCAGTCGCTGTTAAGGCCGACGATGTTTTGGCTTTATAAGCACCACGTTACAGCGAATCACATCACTCTTGCTGCACTGGCGCTTTCTCTTCTTACCGGATTGCTGTTGATGTTGGCGGCACAACCCATCCTCTTTTTGCTATTGCCCATCGTGCTTTTTATCCGTATGGCGCTCAATGCGCTGGATGGCATGTTGGCGCGTGAGTGCAACCAGCAAACACGTCTGGGGGCGATTTTGAATGAGACTGGCGATGTTATTTCCGATATTGCGCTCTATTTACCATTTTTATTTTTACCGGAAAGTAACGCATCACTCGTGATACTCATGTTATTTTGCACCATATTGACCGAGTTTTGCGGTTTACTCGCGCAGACGATTAACGGTGTTCGCAGTTATGCCGGTCCATTTGGCAAAAGCGATCGCGCGTTAATATTTGGTCTGTGGGGTCTGGCCGTTGCCATTTATCCACAGTGGATGCAGTGGAATAATCTTTTATGGAGCATTGCTTCAATTCTGCTTCTCTGGACTGCGATTAATCGTTGTCGGAGTGTGCTTCTTATGAGCGCTGAAATATAATGCTGGAAAAATCTCTGGCAACACTTTTCGCGTTGTTAATTTTAGCAACGCTGATAAACCGTTTTCTGCTATGGCGGTTACCGGAGAGAAAAGGGGGTGAGGTTACATTACGTATTCGTACCTGGTGGGGCATCGTCATTTGTTTTTCAATGGTGATTTCAGGTCCACGCTGGATGACGTTGACGTTTTTTGCGCTGATAAGTTTTCTGGCATTGAAAGAATATTGTACGCTTATATCTGTACATTTTCCGCGTTGGTTATATTGGGGTATTCCTCTTAACTATTTGCTTATCGGTTTTAATTGCTTTGAGCTGTTTCTGTTATTTATACCTTTGGCTGGGTTTCTGATATTAGCCACCGGGCAAGTTTTAGTGGGTGACCCCTCTGGTTTTCTGCATACCGTGAGCGCCATTTTTTGGGGCTGGATAATGACCGTTTTCGCCTTGAGTCATGCCGCCTGGTTATTAATGTTGCCAACCACAAATATCCAGGGCGGGGCGTTACTGGTGTTATTTCTTTTGGCATTAACCGAGTCAAACGATATTGCACAGTATTTATGGGGAAAATCCTGCGGCAGAAGAAAAGTGGTCCCTAAAGTCAGCCCGGGAAAAACATTGGAAGGTCTGATGGGCGGCGTCATCACCATCATGATTGCGTCACTGATTATCGGACCGTTACTGACACCGCTAAATACATTACAGGCATTATTAGCGGGTTTGTTAATTGGTATTAGTGGTTTTTGCGGCGATGTCGTGATGTCAGCCATCAAACGAGATATTGGTGTTAAAGATAGCGGAAAACTATTGCCAGGACATGGCGGACTCCTTGACAGGATTGACTCATTAATTTTCACCGCTCCGGTATTTTTTTATTTTATACGCTACTGCTGTTACTGAAGGAAAATAGAGAAAATGGAAAATTCACGCATCCCTGGGGAACATTTTTTTACCACCAGTGATAATACAGCGTTGTTTTATCGGCACTGGCCCGCTTTACAGCCCGGGGCGAAAAAGGTCATCGTCTTATTTCATCGCGGGCATGAACATTCTGGTCGTCTACAACATCTCGTTGATGAACTGGCGATGCCAGATACTGCTTTTTATGCCTGGGATGCCCGAGGGCATGGAAAAAGTTCGGGGCCGCGTGGTTATAGCCCATCTCTTGCGCGTTCAGTGCGGGATGTCGATGAATTTGTCCGTTTTGCTGCCAGCGACAGCCAGGTTGGACTGGAAGAGGTGGTAGTGATCGCGCAAAGCGTCGGCGCAGTGCTGGTTGCCACATGGATTCATGATTATGCACCTGCAATTCGCGGGCTGGTGCTGGCTTCTCCGGCCTTTAAGGTTAAATTGTATGTGCCGCTGGCACGTCCTGCGCTGGCGTTATGGCATCGTCTGCGTGGTCTGTTTTTTATTAATTCCTATGTGAAAGGACGCTATTTGACCCACGATCGGCAACGGGGGCGAGTTTCAATAATGATCCGCTGATCACACGGGCGATTGCCGT